>Ga0116229_10001001_pt1 | contig 42358 bp, 29 predicted proteins | sample S1TSphgellanicum_3_FD_87313 | JGI IMG/M metagenome (GOLD analysis project Ga0116229, IMG submission 87313) | Host-associated microbial communities from peat moss isolated from Minnesota, USA - S1T2_Fc - Sphagnum magellanicum MG | ecosystem: Host-associated > Plants > Peat moss > Unclassified...
AAGAAGTTATGCTATGAAACCCAAGAGGGTTTTATGAAGGTGATAAATTCAACTTCGTTGCGGACCACTAGTTAATTGAAATATTGATTCTAACACATAGGTTATTCAAATCCGGCTTGCCTTAGCTCACTAGGAAACTAACTACAAGGCGCATCGTCCTACCAAATTCAAGATCTGTAACTAAACTAGTAAGGAGTTATATTACCAATACCTGAGAGGGTTTATGAAGGCAGTTAGTTCAATTTGATTGCAAACCATCAGTCATTTGAAATATCATTTTTAACACATACATTATTAAAATCCGACTTGTTTTAATTCATAAAAAAATTAACTACAAGGCGTAAATTGTTACTAAATCCTAAACTCTACAACTAAACCAGTAGTAAGTTACGTTACCAAACCTGAGAAGGCTTATGAGATTTTTCTAAGTTCCAACCTCCCAACACTATCATTATTCACTTCCATTATTTCAAAACTGTTACAAGATTTTCATTTTACTTTCCTTCCTTTTCCCATCTATCAAAACTTATCATTCTCTTTCTCCTTAAGAAGCTTGTGGGAACAAGTATTCAAAAGTAAATTGAAAATTATGTCTAGGGAAAAAAAGACCCTTCAATGATTCGAGTCCACCTTTTAAAGAGAAGGAGAATGGAGGTGAAAATAGATCCAAAATTTGGTGGCCAATGGAACGTTCCAAAGCCTGGTGGCCGATGGAATGTTCTAAGTTTGGTGGCTAATGGAATTTTCCAGGCTTGGTGGCCAATGGAAGGTGAAGGAAAAACACCTTTTCACCTTTTCCCACTTTTCCCACTTTTTTCTCAACAAACTTTACTTAAATTTTCAATTTTTTCCTTTGACCTTAAGGTTTTACTTTACCATGGTTCTAGGCCTTTATTCATGCCTTTCCTTCCTTTTCTTTGATTTATAAACTACGACTGCACATCTCGATGTAATAAGTCTTTCACACCTTCACTGTCGATTTGATTTTGATTGAAGATCTGACTTTTTTTTCCTCTCCTTGAAACTATGGAAGATACAAAGACATTGTGGGAGAATTGTAACTCATCATAATGAAATGTGAAGGGGCATTATGTTGATGTTCATTCAATGTCACGCTTGATGATTGAACCCCTTTTGTTCCATTCGTCATAACATCTACATACAACCTTTTAATCTAACATGCATTGGATTTTTTTAAAAGCTAATCTAAAAAGGAGCAATGTTACAAAATCTTATAATTTTTTATTTTATTTTTTGATCAAGAGTTAAACCTTGAAACTAAAAATCACTTTGCTTAGATTGAGAAAAAAACAAACACTTTCAACCCCCTTTACTTCTGGCGAGTGAAGCTCCTTTACAACAAACCCCATGATGCTAAAATTTGGAGAGAACCTTCTACATTTTCTAAATAAGAATTATTTTAAGTTTGACACAAATCCAATGGTGGATTTGAGAGGAACAATTATTTGAAATAAAACTCCAAAAACTTTGTCATGAAAATCCTTCCATGAATTCCACTATAAACACCCTCTACTTCCAGCAAGCGTAGCTCCCTTAGAGCAAACTTGATAATGCTGAAATTTGAAGAGAACCTTCTACACCTCCTAAACAAGAATTGTTTTAAGTTTGACACAAATCCATTGGTGGACTTGGGAGGAACAACTATTTGAAATAAAACTCCAAAGGCTTTGTCATGGAAATCGTTCCATGTTTATTTCTTGCACACATATTTTCCATGAATAACACCTTTCCACACATAAGAACTAATTTTTTCCTCACACATTCATTCTCTTCCTTTCCCCTTCCCCCAACACAAGATATTCCTCTCTCCCTAAGTAAGCCTCCATGACCTTTCTTTGAACGTGTTCCCCTTGTCTAATGGAAGCTTTGAAATCCTTCCCTCCAATCAATGGCCTTTTCATCCTTCAAGAGCCAATGAGAATTGAAAATGATTTGCCCTTCAATTAATTTTAGGATGAGAATTATTAGGCCCAATGAGACACAAAAAATATTCCATCCTCCAATCAAATAGGATGACAATCCTTATGACTAATGGGATTAGAGGACTCGTCCTTCCCCTTATTTTGGATATTTTGATGAGGTTCTTGAGTTTGATCCTTATCTTTTTCGTCCGTTGACCCTCACATCCTAATTTTTCATCCTAATTATTTCAAGTAACTCACTACTAGAACAATTTATCGGTAGTAATAAGTAAACATCCTTGAGTCCTTACTTGACTAAATCAATTCAATGGTTGAAGTAACATCCCCGCGTACCATTTACTCTTTTGATATCCGCTACTTATTTTTTGTTCCATGCACTAATTAACTATGTACTACATAGTAAATTAGAATTAAAATTTGCATCACCAAAAAACCCCACATACTTCTAGATCCACCATCGAAATTAGGGTTCGATGAATCCATTAGATCTAGGATGTTCGAGTTTTCATGGGGTTTTGTCATCACTCCCACACATTACGCCTACCATAATTTGTTAAATAAAAAAGCCTCGACCCCTTTTGAACGCAAGTACCCCATTGTTTTTGCTACTTTCTTGGTTTTTGTTGATGTAGGTAAAAATTTAGTCATGGCGAATGAGGTTGCTACGCCTTCGAATCCTTTAATTTCACTAGTAGAAAAGGAAGAGCTTGAAAAAGCACCGCTTGACGTGAATGTCTTTAAATGGTTGCGTGAAGAAAAATCATCCTGAAGAATGGTGCACATTCCAGTTGATCGTTCGGCATGGGATCGTCGATTATTTCCTAACCCACATGCGTTAGCAATCTATTGAAAAATTATTCCTGCTTGTGGAGTAGCACCAAAAAGGTTTGAAGAGTGTCAATGTGAAGACGACAATGTTTGTTTTCATTGTCAAACTTGGGTTTTCGGTGATGGCCATTATCATTGGCTACGAAGCCCAATTAATCCCCTTTCCATGGAACATCGAGTCAGATACGTAATTCGCACCATTTGTCGCATTCTAGAGTTTTTACAATTGTGCTCTATCCCTTTAAAGTTGTTTACTAAATTGTAATTCACCTGAGGCCATTCAGGTGGAAATGTTAATACCTAAGTTTGATTTTGATTATATTTAAGAATCTAATAAAAATGAAAACTGAATAAAAATGTATTAGGATTACATCTTAGAAATCTTTCAAGTATATCATTCGTGCTTGAAGATTATACAGATTAATTTAATATTGTCATGGCGAAATGTTATTGTCAAATATGGACTTGTATTCCTAATATATCAATAAATCACATCTAATTCTACTTCCTCTTTCCCTTCTCTATAACATAAAAGGATAATGCACTTAAAAAGGTTTACTAGGTCCTAAAATTAACTAAGCCTTGCATCAATTTAAATTTGTGTGGTAAACCCATCGTGAGTTGAATCAAGGACTGGAAATCTAGATCTGGAAGAAACTGTTCTGGTCTTTTTCTCTCTAGGTTTTTGTTTCAAATCGGTGTTGTTGAGGAGGAGGTTGTGATCACACTTCAAAACACTAGATGCCGGTGAGGCCATGCTGCTTGTTCATATTTGATCATGATTTTCTTCTCAGAAGTTGGAGAGCATTTTTTTGACCATTCAGACTAAAGCCTGCCCCGATGCATCAAGTGAAGTATCCCAATGATGGGTGAATCTTGTGCTTATCCAAGTTCTTTCAACTCAAAGGAAAAATAGATTAAGTTTTAATTGAGTGGGCGAAAGGTTAGGCAAAAGGCACAAGCACCTAATGCATGGAAACATACCGTAACACTCTCATGATCGATCATTCACCTGTAGAGGGCTTAAGTTTCTTTTTTGACCCGACTCGCATTATAAATGTGTGATGCTTTAGATTTGGTTTGTAGGTTGTAACTACATACCTTAATTGCTTCTTTCCATTCTTCTTTGGTGTAGCAATGCTAGGGGAGGAGACAGCTGCAATATGTACGTGTTACGCAGCGGTGATCGATCGAATGTAACCGAACGCATGGTTGGTCGAAGAAACAAACATGCGGTCGTGTCTGGAAATGAACGAAGGTTCCACGCGAGAAACTTGGAATAATAGAATCTCTGAGACCTGGCTAAGTTTAATGGGGAGAGGATAAAACCGATGACCCCAAGTCATCCCTCGTGAACTGAACATGATTGGCATTGACTAGAACTACTTTACTTCTTGTTGCCGATCTCTGTTGATGTTCGTTTCGGTAGTCCGATGGGTGAACTCTCGGGCTCGCACCACCCCGAAGAAGAAGTAGCCCAGCACCGAGTTCCTGCAGCTCTTTGCATACAGCTTGATCGATCGAGCTGCAGCAGATAATGACCGGACATTGCATTGCAGCACGTGGTAGTTCGTGCTTTATGTCATTCTTTTTTAGCTTCCGAACTTCGAGGGGATGCATACCTTAAGGGTCCATCCAAAACAATCTCTTCGAGGTAATGCACGATCCCGAGAGGACGGGTGGCTTTCTAGCATGCTTGCATTTTACCAAGGGTAGGATGCCCTCTAATTATACCGCGGAAGGTCTAATTGTTCTTTATGAGCTGATGAGGTGCAAAAAATTTCACAGCCTGATCCATACCATCCTTCGATCGCTGAAATCTTTGTAAAACTAAGAGCCTCCGGAGTTTTCTTTGAGCAACAGCCACTTTGGGTATGTTTATGTTTTGCCTTGATCGTGCAGAGAAAGGAAACAAAGGTGTTTCGTTGGTCGTAACACTGACCACAACATTTTGGCTCATCTTCGATTTGTGACGGTCTCGGGTGGGTGCATGCACGCGAATGAACGACTGTCCGACCCGCAAAAATTTGTAACATTTTGAACCCATCGAGAAACAAATCACATCACATTTAAAGTGATACCCCTCACCATATTGCATATGATACATGTTATTATTCCCATTTGCCCTCCCCCCCTGCGATGGGAAAAAAGTTGGGCATCTTCAATGCACGTTGAGGGTTACTTCTCAAGTCTTTTTTTTTTTTTTTTTTTTGCAATGGATCGCTTTGATCAATTCATCACAAAAAAACTTCTAAAACTTTGGAAATTTCCCCCAAATAGAAGTTTGCTCTCCCAATGTATATAATTGTTCAAGGTTAATTGATATTGGTCGTCGTTGATATATATATATTTTTAGTATATCTTTGCCCTTCGAGAGAAAACATGGAATGGTGGTTGTTTCATTTGGTTTGTTTTCTTTGACAATGTTTAACAGGACAAAGACGGTCTATTGAATGATTTATAATTCATGGCATCATAACATGTTTAAAATTAAGTTTTTTATGTGATTTAAATTGGATTTTTAATATTGGAAATTATTGAGATCTCTAATGAAACATTATTGACATATTAAACTAATTTCAAAAAATAACTTAAATCACTAACTGCATTTGGAGGCATCAAAGCAAGGTTTTTTCTTTTTTCCCTCATCCATGCCTTTGTGGGCACCCATACCAAAGAAAAAAATTATTTATTCTTCCCATTTTTGGCTTTTGTTGCTACCTAGGTAAAGGTTCAAGCAAGTTTTCTTTCTTTCCCTTTTTCCCCTTTTGTGGTCGTAAAGAGGGGTTCAAGCAATATTTTTTTCTTTTTTTCACCCTCTCTTTTTCCGTTATGGTTGGTGAAGGGTTCAAGCAAAGACTTTTTTTCCCCTCTTTGCTTCGCGTTCTTTCGTTGTTTTCATATCAAGTTGTCTTTCATTTGAGGCAAATACATGTTCAGTAACTAGTCAAAATGGGACTTGGTGAAACAAAAAAGGTTTTATGCAATGTCTTTTTGGGTCTTCTACTAATGCCCTTTTGTGTTTTTCAAGCATCCCTTTTCAATGTTTACAAATAAATAATTTTTGTTTTGATATCATTGGGAAAAATATTGTTGCCAATAAGTGGATAGTTTTTGTTCTAATACCAATGTTGTGAAAAGATTGTTGGCAATAACAAGGGTGGCGTGTGTCTCCTCACCATTGCTTCCTTTAAACTCCTTGGTGGCTTGAAAGTTATGAAAGCTTTCCATTTGAGTCCAATTGGGGAGCATATTGGTCACGACGAGAATTCTTGAACTCAATAGGAGGGTGTAAATTCTTCTTTCACTCAAAATTTTTCAATTTTCGTTGTTTACTTGAAAGATTTAAAGATTTTGTCTTGATGATGATGTTTTACAATATGTACATGGTTTGTAATGTTTGAATTCATAAGGTTATTCTAGTATAGGTTATAAAGTTAGACTTGATTTAAATTTGGAACTATAAAATTTTGTTATCAAATTGTTGGCTTTTGAATTTTACCAAAACATCCACAACAACATGCACATTCACATTATGTATAAACATTCTCTGTACGTTCATACTTCATTATTTTGACACATAACATGGTTTCATCTACATTTTTTTTTTTTTTTCAATTGCCATTAATCAAATTTTATTTTCCCTTTTGCATTTCATTTGGGCATCATTGTTCTCCCCATAATGTCCACTTAATTAGATTACCATTTTGACTCGTATTAAGTTGGGTGTCCATTTATTTGTTAGTTGCTCATGGATAAGTTTTTCTTTGTTCTTTTTTCCAAGTTTATAAATAATGGCTTGTTCTCACCACAAGAATGAAAAACCTTGAACTTAGAGCTAACTTGAGCCTTCAACTTTGATTTGGGAAAATGGATATAAATCATGGATGAAAATTAAATGTTGGATGAATGGGCACAAATGGTCAGTAGATAAAAAAACATCCAACTAATTGTTGGAAATCATTTTATTAGAAACATCTAGAAGGAAACCATGAAAGAATTAAAATTGGTATTACATTTCATGTGAAATATTTCGTTCATCACCAAGGACAAAAACATTGCATCTTGTTGAACTACAAGGAAATATCTTCAATGGAAAAATAATAAATATTCTAGAATTCAAATAATTGGAAATGCATCGAAAATGCAATAAAACAAGGAGGTTGCAACAAAACCACAAGAGTTCAAAATAGTGTCAAATGAAAATTTTACATCTTTTGAAATGAATTTAACGATCGAAAACATTCCATGCAAGAATTACTATGTGGTCAATATCCGTATGCAATCAATGTGGAAGATCTCGCACAAGACCATTTTTTCCCAATCTAAGCGCACGTTGCAAGAAAAATGTGTGAGAGGTTTTCTCACATGTCCTTCGCCCTGGTAGGTTTCACGTGAAAGGAAATAATTCAACAGCCAAAATCCGATGAAAGTTCGAGAGATTTCTTTGGGGCAATTTCTTCCCCTAAGAAAAAGGACGCCCTAAACCTTGGACAACATTTTTTTTTCCAAGTTTGGGATGTAGCCAGTTTGGCAATGATCCACAATTCAGTTTAGCAAATTTTGATTATCGACAAGATAAAGTAAGAGAGTAACAAATTAAAAGGGAATTTTAGTGTTTTCTAAATATTTATTTCCTAGAGTTGTAAAGTTTCCATTTTCGTGGGTTTTCTATAGATACTTTCCCCTTGGTTTTGTTAGTTTCTATGTTATTCTTTTTTATTTGTTGTGCTTGCTAGAAAGGTTGGTTTCATATTTCTTGTTTCATCTGTGGTTTTCATTTTCTACGATGTTTAGAAAAAACTATTTCTCTGTTGTGTATTATTCCTTTTTATTTTACATGGTCAATTTTTAAATTTTAGGGGGTTTGAGTTTTCAAATAAAACGTAGTTTCTTCGCCTTTTTTTTCTTCTAACAATTTTTGTTGTTTATCTCATTTTGTATTTTTTTTTCTTTTACGACCTTTTTTTGGGCATTTGTAACTTTTGACAACCTTAATTTTATTTTTTTATGTTTTTTCGGTTTCTTTTTTTCTTATACTTTGGTTCTTCAAATATGTAACTGGATTGATAATACTTATAAGATTTTGTATAGGTAGGTACAATAATTCTTCTCAGCTATGCTTTAATTTGTGATTGCACATAACCGCATCCTTTGGTTTGATTTGTCGTTCGCACGGGAGCCAACGAGCATTTCGATTGAGACACGAACCATATTCGAAGGTCAACCTGGATTGCAAGATATTTTACACGGCTCCTGCGTTCCATTCCTTTTGCCTAACATCGAACATGCCATGTTTATGAACAAATCTTGGTAACGTTCATGTTGATATTTCTGGAAATAATTCAACGACCAAAAACAATCGAGGCAAGAATTGCATCGTGGTGGAGATAACGTTGGAATCAAAATGAATGATCTCACATAAAGCATTTTCTATCAACCGCAGTTGAAAAAAAATCTGCATGAGATTTTGGGCCTGTCCTTCGCAATGCCAAGATCTCACGTTAAAGGATGTAAATAAGCTCTGAGAATCCTATGATCCCGAACGTATCGTTGCAGGTGGGCCAAGATTTTTTGCCTTGAATGAAACATACCTCAAGGTAACTCAATGCAATATAAAAGATTGCACAGGGTGGTTGATTCATTGAATCATTCACGTAAAGGTTGTTTTGACAGGTTGTTGATATATACTTGAATCACACAGCCCTGGGCTTCCTTCTGTGAATAATTCACAAGCTCGTTCGTCTAGAAAGGTGCGAAATTGGTTTTTTTTCGGTCATCGCCAATCTTTTTGATGGCGTTCTATTGATCATCAATTGTTGCTGGTTTTTTATCGGCGTTTATGATCTTCAAAGAGGCGTCAATTTTTTGTCCATTTGTTTCAAAATATTTTCAGTCTCACAATCGTATTTTTTTGCAGATGGGAGAACCGGAAGCCATCAACCTGACGGACATGCCCTCGCATGTTCGATCCAACATCCTCAAGTTTTTGTGGGCCGAGGAATATGATGCATGGGAATATGAAGAGAATGGTCGTGTTTTAATCGTTTACCTGCATAAGTTGCTTGCCCCTGCCACTGATGAGTGGGAAAAGCAAATGCTCGACATTCTGGCCCATGTTTACCTTGGGGTGGTTGACCATCTCGTCATCCATGCATACATAGAAGCAATAGAAAGAAATCGGTATACAGGACGTTGTTATACATTGTATCACCCCATATGCGTAGAATGGTTCCCAGAACTTGATAATCTGGTCCGCAATCCACCTCCGAACACGCTCGTGACTTTTAAAACGCATGGTGACGACGTATGTGAAACGCATCCTGACAACATATATGAAACGCCTGGTGACGACATTGATGACAAGAACGAATAGATTTGTCATCGTAATAGTAATCGTTCATTTTTGTCGGCATTGTGAAAAAAAATGTTTGTGATAGTTTTGTAGTTAATCTTTTTGCAAAGGATTGAATGCGATGTAGATACTTGATGCAAAAGCAATGAAAGCTCAAAAAAATGTAGACTGTTCATTGTTGTAAGAATTGTGAAAAAAATACTTGTAATGGCTTTGTAGTCAGTTTTTTTTTGTTTTGCACGCATCAAGTGTAATTCTTTAGTGAAGAAACCAGTGAAGGCTCATGGCCCCACTAAATGTAGGATAGCCGTCACCTAGGGAAGTCAACTAGTCTACGATGCTCATGGACACGCTACCTTTGAACTGCAATTCTTGATCAATTGCAATTTTATCACCTGAGAGCAATATTGAATGTGACCTTGTTTTCCTTCGCCATTTGTTTGGCTTCTATAATCATGATTTTATTTATTGATTATTTAGGTCAGTCTACAATGTTACATGTGTTTATGTCAATTTGTTTAGAAGGAGTACGTGCATATAGTGACCTTTGTGCCAATTCTATCATTTTTGAGATAACATGGCTTTTTTTATAGATTCATTATGAGAGGGGGGGGGCGTTTGGACGGAGGAGGAGGGGGAAGGGGGTTAGTTTTTTTCGTAAATTTTTTTTTTCATTATTGAATGGCTAGTGAAGGGGGCCATGGGCTTTTACCAGATGCATACATTGAATTGAATGCTATGCACAAGCAGCGTTCTTCGATGATGTGGCAGTGGGTCGGATATTTTGGTGGCTAATGATGCTGTTGGGATGGGATTAAACCTTAATATTAGGCGCACCACCTTCTCCACGCTTGAGAAATCTGATGGCACTTCTATGCGGGCTTTGACTGTGGCTGAAATCAAACAAAATTACAGGACACCTTTAGTGTTTGTATTTTTATTTCAAGATGCTAGTAATTGCTTTAGTTGTTTTTAGGTTGGTGGCAATGCCTTCTTCAACCCTTGAATGAGTTCTTTGAACTATTATACAAAGCCTTCTTTGGGAAAACATACGGAATTATAATGCAGGATGTTTATGCATCAAGCACCCAGCAAATTGTTGCAGAGTTGAAGTTTCACTTGATTAAAAAAGGTTATATATAAAGGTATGAATATTCATTAATTTCAATCTATTCAATATTAGTTTCATGTACAATCTTGTTCTATCTTTGTTATGTTTATATTTTCATATTTTATCACGATAAATGTTTGTTTACACACTTCATGTTTTCGTTTTTTATGTATTGTGATTTTGTTTCATTTTTATGTTCAATGTTTGGATTTCAATTTAAGTTTATCTTTTTCTCATTTTTTTCATAATTTTTGTGCCCATGATAAAAACATATTTTCACATGTTTCAAATAAAATATAAAAAAGTTGATGGACCCATGTCCAAAGCTAATTTTATGTGTTTTTTCAAATTATTTTCATTTGTTTTAAAGTTGTATAATTGTATTTTAATTTAATTTCAAAATTTTCAATTACATGAACTTAAAATCATAAAAGTTCATGAACCAATGTTTAAAGCAACCTTTATGTGATTTTTTTCAAAATTTTCATGTCTTATTTCAAAGTTGTATAATTTTTAAAAAAGTTATATGGGTTAAAAATCATGTTTATACACATGATTTGAATACCATATCATTTTAATAAAATCAAAAACTTGATGCCTCAATGTTCAAAGAAGATTTATGTAATGTTTTTAAAAATGTCATAATTTATTAAAAAAAAGTTTATGAAAAACATTAAACAAGGTTAATTAGACATTCATCTAATCTATGGAATGTGTCACACATTGTTTTTTAACATTGATTGACCTTCATGAACAAGATGCACTACCCCAATTCATCACAAAGATGAAATATTTCAAAATATTTTATGGGTGACCATATTCCCATCAACAAAGAATAATTATGAAAAACATAACAAGTTGCCACAATTCTAAAAGCTATACTAACTCATGCATTGATGCAATGCAAAATCTTTCACCTACTTTCAAAAATCTCAAAAACAAATTTAATATTATTCGTATTAACATTCATTTATTGATCAAACATGATTTTATCCAAATTTTTGTTAGTCAACTTGAAATAACACTAAAAATAATCTCAACTTGCATAATTTACATCTTCAAGGAAATAAAGTTTAATTTTCAAACCCTAAATTAACACAATTAAAAATTTTAAAATTAAACTTATTTAGAATTACCTATAATTATAAGACACTTCGAATTAATGTAAATATGTTATTTCAAAAAAAATTAAACAACATATGTTCTAAAACAACTTGTCTATCACAAATTGCTTACAAAACAACTTAATCATAATTTTTTCATTTGCAATAAGAATTTGCAACAATTATAACAACCCACTTATTCAACTTTTGATAAAATAAAATATGTGACTAATCAATAGCATCACAAACATTGGGTAAATCAAATGCATCAAAAAATCTTCTCAATATCTTAAGTAAACATAGACCATGAAATATGAAAATATATATTGATTAAAAAATTTATTCTCAAGAATTAAAACATTAACAACAATATCAACATATTTCCACATTATAATAATTCTAATATTAACTATATCAAAAATAATGTTTGCACTAACCCCATATACAAATTAATATAATAGTAACATAATAGTTTTTAAAAACTCTTATGATGTTTTAACAAACTTAATAACTTTATATTTGATGAAGGTTTTTAATTATTTTACCATGTACGTAAATGTTTCATAAATCATACAATACACAAATAAATATATTTTATTTCTTATTTTCCAAATTGGTATCCCAAACAACTCCTATCAAATCCCAATGTGTAAATAGTTTAATTTTTTTCACCAATTTTTATGTGATTTAATTTCCTAGTATATTGAGAAACAAAAAAAAATTACATTCAATGGAAAAGAATGGTACCTCAAAATAAATTCCTCACTTGAATTACTTTCCTCCTCTTATGACAATAAGCTTTCAAAGTTTCAACATATCAAAAAGAAAAAATACCAATAACACAATGTTAATTATCATCAAAGTCATTGCAAATAGCAATTTTAGAATTAAAATGCAAATAATGAAAATAAGATGCAAACTCTACACTCAAAAACCAAATAGCATAAATTATTAAAACCCCAAAAACTTAGAAAGTACAAAATGCTAAAACCAATAAACAAAACTTAATCCCAAATTGGGGATTTTTTTTTTGTAGAAAGAGTTTAAACCTTTTTATGATTGAAAAAAAGGGGTTCTCAAATTTACTCCTTTAAATTATTGTTTTTAAAAACCAATATTAAACCCTAACTCAATTGTCTGCAGCTGAAACTGCCCACATTGTCCTTGCTAAAAGATGTGCAACTTTTGCCCTTGCCTCAAAAGCAAGGGTTTCAAGGGTGTCTTAGATGTACATGTGCTTGGGCCAAGAGAGTTGGCAAGGTGAAGAGAGTTAGCTGCTTCTCAAAGATTAAACATTTGTAGTAAGTAAAAGAAAAAGAACATTGAGCATGTCAAGAAACATAAAGGTACCTGAGAAGAAGATAAAGGTATTTGATAGATGATGAAATTGAAGAAATGTTGAGGATTTCACAAATGCTTGAAGAAGAAGAAGAAGCCCATGATTGAGGAAATGTTGAAGATTTCATAAATGCTTGAAGAAGAAGAAGAAGAAGAAGAAGAAGAAGCCAATGATCGAGGAAATGTTGAGGATTTAACAAATGCTTGAAGAAGAAGCCAATGATCGAGGAAATAATGGGCTTGCTCACATGATCAATAATAACGTCCCAGAATAGTCATCCCCTTCTTCTTCCCATTTCTTACAAGTAGCTTGTGGAAATCCAACATGAAGTTGGTCAATAGCACAACAAACAAAGTTGAACAAATTTCATACTGCAAATCTCCGAAAACTTGCCGCAACATTCAAGAGTTGCTAAACCATCTGAGACTTGCCACACCATCCGAGATTTGCTATAACACCATCTGAGACTTGCTATAACACCATCGGAGACTTGCCATCCGAGAGTTGCTACACCATCTGAGACATGCAACCACAACCATCGGCAATCAAGATCTCCAAAGAGACAACAGCATCACAATCAATTCACATAGAACCCTATTCTATGTCTTCATCAAATTCTTCAAGTGGGAGGAGCGAGAAATAGGTGAGGAGTGAAGAGTGAGAAGCTCCTCTTTTACCCTAACGGAAAGCACTCGTCTTTTGTGGAGCTTTCTCTCGCGAGGAGCCAGGCGCCATCTTATTGTGTGACGCGGGAGCGGGAGAGCAGAATGGTGGTTTGCATTGCGCGACAAATCGGGACTCTTGCACATCATTCTTCTGTCGCTCTTCGTCGTCCTTCTCCTCCTGCGCAAACATCATCAACATCACCATCATCATCATCATCATCATCCTTCTTCTTCACGGTCTCTGAGTGTTTCAGGTTGTCTTCACCTTCGTCTGCAAGCCGTAACGGACTTCGCACTGACAAAGGTGGGCCGCGAAATGGAACGGCTTTTCTGATAAGCCGAGAGACTGTTTGTCACCATCGCAGTTTCAAAATCCGCACTGCCGCGGCTCTGAGCCAGGGAGCTTCCGCTGGCGAGGCCATGGACTCTGTCAAGCCGTTTGGAGTTCTTTTCGTGTGTCTAGGTGAGTGAGTGGATGACGGAATCGATTTTTTTTTCATGATTTTTTTGCAGTGTGTGAAATTCTGCTATTGCAATTTCCCGGAGTATGAAATCCTACCGCTTTCTTCCATGGAAGCAGCAGCTTCAGCTTCGCCCTTGTCTCCGAACTGGTATGCAAACAATTGGTTTGAGATTGAGGTTTTGCTTCCGGCAGGTATGATGAGCGAAGTCAGGCATGAGGAGATCGCTGTAGTAGTGTTTGTGAAACTATTGGACTCGTTTCACTAAAGAAAGATGCCAAGCACTGGCTAGTTATGTGATGAGCTCTGACAGTGATCTTCTTCTGTTGCTCATTGCTTGTTTCAGTCTTTCAGGAATGTCTGATTTCTGGTTTAGAGTTCCGCAGGCTGCAGCTTGGCTGTACGAATTGTAGGAGCTGAAAACTTCTTGTGCTCTCAGTTGTAAACAAATGGTACAAGAGACCTGGAAATTGTTGTTTGTTATGTCGGGTTTAGGGTTTATGATTGGAAATTGGTTTGGTAACAATGATGCAGGCAACATATGTCGAAGTCCATCAGCAGAGGCAGTCTTCAGATACTTGGTGGAGCAGAAAGGATTGGCTTCTGATTTTGTCATTGACTCTGCAGGCACAATCAATTATCATGAGGTCTTCTCCTCTCTTGTCTTCTTTTTCTTTCCAGTTTCAAAGAGTTTGTGGGTTGTTGCAGCGGGTGCCACCCTGTAGAACATCATCATCAATTTTGATTTTCTGGAAATGTTTTTTTGGAGACTTCCATACTGCTGCCATGGTTGTTTTTCCATATTTGGTAGAATATTATGCTTCTGCTTGAATGGTAGAGGGTTGTTTGAATGAATCTATTAGGCAATGGATCCTACTGTTTTCTTTGGAGAATTTCAACAGCTTTTTTTGTGTGGGTGAAGGGGAATCCTGCAGATTCAAGGATGAGGGCTGCAGCAATGAAACGTGGAGTGAAACTCACATCTATCTCCAGGCCCATACGACGTTTGGATTTTGAGGAGTTTGACCTCATACTTGCGATGGATAAGCAGAACAAAGGTATCATTGCTCTCACTATTCCATGACAATCCGTCTTCTTGCCAGGAATTTTGATGCGTTGTTTTCCTGCCCTCAGTATGTCAGGTCAGATTGCTTGTGGTATGCACAGTCTTAGACTTAAGCAAAAGGCATATCACCAAACCAGCTCACTGTTGATGTTTGAACACAGAGGATATCTTGGCTGCTTATGAAGTATGGAACGCAAAGACATCACTCCCAGTGGATGCAAAGAACAAGGTCAGTCAAAGCTACTTGTATTTGCTGCTTGTGTATGAACAGTGACATATATACATCCAAGCTTTTCTATCATTTTTCCATTAAAATTTGGAGGTGTTCAATGGTGTGGTAGTGTTTGCTGAAAAAACTGGTCATTAGACCTGAGAGCTGTGGTCATGTTTCTCGGAATGTGGGACCAGGTGAGACTTATGTGCAGCTATTGCCGCAAGCATGACATCACTGAGGTTCCCGACCCTTATTATGGTGGACCTGCAGGATTTGACAAGGTGAATGAAAAAAGGGTGCCTACATCACATTCAATAAGATTGTGGGAGATGCTGTCTCAGGGTCAGGATATCTTGAGTTTGCATGAACAACCATTCTCTTATTTTCGAGAGAATGCATCTGCAATCTGTGCTATACTGACTGCATTTTTTTGGTGACAAATCAGGTGTTGGACTTATTGGAAGATGCATGTGAAGGCTTATTGGAATCTATATTGACAACTAGAACTCAAGTAATGGAACCAGCACAAAGTGTTCTTCCTGATGCTTAGAAGCTCCCCCACCCCCCCCCTCCTTCTTGAATCACTATGTGAAGTCTTCAGATAAGTCCTCTTGCGCTGTAGAGCCAGGGGTTGCTATTTCCTTTGCAAGGTTTGCTAGTGGGTAGTATCCCTTTGACTCCGAGTTCAACAGGTACTCCCATCAGCTCAAGGGCATTGTGCTAGTGTTTGTGTTGATATCAAGTAAGCTCTCTGCAACATGGCAGATAATGATATGTCAAATTTGAAAATTGAAACTTTATTTGTTTTTGTAAGGCATTCAAAATGCTTGAAGAGACTGATGATGATATCACCTTCATGGTCTGCACTGCAAGAATGCACAACCTTGACAAGGTTCACAGCCTGTTATATGAGTCCAAAGTGTCTTCCCAAACCATTGGCATTTGTTGCTCCATTGTCATTTGAAAATTTGCATATTACTTCCCACTCACTTCCATTACAAGAGGAGTCAACTTAGAAATCCAAAATGTCATGATTTACTTAGGAAGTATCTTTCTGTTCTGTCTTTTGCTTGTTTTCAAGGTCATGGTTTTGTGTTATCATCTATGAGAGTAGAATGAAATATTGTACAACCAAGGCAAAATTTGTAATTGGAGCAAAGCAAAGTTCCAAAAGAATGTGTCTTGTAAGAATGTGTTAGGTGCATGTGCGTGTTTTGCAAGTCCACACAAATGAACTTCGTGGGTGCATGTGATGGTATTACAAGTCCACGTGGATGTAGGAGGGCACTATAAACTGGGCTTGAAAAGGATGAATCCAACAAAAGTGAAACTCGATGGCAACTCAAAAAGAAAGAGGGCAAATGAAAAACTCCTCCCTAATAAGCTTGAACGCCATCTCCTTCCATGTTGGGGGGATTTGGATTGAGTGTGATTGACTGTTGATAGTTAGTAAAAATACCATCAAGAGTGACAAATGTCAAGGAACACATTATGAGACAACCTTTCATTCTATTCCCTCTTATTTGATACTTGTAATTATTTTTTATAACAATTCCAAAACATAATTTGACTTACATTATTGTCAAACAAGAAGGCGAGCACAAATTCTATTGTTTCATATGTTGGTGGCCAAGATATTTATCTATACATTGTCCTCAACTATGTCCCCACATGGTTGTTGTTAGTGTCCTATCATCTCTTCTTCTTTGTTTGCTTCTATGTGAAAGGAAGATTGGAAATAAGCAAAGGGTCCTTAGTGGAAGCTCATTGCAAAAACATTGCTTGCTTCTTTTTTCCCTACTTGCCCATTTGCCCATCCAAGATGTGTTAAGAGATGAACATTGCTTTAATTATATGACTAAAAGGTAAGAAAAATAATGTTTAGACCTAAGCAATTCATATTTCATCATTTAATGCTAATTAATGTTCAAAATCTTAGTGGACCAACTTGAAGAATTTGAAAAAGAAACCTTGCAATGCCCCCCACCACATTTTTGGTGTCGGTGGAAGCCTTTGATGAATAGGGGTCCACCAAGGTGGTTTCATAATGTTTAGACCTATAGTGCAAGAATGATTGAATATGGAACAATTTATTCAAAGAAAATTCAACAAAACAAAACAAAATGGACATTGGGGCACACTTTTGGTATTGTTGGAGGGTTGTTAATGAATAGGACTTTATCAATGTGACTTTGTAATCTTTTTAAGCTAAGGTGTAAGAAATATTGAATTTTAAATAATATTTGTCATTGAAATCCAATGAAAATTAGTTGGGTAACAAGTCCACACTTGCACCAATATCACATGTCACATTAGTTTATGATAAAAATACCTCTAAAGTCATCTTGTGGTTGGGCTTTAATTTGACCTTCTCATATATGTTTCATCCCAAATGTAATTGGAAAATGAACAAAATTTAGTACCAATTAATGACATTCTATATCAAGTCACAAGATTGGTAGAAATTTTTTTTTGACAAGACTTGATTTAATGAAGAATATGATTAACAATAAAGATGTAAGTAAGGTAAATCCAAATTGTGGGTGAAATTTTTGTGAGAAAACATTATAAATATACATTTTTTGATCCTTGTCAAGAAAAGTGTAGTCATAAAATATGTCTTAACATATTAATTTTTTTTAAAAATATTTATATTAGTGATCAATATGAATATATTCTTTGAATTTATGTAAATGATATTGAAGAATCACATGTTTAAAATAAATTTAATTAAATTTCCAAAAAATGCAAGTAGATTTTTTTTTAATTTTTTGGGTTGTTCAAAGAAACAAAGTAGGTTTCGAGAAGATGAAATATTGAATTTTTTTTACTTCCTTGGTTAGTGGGCATCTAAAATTTACTTATGCACTTTCAACTTCCAAGATTAAAGTAATAATATATTAATCTTTTAAACTTTTTTCTTTTTTTTAAACACAATTACACTAGGCAATCTCAAAAATACTTTTGACCTACTTTTAATACATTAGAGTTCTTAAAACTTTGTATACAACATACTATAAATTCAATATTTAACACCATGATTGTTTAACAATGATAAAAAGGTTTTGACTCTAATTTTTTGCATTTATGTGTAAAAATATGACCTCAACTACCTAGAGCCACTTTTTGTATATAATTATCATGTTTTCACCCTTTCATCTTGACTTTTGATTGTGAGAAAACTGGCCCTAGGTGCAACAATACCTACGTTGGCACCATGGTAAAAAACTAAAAGCCCCAAATTTCTTTGGGTTATTTCTAAACATCATTATGAAGTTTCTTAATCCAAATTTAACATTTATAATATGAAATATAATCATTAAAGACCTTATTCAAGAAGTGAAAATACAAATCTAATTACTAGTTCACTATGGCCACAAAATTAAGTGTAGCCCCAATTGAAGGTCGTTACAAATAACTCAAAAGGTTATCCCCAAAATATTGGGTTTTGATTGATGTTCGTAGGTTAGGTTTAGGTTTTTGGTAAAATTTAAAAGTATTCAAACTAAAGGTTTATAATTTTGCTAAAACTAGGTTTGGATTTGTATTATGAAACTAATTTTTTATTAAAAATTAGAACCTGAATTTGGATTGGGTTATGTCCCTTTTAAAACAAGCATAATTTTTTTATTCATATAAATAAAACCTTTTTTTTTAGAGGAATCATCAAACCCTATTTTTTAAGCAAAGTATTAATTTTAATTGGATGTACATAAGAATTAATACATAGCCTTATATTTTAGGCATTGTGCAATGCAAATGAAATCAAACCCAATTTTCAATTAAATTAGGTTTGGAATTTCTTGGAAAGTTTATAAAACTAAAGGTTGTATAAATGAAAAAAATGTTCTCAAAATCAAATTGAAGGTTTTTTCAAACAAAAACAAAATAAAAACTAGAATTAAGGTTCCTTTCAAAATCAAGAACCTAACAACACTTGTTTTTACCATGTTACCAATGTAGGTTAATTGCAAACTACATATGTGATGCACCTTTTTTTCAAAGTACCAATTACATTAAAGATTCTTGGTTTTTTTAATGTTGTTCAACTACATATCATTTTCATATTAAGGTAGGTGTTTGTTTTATTTTGTGATCATGCCTTAACCTTCCTAAATTATGAAAACCCTTTCAACACTTTTAGTAATATTGGAAAAGTCCTTGATGAAACAATGTGCATGCTTATCATCTCCCAATTTTTGGATTGACATAATAAAAGTTATTGAACTTCGAGTGATTTTTTCCTTTGGGAAATTAGTTAGAAAAATAAATAAAATTTCACAATTGGATTTTTTAGAAAATCATGCCTCTTAGAGCCTTAAAAAGGTTTGTATTAAAATTTCTTAATATGTATATATTAAGATAGATGTTTGTGAAGTTTTGGTTTTTTCATAAGACCTTTGAAGTTAAGCCCACCAAAACAAAATAACACTAGGATGGGTGACCTTATAGTAGATTAAATATATTTGGGCCAACGACAAAAGGACTTGTTAGTCTTATTTAAATTATTCAGGTCATCAACTTTTGATTTTTAAATTTTAGCTTAGGCAACAATTTAAGCAAGAGAAAAACAAAAGGTTAGTGGGTCAATATATGACAATCTAAAGTCAAAAGATTTTAATATCATAGAATTATCCATAAAGTTTAACCCATGTTATGGTTACATTTGGGCCTCCTTTTGGCTTTTCACCCTTTCTTTTGAACTATTCTTAAATTCATCCCCTCTTGGCTAAATAAAAATTTCAAATTGCACATGAAAAGATATTTTTATCCTTCCTTAGGGTCGGCATTTTTAAGGACAAAACTTAGAACCAAAAAGAAAAATCTTTTTCAAAAATTTGAAATGTTGACCTTTTGTTTTTTTGAAAACTTAACTTCTTCCTAGTTTCTTTGTCACTAGATTTTCCCCCTTTCCACCTCCCCCATCACTAGATACTCATGTCAATTTGCAATAGATTTCAATTAATATGAAGGGGATTTTTTTTAAAAATCATTTGTCATACCTCAATTGTAATTAGATACACGGCTACATTTTTATATGGATCATTGTCATCTTAGTACTATTGAAAATCCTTAAAAATATATATATTTTAAAACTTTAAGTTGAATAAAAATAATAGTAGCAAGCACACACCTTGCTTCTATTCAACAAAACTTTGTAATGCTTGAACTTGCATGCCAAAATTACTTGTTTCTTTGGTTTCTTTCCACTAAAAAGGATTTTTTTCTCAAGGAAACCACATAAAAATGGTAGCACACACCCAACTTGCTTTTGTTCAAAAAAGCTTTGCCACTTCTTAGAAAAACCATAAAAAAATTCTATTGATTTTTCTTTATTATTTTGCACAAAAGAACAAAAACCACATAACTTTCTCTTTGCCACACACACACACACACATCTTGCTTTGAAAAATCGCAAATTGTTTTTGCCCTAGTCATGCACCACATGTACCCCATCATTGCTTCCATATTTTACATTTTACCTTTGACTTTTGCACTTGGCTTCCACCTTCACAAAAATTCATCAACTTCTTTCAAAGCTTCTATGTTCAATCTCTTCGATTACCACAATTCTCATCAAATGTCTCTACATTCTCAATAATTATTTGAAACAACAATAATGGCAAAACACCCAAAAAAATTAACACCAATGAATCAACATTCACAATGAATCTTTGGGTGAAAACACATGGTTAAACTTTCATGCCCTTGGAATTTGGAACAAATTTTAATTTGGTTATGTGATTTTTTCATTCAAAAAAATCTCATTGCGTTTTTAAGGTTTGGTTGCATTTTTTGAAATCTAAACCTATCTAAATCTTGAATTTAGAATACAATTGGAATAACTTTAATAGTTGGAACATGAAAGATATATATAATGTTTGAAATTGCATTTGTTTTAAAATCTTTCATTCTTGTCTATATGCATCATTGTGTATTGTTTATTGTTGTCAATAAAGATGTTAACATGGCAAACACATGTAACACCAATATTGATTTTGCTTTTAAACAATTTTTTTTGAAAATTCACATTATTTTGAGTTGTTGAATATACATGTAGTGAATTACAAAGGGGCAATTTGACCTACCCCAAATCACAAAAAGATTATTAAAAATTGTTTTGCATTGCCATGATGAAAACAATTGGAGGACAAATGTCACCTCCTTGCCACTAAACAAAACATATCATATTACAAAAGATGCACTTGCTTTAGATATGGATCATTAGATTTTAGCTTTGTCCCTAATTCCCTCCTAGTACACATTCATTAATTCATCTCCTTCCAACTCAAACTTGTTTTTGCTAAAGTTTTTTCTAACTTCTAAGTTGATGTAGACACTACACACTTTTAAGCACTATCCATTTTGTGCATTTGTTTTTGAATCTTAAGTCCCAAGTCCTCTTTTGAAACACTTTGTTACACTTCATGAGACATCTAAAACATGGAGTTCATTAAACATTCAATTTGCAAGTTGTTGCATGTGCACCATTCACTTCGTAGCAACTAGAATTTGTTCCTTAATTATTTTGCTAGTTGATGGATTTGAAAGTTATTATTTTCAAAATTGAATTGTTCCTTGCAAGCAAAGTGATAATGTGATCCTTGAACTTTCAAAGGTTCCTTGTTCATTGTCATTCTAAGTTTTTATGTTTTTTTTTTGTAGCTTGTTAGTTGTTAGTGTAATTGCCATTGTTCATTGTTGGAATTTGAAGTTTGAAATTTGATTTGGATTTTGCAGCTTGATTTTTGTTATGTTCTTATTGTAATTGAAACTTATCAAATCTCACCTTTTTTTGCTTGAAATGTGTGCACTTTGCTTTGTGTAAACAACTTCATGAAATGAAACTTTAATTTCATTAAAATCCAACAGTATATCTATTCTACCATTGCAAAAGAAGCAAGTTGTTATTGGCTAGTTTTAGAGGTAGTTTTACGTGATCAAGGCCATTTACATATAATTTTCTAGCTCCAAAAATGAATTTAATTTAAAAAAATAAAAATACCAAAAAATATTAGCTAAGAAACCATCAATCCAAAAATCTCCAACAAAAACAAATAGACCAAATATGGGAATCAAAGATTTCAAATTTTTTAAAAGATTTTTTTAAAAAAAATCTGCTACAACACACAATGCTAATCTGCCTTTCTTTCCTACCTACCTAACTACCTACCTATAGAAAAAGTATCAAACAGTAGTGTTAGGCGGGTATTTGATTTTATTAATAATGACAGGTTCTTTGTTTTTTAATATATTTCGAAATTGGAGAATTATTGATCTGCTTTTTGAAATAATAATGATAAAAAAATTTAAACCTTGAAGAATTGTAGGTAATTTTCATGGAAGACCAACAATTCTTTCCAAATTTTCAAAAAAAAATTGGACAATTGTGGCCATATATCGGAACTGGGTATTTCGAGTTTTGAGAGTTATGGTTTATGAGCTTTTAAGAACCGCCCTGGTACCCGGTGAGGGTTTGGTGGCAGTTTCTATAAATGCCCACCTGCCCAACAATGGTAGGTTATCTATCCGCCCGCACCAACCAATGAGGTGACCGAAACTAATAAAATTAAGGCTGCCCATTTTACTCTGCCATTTGAATTGGCGTAAAAAGCCACTAGAAGAGACCCACATGGGCAACTTCAAGTTGCACAAAGCGCACTTTCTATGCACGACTAATAGTAGACGTTGCGTAGATGTGGTACGTATCTACGTACTGTTGGGGGGAAACGGGTAGGCAATCTATCTGCCCGCACCAACCAATGAGGTGACCGAGCCTAATAAATTAAGCTGCCCATTTTACTCTGCCATTTGAATTGGCGTAAAAAGCCACTATAAGAGACTCACATGGGCAACTTCCAGTTCCACAAAGCGCACTTTCTATGCACCACTAGTAGTAGACGACGCGTATCTCTGGGTAGGTACGTACATACCGTCGGGGATACGTACAAGGACGACGACTGAGTGTTTTGAGCTTCGCGAGCCACGCTCGTGGAAGAAAATCTCTCTCTCTCTCTTCTCTCTTTCTCTCTCTCCCTCTCCGCAGTCATCATAGACACAGTTCGCTTTCGATTTTCCGGTGTTTTTTTGCGTGATTTGCATGCTGTTGTCGCCGCTGAGACCTCCCCAGTTTACTCCGAGACGGACCTGCTCGATTCATATTTTATGCACTGTTTGGTGGATAATGCTTTATGCCGGGTTGCAGTGGAGATGAAGTGCTGCTTGCAGTGAATCAGGCCGCGCTGCTTGGTATGTAAGAGTGTATTTCCGGGGACTTCTCTTGGCTGGATCTAGTGTCCTTCAGGAGCGTAACTATGTTTTATCTGTGATGATTTGGTCTCTGCTTCCGGGATTGCTTCAGGTTAGTCGTCTTCTTTGACCTTTTCTCTTTTTAGCAGACTAATATAATGGGATGTATATCTGTGTGCGTGTGTTTTTCCTCTGTATTTCTGTATTTTATTTGATTTTCCCCCTTTCTTTTGCATCTAGGATGTGTGATCGTTGTGGAAGAGAAGTTCACCTGCTACTTTTCTTTTTTTTGGTTACTCTGGCTTTTAGGCGTTTCTTTGTCTCCGGCTTTTGTTTCTGTCTCCGATGTAGGATTTTATTTTATTTTTTGGTCTTTTGGCGTAGATGACTGCAGGAGTATCTGTCTTGCTTCTTTCTGTGACTTTGTTTCTGTCTCCGAGGAAGGAATTCCTTTCAGCTTTTGGCGTAAATGATGACTGCCGCAGTATACTCTGCCTTTAGAATATTACCGTCGCTCAGGTAAGGGAGTGCTCCAACAATATAGCCCTTGAAGAGTTTCATAGGTGCGAAGTTAAAAGCCCTCGAAGCAGCATCCTCCTGCATCATTCATGCGGTTTTGATGATGGTACCATCCACAACTAACGGTGGTCTACGGCAAAAGAATGCAGGAGGCTAATGTAGGAAGCGGACTGTCTTTTTCTGGTCTTAAGGATGCAGTTTGGCTAACTCACTGTTTCTAAGCTCATCTAAAGAGTTTGTAGCTCTGCTCAAAGCACAATTTAATCTGTTAGACTAGACAGTAAAAGCCTATTTTCACAGTCATTTGGTGAAACGGAAAAATGTATTGGGAAGGAAAAACCAGATGGCTCATGAGATAATCCCACATGCAGCAGCGCTGTATTCAATCCCTCTGTCAGTGCAACGAGCACCTCTAATCATCCTGGTGTTCCATCTCTTCAATGTATTGTTCAGCCAGCCAGCCAAGCAACATCATAGGAGAATCTTCCCTTCCTGCCAGTCTTGTGACAAAAACTCAGTCTGCAGGTTAATGTCTGACATTAACCAGCCACTGGCAGGAGCTGGCAAAGACATGTGTGACTGTCTCTATTGTTCAAACCATACTTCCGGTTTTATGTGTATTTTTCAGTTGTCAGGTCACCTTTTCCTGTTTACCATTATGTTGTCAAATTTGAAATCTCTGTAACTATGTTCTTGGGTCATCTCTCAATTGTGTTCAGTTACATTGATCATAAGAATGGGAAATTCCTCTTTACTTATCAAAGCATTTCCATCATGGTGTTCCAACTGACATGCAGCTTGCTGGATGTTTTCATGTGTATTACTGTCTAGGCACTTTGGCTGACTGTTTGTGGTGACCCCAAATTTCCTTACAACCATGGAGGGTTGAGTCACATTGGCATCCTGGTCCCAATCAAAAACCAGTTATGTTGTCTTAGTCTCTATGTTCTATTTCCTTCATGAAATAACGCTTGGAACATCTGAAATGAAGTTGTCTTTGTTTATCTGTACAGTCAGTCAGAAGCTGCAGAAGAAGGTAGGGGAGATTTCTGTTACAATTTGGGACTGACTTCATCCTCAAAAGTGCATGAGATCAGGAGGGCACTTGGAATCTCCACATAGATCAGCTCTTACTTGAAAACTTCAAATAAGATGGCTCCATCAGAGACAGACAACTTTCCATCAACTCCTGGAAAGGTAATCTGCTCTCTTCATCTATGTATGGCTCATTATATCTGTCCCACCTGCATGATCTTTCCATGTTTCTTTGTAGTTAAGAGTAAGTAGGTTAACACTAATAGTGAAAAAATGTGACTGTAGTTTCACTACTGATACCTGGTAATTCATTGATTTTTTGGAGGGATGATGGTTTCAGTCACTGGATTGTTCAGAATAATCCTCTCTGTGTGCCTTTCAATCTCTTTTCTTTTCAGACGCCAAAGTAATCCTCAGGTTCATCATTGCAGGTGAAAATGGATCGTAGTAACTATTTTGGTCGAGTAGCCTCTCGTTGGCACGCAACAGCCTCAGCAAGGCTTCTCTCCGGCTCAGCTATTCTCCTTGCTTTGACACTTTTTGTCTTGTTCCGCATCAGTTCATACACTGTTGCTGGTCGATACATGACAGGAGCAAACTCTGTTCCAATTGCTTTCAAGCCAGATCATGTTTGGGAAACAAGGGTGCAACAGTCTTGCCTCCCAAAGAAGGATGAGGGTTTGATTGTTCTTGTCACTGGTGCAGCAGGCTTTGTGGGGACTCATGTGTCTCTGGCTTTAAAGAAGAGAGGAGATGGAGTTCTGGGAATTGACAACTTCAACAGCTACTATGAGGTCTCTCTGAAGCGAGCAAGGCAAGCACTTCTGGAGAAGCAAGAGATATTCATTATTGAGGGTGACATCAATAACAAGGAGCTCTTAAAGACCCTCTTTGATCTAATCCAGTTCACACATTTGATGCATCTTGCTGCTCAGGCTGGTGTTCGCTATGCTATGCAGAACCCTAGCTCATATGTCCACAGCAACATTGCTGGCCTCATCACACTTTTGGAGGTCTGCAAAGATGCAAATCCACAACCAGCAATTGTGTGGGCATCATCGAGTTCAGTGTACGGGCTGAACAGTAAGGTATGTATGCTCTATGCATGTTCCAAATAGGACTGTATCTTGCTGCTTGTGATTTTGATTCCACCTCACAGTATGGGCTCCTGTGGATGGGAGTCAGAGCTGGTGACATTTGGACAGGGAACCTTGTGAGGAATAGGCAATTAAGGTGACCCTGCTGAAGATTGCTGCAGTGACTTTGTTTAATATTGATTGTTGCTTCATATTATGTGTAGGGTAATGCCCTGACAGATGTAATGGCCTGCTGTCAGGGTGTTAGCTGGCCTAAAGCACAAGGTGGACACCATGCAGATGTGCATTATGCATGTACAGAGGTACCTGACAATGTGTAAGGTGCCTCCCTATGTGCATAAAGTGCCTCTGTATGGCACCCAGCTTGTGCAGAGAAGATTATTCTATGGAAGGCACCGTAAAAACCAGAGTGCTATATATTTCAGAATTGGTCTCAGAAACCTATATGTGAACTTCATGGTTCTGTCTGCCCCTTTCAGACATAAAATGGTTTGCACTTATTACATGGTCTAGGCATGCAGGAACTGAGTGCCCAGAGACACTTCAAATGAGTGAATAGGGCCCTGCAGAGGAGCTTTTACTGCGGTGGGTTGGAAAGTTGACATACTGACTGCAAATTGTTGACCAATGGGAGGAAAAAGCAATTGCTGCTTGCTCAATCTAGGTTAAATCCTTGTTAGAAGGAACACGACAAAGATGCTCCTTGAAGGTTTGCTTACCATGAGGTTGTTTGATTGAGGTGGAACATTTTGGTCACTGACAGCATGATTGGAGAAGCTGTTTCTTTATGGTCAATCCCAAGCTTTTTGCTCTCTCATCTTGAATCAACACTCGGTTGGTCTTGAACTGGAATTAAGGTCTTTCTTATGAAATGCAGGTGCCTTTCTCTGAGAATGACCGAACTGACCAACCAGCAAGCCTTTATGCAGCGACCAAGAAGGCGGGTGAGGAAATTGCCCACACATATAATCACATATATGGGCTTTCTATAACTGGCCTACGGTTCTTCACAGTCTATGGGCCTTGGGGGCGGCCAGACATGGCCTACTTTTCATTCACTCGTGATATTCTCAAAGGCAAACCAATCACTATCTACCAGGGCTCCAACAAGCAAGATTTGGCACGGGATTTCACATATATCGATGATGTTGTGAAGGGGTGTGTGGCTTCACTTGATACAGCAGGAATGAGCACCGGGAGTGGGGGTAAGAAGAAGGGTCTGGCACCATTACGGATCTTTAATCTGGGTAACACGTCACCTGTTACAGTGCCTAACTTGGTCAGCATTCTTGAAAAGCACCTTAAGATGAAAGCCAAGAAGAATGTGATCAAAATGCCCAGAAATGGGGATGTTCCTTTCACACACGCTAATGTGTCCCTTGCCCATGCTCAACTAGGCTACAATCCCACGACCAACCTGGAGATAGGTCTGAAGAGATTTGTTAAGTGGTATTTGAGTTACCATGGTTTGGAGCGGCCTGTGAAAAGCCGAAGGCTGTAGCAGGGTGATCATCAGTATAATTGAGGATTCTAGGAGCGATTTCTTTCACTGTTCTGAATAGTGTTACTTAATGAAAAGGGGGGTTTGGGGGATGGTGTATGTGAGTTGGAGAATGGAGGTGAACACAAGTTAGCAGGAAAATGCTGCTACAGATTTTTGGAGCTTAGATCAGATGCGGACTATTTCCATATGGCCAAGAAACATGGTGCTCAAGTAGAGGCATATAAACTACAAAATATTAGATATTGAAGGGCAACTCAGATGGTTTACTGCTCTTTAGTAATCACTTGTGCCCTACTCCAGGCAGGATCTGTACATATCCTTTCCATGACTTGTCTGATTTGGATGTCCTGACAACCCATCACTCTTTTGTGTGAGGCTTTACCATGGCCCATGTTTTTTACACTGGATTCCCAAAGCTGGCTATTTTCTTTTTGTTCAGCATATCTTTTTGATGTCTTAGAACAGTCAGTGTTCAAATTACAATCATTGAACTTGAAGGTCTTCACATTCATTAGCTCTCATGCTCATGATTATAGTGGTAATCTGTTACTCTGGTTGTGTAAATTCAGGTACCTATTTGAAAGTTAAATTTCAGAAACCTTTGCAATTTGTCAGTTCCATGTGCAGATAGATTTCAGATGCTCAGGAGTGACCAGAGGACTTCTGGCCAAGGGATGATGGTCATTTGTTTTGGAAATTTTGCTGTCGGCAATTGTTTCCATTGGTCATCACAAGACAGGTTAGTTGCATCTCCATGTTTGTCATTCTGTGATGTCACCAATTTGCTAGCAGGTTTGGTTCATCTTGACATGCACAGATCATTCTTAAAATAATTTTGATGAGAACAGTATATGTGCTTCAATCAGTCACTCACATGCTATATTAAGAACAAAGGATGTATGGCAGCTCAATGCTTGGAACAGGTGTTTTTCATCACAGTGGACATAACTAATCATGTAGCAAGAAAGGCAGTGGTGATTCTCTTGAGTTTGTAATGAACTTGTTCAATTGTTCTCTTCCAATTGTTTTTCAAGCAGGGAAAGAAGTTAATGAATGGGCTTGTTAGATTGAAGAAAAGCAGACACCCTTGACTGAATGACATTTCTACTTTTCCTGTTCTTGTCAATTGCAGACACCATATGCGACAGCTACCAGGCCTTGAGACAGTGTGCAGAAGTTGATGGGGTTCATCCAGTGTTGCAAATCCTCCCTGGGACATCATCAATACAGTCTATTAAACAGTTGTTATTGTTTAAAGATACAACAAGGGTCTATAGAAGAGAAAAACAGCAGCTGCATTCCTCCTGTACAATAGCCATGATAGTGCAATTGCAACTCATATCAATCATATGCAGCTCATAGCATGATGGTTCTGCCCCTTCTGGCAAGTTCAAAGTTGAAACCAGTACAATATAGAAAGACAGTAGCTGCCTTCACTGTATAATTGATATGACTGTCATAGCAACCCATATGAATCATATGCTGCTCGGAGCATAATGGCTCCGGGCCAGCCCTCTGGCAAGTTCAAACCAGCAAGAGTTAAAATATGAAACTCCCAAAAAAAAAGGGAACTCAGGGTTTAGTTCACAGTAACACTTGATGAACACTCTCAAAATCTGGGACCTACTTGGTAAACACTAAACACTACCATTCACTATAAAAAAATGTGGGACCACCTAGCAAGTTCTAATCAGGGTTTTAAGTTCAAATAGGAAATGATCCATGAAGTTCCCCGTATTGTAAACAATACGCAAATTGTGGGACCAAATGAAAACTGCATGTTCTGTAGCTTCACCAGCATCCACCAACACACTATGCAGGATGGGTGGTGTGTGGACATCAAACACATTTTTTGAGTTGTCTTCCTATACCATAGCTAACCATGGCGGTTATAGCTAATGTACTAAACCATCTACCTACCTAGTAGCCACCAAGTGCCTTACCTACTAATTACCTGCATGGTAACCACTAACGCTGAAATTCCACTACCCACTTACCTACTATACGGCAGCACCCCACATACCTACCTACCTACCTACCTACTAACAGACCTACATATCTGCTGACTTTAAAGTTAGGTCGCCCAATTAGGGCTCTTGTTAGATCTATTACTTTATGTAGAATTGGCTAGTGTGGCAGATTTGTCAAAAAAGAATCTTTTTTTCAAGGCCGTATTCCAGCATCTAGGGTGCGATGCACACATAGGCTTGCCCTAATGAGCTTGCCTACTGACTTGCTAGGGCCCATGCTAGGAGCCGGAATGGGCTCTAGCTGCGCCCCTCTCTAACAAGGGCTCTAGTACATACTTATCTAGCCACTTACACTGACCAAGGGCAATTCTCAAGGATGTTTTGTCCATTGGGGATCTAAACGTGTCTGAGACTCAACTGTCCCAAGTGTAATTTCCAACTCAGATACTCTTCTTCTCTGATCTTCTAATTATCCCAAAAATTGTGGGGGAATGTCATGCACTTCATGCTCCAGCACAGCATCAGCCGCATGTTTTGCCATCCCACCAATACCTTCTTCACACCTCCACCATCATCAGAAGTTCAAACTGGTGGATGATGATGATGATGAGTATGTGAGGAAGATGCTTAATCAGCTACATGTCAAAAGTATTGCCCGCTTCTTTTTTTCTTTTCCCTTATCTATCCGCCTTCAGCTCAATCCATCTTAGAAGAAGATGGCGGAATGGATGGATGCTGCCCCAGACACAGTTTGGGTCCTCTTATTATGCAAGTTTTTGAAATCTGTAGAATGTGTAATTGACACCTACAAATTTCCAAGACGTGCATAAACAAGAACCAAAAAGTGTGTCTGACCCAACAACAAGATGTGTACGGTGCAGCACCAGACACATCTTGTTCAGGGAGAATAGACACAGTAGGAAAAAAGAAGAAGCAGGCAGCCATTTTGTACTGCTTGCAATAAAAGACACGTTGCTGGCCTTATCGGGGCGTGTGGTGATGATGCCAGATTCTGGCTTTCACCAGTAGGGTAGACCGGCCCATTACTGATCGCCTGCCTATGATCGAACATTTATTTATATTTTCATCATATGTGCTTGATTTTGAGTGATTCAAAATGTTATGGGAGGGCGACTTTAAGCTCTAGAAATCATCTTTGAAGTTCAAAAGAAAAAGGAGTAATGCAAAAATAACAAGAAGAAAAAATAAGCTTTTCAACTTACAAAATGTGTGTGTGTGTGTTTTTTCCTTCTCTTTGGACTCCTCTTACTTTCAAACCTTATAACTTTCTTGTTTCTTATTCATTTTAAACGATTTAAAGTGCTATAGGAACACCACCTGAAGTTCTACAACTCATCTTTGAACTCTAATAGCTACAGAACAACATACAAGAAACTTTCTTGGTGTTCAGGAACCAGCCTTTGTAGTGTTCAGTGGTTTGATTTTTTAGCTCTTGACCCCTTTATTTTGGGGGATCGTAACTTTCTCATTTCTAATCTGTTTTCCACAATTGTTAGTGTGTCAGATGCGTCAAGTGGAGGGGTTCAAGTTTTGTTTGCACACCAGAAACAACGGAGCCCTCCCCTTGGATCTGGCGTGCCCTGAGCGCCTAAGTGTTTGGTCACTGGCCAGTCTACCCTAGGGTTTGATAAGTTTGCAAGAATTTTAGAGAATGAATGAAAATGCTAGAATGGGACCATTCTTTTTTAATGTTTTGCAGAATAGGGTTGTATGTAAGCTGGAAGATGTTTTTTTTTCAGGCCTATGGGGTTGCTGGATTTGGTGTTCTGAATTTGTTAGCTTTGATTTGCTTTCTCAGAGATGCAGCATTGTATGAGTGGTACCTGAAGACTTTCTATTATTGTTTTTTGTTGTTTTGTGTGACTTATTGTAGCTGACCACATCACAAGAGTTGTGATCTTGTGGGCTCCATCATCATCATCACCTACTTAATTTATATGTTGGGGTTTTGCTTGAACAGAGTCTCAACTGTTCCTCCATTCCCGCTCTTTCTTGCGTTAGAAACACATTACTGCAGTCTCTATTCAGGGAGAAGCGAAGGGATCGAGAATACCGCAATTGGGAAGTTGACATTCAAGGTGGCACAGATACACACAAAGAGAGAGAGAGAGAGAGCCAGAGACAGAGATCAGGAGGGAGCATTAAAGGGAACACCCAACAAGGGACATAAACATGGGATTGCTGCCTTGGTCAGATGGTGTAGACACAGCAGTGGTGAAAACATCTCGTGATATTTGTGAAGCCAAAGGAGGGGCGAAGAAGAAGCAAGACAAACAGCAAGCTCTTCTCACTCCCTTTCAGTTGGGCCCTTTCCATCTTGCTCACAGGTGAGTAAGTGAGCGAGCTTTGAGGATTGCTTTTGTTCTCATGCATGGGTTGTTGGGTGTAGAAACTTTTTGGGTTCGAACGAGTAGTTTCTCTAAGAGAAGAGCCTGAGATTGGATGGGTGTTTTGCTCTTATGGACCCTGAGTTCGACCTTTGAAAGGAAAAAAAAATACAAGCTGCTGTTCCCCACTTCACTTCCTTTCCCTCCTTGAATAACCCTGCTAACAAACCTTGATTCGAGTTGTGGCAGTAATTAAAGAGCAGCAGAGATTGAGAAGTGCGTTGTGATTATCTCAGTGTAGATAAGTAAATATCTTCATACCTATGGCTTGCCTTTGTTGAAGAAGATCCAACTCTCAAACTTTGAGTGCCAAGGGGTTTTCTCGGTCTCCTTCTCTTCTTGTCTTTTGTTACTCAGAAATCTGCTCTTTTGCTTTTGTCATCTGAACAGGGATTCTCTTGTCTCTTGCACTTTTGCCACTCAGGCTCTGTCCTTTTGCTTCAGTCATCTGAACATGTGTCTGAAGGTTAGCCGTGTGTATGTGCGCGCGCGCGCGTGCGTGCGAGAGAGAGAGAGAGAGAGAGAGTGCGTGCGTGTGTGTGTGCGTGTGTTATGCTTGTCAGGGTGAGTGACATTCCTTTTCTAAGGTTTTTCCATTTTGGATGTTCTTTGTGAAATTTCACCAATGTGATGACAATTTCAGCATATTAATGATGAGTGTCTTCATGTTATTCAAGTCAAGGTAATGAAGAGCAACTTCTGCAGCATATCAGGCCCAAAGTTCCAAGTTGGTCACTGAAGAGAAGAAGGTTTTGTAGTGCTATGAAATTGGGAAGAAATTTGAATGCAAATTTTTGTGCCCAAGGGATTGGAAAGCTTCCTGTTGGATTGATGAAGAGTGCCCAGTACTTTGGCATATGTGAAATCAGTCACTGTGAAGGTAACCTTTGTAATGATCTGAAAATAAGAACTTCATCTGGGGGAAGCTTGCAGGATTGTACATGCACCATTAACAAGGTGTCGGGCTCCAGGAGGTGTACCTCTACCTGAGACAGCTGTGTACTATGCTCAGCGTTCCACTAAACAGGGCCTGCTCATTAGTGAGGCGGCCCATGTCATGCCTGCCATATCAGAGTATGTCTTTTTTATTTCTCTCAGAGTATTGCCTTCATGTTGTTTGACTTCTTTGTGCATATTAAATTACTGGTGTCAAACTACTGGTTGGGAAGAACATTTCCCAAGCTGCAGGATATCTTGTAGCTTTGTGTTGCAGGAGATTTTTGGCATTCTGGGTCATATGTCTTTATGATGATTGTCTCCTAATATGCAGATATCCAAACACACCAGGTATTTTCACACCTGAACAGGTTGAGGGTTGGAAGGCAGTTGTCAAGGCTGTGCATGAGAAGGGGGCAGTGTTTTTCTGCCAAATTTGGCACTCTGAAAGGATATCACAATCTGGTACTTCTCCTCTCTGCACTGAGCAGTAACCAGAAAGTATGGCAAATGATAGTTTTGAGTTGGGGTCACTAGAAAAGCACTCTCACATCTTGCTGGATGTTGTGAAAGATGTTACTGATGTCTGAAGGGTTTGAAAGATGAGCAATGTGGACACACAGTAGCATATTAACTATTTTGCATTTTATGGACACACTTCAACTGCTGCAGAGAGTGTGGATTTGAACTTGGTGGAGAAATTTCGTATTGCTGCTCGCAATGCAATTTCAGCAGGTGAGTGGTGGTGAATGACACTTTCTTTATATTGCAAGGCCAGCAAGCGTGGCAGTCATCTCGCAGGCCACTCCCAAATCTGATTTTTTCCTCCATTGAATGGTGCATTGGGTCAATCATCTTGGGACTTGAGTATCTTGGAATTTGAGTGCTAGCTGACAACATCATGCCTGATTCTGCCTCTTGCTTCCAGAAATGTGACAGAAACTCTTCATAGAGTTCTGGAGTTTTCTCTGCAATCTCACCAATGTATGTTAGAATTTTGCAGGATTTGATGGAGTAGAGATCCATGGAGCTCATGGGCATTTGCTAGGTCATGACCTCATAAGAGATCGTAATGACATGGGCATCCAAACTCAAGCTGAGCACAACCAGTGCAGGTGTTTCCAGCCCCATCTCTCTGTTTAGTTGTTCTCATGGACATGAAACTATTCTGCATGACTGAGCTTTAAGAGCAAGTTTCTAGCACCTCAATGTTACAACAGACGGTGAGTTTGCTTCCTCATGTTTGTTCTAGGCAGATCTCTGTCTTCTGACATTTTATTGTTCATTACTGCAGGGGAGCCATGGATATACTGCAGGCAGTTGCAGAAGAAATCGGTGGTGAGCGTGTTGGGTTTCGGATTTCTCCTTATAGCAGTTATATTGAGGACCAAAATTGTGATCAGGCTGAGCTTGGATTACGGATGGCAAAGGCAGTGAATGAATGCAACATACTGTATGCAAGTTACATTGAGAATCGAGGCCCATCTATCTCAGGGTTTCTACAGACAAAACTAAGCCTGGAAGCATTTCGTAAGGCCTTCAAGGGCACCTTCATAGCAGCAGGTGGGTATACAAGAGAAGTTGGGAATTCAGCAATCGAGTCTGGCAGAGCAGATCTTATTGCCTTTGGGCGCCTCTTTTTGTGTAATCCTGATTTACCCAAGCGATTTGAGTTGGATGCACCATTGAATAAATATGACCGAGGTTCATTCTACACCAGTGATAGGACTATTGGGTATATAGATTATCCCACACTGGAGGAGCTGGAGGAACTGGAATCTCCCTTCAAAAAGTAAAGTTGAAACAGCCAAGCTGGTGCTGTATACAAAAGATGGATCCATCCAGCTCTTTAGAGACACATAATGAGGGAGAAGGTTGCTTCATTCTCAGACCCCTTGCACATAAGCATTGTTGAATTATTCCTGAATTGAGCTGTTAGGAAAAGGGATTCCTGAAAATCCATCTTAGCCAAACTCTGGGCACTTTATTCAGCTCTCAGTACCTTATCTTTGAACTATCAACATGGCACTCTGGCAATCATGTGAATTATCTTGAGATTTATCCTAGAAGTAATGAAATTTCAGATATGCAGATTGAGGGTTCTGCACCCCATTCATTTCAATGGTTAACTATTCTGTCAAGTTTATGAAACATGGGTATCAACTGGATTAGTATTTTTCAATAATTTAGTATTCTGCATTGCACACTTGACCTTCCATCTCTCCAACTCCATACAATGCAGCATGAGTCACTTCAGTGCCTGTTGTTGACTTGTGGGAATGTGTTGTAGTTATTTCCATTTACACATCTCTAACTTTTCCTGTCTCCCAATTGAAAGTCCCAAATCAAAAACTTCTACCCTGAAAGCCAAGAGGGTGGACTGTCAGAAAGCTAGCTTCAATGATGCAACTGTACATTGCCAAGTTTCTGTCATCATGAAAGTTACAAACATTTTTGTGATCAAAATGACTTCATGAAATGTACATTGTGCTGCAAAGACTCAGTACTTTCCAGTACTTAGGAATTCTTCAACTTACAAAGAGTGATCAACAGAACTACAAGGGAAAAAAAACACTGACAAGGATACCAATTCGAATTCATCTGAGGCAGCCTAGAAGTCACCACCTTCTGGCCCATAACATGCACGTCATAGCTATGCAGAAAATGGATTTGGAAAAATCAGCCAGGCTTATGTGATACAAGTAGTCATCTGAGACCAAGTTTTCATGGACAGTTCTTTGCAATTACTGAAGAATATCAGCGGAAGTAGAATGGCAACTCCAGGCACTGAATAGACAAAAACACATGTTCTGCAAGAGTACAAGCAGCAAAACAGACAGGATACAAGCCAAATAAAACTATGACATCCACATGGAACAATGTAAACACTTTTCAAATGTTTGCATACACTTGCGGATTCACTAAACACCGCACTAAATTGATGCCTCCTAATGGAAAAGTGCATTCACATCTCACTCTCTGTGCCTCTTCTCCACCCAAAGCATCATGAGTTGCAACTATTACTAGAGTAGTTTTGTGCAACCACAATAATGCTCTGAACATTATTTTGTGCTGTTCACAATTCTTGAGATGAAAATTGAGCTGGTGTATATAATAGATACATTTCAAAAAGGCCTGAGTTTAGAGGAAAAACTGAAGCAATCCTTGCTATTTTGGGCATGGCAATAATGGATTTCAGAGAGCTGTCAGGCACAGACCTACCTACATCTTTCCTAAATTGCTTCTGAGCTTGCTTCCAGAATCACAAGAGAAAAACATGAGCATACTTAGAAATTTCGGGTCTTGAAAGAAACAGTATGCCCCTGGCTCTGCTCATCTGCAAACTTTCACAATGTACGGGCCTCAAAGTAGCAAAATGTCACCATGTCAAAAACCTTTGCTGGTCAGGCTGAAGTTAAGCTCTTCCTATTTCTGGTCCGAAATGCCAGTTTGCTTGATTGGCAACCGCCTCTCCAGCTCCTCCTGCTCTTTCTTACTCGGTGTCCAAAACCAGTCCTTTGCAGCTTTGATTGACTTTTGCACCTGGTTACCATCCCCAAGAATCCAGTTAACCCCCGATTCAGCAGGTAACCCTAAAAAAAGCTCCACAAAACACCAGACACGGGTAGAGACTCCAATCGAGAAATACAAATCCAGAAGGCAAAAAGATCAGCCAGAATACTCCACAGAGAGAGACAGAGAGAGAGAGAATCCAGCAACCCCCGAATCAGCAGGTAATCCTGAAAACAACCCCACAAAACACCAGACACTGGTAGAGACTCTGCAAATCGAGGAACGCAATTCCAGAGGGAAAAAGATGTGCCAGAATATTCCACAGACACACAGAGAAGAGTGGCAAATACTGGTGTGAACGCATGAGGTTGAGGGCCGTAATCCGTGGTGAGAAGGAGTGCCGCACACAAGGCTGTTGCCGCAATTGTGATGTTGCGAACCAGCCGATCTTTACTCGCATCCATCCGCGCAAAGCCAAGCAATATATACTAACATGAAAACAACAATCAATCTGAGAATCAAGAGTCCAAAGATCCGACCAAGTCTCCAAAATACCAAATCTGACAACAACAGAGAAAAGGAGCATTCGCACATCACAGAACACGGGATGCTCAAATCCCAAACCCTAAATAAGCACCAAACCCTAAAAACACCGTAGAGACTGTATCCAAAGCCCATTCTCTCTACACGGGGAGCGACGCGGACGAATACGTATTCTAAAAAATAGTACAATACACAGTATATTTTATACGATAATACCTAATTAGACGTGTAGTAGGGACCACCTACCTAGCCTACTGGCTAGGACTCATGTTTACTTTGCAAACGGTTGCGGGTTCAAATCACCAACAGGTCAAATTCTACGTCTGTCTATAATTTATCTAAACTGGCGGGTATCTATCTATCCAGTTACGGATATCTATATTTGGCCAATTGCAGTTTTATTAGCTTTTCTTTTTCTTTTTTAATTATTTTTGCTTTATTAAACATAGTGTATAGTAGTGGCGAAGGGCATTGGCGTTACCAGAATAAGGGCTCATGCGGGGCAGAGCCAAGGTAGGTGTGCCCAATTCCGGTATTGTCCATGGCCATGGCCCTTATTACTGTAATGCTCATGACCTCAAGCATTACATGACATAAAAATCGATGTCTTCTTTTCTTTTTTTTAAATCCCGTGAAAAAATAATAAAGAAACAATGCAAGGCATGTTGGAAATCAAAATGCCCATAGGCATTTTCTGAAAATTATCATGTTCCGTAAATGCCTCGTGGGATCTTCTGTGTTGTAAGTGTACCTCCAAACTACACTAAGAATTTCTTAATTGGCAAAATAGGGCCACTATGGAGGTTCAAGGTTCGAACCGCAAAATGAGCCCCAAAACCTTTTGGTACATTTTTAAATGGCAAGGCAATGCCAACTAAAAGCTACGAGCTGGGATCAGCCAATCCCCAACCACTCTGGTACTCTATATCCATTCAAACTAGTGTTGGGCGGGTATCAAAAATACCCTCAAATCTCATCCAGGTATCTCTATACGACACTTTCAAAATATCGCTTTCAATGATACCTTGACTGAAACCCCGATAGTCGAATGAAAATTGGATCAAGAATATTCTTTTTAAATATTTAGACCTGGGCGAGGTAAAACCTTTTACCCAGGTCAAGTTCTCAAGATGTTGGGTATCTTAGGTTATTGGTCAAAATTAGGGCTTAGGGTTAGATGTAGAAGGGGTGCCACTTTCCAAGAGCTGGCTTTTCTTCCTAAACCCTAAATGCTTGAATAAAAAGTAAATTGAGTCATTTTCTCTTCCTCTTGCATTAGTTTTTTCTTTATGTTGCAAGTTTTCAAATTTCTTTTTGTTCATTATTCATTTTGTTTGTTTTATATTTTTCTCCCCATCCTCTTTCTTGCTCTAAAATTTGTTTTTAATTCTTTCCTCTCCTTCATTTTTTTTAATCTTTCATCCTTCCTTCCCTTCTTTCTTTCCTTCCTTTCCTTGTCATTGCTTCACATTGCTTCTTCATATTTTGTGTTTTTTCATTTTGCCCTGCTATTGCCTATTCTTTTTCTTGTTTTTTTGCCTTGTTGCATGTTTTGTCCCTTGTGCTTTGCCTTACTACTAAATATTTTGTCTTTCAAGTTTCACCTTGTTTTTGTTGATTTCATCCTTGTGTTTCACCTTATTGCTACAAGTTTCACCTTGTTTTTGTTGATTTTGTCCGTTGCGTTTCACCTTATTGCTACATGTTCCTTTGTTTTTATTTCACCTTGTTGTTGCCCATTCATTCCTTCATGTTTTGTCTTGTTGCTGCTTATTTGTTCTTTTGTGCTTCACCTTGCTATTACATGCTCCCTCTTTTACGTTTTGCCCTACTATTATCTATTCCTCCCTTAGGATTCACTAATTATTAAAAAAACAAGTTATTTTGATTAGAGAATCTAGTCAAGAAGGACCCATTTGAACATGCATCAAAAAGACCATCCTATCAATATGGACAAGTCGATTTAAACTTGTTTATCCCAAATGATAAATCAAATTCTTATTAATGGACTACACCTTTCAAAGTTGACAAAACTTGTCAAATTTTTTATTTCATTTCTTTATTTCATACCATTAGTTACATAGGTAAATAAGAAAGTTGGGTAATTAGTAGGTAGGTTGCATTATGTTTGGTAGATAGAAAAGTGAATAAGTACCTAGTTTATAGTCCATAGGAAATAGGTTGCTACGTAGGTAAGTGGGTAAATAGGTAGGATATCGAATGACAACTGAGAAATAAGAAGTAGGTGAATATGTAAGGAAGTAGGAGGTAGGTGAGTATGTAAAGATGTAGGATGGTAGGTGGGAAGTAGGTAAGGTTGTATGATGGTAGGTGGATATGTAAAGATATAAGATGATAGGTGGGAAGTAAGAGATAAATAGGTAGGTATGTACGATGGTAGGTGAGAAGTAAGAGGTAAATAGGTAGGTATGTAGGATGGTAGGTGGGAAGTAGGAGGTAGGTTTGTAAAATGATAGGTGGATAGATATGTAGGTAAGCCTAGGTTGTTGCGTAGTTTAATTAAGAATTATCTTAACCAATTAGGTAATATAGGACGTCTCATTTGCCTGGAACATCATTGTCCATCTTGATTAAGAATGTCATTTTGTTTTGTCCAATTTGATTATATGTAATAGTTGATTGAAGCCATTGGTCATTTTGACCAAAGTTGTTTTTTTTTTTTTTTGGTTCAACTTGAATAAGTGTTCAATTTGACATATTGTTGTTGATGAGTTGATTTTGATGGCTTTTAACATTAGATGGGAGGTTTGTGGTGTGTTGGATTCTCTTTTATCATTCCTAACAAAATATGAAAATAGAAAAGTTTATAAATAACATCTCTTGTTATGGTGGGCCAAAGATTGGTTCATAAAAAATTTAGAAAAGTTAATATTTGTGTTCATAAAAATTAGCCTTATGATCCTAGAACAAGATGTAAATCTTCATCTAACTTCATAAGGATATAAATTTGAAATAGAAGTTAGAAAATTTGAAAATGACTTTGAAAAGGACGAAATTGTTGAAGTACAAAAATTGTATAAATATTTGTGTTCACCAAAATTAGCCTAATGATCCTAGAACAAGATTTAAATCTCCATTTAACTTTAGAAGGATATACATTTAAAATAAGAGTTAGAAAAATTTGAAGGTGACTTTGAAAAGGATGAAGCTATTGAAGTACGAAATTTGTATAAATAAATTATTGGTACTTGTCATTTTTAATTTAAATAAAATAAAATAAAATGCATTTTATTTTATTTTTATTTTTAAAAAACTAATAACTGGTTTGTGAGGATAGCCAAATGAGAATCAATTGTTCTCAAATTTATGAGAATTGGCATTGTGAGAACCAGTTTTTTGAAATATTGACACCCTGACCCAGTGTATGAATATTTTTTTAAAAAATTAAAAAGCGAGAACTGAAACCTTTTGTGAACTATTTTGTGAAAATTGGATCCGATGAGTATCAACAAATCTGATACCCAACCAACACTGGTTCAAATGTGTTACATGGATTTTGTGTCCTAACAACACCGGAAAATAAATTCAAGTATATCTAGAGGCCACATTATCAAGTAGGTTTGGGTGTTTCATTTTTTTGAACACCCCACATAGGGGTATAAATTTTTTATATTAATTATTTTATTTTATTCTTAAAAATTTGGAACAAAATGAAAACAATAATATTTTGCCCATGCTTTCGTCAGGTAACACCCTCCAGCGGGCACTTATTTGGGGGAACGGTGCCTCAAATGCCACCCTACACTTTATGCAATTGACAAAAGCCGACGAGCTAAGCTGATAAGATAAGAGCATCTTCATCGCACGCCTGCAAACATCCCTTTTCATTAAATCCTGCTATTTATGGCGATTTATAGCAGGATTTAATGAAAAGGGATGTTTGCAGGCGTTATTTATAAATTTATGGCGATTTTGCAGTGGTCATTTTAAACCCCTTCAAAACCTTTTTTCTACTATGGATTTGGACAGTGACTATTACCGGTCCAGATGGAAAGACATAAATGGTCTTTGAGTGTTATAAGGGACTTTTATGAGGTTTGCGAGGGGGGGGGGGAACAGTGATCATTCCATTCATCCAAACAAAGATTATATTATTAGGCAAGCCAGTGAGCAAACAATTAAATTCTAAGAGAGCTTCAAATCTTAAGACATTCTTCGTTTACTCTTTAAAAGGATTTTTTTAAAAAAGGCTTAGCTTGATGCACTCACAATCCTTTACATCACTCAAATCAAATAAAAAATGAGAAAAATATGGTTATCAAAATAGGTGATGTCAATGTTTGCCTTTAGATCACTCAAAACAAGTAAACAATGAGAAAAATATGATTATAAAAAATAGGTCAATATTTACTTATCGACCTAAAAAACAATATAAGATGTAAAAAAAAAAATTCATGTTTTTTTTCTTTTTCTTTTTTTGTTTTGCTGCTGTCCCTTTGCCTTTGGAGCTTGGAGAGTAATGTAAAGTTTAACTTGGCACATTCATAATTTGATGAATCACTCCAAGTCAATATGAAACAAGGGAAATGTGAATTTTATAAATAAATGAGTCATTTATTTATTAAAAAAATTATGTGATTTCAAAATGTTTTTGTATTTTATTTTATTTTTAATGTTGCTCCTTTGTCTCCGAGTGGCACTCTAATATCTCTTTACATAACACAAAACAAGCCAATTTTTATTTTATTTTTTAAATCATAAAGATTCAGAAATGTTGGATCACCAGGCTTGTGTTCAGTGGAGGGCATGTTTACCCAACTTAGATTTATTCTTATTCGATTTTATTAATAAAATTAAAAGGGGGGAATAAATGACATTGCATGCAAAAGGAGAGTCCCAAACAATTTCTGACAAAATAGGGACCAGTGTAAAAAAAAAAGTTGGAACCCAGGCTTTATTATGATTGGTGGACAATACTTTCCACCAATCATGTTTGTGAATTTTATATCTTATCACGCTGAACGTGGCACTCTTATATGCTCGCCATTCCCGCAAGGGAAGCTTCTCTGTTCTTCTTCTTCTTCTTGTTGCCACAAAGCAAAGCAGCGAACGAAGAAGACGGAGAAGAAGAAGAAGAGAGAGAAGGAAAGAACAAGGGGCGAATGCAAGCTCTCGTTGCAGCGATGGCCGCACACGCACTTTCATTGTCGGCGCTTTCGCTTCCGTCTATGGCAACACCTTCTTTGGCTGTTTTGCAATCCAGTTTCAGTGGTATTACGGTGCGCGTAAGTAATGCTCCGTTTCTGGCGTCTGTGAGTGGCGTCAAGCGGCCGCTTACTGTTTTGGCGGTGACTAAAAAGGCCGTTGCCGTGCTCAAGGGTAACTCTGCCGTCGAAGGAGTTGTCCAGCTTTTCCAGGAAGACGACGGTATGATTATTTCTGATTAATATTGCTCCTTTTTGTTTCATAAGAAATTTTCGGATTTGTTTCTACTACGGTTGATCATGAAGCTCTTGTTATAACCCTGAGGTCGATGC
>Ga0116229_10001002_pt1 | contig 42356 bp, 33 predicted proteins | sample S1TSphgellanicum_3_FD_87313 | JGI IMG/M metagenome (GOLD analysis project Ga0116229, IMG submission 87313) | Host-associated microbial communities from peat moss isolated from Minnesota, USA - S1T2_Fc - Sphagnum magellanicum MG | ecosystem: Host-associated > Plants > Peat moss > Unclassified...
TAATTAATTAATTAATTAAAGCTAACATAAGAAAGATTAATGTTTACTTGACTTTTTTTTCTTTTTTTTCTTGTATAGGATGAATTGTTGAAGGGTGAAAGAAAATTGGGTGGGAAGGCTTTTATTAATCACCTATTCATTCATTTATTCATTTAAACTTGGAAGGTTAGGGAGATGAGGTGAGAACCTTCCATCAATTATTTATTCTTTTTTCTTCTTTTTTTTTTCTTTTTTTTTCTTTTTTTAGGGTGTTGGGGTTTTCTTTTTTTTGTTTTCATTGTTTTTTTTCAATTTGATACAAAATTTTACAACTATGGAGATAAAAAACATGAGGAAATGTGGTCATAGATCTACTTGATGAAAAAACAAAAGGAGGTATCGATGATACAATGAATGCTTCTCAAAAAAAAAAACTAAATTTTATTTTTTGGGATTTCAATTTTTTTAATTTTTGTTTTTATCTTCATCAATTTTGTTTAGCATTTTAAGTCCAAAAAATTAAAGATTTCATTTTTTTTTGAAAACAACTATTGTATTTTATTTATTTATTTTTTTCATCAAATTCATTTACACCCACACATTTTCACCCTTGTTTTCATTAATTGCAAAAACTTACACCAAATGAAAAATATGCTAAACAAGAAAGGAAAATAATAGGTTGAAAAGTTTTGAGAAAATAACAAGTTGTAACATTATTTGGTAAGAGGTATAATGTACTAAAAATAAAAAATGTTGCATCAATCAGATTTTAAATAAAAATTATTAGTGTGACACCTTAACAAATTTCATTAAACAAAACACTCAACATAGGGGGGGGAAATATAATAAAGAAAAAAGATCCATGTTTAAGCAAAAAAAATAAAAATGTAGAATGGGTTACAAAAAAACATCAAAACAAATCATGTTCCATTAATCATAGTAACCATATTTTTTAAAAAGGATGAGAAACATAAAAAAATAGTAAGTTTTTAAAAACTTTCACTTATAACAAGCACGCAATTCAAAATAAAAATGATTTAAAGTTTTTTACAATTAATTAATGTCTTCTCTTAAAAAGCACACAAAAAATAATTTAAAAAAGAGTACTAATGTTTTTGTTAACCACACCATGTTAACACAAATGAAAAAACTTCGTTTATTTGTTAGTGCAATATTTATATATTCAATCTCAATTATAATAAAGTTTTTTCTTTACTTAAATCATTATTGTCATCATCATTTAATAAGATCAAACATCCTATGAAACTAAATTTGTTCAAATGAGATTGGCAATGACAACATTAATCAAGCTACAAATGTCATCAATTGATAACATGCTGTCAACTCATTAATGAAATATTGAAATGATAATAATAAAAGGACATGAATTTGTTCATGTGAAAAATGAAACCCCATATTTTTCATAATGGAAGTAAAGCACCCCAAACAACATTATGAAATACAATTCATTTTCATTATGAAAACAATGAAAAAAATGAATCCATGTTCGATTTAAAGGTTAATTACAAATGCATTGAATCAACATGAAAATTAAAAGATGAAGAGGCCCAACTTCATGTATAACATAGGAAAAAAAATTTGAAACCAAATGAAAAAATCGAATGATTGAAAAAATAAAAAGTCGAGCATTTGCCTTTCATCATGCACAAGGCTTTCAACGTGTGCGATATGAAAAAAATTCATGTTTGAAAAAAATGTTGAAAAAATAATGAGTGTAATATATTTAAAATGTTTTATGTTAAAGTTGATGCACTCCCCTTTTTCTAAATTATGTAAAAAGGGGAATATATGTCACCATATTTGAAAGGGGGGGGGGTTCAAGCCCCACCCTTAAATGGGCTTAAAAAGTTAATATATAAAAATTATTAATGTTTATTTATTACAATAAAAATAATCAACTATTCGATAAAAATATAATGATTATTGTAAATGCAACAAGTGACTAACTCCCAAAATAGGTCATTAATGCAATGAATTATGTGTAAATGATGTCAATCCCTCACGATAAACAAGGAAACGTTTGATAATCCATTAAAAAGGCCTATGGTTAATTCAAATAACATAGGTTCAACATATGCCCAAAAATTTGCATGAAGATTACATAAATTAAAAAAATTGTCATTTGAAACCCTTCCATGAATTTTAATGTGAACGTTATAAGTACAAATATCTTAAATCGTGAAAAAAATCTACATTATTTAAATATAACCTTAGTTGCATGATGCATGGAAATGGTCAAAAAGGCTTCCATTTTTCTTATCCTTATGGAATTTCATGAGAGTATTTTTTTTATAATACCCACCCAAGGGTCATACAAGGTTATTTTTATATTTCTTACTAAATTTTTAATCTATTTGTCTTTCATTAATGCGCATTAAAAACCTTAATTCCATGAAATCAAGGTGTGTGTTACCTTAAGCATAATCATTCCAACCATTATAATTTTATTTTTATGTTTTTCTTACATCACACTTATTCTATGCCTTAGTAATATAATGTTATAATTGATTATTTCTTACTTGTTTTTTGTATTAAAATTGTCTCAAAGAATGAATTCCATTTATTATTCAAATGTTTTTACATTACTTATAAACTTTGAAAAAAAATTTAATTATGATCTTTTACAATATCATTTACTATTGTTATTCAAAATACAAAAAAAATTCTCAATGTTAATGATTTGGATTGTAATGTTTGTAATGTAACTTTTGAAAATAAAGTCCATAATTGATATGTCACCTTGATCGAATAACGTAAAAATTCATAAATGATCTAAATTATGTTTACATTTATTATGAAGTATTTAACAAATGAATTTGATTATGATTACCTTCCAAATTAAAACCCCACACCTCAAATACATTATTAATTATTCTAAAAAATATTATATGTCAAAAATAATAATCTCAAAATTGAAGTTAAATCACATAAAAGGTTTGAAAACTGAACATGTCAATTTTTTAAAAAAGAATCTATCATCATTATGTTTTCCATTATCGCATTTGCATTTCCCTTAATTTCCATGTTTTTTCATTTTAATTTTTTCAAGGAATTTAAATTTAAGTTGTTATAATCCAAAATTTTCAATGTTATTATTGTTATTATTATTACATTAATAAAAGGGTAATTATGAAAAATATTCATGATCATCAATGGTAAAAACGATTAAAATGTCCTTTTTTATATTTAATTCAAAATTAAGTACCATTAATTAATAAAAAGCCAAAAATGTTAATCAATGTGTTATAATGTTAATGAAAAATATGACAACAATATGTGAAAATAATTTTCAAAATGGTTTTCAAAATGTTTGATGAACATGTGAAAACATAATTATTTCAATTACACATCAAATTGATAACACCATTACAAAAATAGGGTGCAATTCACTAACTCAAATCATTGTGGGACCTTAAAAGTGAACTAAGTTGACATAATTCACTATTATAATGTATTATAGTAAATAAATTTATTTTTATGTTCTTTGAATACTCTATATATGTTACTTTATGATATACCCTACATTATTTTACGTCAATTTAATTATCCTAACTTATACCTTATGTTATTATAAGTTATTATAGGATATTATACCCTAAATTATTATACATTATTGTACCTTAAGGTATCCTAGCTAGTTTATTATAGGTTATTTAAAATAAAATTATTCAATTAACCTAAGGTTGTGCTTTAAATTATTTTATTTTAAATTAATATATATTATTTGAAGTTATACTTTAGATTATTCAATGTCATTTTACTTTACGTTATAAGTTATTTTATGTTAAATATAATAATTTAAATTATATTATAATAACCAAAGGTAAAATAATTTTAAATAACTAGTAATAGTTTATGAAATATAATGTAGAATAGCCTATAATAAAATAACTACCAATAACCTATGATAATATAGCCTATAATTATCCAACAATAATTTATAATAAATTAGTCACCAATAATCATAATATAATACAGAATAACCAACAATAACTTATATTACAATAGCCACCAATAGTCGTAATATAATTTTAAATAAATAACCACTAATATAATGACCATTAAAAAACACCAATATCCACCAATAACCTATGATAATTTAGGCTAAAATATCCATCAATAGCCATTAATATCTTATGATCATTTAGCCTAAAATAATCACTAATAGCCATCAATAGAATAGATATTAATTATCACTAATAGAATAGTCACTAATGACATCAATAAAATAACCATTAATAACCACTAATAAAATAGTTACCAATATTCATTAATAATATAGTCACCAATAACCATCAGTAACCATTAATAAAATAACCACTAATAATCACCAATAGAATAGTTACCAATATTCATTAATATAATAGCCACTAATAACCATCAATAAAATAACCATTAATAACCTCGAATAGAATAGTTACCAATATTCATTAATAGAATAGCCACTAATAACCATCAATAAAATAATCATTAATAACCACCAATAAAATAGTGTTCAATATTCGTTAATAGACATCCATTAATAACCACCAAAGCCACTAATAGAATAGCCATTAATATCCATATATTAAAATTGTTTAGTATTATCAAAAGTAATCTAGAGTGAAATAATCTACAATAGACAAAAGTAATTTAAATTGAAATAACTTAAAATAGTCAAAAGTAGTCAACAATTGTCTAACATAATAAAAATAACCTAAAATGAAATAACTTAAAATAATTTAAAATAGATATTAGTAGCTTAAAGTGAAATAATTACAATAGCCAAAAATAATATAAAATAACCAAAAATAAATTACAATAGCAAAAAAAACCTAAAGTGAAATAGGGTAAAATATTGCAAAGTAACTTAAAATAATCAAAAGTTGCATACATTGAAATAACTAAAAATATCCAAAAATAATTATGAATAACCATGAATAACCATAAATAATGTAAGGTGAAAAAAATTAGATTAATGAAAAGTATCCTTATAATAGTTGAAAGTAACTTATCATAAGTAGTATTATTATATTAACAAAAAATTTATTTGTTTATTAAACATTTTATATTTCAAAAAAATGGTCACTGAAATGTTATTGAATGATGATATTCAAAAAAAATTATTCAAATGATTTTACACGTTAAAAAAAATAAATGTAATTATGTACATTATTGAAATTTTTTTGAAAAAGAACTCGAATCATTTCATGTGCATAAAACCTCAATAAGATATGAATTTTCAAAGTTTATGTTTTTATAATGTTTTAAATTAAATATTTGATAAATAAAACATAATATAACATATTATCACAATAAATGCGGTGGCTTGATGGTCCGAATGTTTGCCCCATTCTAAAAATCAAAGAATCAAACCTTATAAGTGGTGTGTTTGTGTGTTTTCAATAGTGATAAGTTAACCAAATATTCTCCTATTTAATTCCCTATAGTAGGTAGGTTGATTACATGATTTATGTATTTAGGTTTAAGTTTTTAACTTAGTTTAGGTAGTAACACATGTTAATAACTCATACGCTGAAAATCATGAAATTATCAATAAGATTATATATTAAATAATTTAAATTTAATTGATTTCCATGTTACCTAATTAATTAATTAGCATCTGATTAGTTTGATAAATTTATATTTCACTTTAAAATAATTTTATTTCACTAGGTACTATTGAACCAATTCACTGTCCATAATAACTGGTCCTTATTCACTATAGGGTTAACGGGCTTCATCATGATAAAAATGTTCAAATTAATTCAAAATTTAGTGAAACTTAAAATGAACTAAGACACATTTTGATGTAATGTAAATAACCAACCTCTTATGATAAATGTATTAATTTAATTAATTATTTATTTCATATAGATTATATATTTGATTGTACCATTTAATTAATTAATCAATTTGAAATATAATTTATATTCAATTTAATTACTTTTCATTTTTGAAAATTATATGCAAAATGTTATGTGTCAAATATTATTGTTGTGGTTAAAAACAACACTACACCTTGTAATGTGTGTTAAGTGAAAACAATCGTAAAAAATGTTGGTTATTTATGAACTTCAATTTCGACAATAAATTATTTTGTCATTTTTACCATGGAAACAAATGGTTGGAAGCCATGGTGAGTATGTTGGAAGTTGATCTCTTCATTTAACCACATATAAAAACATGTTTAACTTTTAATCAAAATTAAATTACAAAATAAATTTCAGACTTATATTATTCAATTTACAAGTTTTGAAATATATATTAAACAAATGATTTTTTCAATCTTAGTCATCTTTTATTTCAATTACTAATTTTTTGAATCAAAATGTATAAATTTTTTTATTGTGAATTTCAATGTATTTTCATTAAATTATCATAGTGATATAAAACCTATTAATACAACAAAAGCTTAATTTCAAACCTTAGCTAAATATTAATTTATTTGGAATTCCAATAGTTAAATGTGATCATAGTTTTATGAAAAAAAAATTAAAACTTTAGATAATTAAATTGACATGTTTTTGGAATTTACTTAATTAAATATAAAATTTTATGGAATCTAAACCCTAAGTTTTAATTATTTAAAAGAATTATAAAGTTCTACATGTAAACAATGCATTTACATTTTGGATTTACAATATGTAATTTTTAGAATATTAATAATGTAATATCCATAATATTTTGTTGAAATATTTGCAAATCATAAGATTTATCAAATCTTTAAATATCGTTTCCTCAAAACATTAGTCTCAAATCATAATCGTTGCCTCAAGACAACCCCATGGTTAGCCCAAAAATGTTTTGCAGGGCCACATGAACTGTCACCTTGGGACAAATTGACACCCCCTCTCCTCGCCCCTCAAGAACCTATTTTTAGTTCATCATTAACGTTACTTGCTTTCAACCACGTTCCCTCGATCAGAAGGTCCAGTCCCATCAAACGAGCTGGGGAGTCAAACTCAAACTTGCCATTGTTTAGCTTCCCATGCCACCATGGTGGTCCGGGCACAAGGCTCGCCTTGAACAAGATGAATTCACCCAAAGTGGCATGTTACGAGACATTAGCTACAAACCTTTTATTAACTTTGACCTTCAAGGTAGGAATGCTATGAGAGACCCAAAAAAAAGCCAATGTTTCATATCCCTACATTGTCGGGTGATGTGAAGTCCATTATATTCCAAATCAATTAAACTGTTCGTGAGTAAAAGAAAGTTAAGGACAAAGTTTTATTTTACCACTCTGTGATATCAAAAATTTGGCAACTTTTTTTTAAAATAAAATTACATCAAGTATGTAACATACCAGGATTTTTATTTTATGGAACAAAATTGAGGTGCTATTGGGAACATGTTGGGGAATGTATTTGAGAATGCATCGCTCAAACCACTTCTTTTTTGCATTAATGACAAACATCAGGTCTAGTACATTCACCTGCCCAAATGATACACATGGATCATCACACATTAACGGCCCCATTAGGTCTGAACATCAATACATTGAAAAAATATCCCAAAATGTTATAATAAAAGGTTTATGGGGCGATTTTATAATTTTCTTGATAACATAATATTTACAACTATCAATATATGTTTGGAATAAATATTTAATAGAATTATGTTTAGGTTTGGAATAGATACCAAATGGACCTTTTAAATATGCTTATAATAATCAACATTTTGAACCAATTAAATATGCATATGATGTTAGAAATTTTCAATTCCAATTTGAAATTTAAAAAATTTAATCATTTATAAATTTAGACGATTGTTCGACAATTTCAAAACCAATGAAAAAAAAAATGCAAACATTTGCCCAAGAAATACATTTTCATTAGAATGACTATTTAGATTTTATTTTGAATACATGTTGATTACATTGTTAAATTATTTAATTCATCATGTAATATAAATGTTATTAGAAATCAAATGCATAATCATATTTAGTACATGTGAAAAAAATAAAAATTATGTTAATTTTGTAAATAAATAAATTACAAATCAATGACCAATAACGTCTTAATAATTGGAAAACTTTCAATAGTTGAAGAAAATGTTTCAATTTAGTTAAAGAACTACTGTTAGTTAAAAATATTTCAATAAATGAAAAAATGACGAATTATATTTGAATATGTTCTAATGGTTGAAAAAATAGCAATAACTAAATTTTTTTTCCAATGGTTGAAAATATATAAATAGCTGAAAATTTTCCATTGATTAAAAAAGTATCAGTAGTTAAAAACGTTCCAATAACTGAAAAAATACCAATAAATGAAAAAAATTGCAACAGTTGAAAAAATATTAAGATATGAAAATGTTCCAATGATTGAAAAAACACCAATAACTTAAAATGTTGTAATGGTTGAAAAAAAAATCAATAGTTGAAAATGTTTGAATAATGGTTAAAGAAATACCTATAGTTAGAAATGTTTCAATGGTTGAATAAATGCCAATAGCTAAAAATGTTTCCATGGTTTAAAAAATACCAATAGTTGAAAATGTTTAAACAATTGAAAAATTATCACCAAAAAATATATTTACTTTCAATTGGACATTTTATGATGACATTATTTTGAACATTATATGAATCCATCCCAACTTAATTTACTTTGCAAAAATTATTATTTTATTGAACAAATTTTTGCACATCAAAAAAACAAAATCACAAATTGTTTCTCATGTAAAATATTCACATAGTAAAAACCCACAAGTTCGTACAAAAATAAAAATTAAATCGCCACACAATGAATTCAATTTAAAAATATCAAACAAATAAATGATATTAAACATTATATTAATTTTTTTAAAACACATATGAATCAATAGATGTTAATACATATGATGAACAAATTCAAAATGTTCCAATAAAACCATGTTTTTGTTGTGAAAGATTACTTTTATTCAAACACCTTAAAACTGTTATATATAAATAAATTAGTAAACAAAATTTACACATATAACTTTTTTCAAATGATAAACAATAAAATAAAACCATGTATATGTTTAATTTATTTAAATAACACTAAGATTTCCAAAATACCCTTATGTCAAGTTTCAAATGATATATCAAAAACTGAAATTATATCATATGTAACAAAATTAACACATTTTTAAAAATGTTTATTCACAATTAATTTTTATTCAAATATATAAACTTCATGGTAATATAAATTTATGATCAATATAAATTGAAGATAATGTTATTAATGTCCCAACAAAAATCAAACACAATTAATGTTACCATGTTTGCCATATGATGAAACAACAATAAGTGTATTTTTAAAACATCAATTTGAATGCAAATCATTTTACATGTCTAAAAATGTTTGTGTTAATTTAATCATGTTGACATTAAAATATTTAATTTCAACAATATTATATACAAATTTAAATGTTACCATACACTTCAAATGGACCAATTTGTTTCTTATGCATACAACTTTGTACATTCAAATAGATGGCAAATATATGTCATTGTTTGATAACTCTAATTCAAAAAATGAAAAACACATAGATTGTGCACCAATAGACTCCATGATACATAACTTTTTTAATGTTTTCAAAATTAATGATTATGAAAATGAAATAGTATATTTGACTGTCCCAAAATAAAACTTTCATCCTTTATGTTTGTTTAAATATTAATATTCAAAATAATTAAAGTTTTCAACATTATTTTATGATGATTCATGATGCTTAATTATCTCTTTAAAAAACTCATATCAACAAATAACACAATGGGAATTGCTTGACAAATCTAAAAATTTCTCAACTAATATCATTAACCTTTTTTTTAAATTGTTAAAGTTTATATCCAAAAAATTATAGGCTCTAAATTGGTATGTATACACAAAGAAAAATTATGTGGTAAATTTTTAAAAAAATTGAAGTATGAAATAAACTAAATTTAAATAAGATTTTCAAATCATATTTAGGGTATCACAATTTAGAAAACTTATCACCAAATTGTTTAAAAGGATTACAAAAGAATTTATTTACTATGATAAAACAACTTGGACTTTCAACATTTTTTGTAATTTTTACATTTACCAAAAGATTATGAAAACTTTTCATAAAAGCCCTATATACCTTAGATGTTAAAAACTAAACCTTTCAAACAAAATATAATGCTTCAAGTGATTCATATAACAAAATTTATGCACATTAATTTTATAACATATGCAAGATATTATAATCATAAATTTTTTTATTTTTTCACATTATTCAACAAAGACCCATCTCTCTTTGGACAAGTTTACAATTTTTTTTTTGGTCACAAAACTTCAAAATTGTGATAGTGAACATGACCATGGCCTTAAAGATGTACCCATATATGGAATAAATAAAAATGAAAAAATTGAAATATTTGTGGATAAATATATTTCGTATGATGTTTTATTATTATCAATTACATTACAAAATGCATAACAACATCAACATATTTGAAGATGTAAGAAAAAAATTGTGTTATTTATAGATTTTACTATCCATGACTTCCCATGAATATAACAAAAATATTACATCCACTTGAATAAATAAAAACTTTACCTTTTAGAAAAAAAATATTTATAATTTTTTAATTCAAAAAAACTTCAAAACAAATGAAAACATTACATTTTCAAGATTTTAAAAACTTTTATATATTGACAAAGATATAGACATATTTAGCTCAAGGAGCACATTAATGAAGCCACACATTTTCTTTAAATGAACACCATTAAATATTTAAACTAATGAATTTAACATAAATGAAGTTTTTTTTATGGTTTGCAGATTTAAATATATCTAATTTAATTTAAATCCTTATGCAATTGTATCATATTACACATCATACATGACTAAAATTGACAAAATTGTAACATCAAAATTGCATTCTATAATTCAAAAATGTATTTTAGATAAAGATGATACCGACATTAGGATCCAAAAATTAGGCAATGTTTTTATCAATGTTCAAGAAATGTTTGCCCAACTAACTACTTTTTTAATTTTTTTAATTTTTTTATATCATTCATCATACAAATAAATCAATACTTCTCCATATCAAGAATGCGTTTTGGGTATTAAAACCAAAATCCTCACTAAATCTATTAGATACTAATTGTATTGACATAATGTGTTTATCAATTATTTTAAAATATTTAAAATAAAAAAATCTTTTGAATTTTGATCATTAGCAAAAAAAATTCCTATTACAACATTAAAAAATAGCAAACTATTAAAATGTTGCAAATTAAATATCATCAAGTTTGTGAATTATAATAGAAATAAAAAAATTGAAAATTGATCAAAAGACCAATTTAAAAAATATTCACCATTCAAAAAATTCAAAGGATTCACAATTAAGTGCAAATGTTACATGGCATGATGCTTATTCTCCAGTAGAAACAAAAAAATATTCAAAAAAAAATCGAAATTGAATTATAAGATGTAACATATACATAAATGAAGAGGATGGTGTTATCAATTTAGAATCAAAATCTTCATATCCACAAAACATATAAAATAATGATATTGATGATTAGATTGGTGACATGCATCCTTCAATTCCCATTGCAAACACATTAAATATTGAAAAATATGTTTTGAAAATGATTTCATCATTCAATCACAATATAATACATTAAATATAAAACACACAATTTTGAAAATAATGGTTTCACAACATCATCAAATTATAATTATGGATGATTTCAAATATTAGATTTTTCTTATACAGCTAAATGAAGAAGAAAAAGAAATAAATTTTGAGAATGTCATATAGAGGGAAAAAATGTATTTTAATATTCCAAAACTTTTTTTTTTTTGACAAAAGGTGCTAGGATTGGTAAAATTTTTATTTCAAGATTAGTAGTTCAAAGACTATTACAATTATATAATAAATACCTATAATTAGATTTAACCAAAAAGAATAAAATTCATGGCATCTACAAATAAAACCACATTTAATATTAAATGGTCAAACAATGATTTAACTTTAAACATACTTGTCCAACAAACATTATCTAACATGTTGAATCTATCATTAGATTCTTCAAATAAATTCACATGTCAATACAAGCAATTACAATTAATGGTTATAGATTAAATTTTTTTGTAAGTGTTACAATTCCTAATGTTATAGATCAATGATTAAAAAATAATAACACATATTGAAACCAAAAAATTAATGGTTTAAATGTTGTCATGTTAGGTGACTTTTACCAAACACCTTTTATAAAAAACTGTTACATTCTTAAATCTTTTAATGACAATATTAATGCATTAGCATCAAACTTATGGAAAAACAATGTTAAATGTTATGAATTGACTATAATTATGTGACAAATTGACACACAATTTATAAAACTTAAAATAAATTCCATACATGCATGCAAACTTTAAGAGGCATTCAATATCACAATTGTAATTGTTGTTGACAAATACTAAATGCATTAAATATATCATGTTTATTTTATACAAATATCTTAATGTAAATAATAATAAAATTGTATTTAATAAAACAACTACCACAACATTCAATTTTGAGGCTATAGACATCGACCACCATTCATGCCTAGCATCATAAACTTTTGAATGACCCAAACAAAATTGTATATTTGCATATTACAATTCATATCAAACAAATTATGTCAATTAAATTATGTGTTGGAAATTATGCAACATATGATGGCCTTGCAAATGGAGCTAATGGTATAGTCAATACATAAACATCATATCATAATAAACCACAATTTGGATATTTTTTTCAAATTTAAAAATGGGAACATTAATTAGAGAAAAAATTATTCACATGTAAACAAATGATATTCAATTAAATTGGACACCAATTGAACCAATTATCAAAGACATAAGAATCACCTAAAATCAATTTCATATTATAATAATAATTCAATTTCCAATTCACTTAATAATAGCAAAAACAATTCATTGATCATAAGGATTATCATTAAACAATTAGCTTTTGATCCTACTAATCTTTAAAAACTTGGACTATCATACACGGCTTTTTCTTGCATTCAAACAAAAGAAGGATTATATTTATCAACTTCATTTCAACATCAAAACTTGTTTTGATCAACACATAGTTAAGAAATGAAACAATTAAAAACATTTGCACATTGGATGCCTTTTGTTTTTTGATTGAAAAACATTTATCATTCACATGATATTATACAAGCCTTCAATACAATTTTTTTATGACATCATGATCAAGATATAAATTGTGATCACAACCTACAAGTATCACACATTTTATGTATTTTGAAAAAAAAATACAATCGTCAAATGACATATAAAAATTCATATATACATCAAAATATTCTTATATCTCAATTTATGGTGGCCATGGTTTGATAATAATGTACAACATGCAAATGCTCTTACATTCTTGTAACACAACAACATATAATGGATCTAATTACATCTAACATAAAAAACTCAAAGAACAATTCGTATCATATGTATTAATAAAAGTCATTTTTATTTGATTTCTATGTTCTTCTACACATTAGAAGCCTTGGTTTTAAAATCCCCAAATGGTTGCCCACTCATTATCTGAAGAGATTTTAATAATGACATATTAAATGATAGTAATCATAAGAACAATAAACAACAATTAATAGATTTTTTGAATAGATTCAAATTAAAATCTCAATTCAAAAATAACACAACAAATGTTGAATCACAATTGGACCACAAATGGACACATACACTCGAAAATGAATGCAAATCAAATGTATCAAAAGCATATTAGCCAAATTTTCACAAACCAATTTATATAACATTCAAAGTCTCAAACACACTTCCAATCTATAGTAATAAACCAATATCATCTCCATTCATCTAACGCTAACTTAAAAATCAAATATGCTTTATAAAAAACAAAACATGTTGTGGCAAAGTTGATTGCTACCTTTAGTTTGGCTACTTATTACATTGTTATAACTTATAACATGCCATCTATCTAGTTGAGGTGTGCAAGGTTAATTGGCAAAGATTAAGGACCACTTTGGAATTGTTACTTGTCCGAATGGTGCATTGCGATTATCATCTTCAAGTGGTGATTATGGTTATTCACAAATCTCCATTCTCTTCATATCATGTTCTTTGCTATTGTACATGTTTTTATCACCTTTAATTGGTAGTTTCTAGTTATAGCAAATATCACAATTGGGAAAGACCGCTTTAACACAACAAGTAATTTTGAAGATAATGAATGGATCTCTCTATAGATTTGTTTAGTAAATGAATATAGATCCCCCAATCGTGGTGGTGAAACAAAGCGCACAAGTAATGTGCAAGAAACCCAGTCTGTAAATGTAGCTATTGCACATTGAGCGTTTTACTTCACTCATGATAACTAGGAAAACAAATTCAGATCACCAAATCCAACAACCCCATAGGCCTGGAAAAAAAAGTCTTCAGGCCTACTACACACAACCCTATTCTGATGAACATTGAAAATAATAGTCCCTTTCTCTACCATTTCCATTGGTCCTCTCAGATTCTCACAAACCTACCAAACCCTTTTTCCTTCGCCATAACATTTTTTCTGCATACCTCCACACACACAAGCCTATTCAACACCATCTGTATATTAGTACACTAATACTATAACCCTTGTCCCCATACAGACAGGGTTAAAAACTACATGGATCATTATGCCAGCTTAGTGTTTCATCATGGAGTAGTTCACCATGAAACTCTAGAAAACGAATTGCATTGCCTAGGGCTGAATGTGGCTAACTACTATGGTGGTTATCAAGATTTCAAACCTGTGCTGGAAACCCTCTTGCTTCCCCCCTCACACTACCTACGTAAGTGGGTAAGTTGATCAGAGAATGTAATAAGTGCAAAAAGAAATCGGGGGACTAAAACCAAAGAAAACACCCTATCAAGAAAAAAGTTCAACCCATGGTTTTCAAAAGAATGAATCTGCAAAGCAAAGAAAAATGATACACAAAGACAAAAATAAAAACCCCTTTTTTTTGGGTCAAATCTCAATGATCACGAGCTTTTGCAGTGGTGACTGCTTGGGTGGTCTGTCCAAACGGTAACCTGCTCCAGAGCCAAAACCAAACCCAACGCCAATTCCACACCCGGCTCCAACACCAAATACAACACTGATTTTGTTCCAAGGTGTTGCCCCTATACCAGCTCCACCTGCACAAAAAAACCACAAGACAGGGCACCTGTTGTCACAGAAATTCTGAGAACAAGAATAGATCACCTCTTACAATGCCACTACCAGCCATCATCATACAGCACAATGACTATGTTACAAAAGAACTATATCTATGGAATTGTGGAGAAATCTCTACAACAATACCAACTTGAAGGAGGTAACATGATGATCATCAGTGTAGTAGTCATAAGCATTATCACAAAGTGTCAGACCATCATCACCTTCAATACAAATAGCAGTGATGAGCTGCAATGACTACCCACTGATGCCGTCAGCTCCCAGAAGGTAGGTGTAGATAAGTTAATAAGAATCTGCCCAAATTCTTGGCAAAACATTCTACACAAATCCATGTCCTAAGTTTCTATGATTGTTTCAACAAAAAAACTACTTCCATGAGATTTAGTGCAGAGAAATCTACCCAACAATGTGTTTTAAGGCAACATGATACTGATTGCAGTCACTTTCCCAGAGTGGCTCACCAAGTGTCAGACCAGAAGATTCACACAAATAGCAGTAACAAGCTGTTATGACTACCTGCCTGACTGACTGACTTCATCAACTCCTGACAGTGGGGGTATAGGCAAGGTTGCAAGAGAAACAAACACTGGTTGCAGAGAGGGGTGGCAGCAATCTATCACTTGCAGATTTTCTCAAATGCATCCAACTTCCAACTTCCATATGTAGGATCTAAAGTCAAGCTGAAGAGAGAGTTAAGAGGGGACACTCACTAATAATAACATTCTAGAGATTCCAGATCCAACAACATATCTGCAAATCCTTTCAGAAATGGGGGTTGTTTGTTTGTCTGTTTGTCGGTTATATATTTTTTCCAGTAGTGTCCCAAACCCTGATTCCTTGCTTGAGGATCATGACTGAGCTTCCTCCTCTTTTCCAAAAAGATTTTTGCTACTCTCAATCTCCCTGGTTGAAACTCTTCAGTGATCTTGGAAGTTGAATTTCAGTGTAAAAGAATATTTTGGGCCTCAATCAAGCTAGCCTTGCACACAAGGTTGCTAAAATGTGATCCCCCAATTTCTCTCAAGACTGATGTGAGTGCAGGGGATGATGGTTTGCAGAGAAATCTCCAAGCTCTTTTTAATCAAGGCACAAAGAAGCTAAACAAGTACACAACAATTCAGAGGAAAAAAGACATAGCAGGCACATGTGATGCTTGAAGGGACAAAGGAAGGAGAGAGGAGGAGAAATGCACCTGTTATGCCCACTCCAATCCCAACACCACATCCAATGCCCACAGCTACTGCCGGTCCCAGATCTAAGAACTTGATTCCACTCTTGTTGTTGTTGTCGTTGTTGAAGTTGCTACTGAAGGAACCAAGCCAGCTTGAGTTTTTTTTCCGGGCTTTGGGCTTCTCCTTTCTTTTGCCTCCTCCTGTGGCTGAGTCCCACAGATTGCTCAATTGAGGAAGTCCACCACCATTCTGGTCCCTATGTTGCTGCTGCTGGTCCTTTCTTGCAGCTGTGGCTTGGTCCCACAAGTGAGAAATCTGTGACTCAAAGCCTCCCTCCTCACTAGCCTTGTTGCTGTTGTTCTTCTTGGTTTTCTTTTTCTCGGCCTCTTTTCTGTCAGCTTCCTGTTTCTTCGCTTGTTGGTCTCCTCCTCCCAGTAAATTGGAGGCTAACATACTCCCAATGGGTGGCATCTTGAGTGTACCTCTCAAAAGCAGAAATTTTGCAAGAACCACAAACAAAAGGCAAAAATCGAAATTACAGAAACCCACAACCAATAAATTCAGAGCTCGTCAAGAGATCGAGAGAACAGCCCATCAAATCCCCAGAAGAAAACTGGGTTGAGCAAGATTCTCACCAGAATCCATCCATGCACTCTCACTCCTTGAGGGGGGGACAAAACACTCATCCCCCAAAAAACACAAATCTGCAGAAGAAGAAGAAGAAGAAGATGGGTTGTCGCAGAATCAAAACAGCTCGCAAACAGGATTCTTCTGCCTACCACAACAATAAAAAGCAGCTCCACCCAAGATTCAAAACTGTTCAGATCCTTGCAAAATCCTTGCCAAAGAAAAGTTTGACCTAAAAAATCGAGCGCAACTGCTACCCACCCAGAAGAGCAGCTTTCCTCATTCTACGATCCACGCACAAAAGAAAATCGAAGACTAGGTAATGGGATCTCTTCTTCATCATCTTGTTCTTCACAGTCCTTGTACATTCGTGCACTCGCCGATCTCACAAAGATTGGACATTTGGATCCAATCTTTGTAGCGCTTTTTCGCATATGTGGCTTAGCATTTTTGCACAAGATGTTGAAGCTGGCAAAAGCCAGTAACGACACACTCTAACACCTGCTGTTGATTGGCTACATATATTTTCAAACATACTGATTGGTCCAGGTGGTTTGTTATTAGAAGATTCTTACCATTTTTCAGTCATGGTTTCATATTTATGCAGGGGAACACAAAAATTCAATAAAAGATCAATGGGTGGAACCATTGCAGGGGAGACAAAAAGGGAAGGCCAAAGAAAGGCTAAAAGATACACAGCTCACAGGAAACCAAAATAACAAGAAAACTAGTCCTTTTCATGGTAAGAAGCTATTTCACTCATAGTCCCTCTAATGTTGCTTGCATACTAATTGTGAGATCTAATAGTAATGGGAGGTATAAAATAAGCATCACTCATCAACACAATTTTTTTTTCTATAGTAAAAATTAAAGCATGCTAAAGAACAATACTAACACATTGTTTAAAAAATTTGAATGCAAAAAAACAAAAATAAATAATTTTTCGATTGCTATTTTCAAAAAGATGAGCAAATTCTTTGATAAAACAATTCATATCATGTCAAAGTGCACCATGCACATTTTATGACTATTGGAATAAAGTGGTGCTCTTTTTTCATGAAGCCTTTTATATTTGTGAATCTTTGCAATGACACTAAGTTTCATAGCTGCACTTATTGGTTGATTAATGACATTTGAAATTATTATTTTTCACATCAAGTCAATAATCATCACATTAGCAATGAAGACATGGTTCTTTCGAATCATGTAAAAATCAACTTGTAATAAATTTTTTGATGTAAGGACATATCATTACTCTCTTCATATAATACTAGTGTGAACCCCGTGCATAATGCACAAGTGTGTTATTTCAACAATGTTTGGTTGATGTTTTTGGTTTTTTAAAAAAACTTTTTTTTTCAAACAACCGCTGCTTCCCCCTGTTGCCCCGGTCCTTCGCATTTCCCACTCCGGTTCTTTACCTCGTCGACCCCCCTTGCCCAGTCCTTCGCATTTCCCACTCCGGTTCTTTAACCCGTCGAACCCCCCTTGCCCGGTCCTTCGCATTTCTCACTCCGGTTCTTTAACCCGTCGAACCCCTCTCGCCCAATCCTTCGCATTTCTCACTCTGGTTCTTTAACCCGTCGATCCCCCCGGCCGGTCCTTCACATTTCCCACTTCGATTTTTTAACCTGTCGATCCTCCTCGCCCGATCCTTCACATTTCTCACTTCAATTCTTTAACCTTTCGGTTTCGGTTATTGAGAACCCAACAGGAACAAAAGAACCGTCGATTCTTTTCATTTCAACAATCTTGCCGAGCTGATGGTTTTCGTGAAAGAACTGCCACTTCGTTGGCCGGTTCTTTGACTCTATCATTATTTTGAGGCCCATAACTATGTACCAAGACTACCTTACCTGTCCGTGACCACTGTCTGTCCGGAGTCAGGGGAAGCTTCATTCTTCCTTCACAATATATAATGTCCACTTTTTTTTAGCAAGGGCATGTATGATATTTCAAATGACGTAATATGTGCTTATCCATTGATGTCTAAATAGACAATGAATTAAATGCATGCTAGATGTATGCAACTCGTGTCCACATTCACATGTGAAAAAACTAAATATTGAAAGTTGAATTAATCTGAAACAAAAATGCAACATTAAAATGAAAATAGAATGTGCAATGAGAAATGAACAAATAAATGATTTAGTAATCAACTAGAGCTTTTACCCAAACAAGAATGAATGCAAGTTTTGGACATTGAAAAAATGGAGTCATCTTCTAAAATAAACATAAAGAATCATGTTTATTACTCATAAGACTTGAGAAACTATAAATAAATAATCTTGGATGTGAAAAAAAGTTATATTAATTAGTTAATGGTTGGGCTCGCAAATTTTTTTATTTAATTTTAAAAGAGCCATATTGATTGTCCCATTAGCAATATTGATTGGCCCAGGTGGTTTGCTATTAGAAGATTCTGACCTTTTTCTCATGTTTATTGATAGGGCTTGGGAAACCATAAGTAATCTTGGATGTGAGAAATATTCACACTAATTAGTGTTCATGGGTGCGCTCATAACTTTTTTTTTTAATGTTAAAGGAGCCCATTAGGAATAAAAAAATTCAAACATTGGGCACGCCCCAATAGAATCGCCTCTTTGGACCCCAGCTGCAAAATAGAAATTCATGTGCTCTTTTAGGTTTCATCTTTTCAATTTATATACATGAGAGTTGAACTTTGGGCAAACCATATGGGATAAAATTGAGGTGCTATTGGGAACATGATGGGAACACATTGGTAACAAGGAAAAAATTTTAAAAATTCACTTCCCTCTCCCTCCATGCCTCAAAAAGAAAAAAGCTGGACTGTTCATGAGTGCATGCTGAGCTTTCCCATTCACTCCATGAAAATTCTCTTTCAAAACTGTTCGTCACCGTTTTTTGCATGGGCTAGTACCCCCCCCCCCTTGGTAAGAACTGCAATACCTATTTGTTCTAATTTTGGATTGTAAGAAATACTTGTTGCAGGGTCAAATGCAGAGTACGAGTGGATTTACTCTTCTAGTCAGAACGTGACCTTGCAAAAAATATTTTTCACACCCATGTTTTAGTTACTTGTTTCAACCCCACCCATAAAACTGAAATTGAGATTGCAAATAGGTGAGAAACTACTAGTAGATGCATGTGAAGTCCTCTGAGATTTTATGATTAAATGGTTTATCATCCAGAACACCTGCAAGACGACATGGCATGAACCCACTCCAAAGAGTGAGCATGGAAGTAGTCCATAAAAAGAAGCATTTTCAATACAAAGATTATGGTCAACCCACACTGCAGGAACAAAATGACTGACTTGCAGTCCTTTGCAGTTCCTCTAGAACTCAGTTCTTTTAAAGGGAAGCTTGTGCATGCAAGCAGAATTCAGGAAGAATGTATCCTTATCTTCGTCGACAACACTGGTGCTATGACCTGAAGAAGGCTGCAGGGCACTCAACAATGATGACTCTGGTACCAGGGTGCCACGCTCTGGGCAACAGTTTTCACCTTACAGTATTCCAACTCTCTAGGAGTCTCTTCAATGATTTTGTCCAGCTCCAACTGGAACAGTGTATCTTGAGCACTGGTCTTTTCAGTTTCCTCTGCTGTAATGCTCTTGGGTCGTGCATGAGCCACAGAGATGAAGTTACCCAGTTGTGGCGCTGAAGACACAGTGGTCTTCTGAAATTCATTACAAATTGTCATTCCTCTCAACAAAATCACGGTCCTCTTCACCAGAATAAATGAAGGGTCTGTCCAGTATTTTGCAGCTAACAATGCCACAGAGAATTGACATCTGTAAAGATTACAGGACCTATGGTAGTTTGACAAGACTTTGACACAGGCAGCAGCCTCAGTTGGTTCTTGGATAGTCCCTGCAAATCAATAATCCACAGATTCTCTGAAATGCCTCACTCACCAGCTTTTGAGCCTCGCTGGCACATTAGGCTTAAATTTTTTTGTACAAGATAACATTTTCAAAACAATGAAGCACAAGTTGCCCACCATTGCCAATCAAACCTGACATCATAGAATCTCCAAGACTCACAAATCCGATTCTATTACTGCATGCAACACATAAACCCACAACAATCTAAGGACCTGCATGCAACACAAAAACTTAAGGAAGAAGGATAAGCAATGAATACACAGGTCGAGGAACAAGGAACTATTCAAAGATTGCAGCCACATATGAAGGCAACTTACAAGCATATGGAGGCACCTTATATAATGTGCAAGCCATCTCTCCACAGTGCCACATTGCACAGGGCAAAGAGTTCTGCCAATTTATGCAACCTACAATTACAGTTGAAAAAGCTGTTGAGTGCTTTATGTTAAAGAGAGGCACTCCCATGATTCCCAAGACACAATACCTACTTTGGAAAAAAGAATCAGAAGAAGGGATAGGCTATAAAGATGAAACGACTATCATGAAGAAGATAGAAGAGAAGCAGGTAGAAAATATTGCAAATTGTTCCTTATGACCAATCCCTCACTATCCTAAGAAACATCAACATCACAGTACCTGATTATGACTAATGACCATGAGTTTTCCTTTAGCTTCATGAATTCCCCACAGCAGGCTGAGGTTGATCCAAGGCACAATACATGCATATCAAAGTTTCTAGCATGAACTAAAAATTTGGGGGAAGAAGAGATTCACCTTATGTGTTGGCTACTACCCAGAACAAGGAAAAAAAAAAACTTCCAGGGGAGGGACAAAGGGAAAAGAAGCATCAAAGAAAACAGCAAAACTGCTGATTTCACAACTCTGCTACAATCTCCTTCATCACATGTGCAGTGAAAACAGACTCCCCCATTTGTGCAAACTCCATCATGATGTCCCCCTTGAACCCAGCACTACTTGAGCCTTGAGTAAGAATATCTTCATACATATGTAGAACTTTCTGCATACTTGTGAATGAATTCAGTAAACCTGAATATGATTGAGAGATGACCCAACAGTAAGCTATAGAAGAGAAAATCCCAGGTTTCACAACATATGAGAACTGTTGGTGAGTTTTCTCAACCTGAACAAAGCACCCACGAATTGAACAGAAAACTGTTTTGGCTCAAAAGCCCTTGAAAGACATAGTTCTGCATACCATGTGGATGTTCTGGCAATGCAGCAATCATTTTGGTGGCAGATGGAAGAAGTCCAAGCAAAGTGAGGTCATCTCTCGAGCAGGACATGACAAACTACATTAGCTACTATTTCAAGCTTCAGAATATACATATGCTGCATAGCTAGCAGATGTCTTCTTCTTCGTAGCCTCATGTGTATGCATGTTACAGGTAGAAAGGAGAGAGAATAGGGTTACGAAATCTCACAAAATCTTTACAGAGGATTTTGCCATGGCAAGTGGTGATGGTGGCAGGCAGGTACCCAGACTGCTGCCCTGGTGGTTGTTGATCAGGCAGCGGTTCTTGTGAAATGTGTTTCCTCCTGCTCCTCCAGAAGTGCAATTGCTCCAAGATAGAAAAAATACTGCAGCCACAGCGACAACAACCGCAGTAGCAGCAGCATCTTCAGCACAAGCCATGCCATGTCCTTCAGAAATTGGATTTCCAGAGTGATCCCTCCATCTCATGTGCGGTAGAAGAAAGAAACCCCGAAGACACCTTCAACAAAAGAAGAAGGGAGCAGCAGGAGGAGGAGGGAAGAGAAGAACAGATCCCTAACCCTACAGCACTCTCTCTCTCTCTCTCTCTCTCTCTCATCGCTTGCATCTTGCTCCGTCGCTGCGCTGCAATATCCTAGTGTGCGAGTCTAGAGCGAAACACAAGACCCTACAATGGAGACGAGCTTCACGGAGTCCGATTCTGAAGAGTCTGGTAGAGAGCTTCCGAGTTCAGCAGCAGCAGAAGAAGAGGAAGAAGAAGAAGAAAAAACGGAAAACGGCGGCTACTCGCACGAAGAGAATGGAAACTCAAACTCCAACGACGACGACGGCGATGGCGATGATGGCACTACTACTATGTCACGCAGCTTCGTCGTCGGCGGCGGCAGGACATCGAAATCCGCATCCGTGTTCTCCCTAGCCTTCCCGATCTCCAGAGTTCGCAAACTTGTGAAGAGCGATGGTGATATCCAATGGGTAGGAGTGGAGGCGGGCTTCCTCATCGCCAAGGCTGCTGTAAGCAAGCAACCAAACCCCGGCTCCTGCTACTGCTTGTTCCTCTTCTTCTAGAATTTCTTCAGAACCCTAGAATTTTCTGGATCTGCATGCTTGCATGTTGTTTGCACTGGGGGGATGATGATCCTGCAGTGTTTTGCAAATTCTTGGCAGAGATCTCCATCAACTCTAGGGTTTCTCTGTGAAGCTTGAGAAACACTTCACAATTCCCAACTTCACAATTTTTGCAGCGGAAAAGAGGGGGTAGTGGGAAATGTGAAGTTTCTCAAGATTTTCACATGGATGTAAGCAGCCCCTGAGTTTCTAGATGATGGAGGGATCCAATTTCATTGTGTTTAGGTGATGGGATTGTTTTGCAGGATGTAAAGGACCTCAAGAATTATCATCAAGAGAAAGAAACACAATCAAAATGCTTTACCCTTGTTGTTTGGAATTTCTTCAAGGGGAAGAAGAAGCTTGAATTATTTGAGAGCTGTATGTGTGTTTGTGTGTGTGTGTGTGTGTGCATGTGTGCTTGTGGAGAACAGGAGCTCTTCCTGGAGAAATTTGTGGAAAATGCTTTTGATAGGATGCAAGAAAGCCGTCGCAACTCAATCACCTACTCTGACTTATGTAAGCTTCTATCTTAAGCTTTATTCTTGACTACTCTTTTGCCATATCGTTTTTGCTACTACTACTCTGTCTCTCTCATACAGAAACTTTTAATTCTCAAATGCTTTTGCTAGCTATTGCCTATATTGCTTATTCTGCCGTTAGACTTGGCAGGGATGTGTGCAAACCCTATTGAAGCTTTTTTGGATTGACCATTCAAAATCAAAATGTTTTGTCCAGGTTGTCCTGGTTCTTGGTGCAGAGAATGGCTAGATGATGTAGACATGGAAATTGTAGAATTGGATTAGAAATGGAGGAAGGGTAGGGTTTCGACAGAGTGCACTTTATGACTGCATGTTTTGACAGATTTATGACCATCAACAACACCCTAGTTCTGCTTTATAAACATCCAAACCAGTTGTAACTCCATTGTAAATTTTTGTCTTTCCTTAAAGATTTCTGGAGCCTTTTGTATTGCAGAAACTTCAGCTGCTCCAAATCAGGTATTGGAGGAAGAAACAAACTAAACAATCAATTGGGTGGTTGTGGTGAAAAGCATCATATGTGGTGAGCACTGAGAGACTTGAGTTTCTGAAACAAACTAATGAGATCAATTGGGTGGTTGTGGTGAACAGCATCACATGTGGTGAGCACCGAGAGACTTGAGTTTCTTTCAGGTTAGTGGTACCATTGCATTGAGCTCCATTGGAATTCATTCTTTGATCCCTTCTGGAACCCATTGCAGAACCCATTTCCCCACCCTCATTATGGTGCATGGACCTCATTTTTGGTTTTTCATTTGTAGTGTCACTTGCTCAACAGAGTCTCTCATATATATTGACCAGAGATACACGGGTGAAATTATCATATACTTGTCTTATGGGCTATGCTCAGCAGTTTTGTTCTTCAGTTAAGTGTTCTATTTTTGCAGGTTTTTTCATCTCTATTGCACATAGCTTCTCTTATCCAGCAGTCTACAAATTCCCAGATTTTGCTTTCTCTTTTTTTTCTGTTTTTTTAGCTTTTTGTAGACTTTCAATTGTTTGCGAATACATCAAATGTCTGGTGTTCTTCAGTATATATTTAGTTCATGGTCCGTAGCTTTGGGCATGTTGTGTTGATCATAAGCTTCTTAGCAACAGGCTGCTAGTAAGCCCATTAAAAACCACCAGTTAGGGTTACTAATCAAGGATTACTGTGCATTACTTATGCAGATTTTGTACCCGAAAAAGTCCTAGTATCAAGCATTCTACCAAGCAAAGCCTTGATGGAGAATTGAACAATTTTGCAAATCTTAAGGATGGTGTGATCTAGTGGGGCCGTTTTTCAACAAGTACCTGCCTTTACACATGGGTGAGCAAGAGGCCCAGTTTGAAATTGCCTAAAAGGTGCTCAATTCTCTGGAATTATTTCTGCAACCTCTACTTACCCTTTCTTCTTTTATAGTGATTGAGGACGAAGAAAACGGAGATGGGTTGGGAAGCTCTGGAGAAACCGTTGGGAAGACATGAATGATGCTTCACACAGATCATCCACACATGAAGGCGATAGAGAGAGAGAGAGAGAGATACAGATACAGATACAGATGATAGAAAATTGCATGTCAGAAACTGTACAATGAGCGGCTTTGAGAATGGAAGACATGCAAGCAGAGAGCTAGAGTTAGAGGAGCATGTTTTGAACACGCTTCACAAAAAAGCCCATAAAATTGTCTTTCACCTGACTTTGTGCTTGTGTGAGAGGGAAGAGAAAAAAAAGGGAGAGAGAAGAGCTTGGTGAAAAGGTCTGTAACTGCAGATTCTTGCAGGTTTTCAGGTAGACTGAAATGGCAGAATCACTCATATCTCTTACCTACTTGTGCTATTTTATACCATTCTACAGGACTTTTATGCTGTGGAATGCGCCTCCCTTTTCATTCTTTTCTTAGCCTGTGTCATGGATTAAAAGATTTTCCAGAGTGAGCCCGGTTCTCTCATCCGATCGTCTGATGGATGAGAGGCAGACTTCATCACAGATGAAAAGATTTCGAGATTCTGGTTTTTCATTCAGTGCATCTCTCTCTGTCCTCTCTTCAGTTTGTATCATGGATGAGAGATGGATGAAAAGATGCAGAGAGTGATTTTCGTTGCGTGTTGCGGGTTTTCTATGCTTGTATCATAGATGAAAGACTTCGCCACGAATAAAAGATTTCCCAGTGACTTTTTTCATCCACGACGGCGAACTTGAGCTATAGTAATTTGGCAAAGTACTAGGCAAATATCTAGGTAGCAATAACTACGGCTCTCTCTCTCGGCTTGGTATGTATCGTGGATGAGAAGAGACTCCTTTACGGATGAAATATCTCGTACCTGATTTTTTCATCCACGAGGACGTAGCTTCGGGTTTAGTAATTTGAGTTCGAGTGCAAAGTGCAAGGCCAATAGGTAGAAATTAGATGGTCCGCTAAGTATGTATCATGGATGAGGAGAGACTGTCAGTGGATGAAATATTTCCTGCCTGATTTTTTCATCCACGAGGACGTTGCTTTGGACATAGTAATTTGAGCTCGAGTGCAAAGTGCGAGGGTTTGTGTTTCGTCTTGTGCGTGCGCGGAGCGTTTTTGTTGTTGTCGCTGTTGCAGTCCGCGTTTCTGCTGTGCTTGTGGGAAAGCTATTTGTGAGGGTTCCGGGGAAGCGGCGATGAGTGGAAAGGCGGTGGCCCGAGCGGGCAAGTCCATAGACTGGGATCATCTGAGCAAGGTAGTTGTATCGGATGCAGGGAAACGGGAACTGGCGTCGCTGCGGCGAGCATACGACGACGTTGCCGCGACTCTGAATGAGAAGTTCAACGTAAAGCCAACCAGCATCAACTGGGATTTTTACAAGCAGAAACTGGGGCCATCGGTGGTGAACATCTTCCAGCAGTCTTATGAGTCCTTAGACAAGCAGGTGCCGGAGTACCAGGATGATCTGACGCCAGTGTACGAGGCCAAGCATCAGGAGTTGTTGAAAAAGGCGTTGGCGGAGGAGGAGGATTCCAAGAGGAAGATTGTGCTGCTGGAAAAGGAGATCGAGAACGTTCGGGAGCAGAAAGCCGCGTTAAAGACAATGACCGTAGATGAGTACTTTGCAAAGAACCCGGAGGTGAAGGAGAAGATTGATGACGAAATCAGGAATCATAACTGGGGTTACAAGGTAAGAAGTTCTTCATGCTCCAAAGAATCGGTTCTTTTTCTCCTTATAAGGATTGTTTGTTAGGTTGTTGTGTTCTTTGTTGCTTTGTCCTGCTTGTTCTTTTACCCACTATCTGCTTTTCCAGCTCTGCCAAGGTATCAGTTTGCACCTAACCATGTGTTTATGGTCAGAGAATGAGACTACAACATCTGGACTGCCATCCAGATGTTTCTCATGTTCAGCTCCCGTGCCATTGTTACTTGTAGTGAATCCATCCAATGTGGTTTGTGCTCTTCATTAGACTTTTATTAGTCTCCTTCTCTGCAGCTCTCTCTGCTTTGTAAACTCTGCCACCAGTTCATTAACCTAACTATTTTGCTCATTGCAGACAACAGCATAAGGAAGCATATTGCAACTGGGGGGACTGAGTGAGGTTGTTTTCCTTACCTTTGAAAAAAACCAACAGAATTTGCTCTATAGAATCTTCAGAGTTCGCTCCCCACTTTTCTTTGTTTGCTGTGCCATCATCCTTTTTGCATCTGTTGCAAATTCCAGGAAACCTAATTTGTTGTTGATGGTAAGGGCAAAGCAATAAAACAACCCTAGATTTAGGGCTTGATTTCCTTACTTTCAGCTTTTCACAAGGATGAACAATGACCTGATTTTCCAGGGCTAGAATGCAATATATTGTATTCATGATTCAGGGGGGTGTGGGCAGCTTTGATGCCTATGGTGTATGCATGTTAGTTCAACAAAGTACTTCTCTTGTGGCTCATGAAGAAAGAGCATTTGGCTCTGTACTTGGTTCTTGTGGCTGTTGTATTGGCATTTGCCAGCAGCCCTGAGCCAACACCATTGTGTCTGGGGCTACCTTGCAAATAGGATGTGGCACTTGATCATGGTCGATGTTAACCCATTATAGTGGGGCCTTGTTGGATCGAGGAATTATATAAAGGATGGGAGTGGTAGCAGCCTTCAGGATCTTGGGGAGGATTTGATTGACCGCAGTATCTCAAGAAAGTGTCTGTACACCTTTGATAAGGAGCTAAGAGCCTTGAGGTAAAAGAGACTTATCTGTCACAATTTTTTTTTTGCATTTTTGTTCTCTTTCTTTTCACTTTCTGGACTCCTCTCCAGCATGGACACAGGTTTTGTTGATTATTCTCATCAGTTCTCTTTTAGTTGTGTTTTTTATTGGTCTAAGTTTGGGAGTTTTCTACCTATTCTCTGTATGTAGGCTTTTCTACTTTTTAGTTTTAGATGCTGCTTGTACAGGGACAAGCTAAAATGGAATGAAGCTTACCCTCACAGGCTTTTTATAGCTAGAATGACATTATTATTGATTTTTTAAAATTATCTATTTCTCAACTGCTATCCAACATAATGACTGAGTCTTGGGTTTGCTTCAAGAAATGCCACAGAAACTCAGGACACAGATGGTATATAATGGTTTGTCCAAGAATTTTTTTGACTGATTCTTGTATAGTTATGTACACCTTCCACCTACTGCTGATGAAATCACTGGGGAGTCGTGGCAGTTAATCACTGCTGTTGTCAATGATGGTTTAACACTATGTGAGTGACATCATAAGATTATGAACACACTCATTCTTTACTGCTCTATTCAAAGTGTTGTGGAGTTTTCTCAGCAATCTCAAAGATATATTTCCTATCTCTGTGAATATCTTCTTCTTGTCTTTTTGTCTATGTGCATTGGGTAAGACTTTACGCAATGGGTGCCCTGGTTGAGTAGCAATTTTGAAGTAGTCCTTTTTCAGGAGTGAATGAAGTCAGTGCGTAGTCATGGCATCTCGTCACTGCTATTTGTGACAGTGGTGGTTTTCTGACACTTTGTGAAGTGACTCTTGTAAGTTTCAAGACTGCAATTGTTATCATGTTACCTTCAAATTGTTGATGTGGAAATTTCTCTGCGATTTCATAGATATGGAGGCCATTGATTTATTCTGCCATGGACCCTCTCTTGGAATAGTTTCTTTCAGTGTACTTAAGTTTAGTCACAAAATTTGGGCTGATTATTAAATACTATCTGCACCTGCTTTTGGGAGGATGAAGTCTGTGGGATTTGTGGATCAATGGTCATAGTCTCATCTTACTGTCCTGATGATGTTAAAAGATAGCACTTTTATTGGTAGATGCAATGGGATTATTGTAGAACTTTTTTAGGTTTGGCAATAATTAAATTATTTTTGGAAATGTCAAATTGTCTTTTATATTATTTGATTGAAATGTCAAAATTTTCAGGAAATTCTTACTCTTAGATGTTGAAATTTTGGGAACTTGGAGTTCATGGCATGGAACTTCTCTACCACATTCCTTTGCTTTCTTCTCCTTCATTTTAAGTAAGGTTTGGGCTAGGGGGAACAAAAAAGTGTATTTTTGAGGTAGAGATGAAGAGAGTAACCATGAGTTGAGATTGGCAACATTGAAAAATAAACTAAACCACAAACAACAAGATCATGTGTGTACCAAAGGTTAAGCACATGTCGAACTTAAGGGGGCAAATGGGGAGCTTTGGTAGCAACCTTCCCTTTTGCCCATTGTTGAAGCCCTTGGACATGGGGGTGGTGTCTTATGGCTACAATTGATGGCCTAGGTTGCAATAAGAAAAGTACAATAACAAGGGTTAAAAAAGAAATTTTTTATTACAAAGTTTTACAATAATAAAAAGATTACTAACCATGTAAAAAAGTCTAAACATTCCTTTTTTTTAACAACACTTGGAATTCTAGTAACAACATTGGTATGTGTTTTGATATTTAAGTTATTTTCATTATTTTTGGATTTCATTTCTTTGATTTATAAGCTTTGTGTATGTGTATACATTATGGTTGTTTTTGAAGTGATTATTTGCTTTAGGTTTCTTGAATTTGTCTTTGTACAATGTAAAATGTAATATATAAATGTAACCTAATCTTAAAATATGTATTACAGTTAAGGTTCTTAATCGATTTTTGGATTTTTTTCTTTTGATTTATAATCTTTGTGTATGTGTATATGTTATGGTTGATTTTGAAATGATTTTTTATTTTAGCTTTCTTGACTTTGCTTTTGTATGTATAGAATGTAGTCTTGATTAATTTTTATTTTTGTTTTGAATATGATTTTTTTTTTTAGAATCATGCATGATGAAAGGCCTCGTATGTGGATTTGTTTTATAATGGAAAATGAAATGACAATTGTTATAGTTCTTCCATTGGTCGAAGGATTTTCATCATCCATGATTGTTGCACTTCCATTGGTGCAATTACTAATTGTTAAACGATATTACAAAAAATAAAAATAATGGATGATGAAATAAATGTTGAAAAGAGATGGAATGATATTACTCTTGTTTACATCTTCAACTTATATGAAAAGGAGTGAAAGTGTCTTGACAAATCTTGTTTATTGTTCAAACACCAAACACACATTTGCATTGAACATCATTTTTAATTATTGAATTAGTGTTATTGCAAAGAAAAATAAAATCGAAAAAATGAACGATGAATATCAACATCAAAAACTTTGTTGAAAGAACAAATTGAAAGTAGCAAATCAACATGGTCATGGTTTGAATGCATAACAAATACAATGAAAGGTTTTGCCAAAAATAAGGTGCATCTGAAGGGGTCAATCAAAAGATTATAAAAATTGTCAAAAAAAGATGAACATAAAATTCTAAGCATTTAAGTATTCACAATTGCATCGTCAAATGGTGAGGAAGAAAAAGATGTCCCATTTCTCGAGACTTTTGTTAAACATCATGGGAAGATATGAATAATTCTCCTTTTATCCCAAAAAATGTTTTTTACAAGTTGTCAAAGGTGCCCAACAAAATAACATTTCATAAATGACCATTGATCAAAATTGTCAAGTATTATAAAAGCTATGAACAAATTTGTGGAAGGGTTTGTTAATGTTGAAAGACACAAATTAAAATCCAAGGAAATAACTTTGCTTATAAAATCCAATAATAAATTGGCTACCAAACAAATATAATTTGTGCTTGAAAGTCAAAAACTTGAGTTAAAATCTTTTGCACAAGTTCAAACAATTCAATTAATAATTGCCAAAATGCTTAGAAATATTTTACATTTTTCGAAATGATTCAAATATTTGCATATTGATATTTTTACTCTCTCCCATAAATGATGGATTTTTTTTCCAATTCACAACAAGAACAATGAATAGAAACATATTAGTTCATATAGGTACACAGTTTCTTTCAAATATTGCATAAGCTTCACTGACATATATTTGCATCAGACAATAGATCTTTTGTTGCATAGCGGAAAAAGAACTGGTTCCGACAGACCCAACTCCCAACAGTTGAAACAAAGATGATGTAACAGAATTTATTTAAAACAAAGAGAAGCACAAGTTTGCATTCCTTCCTCTGCTAATAATAACACTTGCAAGTGAAATTGGAGCAAAAATCCAGCACAACATTCTATCTATCTATCTGCGTGCTATTATTATTGTCCAACAAAAAATGTCCAAAAAGGTTTGTAAAAATCATTAAAGGTTTAAGTATATACACACAAGAGGAGGAACCGTTTGTTTTGACGGACTCTTTGTTGTTTGAGGCATCATGCGTAGAGATTTGAAACTGGGTTTCAAAATCCCAAGAAAAAAAGAAAACATAATTCAAACTTTAACTTAGCTGCATAGCAAATGAAAAGAGAGGAAAAAAAGAAGGAGCGAGAAAAAGGAAGAAAAATCTGGCGAGAATTTGACCCAATTTTAATGGTTTATGTAATTAGCCTTTGAAAAAAAAATTGGTTAATATATCACCACTGAAAATAAAACAAAATCATCGCCAAAAATTTGAAAAATGTGTTTTTTTTTCCCTCAAAAAAGCTTATTCCCATTTGGCGACCTCAAGCAAAAAATAACAATATAATATAATATAATTATAAGTGTAATTATAAGGCAGAACTAGCAGCACAAAAGCCAAAGGAGGTCTGTTGAAGCTTATTATTAGGGTTTAATGTTTAGAATTTAGGGCTTAGGGTTTAGTATTAGTGTTTTTGTCAGGGATATAAGGTTTTACAAACTGTGTTGATGAACCCAAATGCACTATGATGACACAAATGGAGCACCTTTTTTTCTTCTTCCACATCATGCAACATCAAGTTAGTATGAGGCACATACCCAATATCATGTAAGTGTGTAATTTTGTATAAAAATACAATACATTAATACAAAATAATTTCCTTCATTTGGGCATTTTATTACAAAGTTGATTTTTTTTCATTATTTTTTCATTTTTTTCAGTTTTGCATATTACATCAATTAATAAAACTCCTTATGAATGTGTGGTCCAGAATTTAAACCAATTGAATGAAATTTCATATTTGATGCACTTATATATTCAAACTAAAATTTATGTTTAAATTTTTATTTTTTTTCATTTAAGAACATAGTTGAATAAAAAAATATAAAATTAAATATTTGCAAATTACATTAGTTAATAAAATTCATTATGGATTTGTGGTCCAAAAATCAAACCAATTGAACAAAATTTTAAATATGATGCATTTATATTTCCAAAATGTTTATGAAAAGCATTAAATGGGGGTGTGTCAAGGACATGAAAAACAAAAAAACAAAGGTTAAAGGAAAGGTTTAAATCTAATTTTTAAATAAGGAATAAGAGAAGATTGCATGATTCAAAAACAAGAACATGAGATGTGCAAGACAAACGTGAAAATGAATTTTCATTATGCTAACATATGCAAACATGAACATAAAAATAACATGACAAAACTATGGTGCAAGATGTGCTTAAGATTAGTGTTAAATAGATCAAAAAAAATGAAGGGTCCTACTCTTATTTATACCTTTTTGGGGACTTGCTTCAAAGAAGTTTCCAAAGAGGCTTTTGTGTGTGTATCAAATAAGAAAGTTTTTTTTAAGAACCTTTCTAATTGAAAGTCAACTATAAGTTAATTAAAATTTAACTATAAATTAATTGGAACTTAATTAGGAGTCAACTAAAAGGTAATTATTTAATTAAGACTTAATTATAATTTACCTTGGATTTAATTAAAACTTAATTAATAATTAACTAGGACTTAACTAAAAGCTAATTTGAATTTAACTAGGACTTAACTAAAACTTAATTCAAAGTTAACTCAGACTTAATTAATATTTAATTGAAAGTTAACTAAGATATAATTGGGACTTAATAAAAGTTACGAATGAACATTATGGTTAAATTCCATCCATTGGAAGATGATGTTGAATGTTCACATCCGTCATAAATTGGGGTGCATATTCATCTAATTTGTGAAAAATGTAACACACATTATTTTTTCACATTGTGAGGTTACTTGATCTTAAGAAGCAAAAAATGTTTTCCCCTTTACATCACAAAAAAGATTTATTTGATGATTTCTTAAGTGTAAGGGTTTTCTCATCAATTAACAATAATTATGAAGTACACAACAAGCCATCACAATTCCAAAAATTCAATCAACACATCTAGAAATGTAATGCAAGATCTTCCATTTACTTTTTAAAATTTCAAAAATATTTTCAATGTTAAATTCAATTGTCAATTAAACATGATTTTATCCAAATTTTCATCAATTAGCTTAAAATTATGCAAAAGATAATATTGATATGCATAATTACATTTCTAAATAAATAAGGGATTATTTCCAAACCTTAAACCATCGCATTTGATTCTCATAAAATTGATCATGTTCAAAGTTGTTGATAAATAAATGACATTTTAAATAAACCTTTATCTATCATTTCATTAGGAACTAAACAACATACAATCTAAAAAAATTTGTCCATGTCACAAATTATTTGCAAAACCACCAAATTGTAACTTTTTTGTTTACAATAATAATATGTAAATATTGTAATAACATGTTTATCCAACTTTTGAAAAAATGGAATATGTGACCCATCAATAACACCACAAACATTGAATAGGTCACATGCATAAAAAAATCCATTCGTAATCTTAAGTAAGTGCAAATCATGAAGGAGAGAAATATATTAATTAAATAATTTATCCTAGTAAAAATTAAAGCATGAACAAGAGTATAACATATTTATGCATTGATAAAGTTCCAACATTGAATCTATCAACAATAATGTTTTACATTAACCCCATGTCCAAATCAATGTAACATCAACCCAATTATTTTTTTAGGTTTTAATGGTGTTCTAATAAACATAATAGTCCTAAATTTGACAAAATGTTTCAATTTTCTAACCAAATATATAAATGTTCACAAGTCATCCAATTTGTGGATAAATTTTTTTTATCTTTCATTTCCAAATTGGTGTGCCAAACAACTTCTTGTATCAAATCCCAATATGTAAATTGTCTAAGCTCTTTGCACCAAATCCTATGTGGTTTAGTCTTTTAATAAACAAGAGATAAAAATAAAAATAGACATTATATGAAATATGAGTGATACATCAAACTCTAAGAATAAATTCCTTATTTGAATCACTATTTTTCTCATGTGACAATTAACTCTCAAATCTTAACACAACCAAAAAAAAAAACAATGCAAATAATACAATGACAATAGTCATTGAATTCATTGGAAATACCAATTTTAATATTCAAATGTGAATAATAAAAATTAGTTGCAAACATTACACTCACAAAACTAAAGACCACAAAATATTAAAACCTGAAAAATCAAATAGCTCAAAGTGCAAAAACTTAAACAACAAAAAAAACCTTAATTTCAAATATTGGTTAAACCCTAATGTGATTAAAAAAAAAAAAATTCATAATTTTTTTTCCCAAATAAATTATTAAAAAAACTCAATATTTCTTTTTCTCTAAATTGACAACAACTAAAATAGCCAACATGTGGTCCAAATTTCTTTTGTCATTTTACCTTTTGTTTTTTTTCAATAATGTTTTGAGGGCAAAGTGGGGTTTGAGATGTGCATGTGCCAAGGCAAACAACATTATCAATAGAAGGCAAAGTACAAAAATTAATGAAAATTCAAGCAAGAACCCCAAGAGCTTTTTGCTTGAGGCCAATCCACCATTGCATAGTAAGCATTAAGCATCCAAACCAATACCATAGTACCTCCTTGGCAATTTCAACACAAATTATATTATTTTTAAAATGCTGAAATTTTCAGAAATAAGTTTTTGGAGACAAAAAATAAAAATAAAATAAATTTTTTGAAGAAAATTTAAATCTTTTGATTTTTTTTGAATTTTTTTTTGTCAAAATAAAATCTTCAAAACTAATTAATTATTCTACAGACATGTGCTCACCTTGCCCCTTGTATTATTATTATGATAATTGACAAGATTTTTTTATCCTATAATTTGGTAGAACAAATCATCTCTCCCCATTTAAAATATTTTTTAAAATGAAAATTTAAAGTTGGAAAAAGGTCTCATTTTTATTGGAGGTTCAAGGTCCAGAGAAATTGCCTATATTTTAGTTTAAAAATCTAACATGTCTATTTTTTATTATTTATTATTAAAAAAAATAAAACTGCAAAAAACGGATTTTCTGAAAAATAAAATAATTTGAATACCCAACCTGAAAAGGTAACTACAGCCCAGTGCAGAGAGTATGGACAGAGGGTACCTTTAAACGAATAATTTATTCATCGATTGGCGTAAATGAATTTCATCGCTTGGACTTAATCATCCCGTGCAAACAAACCCACGAGAACAGAAAAAAGAAAAAAAAAACAAACACGTGGCATTTCGGGTGCCAATTTCTCATCCATCAAGGAAGGGCGGCGAGGCGAGGAGGCTGGAAATATCTCTCGCTGTTCTGTCGTGTTTTATATATATCTGTGTTTTTAAAAAGGAATTCCTTTATATAGCCTAAATGGCGATCATCAAGAGGATCTAGGAAAAATGGCGATCGTCCCGATGAAGATTTAGCCAAATTTGGCTATAAACCAGATGTGGAGTACAAAATCAACGTCTTCTTTTTTGTGACTAATTTTCCCCATTTGGCGATTTGTTTTTTCAAAAAACTAATATTCCGCCAAATGTTCCATCCCTCCCCTCCCCCCCATCCGTCCCCAAAGCCAAAAATTGATAATTATTTTCTAGAAAATCGCCATGTTTCTGCTCATCGTTCAAGCAAGTCGCCAGGATATAAAAGGATTTTAATAAATTTAGACTTTCATAGCTTGTTTATAGCCAAAGATGGCTAAATCTCCTTGTAATGATCACAAGTGTGACAAGGAAAAATAAAATATTTATAAATAAATAAAATCACTGGTACTACAAATCTTTTAATCAACCTTCTATAAATTCATGGCTACAAACTGAAAACCAAGTATAAATTTCAAAAATATGGCGAGATTTCTACTTTTCTTTCTCCTTTGGCGATCGAAACCCTCCAAAATCACTTCATTTCCGATTTTTAAAGAAATAATTGAATTTCTCTTTTTGGCGAAACTCAGCCAGTAACAAAAAAAAAGAAAAAAAAAAGGCTACTTTATATCCACATTGCTACATTACTGTGCTCCACAGTCCCTTCTGATTGGTAGGGTTTCATCTCTTCTCTCTCTCTCTCTCTCTCTCTCTCTCTCTTCCTGTTCTTGCAGAAACACTTCTTCTGTTTCTGTCCTGATGCAAAGTTCGTGAATTGCTTCCAAATCCGAAATCTCTCGAAAGGTATCTCTTTGATCTTCTCGGAGGTGCTCGGATTTTTTTCCATTTAAAAAAAAAAAAAAACAAAAGTTCCTTGGGTTTGTGAAGCGGCAGGAGGAGCAGTAGCTACATCGATGGCAATTAAGGTGCAGACTGGAGTCTTGGGTTCTCTTGCATCGCCGACGGCGGCGGTCGAAATAAGGAACCAGAGAATGAGCGTCTCTTCTGCTTCTTCTTGTGTGAGAATGAATGCTTTAAGATCGTCTTCTTCTTCTTCCATCAGCGGTAATGCTAGCCAGTTTCTTCTGCTCAAGGTAATAAGAGAAGAGGAAAGGACAAGGGGTTCTCGAGGCGGCAGTGGTCAGGTGCGTTGCACATTGGCAGCAGAGCCTGAGACACTTAGGACTCCAGAGCTGAAAGATTATGAGAGACCCGACTCGTTTGGAAGGTTTGGTATCTTTGGAGGAAAGTATGTGCCTGAAACCCTAATGGCTGCTCTTGCTAATCTGGAGGAAGCATATCGATCCATGGCTAACAATGCTGAGTTTCAGGTAACACTCATGAGCTTCTTCACGTCCATCTTCCCAGTCTCTGCTTGGTTCACTAGCTTCTGACATCTCCCATCTTGTTTCCTGTGTATTTTTGTTTTGTAGCTTGTTGGTAAGCTTCAGCTTCTTTCTTTGGGGTTTTCTTGACCGTGGCTTCTGTAGAGGGATTTTCCTTGAATCTTTTGTTCCAACCCTAAAATGTATCAGAAGTTCATATTGTACTTGAATCTATGTGTTTTGGTCTCTTGAATTGTATGTTTCCTTGTACAGATTGGTGATGCTTTTTCTTTAAACCCCCCTCTTTGGGTTTTTTTTTCTCAGGCAGAGTTGAATGGAATTCTCAAGGATTATGTAGGCAGGGAGACTCCACTCTACTTTGCAGAGCGTCTTTCAGAGTACTACTGTCGACCTGATGGAACAGGTCCTCTGATCTATCTCAAGCGAGAAGACTTGAACCACACAGGGGCTCACAAAATCAACAATGCTGTTGCACAAGCTCTGCTTGCAAAGCGTCTTGGCAAGAGGCGGATCATCGCAGAGACAGGTGCTGGTCAGCACGGTGTGGCTACCGCCACGGTTTGTGCCCGATTTGGTCTAGACTGTGTTGTTTACATGGGTGCACAAGATATGGAGCGACAAGCCCTCAATGTCTTCCGCATGCGCCTTCTTGGAGCTGAGGTGCAGCATGTCTCTTGTTGTTCATATCATCCTTTTTTGCATGCGGGAATGGAGACAGAAGATGAAGCAGCAATTTACTTCGCAAAACATGTGTTTGATTGAAACTCCTCCATACATGAATCTTTTGAACTGAAGGTGTTTGGTTTGTGTTTTCAGGTGCGTCCAGTTCATTCTGGCACAGCAACTCTCAAGGATGCAACTTCTGAAGCTATTCGAGACTGGGTCACAAATGTTGAGACAACACATTACATTCTTGGCTCAGTGGCAGGACCACATCCTTACCCAATGCTGGTGCGGGATTTCCATGCAGTAATTGGGAAGGAGACTAGGCGACAGGCTCTGGAGAAATGGGGTGGCAAACCTGATGTTCTTGTCGCCTGCGTAGGTGGAGGATCAAATGCAATGGGCCTTTTTCATGAATTTGTGGATGATGAGGATGTGCGATTGATTGGTGTGGAGGCAGCTGGCTTTGGAGTTGGCACCAATAAACATGCAGCCACTCTAACCATGGGACAAGTTGGTGTGTTGCATGGTGCAATGAGCTATTTGCTGCAGGATGATGATGGACAAATCATTGAGCCTCATTCTATAAGTGCTGGGTATGGTCCTTACACATTTAGGTTTTAAACTATCAATGCTTCCAGAATTGAATTCACAAAGGTGGTGACAGTTATCAAATGCTGAGTTTTCTCTTATAGATTTTTCTCTCAGTTTATTTTGTGAACTGAACCCTGAAATCTGATGCTGATTTTGTCTGGTGAAACTTGTGAAGGTTTTTACTGTTTTGAGGGTTGCAATGTGCTGCAGGCTGGACTATCCAGGCGTTGGTCCGGAGCACAGTTTCCTAAAGGACATCGGTCGTGCAGAGTACTTCAGCGTTACTGATGATGAGGCGCTTGAAGGTAAAGTGTTTTGTGAACTATGCAAACTTCATAACAAACATCAGTGTCTTGGGTTTTTGTGATATATAAAGACAATGTGTATGCAGAACTGGTGCCCAGAGGAAATTTTATATACACACTTGCTGCAAAATCAAAAGAAAAAGAAAATGTACCTTCTCTCACAAGTGCACTATTGAAATGTCTGCAGCTTTTCAACAGCTATCAAAGCTGGAGGGTATTATTCCTGCTCTTGAGACATCACATGCCCTTGCATTTCTGGAGAAGTTATGCCCAACCCTTGAACATGGCACACGGGTGGTGCTCAATTGCAGTGGGCGTGGTGACAAAGATGTGAACAGTGTAATCAAATATTTGAAGGGAAAGTATTGAGTCAGAGACAACAGCACATTCCAAACACACCTGCTAATGGAAAACCCAGGACACTTTGTGAGACTTTGCAGTTGTCAAGAAACAGTAGCAAAGCTCTGATCACATTACTGAAAGTTTTGTTAGTCAGTTTGGGTATGTAATGTGATAGACACAATGAATATCTCGGGTTTTTGTAACTCAACTGATCTACAGGGTAAACAACAAAGTATCTTGCAATTTCTTCATAGATTAGAGAGAGTTATGTTCTTCACAGATTAGAACTTGACTATAGATTTCTTCTGTGGAATTTAAATACAATCTATTGTCATTCTACTGTGGAATTCAGGATACAGCATCAGAATAACTCTGAAGTATGTTGCAGTTACAATAGCGAGAGCTTTTTTTTGGCGGGCTATTATGAATGGATTTCAAACCCTGATCCTTGCTACAAGTATTGGTGTGCAATGTGGTAGGCATCACTCAGACTTGATCTCCCTCAAATCTCAAGTTCCATTTGCAACATCATTACATCTGCCTTGACAACTGATATCTAATAAGTTGAAAGATATTTTCTACATTTAACAGCTTGCAGAAAAGCATAAAATCCCAAGCATAAGATGATTGTGAGGTTTTGATGGTAGGTGCTTAGTGCTCACAATGGGGCCCTGCACTGCACAAATTCCCTAAAAAAACAAGTTCAGAAGGGGTGAATATTTTTCTTACTTTGACGGTTTAGGGGGTAGTTCTTTAAGGTGGGGACTATATCATGAATTACATGTATTGATGCATGATGGCATGACATTTTCATTATGTCTTGTAGCATGATACTAATGCCTAATATGGCATAGGGTGAGGATGTTTATGTGACCATGATCATGCAATGATTTATTTTGTAAAATTTGTGTTCTGTTCAAAGTGACTATGATACATAATGATAATAGGAAAATTTAGTCAGATTTGATTACAAGTTAAATATAAAAATAAAAATTTTACAATATTTTTGGCTACATGTTTGAACCATGTATAGAAATCTGGAGATGGTCTTAAATTTTGATTGAACTATGGCTATTGAAAATGATAAAAAACACTTTTCCAACTAGTAATTTCGTCCATTGAATAATTTTTATTTACTTTTTCAAAATGAACTTGTGCATTCTAGGGATGAGACAATTCAATGATAACATAGGAGTTGAACATGTGTTAGCATTGAAATATGCGTTGATAGGATTTCAATTTCTTGAAGATAGGGTGGATTTTTTGGAAGGAATCAACCCCCCTTGCTTTGGAAGCCCATATCTTGGGTGTCCCTTAATCAAATTAGGTGATCTAAAGGGTGTTAAAACTACGCAAATGAGGTTTACAGCCCATCTTTCAACCCCAAAGCCGTTAGAGTTCAATTTAGATCATTATGGCATTTTGAGTTCTTAAATGTACTAAGATTAGCTCTATTACCCTAAACCCATTGAAATTGATAAAGCTTATAAGCTTAAAAATTTGTATTATTAGTCGTTAGGTATAATAACATCAATTGAACATTATGCTTAGTTAAGGAAGTAGAATCCAATGGAAAAGTGTCTAATGTTTAATACCTATCCATGCCCATGGTGTGTTGGTGTTTGTTGGTGTAAGGTAAATTTCCAAGGGGGACCATTTCCAAAGTAAGGGGTTTAAGACAAGGTGGTAGCCATGTTGGACCCAACATTTTGGGAATGTCCCCCACCCATGGTAAAACACAAGGTGAACATTATCATTAATCTAAGCATAAATAAATTACAAGGCATAGCAATGGTAGCTTCTTCCACTTATTCTTTAATAACCTTGGGTAAATATATTAATGCTAGGGGAAGGCGAGTTATTTACAATAATATTGCCTCCTAGAAATGCAAAGCATTTCAAAAAATGTTTCACTTTTCAAAATACCTTGCCTTTTTGTTTCATCGTACTCAACGATTATCACATGAATTGTTTTGGGGTCAAATTATTATGTGGGATAATGCCTTCAAATGGGAAGTAAATATGTTTTATGATAATGCTAATTTAAAAGGTCTCCACACTTGGTGTTAAACATAACACCTATGGTGATGTGGAGTTTGATGTGGCACATGAATGTTACATTAAATGTCAAAATATCATTAAAAGTTAAGATACCAAAATTCATTTTTAGAAATAAAAAAAAACTTGATTGTTAAATTGCCCACCCAAAACTTGGATGAATAACTTGATTGTAAGTTCTCCAAAATTGTCACATTCACGAAAGAGGGTTGTTGCATTCATCATCATCTTTGGCATCTTCATAATTGCAACACCATGTTTTTTCCCATTTACAACAACAATAATTGCAACAATGTAATTCCCATGCAAGAATTGTTTTTTTTATCATTTGCAACAACATAAAAAATGAAAGCACAAGCACACAAACACCTCTCACCATTCTCTTTGCTATCATTTTCTTCCACAACAATTCCAAGCTTTGGCCATAGGTGATGACATTGCAACACTTTTAAAGGTTTGATTTCTCTATCTACTTATGTATTTTTTTGCAACAATTTCATACCAAGAATGATGTACTAAAAATGTTTCTTCTCCTTCAATGGATCTATGTGTATCCAACAAGAAGAGTGATTGTAAGAATCAAATGCTTGATGAGTTCGAAAAGGTGACAAACCAACATTTGCACAACAATAACCCTAACAATTTGAACTAGTTTCGATGGCAATAGTAGAAAATGTGTTAGAGATGATGATGCTATTTACAAATATGGCCCAAGAGTGGGTGAGTGGCAAAACTTTAGTGACTAAACAACAACAACAATGAAAGAAAATGTATCCTAAGTATATATATGATTTCAATATGCATCAACATTTGTTCTTGTTTCATTTTTCTTTTTCTTTCTCCCAATTGTGCATGACCTCAATTTGCAACAAGACTATTCTTAGTTGATTTGCAACAACATTCTATCCTATTTTATAAATTTCTTGTGATCTTGGGTTGCAAAACTTTAGAAGATGATGATGATCACAAAGGTTACGCAAAATAGTGCAACATCATCATAATGATGGCAAGTTAACACCACCTCTAGGTGTGAATAGAGGAGGAAAAAATTAATGGTTGGTTGGTATTTTTAAAAACTTAAAACTACCGCCTACCACTATGTATAGACACACACATGCATGTAGGGACCTAAGGCTAGTGAATATTACTATTAAATTAGTGTTGATAATTAATTAGTAGTTTGGTCTGAATGATGTTAGAGGCTAACATAATAGTTAGCCCAAACACTAAATGTGGATGGACAATAACCTTGTAAAATGTAAGGTTAGATACAATTAAAAGACTTAAAGATGGATGGATACACAGTAGATCTATAGGCCTATTACTATAATTTAGGGCTAGTTTCCACATTGATAAGATGAATA
>Ga0116229_10001003_pt1 | contig 42325 bp, 27 predicted proteins | sample S1TSphgellanicum_3_FD_87313 | JGI IMG/M metagenome (GOLD analysis project Ga0116229, IMG submission 87313) | Host-associated microbial communities from peat moss isolated from Minnesota, USA - S1T2_Fc - Sphagnum magellanicum MG | ecosystem: Host-associated > Plants > Peat moss > Unclassified...
ATTATATACATATAGGTAAGCAAAAGAGAAATGTTTTATTTTGGAGGCGACCCAATATTGAAAATATTGGAATTTGGTGTTTCCCAATATGTTCCATTTGCTTCCCAACGTGTTATAAGTAAGTATCCAATGGTTATTCATCATGTTCCCAATAGGATGTCGAAGTTCTAGTCTTCTAATCTATGTAAGTTGGATGAACCCCAAGTTTAGAACCCTCCTTGACACACTTTTCGAATACTTTTGGCTATGGGGAGGTTAGCTTGGGAGGACGAGAACCCAATGAAAAAAAAATGTCCTATCCACACACACACACACACACACACATATCATTCATCCATGGTGGCATGTTTGTGGGTGCTGGTTCACTCTGGCCCTACAATTGAGGTTCATCCAACTGAATACCCTTGTGCCCTCAAAATGGGGGCAGGTGGCACATTCAAAGAGGCGTATCACAACGAGACAAACAGCACAAGTAATGTGCCAGAACCCTGTCTCTGAGTAGGAAGAGAAAGTTTCAAGGTTGAAAATTGTAAGGAGAATTATTAAGGGTTTTTGCACCTTAGCAAAACCTCTAATTAAAATCAGAGATTGATGTGTTAAAAAAGCTCCAAATTATTCTTTGTTATTAAAAGTTCCTGACTATGAACTCAACTCTTTGAAAGAGTTTAAGGCAATGATTCAAACAACCGGCCAACAAGTTTTTTCTTTGCACCTAAGCACGAGCCTATGTGACGCGTATTAAGCAGTTAAACGGCTTGTGCTTTACACCATTTAAGTGCCAATTTACTGAAGTTAAGTCATCAAAACAATTGAAGGCTCCTATTCTACCAAGGGGTGTGTCACACTGTGCCCTTGCCTTTTACATTTTACAAATATTTTCAGGCAAAAGAAGAATTACGAAAACTCAAATATTTCACCATGCAAAAGTATAGCCTTCAAAACCTCATCTAAAAGAAACCAAAATCCTTCAAGATATCACAACCCTATAACTAATCTCAAGTTTCACCACAAGCCAAAATATCATCTTCAAAACCTTGTCTAAAAGTAACCAAAATCCTTCAAGATATCATAACTCTATAACTAATCTCAAGTTTCAACACAAGCCAAAATATCATCTTTCAAAAATCCTCATGAAAAAATAGACCTATTATTTACCTAGGGGCCAAAATCCCTTAAGCTTACTATACACTATAATGAATCTAAACACAATATCCTTGCCTTGGTAGGCAAGGCCAACAACAACAAATCTCATTTGACCAGATAAACATGTTTTTTTCCCACCCATATGCACAAAGCCTATTCCAGCAATCCTGCATATACGTGTATATTTTCCACATTAATATTACAACACTTGTCTGTAATGCATATATGTGTATATTTTTCACTCTAATATTACAGACGAAGTCGGGAAAAAGAAGAAGAATTGAACTTTGGGTGTCCCCACAACTAATTAACATGAATCACATGTTGCTCCCAAAGTGTGCACAAGAAACACCTTTCTTTAGTTTTTTTTCCTTTCTTTTTCCAAATGCTTCATGCCATAGGCTTACCTCATCTTCCCTATTGGATCCTATATAGTTCAGTTGTGGAAATCCAATTCTAGGTAGTTTGGATGCACCAAAACCTGACATTTTGTTAGGAAAAAGCAAACCTTTTCTCCTATCCCTCTTGGGTTGCTGCCATTTGGTTCCAACCAGTGTTGTTGACTCGTTCTTTATTTATCTTAACTAGTGTAGCCTGTGTAGTTGACCCAAGTGTGAACACATTGAGGGCTCAACTGATTTTTCCTTCCAAACCTCATTTTTGCAATTTGTTTGAATTTTCAACAACAAAATCCTCTCAAAAATCAATATCTTCCACATCTTAGCTCTGAAAATTATGAAATAAACTCTATTAAATCTGACTGGCTGATCGGTTTCCAATATCAGCAACAACAGCAACGCCAAACTCCAATAGACTTTTCAGTTTCAATTTTATTTAGCTTTCATTGAAAAAATGGTTCAATAATCAATAGCTTCCACACAATAGCTCTAAACAGTCCCATGGGGAGCTTTCTGAAGATACCAGGAGCACAGCATGAAACAACCTGACTTGGGAGATCTCCCCATAGCAAAACAAAACAAACTACCTTGCTTCAAAGATAGATAACCTGAACTAGCATGGTCTTCGTAAATCATTATTTTTTATGTTAATTCAGGTATCAAATAACTGGATTTGGAGAATCAAGGGACTCCTTTGATATCAATTTGCATTTCTAAAGAGTATCCCTAGTTACCAATTTCCTTGGGTATTATTCTAGTAATACTCACTTATTATGCATAAGGATTAGTTTTTAAATATTTGGTCAACCACAGTCAACCAGCACCCACCATTGCACCATGAAGGATGAACGGCAAGTGGTTAGCAAATGGTTTTCTGCTGGGTTTCAATTCTCTAGCTAACCATGGTGGTTAGCACAGTTGTTTTTTTCTCTCTACCTTCTTACTAACAACCTGCTTGTGGGCTGTTACTAGGTAGTAAAAATAGCCTTTACCTATGTATAAACCAATGTTGGGCGGATATAACTATTTTTTATATTCACTGGTTTTAGTTATTTGCTTATTTGTTATCTGCCAACTTCAATTTTTTATTTTTTTTAATTCAGTGTAATATCATGTAAGGATATCATTAAAAAAATAAAAATCTAATGACAGATTTCAGTATGACTAGATACCCGTCATCATTAATATCCATTAGATAACCTAGCATTTCGAATAACAAGAATTTTTTTCAAAACTATTTTACAAATTACAAGTTTGAAAGTTCATTTCACTCAAATTCACCATATTGTTCTAATTCTTCCTATAAGGCAAGATTAGCTTCAATCAACTCTATCAAACTAGAAGTTGAACTACAACCCACCTTAAGATCACTAGGCCAATTTTTACTAACAAAAATTATCTTATTTAAATTATCTCATTATAAGCGACATCTCTTCAAATTTGTAAAAACAACCAATGAAAATTTTCTTTCAATTTCTATTTGAGAACCAACAATGCCAAAATTTTGATGAGTAGGAAATGCCACAATTGGAAATAGAGACTCGTGTTTTGCCCACCACTTTAAAGGACATTTAATGTCCTTGACATGCACTTGAAACCTTCTAAACATCAACAATTCCTTGTTCACCACCTCCTTTGTTGGTTCATTCATTTCAACAAACATCTAAAAAATGTCCAAGCTACTTTTTTCATCAGTTTGCATATTTGCCATGGGTCTAAATTATGCCAAAGGGCGGAGGATGTGATAGCATCTCAAAAGCATAGGAAATAAAGATTGATGGTCATACTTTTCCACAATGGAAATAGCTTGCTCTCAACCAATAAGAGATGAAACCAACCTCAAACTTTTAAATCTAGAATCTAACATCATGGACAACATTGTTATGTTCTCTAAAAGAACCATGGAACTTTGATCACAAATTTTGTTTATTTAGGGTAATTCAAAATTTGAGAAATAAGGGAACAATAATTGTAATAAGAAAATTGTGTGAATACAATCTATAATTATAATTGAATGAATGGAAATAACATATTATTTGTGTTGTAAGGACTATTGAAAATATAAGTTGAATTGTTTTAAGTAAACATAAAGCTATTTTGGGTAAAATCTAGGCGTACCAAATCACACCAAGGATTACAAATTGTGACATGTAACACACATAAGGAAATGACAGAATGAACATATACGTGCAATATTATATACCAATAAATTTTACAATATTGTAGTTCAAATTGTTATTATTATGGATCACATGAATATGGTTTTGATCAACTATAAAACAACCAATGTAAATAAATGCATAATATTTATAATAAAAATTACAATTACATTATCATAACTATAATTTATCAGCATTTTTTTATTAAATTCATCTTTCCATTTTTCATTGCAATCAACCTAATATTAGTCTTTGCAAAATAAAATAAAATTGAAAACATACATTACTATGAAACTAGGCTATAGTTCACTAACCTAAATCATTATGGGACCTTAAAAGTGAGATAAGTTCACTTCATTTCAGCGATTTCACCTTGGTTAAAGTTATTTCATTATAATATCATTACTTAAACATCATGTTTCATTAATAGTTGACATAATTCATTATTATAATTTATTGTGATAAATCTTTTTATTTTTATGTTTTTGTTTTAGATACCTCATGTTATTTTATGATATACCCTATATTATTTTAGGCTACCTTAATTATTATAACTTATATTCTAAGTTATTATACATTATTCTACCTTAAGGTATCCTAATTAGTTTATTATAGATTTTTTATTTTATTTTACTTTAAATTAAATTAAATTATTCAACTAACTTTAAACTATACATTATGTTATTTTATTTTAAGTTAATATATGTTATTTCAAGTTATACTTTAAGTTATTCAAGGTCATTCTACTTTATGTTATTATAAATTATTTTATCTTAAGTATAATAATTTAAAATAATTTAAAATATAATATAATGACCTAAGGTAAAATGACCTAAAATAATTAATAATAGTCTATGAAAAATAATTCAAAATAGCATATAATAAAATAACTATTAATATCCTATGATAATATAATGTAGAATATCAAACAATAATTTATAATAAAATAGCTAACAATAATCGTAATATAACTTAAAATAACCAAAAATAATCACTAATAGAATAACCATCAATAGCCACCAATATAATAACCACCAATGGTTTACAATACAATAGTCAACAATAGTCATTAATAGAATAACCACTAATAACCAATAATAACTTACTATAATTTAACCTAAAATAATCACTAATATCCATTAATATAATATCCACCAATAACCACTAATAAAATAGCCATAAATGGCCTATGATAATATAGTTCATAATAATCAATAATAACATAAGTTAAAACAACCTTCAATAACCAAAAATAACCAACAATAGCCTCACATAGCCAAAAAAACCTAAGATGAAAAAAACTGATAATAACCATAAATAACCATAAATAATGTAGGCTGAAATAACTCTAAACAATGAAAAGTAACCCTATAATAGTTAAAAGTAACTTAACATAAATAGTATTATTACATTACCAAAAAAAATCCATATATTAAACTTTTTCTTTTTCAAAGGAATGGTCATTGAAATGTTATTGAATAGTGATATTCAAAAAAATAAATTGTTCAAATTTTACATTATGTACATTATTGAAAAAAAAATTAAATTAAACTTTAATCATTTCATTTGGACAAAATATTAATAAGATATGAATTTTCAAAGTTTTTTGTTTTAATGTTTAAAATGAAGTATTTGATAAATAGAATGCAATGTAACACATCATCACAACAAATGTTGTGGCTTAATGGTAAGGATGTTTACCTCCATCTTAGAGGTCAAAGGATCAAACTTCACAAACAAATGTGTTTATGGTTAATAATGGTAAGATGACTTAATATTTTCTTCTATAGTTCCCTAAAGTAGGTGCATATTTAGGTTGATTACATGGCCTATGTACTTAGGCTATGTTTTTAATTTAGCATAAGTAGTGACATGTGTCAATAATTAATGGACTAAAAATCATGAAATTATCAATAATATTAAATATTAAGTAATTTAAATTTAATTTATTTCCATGTTATTTAGTTAACTAATTATCAAGTAAAATAATTTGTTAAATTCAATGTCCATAGCAACTAGTCTTCGTTCACTTGGGGGTTGACTAATTTCACCATGGTAAAAATGTTTAAATTCATTCAAAATTTAGTGAAACTTAAAGTGAATTACGGTGCATTTTGGTGTAATGATATTACATAACTTCAAGAAAAAAAATTTCATCTTAACCCGTGAAAATCACAAGCATCCAAATTAATTTATGATCATTTTAACTTTTCTTCTATTATTCATACTTAAATGATAATTCAGTGATGAAAATGTTGATTTTTCTCCTAATATTTTCTTAATTCCTTGATATATTTGCACCATTTCATTTTACATGTTCCATTTTACAAATTATAAAGCAATGGTTATTGAATATCCACATTACATATTGTACCTTGTTTGAGGATAAACTAATGAAATTTCACAACCAATATCTTTGATAAATTGTAAAATTATGATATTATGTATATTATTATGTTATTTTTGGAATTTTTTGGGGAATAATTTTATGTCATGGTGATTTTCAAATGATAAATGGATTGAAAAACCATGAACACTTAACACTTGAATGCAACATCATGATTTTTACTAGTGGATTTTTGATTAAAGGTTATTTCTTAAGGATTTATAGGCATGCAATTTTTATCATTTCAAATTGTTCATCTTTATCAAAATCAACAACTAGTTAACTTATTGTTCATGACCCATCACAAATGACCGCCATTTCAATTAACAGGGTTGCATGACTATTAATTGGCGGCCATTCATTTGGTTCATTATTAAAAAATAGTCATCATTTTAAAAATTGAATTTTATATTTTAAGCAATAAAAGGAAAACAACTTTGAAAAATAATGGTTAACGATAAGAGTTTGAATTATACAAAATATATGTTACGATTAATGTTTGTTTTGTGACCACATTTTAACCTTCCCAAATTGTGAAGTCTCTTGCTACATTTTTTGCACTATTAGAAAGGTATGTACACTTACTATTTTGCAATTTTTGGATTAGTAAATAAAAAGTTATTGAATGTAGAATGTTTGAAATGTCATGAGAAATAAATTAAATTTATATATTGAAAAAATCACAATTAGGTATTTTGGAAAGTCATGTTTTTAAAACCATTGAACATATTTTCTGAAAATTTATATAACTTAAATACCCAAATTATGTTGGGGCCAACAACACAACCATTCAATAATATTCATAATAATAAACCTTAAACTTTTATGTTTGAAGGAACAAAAGGAATGTCACAATGTTGATTTGGTATTGATTTTTCAAATATGGCACTAACATCATTGTTAAGTTTTTTTTTTGATATTGGAAGTTAACATAAATAACACATGCATTATATTGGGCATTATTTATATGTACATCAAGTTCAATACTAATTAGTAGATGCAATGAACATAAGTATCAATGTAACAATTAGTAGGTTTTTCATTTTGTGTTTTTTTGGGGGACAAATGGACAAATCCATTGCAAAAAGGAAATAATACACATAGGCTAACCTAAGGACCATTGACTTAAAACAACTAGAACTGCATAAACCACCAATAAATGGTGCCCCCAACAAGGGTTTGATAATTCCATTTCACTCTCATGTCATCACATGAACACATTAAATGATGGGTCTAATTTTTTTAAGGTGTACCAAAATTTTGTCACAATCTCACCCTTTTCTATCTTTTTTACCTAGTCCTTTTTTACCATGTAAAAACACATTTATGAATGACTATGATGGAATTTAAAATTGTAATGGTCTAAAATATAATCGTTCTAAAAATTTTGATACATTTTTTACTCATTATTTTTTATGGGGATTAGAATATAGGGTAAAAAAAGGACTCCAATAAGGACTAGGCCCTTTTCGTCATGTGTGGTACACCTTAAAAGATTTTCACCCTAATGTGAACCCCAAACCTTATCAAAAGACTCAAGGATCAAATTTTTTTCTTCATGTTGTCTTTTGATTTACCATTGAACATGATACCATTCCATGCTTTCATAGTCAACCAAACCCCTCCCACATGATATTCATGACATGTACATGAAGACATGGCAAAATATTCGAATATTCTTCAGATGTGGTATAATGTTTTATGTTGTCAGAAAATATGTTTCCACGTTGGTAAATTTTGTTAGAAAATATTCTCATGACATGTAGAAAATATACTAAAAAAATCTTTTTGCTTAAGCTCACAAGTTTAATTTGGCATGATGTTAACTAATGTCATTAAATATTAAATCATTCTCTTTTATTTAAATGGCCCAAGATGTAACACCCTTAAGTAAGGACTGCATAGATCCAAACTTTTAAACCCTATTAAGTAGCCATTTGTTGAACATGCATTGTTCCATGTTAAAAGCCCAATTTTTAAAATTAGAATATGGGGCCAATTTGAGGTGATACATGAACATAAAAACAAACTCCCATGCCTTGGCAATTCACAAGTAGTGCCAAAACCTATGTGTGGCAAATTCAAGGTTTATGGAATCGTAAAAAAAACAATCAACTTGTAAGCTTTGATTTATTTTAACACACCATGTGTTGACCATCAAGGCTTGATGCCATAATGACCAAATGAAACCAAAGTCTCTCTTAACCCTTCATTTCTTCATACTCCTTCCATTTTAACTTGTAATTTTTTGAGAGATCAGACTTTCTAGGTACATGTTATGTTTAAACACAAATTTTTGCATCCATTAATTTCCTTCTTAATTTAACATTAAAATTTGCCATCTTGATTTGCCCATTCCATCCCCAATATCTTAGATCAAATGTCAAATTGTCAATGTCTTCATGAAACAATTTCAATGTTAACCTTCGAAAACCCATTATAGTACAAACTTTCAAGCTTTTGAAAACACCCCAAAATTTTGTCCAATGAAATAGTAGTTGGAGTGTTCTATAATGTTCTTTTAGCACACACAGAAAAACCTCTTATGGGATCGCCACCCTCTTATGCATCAAATCTTTTATTTTGGGTTTAAAGTCATTAGTAATATATAATTTTTTTATTGGGTTAGTTTTAGCACCTTCATAGATGCCAATCCACTCTTCAACACTTGTTTTTTGGGTTGGTTTTTTGAGTTCCTCTACCCAACATACATGTGTGTTGTTAATTATTTTTTGCTAACAACTAGATGCCTTTTCTTTTATGAAAAAATTGGTTATTACTTATAGCTTCTTATGGTTGAAAGCCTTTGCCACTAACCTCCCATATGTTTCATATTTGTGCAAACATGTTTTGTGCAATTTTTAGGTTCTTGGGATGGAGATCCCAAATCCCTTTCCTCAAAAGCTTAAACCAGATCACAAGCCCATTTGTTTAATGGAATCAACAAAACTAAGTTGAGAGAATAGGATATTTTCCACATGTTTTTCCAAACTTTTGACAAATCCTAAATCTTAGATAAGACGCATGCCTCCTATTAAGGCCCGCTTGACATTTTGAAGCCATCTTTTATGTTGAAAAACCATATTGTATTTAAACAATATGTACCAAAGAAATCAATTAATGTTTAAGTCCCTAGGTTCATAGGTTGAAATGATCCAATTACACCATAGGGTGGTTACTGCTTATTTTGGTTTAATAAGACCCAAGGCACCAACATTCTTGTGGGCACAAAAATCAAACCAATTAACCTTGATATTCACCTATTGACAAAAAAAATTCTTTAAAAGAGATCTACATGCCTTGATTGCTTTCTTTGAGCCTTTTTAAATATTGATAAAAAATCACAAAATAAATGTAAGCACTAAATTAAAAATCACATTATAACCAAATAATGGAAGATGAACTGAACTTTATTTCCTAAATTTATCATGAATTTTCCCAATTAAGAAAATGTCCACATCTTTAACATTTGTGTTCAACCAAAGGGGGTTCCCAAAAATTTAGATAATTCCCCTTCATTAACTTGATTCCACTTAAATGCTACTATCCAATTTGGCTTTTGCTTCCCATTTTTGTAGCACCAATAGGCCGTTAATTTTCCCCAATTGATCCCAAGCCCATTTGTGAACAATAACAACTACAACAAGTTGAATACATGCCATAAATTCTCTTCTTCACCTCTAACTAAAAATGTTGCATCATCTACATATTAAAAGATTGTTTGTTATTTTTTTCCCTCAAGCATTGTGACACTTTTAATGTCTTTCATTTTGACTACTTCTTTGACCATAAAATTTAGCATTTCCCTACTAAGATAAAAAGGTAAGGTGTTAGAAGACATCTTTGCCTCACCCCCATTTTTATTTTGAATGGGCTTGTGATGGCATGTCCATTTGGACATACTACAACCTTAACCTTTTAAAAAATGATTTAACCATTTCAACAAATTCCTTCTTGGCCATGCCCATTTTTATCATTAAAACGCTGCAACTCACTTTATCATACACCTTTAAAAATAAAACTTAAATAAAACAAGAGGTTGATTAATATTAATTTTCAAATGCTTGGCCCAATCTATGGTTTCTTGAACTAACAACACGATGTCTAAAATAAATATAAGTGGGAGGAAGGTAGTTTGATCAACATCAATTATTTCCACAATAATTAGTTGTAATAGCAATTAAAACACCTTTGCAAATATTTTATATAAAAAAATTTAGTAAGGTAATTGGAGGCCAATTATCAAAGTGTTCCCTTTCACCCATCTTGAACAACAAGGTAATCAAGCCCTTAATTATTACCCCATTAGGAGGGCATTTTTCTTTGATTACAAAATTTATCATCTAAAAATAATCCTTTCCAATTAAATCTTATAAGTAGGTGGAAAATTTCAGTAACACCTTGTTAGGATATTGGGACTTTCCTTTAGCCATGGGGGTTACTATCGTTGCAATTCATTTAAAGAGATTGGGTTTGTCAAGTTGTATTAATCTTTACAATGATTTTTTTTGCCAAAGAAAATAGGACCTTGGACTTCAACTCTTCAACCTTTGGTTGGTTTTCTTAAGTTTAATTTATAAAACTTCTTGTAAAAGTTGTAATTAATTTCTTCCATTTCTTGTTTTGTAGCCACACAGCCTTTTTTGTTTTTAAGAACAATAATCAAAGTTTTACTAGGTTTCATTTTTATATTTGAAAAGACCTTATTGGGGATTGAACTTTCCATCTATTTCCATTTAATTTTGGCATTAACATTTAGTTAACCATTTTTACTTCCTCATGCTCTTGGATTTTTTGATTCAAAGAATTCACATTTTGCTACAACTTTTTATCCTATATTAATTTATGGAAACCTTCTTGGGCAAACATAAATTTACATCTCAAATATTTTTCTCCTTTTGAAAATTTGCAACTTTTCCTTGTAGAACTTACTATATCATTTTATCGTTTTCTTTAGTTTTGAAAAGAAGTTATAACATTTTTAAATTTGGCCTATCACAAGCTATGAACCATTTTTACATCCTTTTCAAAATATTTGACATCCATTTTTCAAAAGGATTTCCTTACCAAGGCTTTTTATTTTTCCACAACACAAGAGAAAGATGCTGGTCCAACCTAACCCCATCACCCTTAATAAAATATGTAGGGATCTAGATATGGAAAAAACAACTAACTATAAATAAACTCTATCCAACCTAGCCATGATTATTTCCACTTGTCTCTTTGATTATCCCAAAAAAATTTCAAACTCCCACCATCTCATTATATTCATGCACACACCATAATAAAATTGCATCCATTACAACTTGTCTAGTGCAATTAATAAGTGTCCAATGCAACTAGATTACAATTAAATAGACAAGTTGCAATGAACATGGTTTTTTCATAGTGACATCTAATGTTAACTTCAAAGCAACCCAAAACAATTTTTTAAAAATTATAAATCAATTTTCCCACAAATTGAGGACATGTTTTCCTAAGACTCTACCATGTTAAGGTTTCCAAACAAAATCCAATTACAATCCCTCAAAATGTTTGATGAGATATGTTCTCACAACTTAATCTATTAGTTGAACTATTTTACGACATAAATGTTAAAAATGCCTAAATCATCACAAGGCAACCCTTTTAGCTTGATTACTTGGATTCTATTACCACCAATGCTTTCATATAACTTGATATAAGATTTGTCCATTTTGGGTTCATCAACATGTAGGCACCTTTGCAAACTATGCCTTGATGTAGTTTTGAAGAATATTTTTAAAATACTTTTGTGAACCATATTTGTGCATTTGCTCAAGACTTCCTCATGATCACCATGGTTATATCATTGTGCAACTTATGTTTTTAGATACAAAGGATGTCAACTTATGAGGTCATGCCCCTCAAATATTGATGCATTTTCTAGGCTCCCCCACCATGTTAAGCCTTCAAACATTTTATGACATCAAATGTAGTTTCATAGGCCACCAACTACAATTGAAAATTCTTTACTTGAACTCCCTTCCCATTTTCCAATTTTATCTTGTTTTCCAAAACCCCATAGATCATAAAATGATTAAACACACTACTTGTTTTCATTAGGGTGCTAGCCATATTCCCTCTTGTAGCAATTTACATAATATTAATGGGGGGTTTTTTTCTGACATTAATACTCCTATCAATAAGGTTTGGGGCAATGGTTAAATTTTGTAAGCTATTATTAAAATGACCCCTTCAATTCACATCTTTCAAAGATCCAAGTCTAGTTGGTTTGTTGTTGATAGTTTATATGTTCATTTTACTTCCTTTTTAACTACCAGAAGATTTTTACAATGCATAAACCTCTACAAATAGTTTATGTTCTTCATTTGATACCCCAATGTTTTATAACACAAACAATGCAATAGTGTTATTCACTTGGGTTTTTTTGAAAAGACCAATAGTTTGTGAAAACATATTTGATTATTTAAATGTCAGTTGTGGTGGGAGTGGAACCACCACAGTCTATATGGAGCTTAAGTTTATTGCACCTAGTTGTATAGTTGGAACACTTTTCAATTGTGGGGCACTTAATATGTGAACTTTGACATACCCCTCTCTTTCCACAATAGCCACCTCAATTTCTAGTGATTATTTATTTTGAAAATTCATGACAACACTCTCATTTTTTCATCATTTTTTTCACCATTTTTTCTTCATTTTTCAAGCTTTCTATTCCTTTTGTTTTTTTCTTACTACCCCCATCTTTTTTGAAAACCAAACCATAGGAACAACCTTTGTCAACAACACCTCCCTTTGTTCAATTTGCATTGATTGTTAAAAGGCTAACACCTTTTCTTTTGACTTATTCATGCCACCTAGACCTTGCCACCCAAAAAGAGGCATACAAATGTGTTGCTTCAAAAGTCCACTTTCAAATTGGTTTTCTTATAGTGAATTGATACTTTGTGAAAGTTAAATCACTTCTCCACTTGGTGAATTAACTAAACCAATTTGCATTATTCATTATTTTTTCCATGTATCCCTACCTTGTGGCATATGTTGATTTTTCTTCCTTATTATTTTTATAAACCTTTCACTGTGTTGCCCTTTCTAAGTGTCATTTTTCAATTCCTTTTATAGTTGTAGTTGATTCATCCTCTTCTACCTTTTTTCTTTTCCAAAAACCTGGCTAAACTTCACCTTTCTTTTCCTACTAGACTTATTAAAAGACTTCAATATGCTTCTTCAAACTTTAAATGCGTGGCAGTCTCCTATGAAATGCTGAGGATTGCCATGAAAATGGCATATGACTTGGTACTTTTCAAAATCTATTAAAACTTCAACTCCTTCATTCATTCCTAGGATTTTGATTATGAATATACCTCCATGTTTTGGATCCATACCCAAACAAAACTGTGGGCCCTTTTTTTTAATATTGTTGAAGTATTTTCCCAAAATTTTCCCTACCCAAGTGGTAAATTTTGTTCCCAATGCTTTGAATTCCATTGGCAACATCTTCAATGTACACCAAATTGGGATCTTCAACTCATGTGAAAGCTCAAGATTGAACAATGACATCCATTCTTGGTATATTGCAATTCACCACAAGGTTTCATGTGGGGTCAACATCCACACACATAGAACATGATGCATCAACTTTCTTGTTCTTTCAATTGTTGTGAAACTCAATAACATAAATCAATTTTTCAACATGCATGCAAAAAAAAATAGTTTTGGTTTTCACCATTGCATTCAACAACATAATCTTGTGATCTATCTTGTGCATAAGAATTTTGGAGCCAACCAAACTAGTAATTATTGTATGTCAAGAGTGGTAATTAATTTCTTGCTAAAGCACATCCATCACCAACTCCTCTTTTGACATTTGCTCTAGCTCCTTAATCAAAAGGTCCTTGTGATTGTAGAATATTCTCAATGGCAACACCTTTCTAGGCATTGTTTTGAAGGGGTTAAACCTTCAATTTTGGGTTGGCCTTGCATTTAAAACTTTCAAAATCCCCTTTGCCTCCACCATGTTTGTGTCTTCTTTAGTGGAAACACCTAGACATATATTGGGTAGCTCCACTTGTCCATATTAAAGGAGCTAGTGTTTGTTGCACATCTTTGAATGAAGCTCTTTTGACAAATGATAACCCACACCAACAATTAATCATTTCCTCCACCAAACTAAACAAAAAATCAAAGATAACAACTTGAACACTAATATTCGCCACCCTTACCACATCATTGCAATTGCATGATATGTGTGATCAAATTTTCACCTTGTAAGAAATCGAACATTAATAACAATAATAGCCATGGAAACAAAGGAACAACACAAGTCAAAACCCTTAATCATGTTCAAAGAAAGCTAGTCACGAGAATGCAATGGCATCCCAAGAGATGTCACCATTGCTCCTCCCATTGCATTTGAACTTTAAAGTTGTCATTATAGGGCTGGGTAATCATGCTCCCCACCACTTGCTAACATAAAAACCTCCATTTATGTGTCTTGGGGGGCATTCATATTGAGGTTTCATTAACAACGAAATATGTAGGCTATTATATGAGTAATATATATTCTAAATTCAACAAAAAAATGTTAGAATGTGAAGTAGTGTTCAAGTCTACATTGCCAAAAAAAAAAACCCCCCTTTAATATTGAGCAACAACTTTCAATGAAAGCAATAACACAAACAGGCTGAAGATGAAGGGGCCACCATGGTTGCCAAAATCAATTGCACTAGGTCCTAATTCATAATTTTACATAGGGAGGGAGGAAGATGGGCTCCGTGGTATTGAGTGTCAATCCTGGTCTTTAAACTATTGTACTAGACTAGTCTGGTCCAATATTGGTTGAATCTCTATTTTCTGTTGAATTCGGGCTTGGCAGTTTTTCAAAACAGAGATTGATCTTTTTTAAAATTTATTTATGGGAGAAGACCCAACATAAGACTTGGATTGGCATTTCTTTAGGGGAGAATACTCAACCTTGGATCCATTTCAACAAGAACTACATTGGCTTGACTCGGCCTTAAGAAGTAGAAGATGGTTTTTAAGCCTTGTTTTAGACAATTCCAATTCCCAAGATTACAATTTGCGTAATAATACATCTCTCATTGTCAATGAAGATTATGGTGTGCAAAAAATGACACTTAACAGTTGATAGATGTGGCCACTTTATTATATTCATTGTACAAAGCTAACAATTAAAAATTCTTCAATTTTGTTGGTTGGTTGGTTGGCAAAACCGGGTCTAATTTGGAATCAGGCCCACTAAATTAATTTTCTTAAGACTGAAAATCAGAAGTCTAGAAATGGGACGAACCAGAGGTTAAATTAAAACAAAAATCCTTGAACCAGAAAACTAGAGGTTCTCTCGATTTTAAAAAAAAAAGGTCAGAACTCAAACCAGGGGTTCTATTGAAAAGCTAGAACTGGGACTACATTGGTCTGGTCTAGTGTTGGGCAGGTACCATGGTGAAAACTGTAGTATATATAGATTGGTATTGATCTTGGTATCAAAGAACCAACCAGACTTGTATGACCAAATAGTAGCCTTGTATCATTACTTGCTTAGTATGGACATGAGATAATAATACCAAATCTCGTACCAATGCTTAGGGCTATATCGATCTCAATACCTGCCTGGATTTTTCCTTTGTATTTTCAGCTCCCTTACGTGCCTGAAGAAACCTGTTTTCAGCAAGCGGGATCTTGTGCAGTGGAAGGTACCAGCCAGGTTGTGCTGGGATCTTCTGACCACGGGAAGGTAGGTACCAGCCAGGTTGTGACTATTTCAGAAAAGTGAAAAAATCCCAGCTCTGGAAAAGGGACCTGAGTACAGGCCCTTCTGTGATTTCCGACCTGTTCCCTCGGCCTACCAGCCTCGGGCACAGATCTCAAATCAAGGAAGGGCCTGTACTCAGGTCCTTCTCCTATACCAGATATAGGATTTGGGTGTTTTTCCCAAAAAGAGAAAAAGAAAAGGAGATTTGATACGTATACTGTGCACGACAGTCCTCGATTCGCGACTTGCTTTGATACATACGGAGCGTAAGTAGTATAAAAATACATGTACAGAATACGTATGCGGCGGGGGAGTTGGGCGGGACAACAGAGCACGGGAATCTTAAGCATCGTCTGCAACTCTCCCTCTTTCTTCGTCTTTAGCTGGTGCGCTGATTGCAGAAGGTCCGTTTAGCGACAAGTTCTGAAGATCGATTGCCGCACTTGCGACGTTTTTTTCGATTTTCTGAGGACTGCGGACACATCAGAGTGGCCGTGCCGATTGGTAACCCTAGTTTCTTTCGAAACCCTAATCCGAACCTTCTTGTTGTGGAGGAATTTGTTGCATCAGCATCTTCCGACACAATTCCGGCAGGTGAGAGTCGAGAGAGAGAGAGAGTGCATGGGCAGCTTAGAGCTTCAGGAGTCTGACCCCTGATTTTATTTTTTCCGGGACCTTTTAATTGATCCTAGAATTTGGTTTGTTGGACAGGAGGAGAGTATAAGCTATTGAGAGTACGGTGATCATAGAGATTTTTGGCACGGAGTGTGTGGGTATTTCAACGATGGCTGTGTGTTAAGGTGACGAAAGATTTTGGTATTTTGTCCTCGGGGTTGTTGTTGTGTACTGGACTTGCTTTGTAAAGTCTGGAATTGGTGAATTTGGTAACATGACAAGATGCATAACGAATTTTTCGGATGTGTTTGGTAGGTTGATTCTATTTCCAGACGTCCATTGTGGTAGCTGTGGAGATGCCAAAGTTCACTTGATAGCGGGTTGCTGTGGATGGGCAGGCATATACTGCCTGAGGTAGGAATCTGCAATCCATTCTTTGTTAGCAGGAAATCACTCAAGTATTGTCTATAAAGTTATAGAAAGAAGTTGGCAGCAAGACATTGCATCGTGATAAAGACATATCCTCAATACATATCCTCAGTAGGCCATTTTATTCAGTGAATTTATCAGGGTTATTGTCATGTCTCATATCCTTTCTTGGTGAAACCACTCCTGTTTTCCTCAGTGGACACTATTAATGCATGTAAATGCACTCATAGATTTGTTGAATTACATCATCATGAACCATTCCTCAGATTACCTGTTTGCAATCTGACATGAGATTAACATGTTGGCCAAACAATGTGGTGATTGTAGTAACTTTCCTGTGAGAGTTGCACACATTTTATCTTACTACTGGCGATCTGTCATCTGATCAGTTGATGAAGTTAAGAGATGTCTCTAGAACCTGACTAGTGGGCACTTAGATTGCTCAATAAATCCCGTGTACTGATGACAGCACGTGATCACATTACCCATCTGAAAGTACTTGTTTTAGGGGTTACTGACTGCTGACTTCATTGAGCACTCAACCTCATTTAGATGGCTCGCAGTTTAAAACCCTGATGTGATATGGTGCATCTGGTTGAAGGTGGCTGTTGCCTCCACATCATAGAAGAGCTTCTGTGAAACACCAATTGAAAAGCCTTCAAGAGAAGACTTGGCAAATGATGAGAAACATCTGGAAGTTACACATTTGGATTTCTTGTACTCCTTGTGTAATTACATGGCAAGTGGTGGGACAATTTCTGTGTACATAGAAGGATCCTATTACTTGGTCTTAGGGTTTTGAAGTTGGGGCAAATTTGGGGATCAACCCTTCTATAAGATGAACATTATGTTGAACAATGATAATTGATAGGAAAATTTTTATGTCACAGATTTGACAACCTGCATCAAGCACACCTTTGTTGACACCACAAGTGGCACATAAAATAGCAAGTAGAGTTTGTTCTGCTTCCAGGGTGAGCTTGTGCTACTTCTGATAACAACACTAGTCATTTTATCCACTGCAGAAGTCAGTCTGTGGGGTGAAGGCTTGTTATGTTCTGGGTAGTGCCATGGTTCACAGATTTTCACCTGTTGTCATGCCACAGACCAGCTGGATGATAGCCCCTGTACTCTAACATCATGTTTGTGAACAAGAAGCTCATGATAGTTGTGAAATAAAGCACACAACTTGGAGTTGAGAAGTGCTAAACATCTACTGAGTTAAAAAAATGGTAAATTACCCTGGAATGGGAGGACCAGAGCCTACTACCTAGGCTAACAACATCTAATTATTTCATGGTAAGTGCAGTGGTAGAAAAAAGAGGTGGGAGAGAAGAGGCAAGAGATAGAGGAGGTGGGGTCCATGCACAAGGAGAACAAGACTTTGGTGGAAGTTTGATGGACAAGGTATGAAGGGAGGGGGTGTGGTGATGGCAGCCAGTGGAACAGGAAGTGCCAGGCAACGGCACAAGAAGCGAAGTGGTGAAGATCTTAGGGTAGGTTCTTCCCACTGAAATCTTGTGCTATGATTCTGTTCCAAATTTCTGTCTTTATTTGGTCTTCTTTCTATGTATGTGTATGTGTGTGTGTCTCTCTCCCTCACTCTCAACATTGATGCCATTATTGTGTACTTAATGTTTGTGAAGCACATATGGATCTTCTTGGTGCTCAAGCAATTGCTATGCTAGTTTGGTAGTGTCATTTGTTGGTTCCAGTCCAATATTTTGCAAGCAAAAAGTTGGATCCTTCACTTTTAACTCTTTGTATCCTAAGAACTAGATGTGGTGACAGGAATTGTAGAATTTAACTCTTTGACTCCAAAAACAGTCCAAGCAGTATACAATTAGACCCTTCTTTGAAGTCAGTTGCATATAGAAAATCAGATGACATAAGCTAGTTTGGGGTTCAGCATTTAATTCATGTTAATTCCAGTGAACTCTCATACATGCAGAATTTATTGGATGGTACAAAGGCAAATGGAGAGAACAAACAAGAAAATGAAACGACAAAGAAGTATAGGAGCATGCGAATAAGGACTTTATCTTCCATATGGATGATAGGAGGGTTTGTGCTTGTAGTGTATATGGGCCATATTTACATTTGGGCTATGATTATTGTTATCCAGCTCTTCATGGTCAAAGAGCTTTTCACACTTGCCCGAGCATCCCAGCGTGAAAGGCAACTACCTGGATTCCCATTACTCAATTGGTATGTCTTCTTGATGTCAGGCACTTGGCTTTGCACAGGGTATATATGCTCAATTGTGAATGTTACAGGTTTATTCCTCAATGGACAACAACTTTTTCCTTTCTCTTAGAAGTCTGGGTAAAGTTCTACTGGATTTTTTGTCCTGGATCTGAGACTTACTATAGTTTGGACCAAGGCACAGGTTTAGGGCCTACGGCTCTTGGTTATCTCCTCACAAGCATTGAAACACATACTGTTGGGTTGCAGACCTTGAGATATCAGTTTGTCCTGAAAGATGAAAGGGTATTTCCAAGTCCCTGGTTTCATTTATGAGCTCTTTAGATAAATTTGAAAATCCCACATGGAAGGGACATAACTAGAATGTTTCTTTTCAGGCTTTTTTTCATCACAGCGATGCTTTATGTTTATGGCCGCTTCTTGAGCAAGCAATTGACAACATCAATGCATTCTGACCAAGTCTTATCCCCTTTTTTCAAATATGGCCTCATCAAGTACCACATGATCATCTGCTACTTCATGTACATTGCAGGTAACTCTGTATTGGGAATGCAAAACTCTTGTTCTTCCACTAGCTTTTGTTTCTTCATTTCCTCATCAAGGAGGACTTGTAGCAACTGGTTACTCTTGATCAGAAACTGGTTAGAGTTCTTTGTTTTGGAGATGAGATGCTTTATGTATTTTGTCCTCTTCTTCCTTGTTATTATGACTGGTTCTTGTTGGATACAATTTTCTAATCCTCAGTGGTGCAATGAACTTCATGTCTGTTTGTCATATATTTGATGAACTCCAAGTGTTGGAACTATAGTCAGTACTTCAGGCCATTTGCAGTTGCACTTCACAGTACATATGAATTGGATCTTCCATGCCTCATCCTGTTCTACAAAGCTAATGCAATATTGTCATTTTCTCATTGCAGGATTTGTGTGGTTTATTTTGACTTTGAAGAAGGGAATGTACCAATATCAGTTTGGGCAGTATGCTTGGACCCATATGATTTTGTTTGTTGTCTTTGCACAATCCTCCTTCACTGTGGCCAACATATTTGAAGGCATTATCTGGTATGTTTCTTTGTATTTTCTCTGATTGAATTTAGCTCCTCGATTTGGTATTTTTTGTGCTGGATTCATCTCTTTGCACAGGCAGGAGAACTTTATACTTTATTCTTCTTTAGTTTCAACTGTTTGAGACAAATTGCTTGCCTCATTATCCAAGTTAACAGTTTTAGGCTTGCAGAATTCTGACCTGTAAACTATACTCTCTTGAGCAACAGTACATAGGTGGTTGTCACAATGGTGCAGTTTGTTTTGTCAGTGTTCTTTTTGCTGAGGATGTTTCTCCCTGTGTGCTGCAGGTTTTTGCTTCCAGCATCCTTGATTGTAATCAATGACATAATGGCCTACTTTTTTGGGGTTTTCTTTGGGAGAACACCTTTGATTAAGCTTTCACCAAAGAAGACATGGGAAGGCTTTATTGGAGCATCCATTACAACTGTTTTGTCAGCTTTTATTGTGCGTTCTCTCCCTTATTCTAGTTAAGATTGTGGGTGTAAAAAATACTACTGTTTTGTTTCTCAAGCTGAACATGCATGATTAGTATGATTGGAGGTCATTTGGTCCACTACAGTGGTCTCTTGGCCACTTATGTACACCATTGCTTGGAAATGCAACTTGATGTTTTGGTAATCATACTCGTTTATGCTTGGTTGTAAAGAGGACTTGGCAGTTTGATGACTTTGTCTTCATTGGAACATGCTCTCATTATAAAGGCTGAAGCTGTGGAGTACATGGGGTGACTTCTGTAAAATGTTGTTGGATGGGTTTTGGGAACTATATGAGTGTGAGCATGTAGGACTAAGGCCAGTCTAGTAAGGTCAAGGCAAAAACTCTTTTGGGTATTGTTACTTATTGATCTGATGAAAGAGGAGCTTGATGATGATTTGTGGACTTCATGTGACAGTTGGCATATGTAATGGGTCAGTTTGAGTGGCTTACTTGTCCCCGCAAGGTATGTTCCCTCTTAATCTCTCCTATCATCTGATGCTCTGTTTTATCTGTGCTAGATCCTAGTGTAGCTTAATATCTTACTGCATCAACTGTAACTATGTGATCAGAGTTTGTGGTTGGGGATATGCTTATATTGTAAAGGGATGATTTTGACACCAAGTAATTATGTTCCAGGATTTGTCTACAGGTTGGTTACACTGTGATCCTGGACCCCTTTTCAAGCCAAAATATTACACACTCTCTTCTTCAGTACCAGATTGGGTAAGGTCCTTTCTTGCCACTTTTTCTTCAACTGTGCTGTTTCCTTGTGATGTCACTTGTTATTTGTTTGGCCTTTTGACAGCTACTACAACAAGCTTGCATCAGTTTTCTTGTAAAGTAAATGAAATTTCAGTGAGGAGTGAATCCTGTTGTTATGGTGGATGTACAGACATTGGATTGAAATGGCTTTGAGCTATTTTCCTAATTTGTTTTAATTGATTGGCCTAGTCATCATTCCTTGGAGATCAGTTACATGAGTGTTGACAGGAGTTTTTATCCTTAAGCAGCTCAATTAAGGTTAATCTACAACCATCGGTAGACCAGACAATGAATCAGAATAGCAACTCCAACTTTCTATTCTAGGGTAAGAAAGTTAGAGTTGCTATTAGTGTGGGTAAGACTAAATTAACTGGATGTGTGACTGCAGTAACCACTGACCATGCATAAGGAAGTCTATCACAAAGCAATGACCTTGTACTCTCTGAGGAAAAACTGTTTGACCTTAACTAGCACAAGTTTTCAATCTGAAACAGCAGTTTGGAAATTATGTGACACTTTGTTAGCTATCCATGGAATTGCATGTTGAGTATGGTCTCTTACATCACTGGAGTCTGGTGAATATGGCAGTTTCCTTGGGGAGAAGTGAGCGTGATGCCTGTTCAAAGGCATGCAATAGCCTTTGGATTGTTTGCCTCAATTGTTGCTCCTTTTGGTGGCTTTTTTGCAAGTGGTTTCAAGCGTGCCTTCAAAATCAAGGCATGTCCCTTAAACCTCAGCTGCCCATTATTTCTCATTGACTGCTAAGTGAAAGAAAGTAGTGTGTTGATAGTGCCACAAGCACCTGTTCCTCATGTGAATGAAATTATGGTGTCTTAGTTTGACAAGCACCCAGCAGAAGAGTTACTCTGTTATCAATGTTTTGGATCTTTTCTCTGTGCACATTTGACTTTATTGTACATCTCCTCTTCTAATGTTTCTTCCTGTGGGATCACAGGATTTTGGAGACAGCATCCCAGGTCATGGTGGCATTACAGATCGTATGGATTGTCAGGTACATGATTTATGCATATAAAGTCCCTCTACACTAGATACTTTAGGGGGTTGCTTGAAGTTTAACAAGCTTGATATATTTTTTCGTTCCTGAGGGTGACACACAAAGCTTGTCATATTGTAAAGAGGTCAGCATGCAGGCACATTAAAATGTACAAGCTGTGTTACTTCCAAACAGCTTGAAAATTCCAGGCTTATTTGACACATTCACAGGCTCTTGTTTTGTGCATTTTCAGGCCCACTTTCATTTTAAAACTAGCATCATAAGAGGATGCAAACTGTAAAAAAGTCCCATTCAGGAAGGATTTAGAATTACACTGACATATCAAACTCTATGTTGGCAAATTTTCTGCAATATTACTAAAATACTGTCTGAGTAGTACTGACCTGATATTGAGTCATCCTTCAATTAGACTAGAGAAGCAATTTAATAACTCTTGTTGGGCCACTAAACAAACATCTCCAGCAAACTACTGTCTACCCATCATGAAATAGACTACTGAGGAGATGCTTGCTATGTTTGGTCATGCAGATGGTAATGGCAGTGTTTTCATACATCTACTACCAATCATTTATTGCACCTCACCATTATTCCACTGATTTCTTCTTGAATCAGGTTGAGTTTAATTTTTTCACTTTGCTTTGTTTGTATTTTTTTCTCTAGTGATGAGATATCTTCAATTTGCTCATGATCCAACTCTGATTGTCTTGTTAAGCCTTCGTGATATCATTTTTGTTGGATGGAATGTAATGGACCTTCTTTATTTTGGAGCTTTCAGGACAACCATATGCTATCAAGCTCTTCAGTTGCCCTATTATATGTTGCATCTATCAGTGAATTCTAAGTTGCAGAGTTTCCCACAACTTATTTGATGTGGGCCGTTCTTACTCATAATCTGACAGGTTTACAGTTAATTGATTGGTGATAAGTGCATGGGGTCCTTCTGCAACATGACTTATTATCTAAGTGTGCTCAAATGTTTGTGTGTGTACAGATACTGGTAAATCTGACTCTGGAAGAGCAAATAGACCTCTACCGCCAGTTAGGAGATATTTTGAACACTAGTCAACACAAATTGCAATCGTGATCTGGTGCTATCTTACTCTCCCTTCCATCCTTGTGCTATCAAATCGATTAAAGCCTTCATAGTAGGTATGTTCAGACTTCAAGCAGAATTTATCAGTTGAGAATTTGAGCTCGAAGCTACATGAACCCAGACTCCCTTGAAAAGGGAATCTTTGTAAATTACTTGGCACATAAGCCTTCCAAAGAGTCAATGATGAACCTGTTACATAGAAACAAAGAATCCTTATGGGTTGTTGTTTGAAGGCAATTTATGTGAATATTTGAGTAGTTGTCTACCAGCTGCTTTGCAATTTCTGTACATACTTTTGGCATTGCTGGTTAACCATCAAACTTCCTCAAAGAAAGATCATGCTCAGAAAGTTCTTGATCTTGTTTCTCTCTCCATTTTGCCCTCTTTTCTTGTTCTGGTTGTTTTCTTATCTGCATCTTGTATTCTCACACTTTTTTGTGTTCCTCTTTCTTTTTTGGTTTCCTTGAATCTTCTCTTTTAGATTATTCCTGAGCTAGCCAGCATCATGACTTGAGTTTTTGTGCTGCTGCTGGTCTTGTGACAAACTCAGTGCATTATTGGTTAACGAATAATGCTCAGAATTGCCTCCATCCACCTGCTCCTGGGAGCTAATGAAGTTAGTAGGGATATTATGGTGACTGGCCAATACTGAACATGTTACTGTCAGTCTCTGAACAGGTGGGTGACTGGGGGACTGTCACTGTTCAAATGGCTCCTTGGTTTTGATGTTTTTTGGTGTCTTATCTGTTCTCTCTGTTCTTTGCTATTGTGTTTTCTTTCTGTCTCCTTTTTCTTGTTGTGCTTTCAGATCTGAAATCTCTATAGTCTTATAAGGAAAGTATGTTTTTTAATGTTTAGAAGCAACCTGAAAAACTTTGGGGTTTCTAGTTTTTACCATGGTACCACTGTAGGTGCTGGTTCACCAAAGTCCACATGTTTTGGGGTTTGTTGGGCAGACTCTTGTGAAGGTGCAAGTTAACCTTTGAATGTTGAACACTTCCATGGCTGTGAAAGTTACCCAGATGTGGCCAATTTTAAACTCAATATTCTGTGGTGGCTATATGGCTTCTCATGCCATCTCTGGCTCTCACAAATTTGAACTACAATACTACATCTGAAGATAATGTTTCTTCTTCAGACTGGGTCCCAATGCAACCGCTGGGTTGGAATCCCCAAGTGATACAAAGGTCCATGTTTCTTCTTTAGACTGGGTCTCAATCCAACCATTGAATTGGAATCTTCAGGTGATTCAAAGGGTGCATGTTTCTTTTTCAGATTGGTTCTCAATTCGACCATTGGACTGCAAGTGGGAATCTCCAAGTGAGCCACAGGGGCACTGTTGGATTGGAATCTAGAATTGATTTTGTTGATGCAATGACGAATTAACTGAAAAGGAACACCCCCGGCCCCAAACAGTTTGTCTCTTGTGCCTAATGTTGTAGGGGGAGGTTCCTGTAGAGTTGGTTCTCCCGAGGATGTGAGCCCAAGCGTGGTTCTGGTCTCTTGTGCCTAATGTTGTAAGGGGAGGTTCCTGTAGAGTTGGTTCTCTTGAGGATGTGAGCCCGAGGGTGTTCCTGGACCTCAGGAGAACCCATGAGTACAGGAATCTCCATTCACATAAACTACTGTATTTTTGTAGGAATGCAGGAACATTTGAAAAGAGGAGGTTTTTCCCCCTGATGTAACACCCTAGGGTTCTCCTGCCAGGGGAGATCCTTCAAAGACAGTAGTAGTTTACAGGATGGAGGAAAATTCTCCCAAGAGAATGAATATGGCCTTTGGAATGATTTTGTCAGCCTTGCCTACCAAGGCAAGGATATTGTGTTTAGATCCATTATAGAGTATAGTAGCTTAAGGGATTTTGGCCTGAGGTAGTAGGTCTATTTTTATATGAGGATTATTGAAAGATGGATATTTTGGCTTGTGTTGAAACTTGAGATTAGCTATAGAGTTATGATATCTTGAAGGATTTTGGTTTCTTACAGAGGATTTTTTTGAAGATTATATTTTTGGATGGGGAAATATTTGAATTTTCATAATTCTTCTTTTGCCCTAAGATACTTTTTAATGTAAATGGCAAGGCCAAAGTGTGACACACCCCTTGTTTTCACATGGCTCAACTAGGTGAGAAATTTCTCCTGTGAGCCAATGAACTAAATGAGCCAATGGAAAAATGAAAATGCCAAACTTTTATGTTCTCTGGATTTATCCAGAGTCCATAGGTTCAAACCTCTCAGCACATAATTCTTGGCATCATGTATGTATGTTTATGCTATCTGATAAAATAACTAGCTCTTCCAAGCCTAGCTACCCTCACTCGAAGTAGTTATTTTTAATTACCTATGTAGACAAAGAATTGTACATGATAACAAGAATTATACATGATAACAAAAATTATGTGATGCACAACTTAAAGTCATGGACTTCAATTTTATATTCAAATAATAAATATTAGAATGTGATAAATGGTAGAATTTCGTGGCTGGGAAAAAAGTTTTAGATTTGCGGAATGGACTTTAATAGTTAATTAAATATTTCAATTTTAAGCTTCACTTTGAAAATGTGAGAAATAGACAAGAATAATTGTAAATGAGATGGATGTTTATCAATCTAATAACATTTTTTATAGTCATCTTAAAATTTTATTCTTAAAAATTAAATTTGCATTATGTTTCAAATACATTTTTTGCAATACACCCTAACAAAACTTCCCTTTCACTCCCTTTCAAAACGAAGCTAAATAAATTTTAAATTAAAATTTCAAAAAAATAATTAGCAGAAAATTTCATATTAAAAAAGATCATAAATAAAAATAAAAATGATAATAAACTTATTTTTAAAAAAGAATGAGAATAGTCTTGGATTAATTCAGGGGAAAGCCATGGAACCAAGGCATTACACCCACAAACCAAGGGCAGAGCCCAAGGTCACTGGGTGTAATGCCCTCCATACTGGCAGGAATGCTTGCTGTGCATTTCAAAAAAGGAAATGCATTATTTTGGCCGCCCGCCAACTTCTTTTGTGTGCAATAAAGCCCTAAACCCTAGGGTGGGGTGCATCTCAAAATAAAGGGCCCAACTTGAGTAAAATATTTACCTCACCTTAGTTATCAAAAATTTAAAGGGTATGGAAAGGATCCAGATCTCAAGGCCAGTTCTCATACAAGAGACAACCAAGGATCTGAATATCAGTTCAGACATCACTGAATTTGATATTCGTAGGTGTTCAAAGTATCATACCTGGGTGATACTCGAATAAACTGAATGCAAGCCTCGTTCACTCTAAGGGCGACTTTTAGACGAGGGTCCAAGGTCCAGAGACCACTGAATTCAAGCAATCTTATTAGTCGAAAGCTTTAAATTGGTCCCAAGGCCTTTAGACAAGGGTCCAAGATCAAAAAGTGGCAAATTGAGGCTAAACCTACATGGCACCTGTTTTGGAGGGAAAATCAATTGGTTGGGACCAAGAAAACAGTGCTAAAAGGAGAGCTCCTGATTTGGAGAACCAAGAATCAGGCTAGGGACCAAGGTACTCTAGTCCAACTCAAGGATTTAATTTGCTTCAAATCAGTCCAAATTGGTTCCTAGGAAATTGGACCCTCGTCTAAAGTGCGCCTAAGTTGCTGATTCTAACTTGAATGTAGTATGGAGGTTGGCTATCACCCAACTTCCAGTTTTTGCAAACCTAGCTCTTGTTTATAAACATATGAATTTGCATGTAGTTCAGAAATTGATCTAACACACAAGTCTTTTCCTTGTCCTTTCCACTTCTTCCTTTTAATTGTGTTCTTTTGCAATAACATTAACCTAAAGGTTTCTTAGAAAGATTTTATATTTTTTCACACCATATGTAAATCTTACTGGAAAATGATACAAGTTGTAACCAGGTTTTTTTTTTGTTTTAATATCACAAATTTGGCAAAAATTTCCAATTTTCTTATTAAAAAATACCTGCATTTACATAGGGAAAAAAATTCCAAAACTTCCTCAAATGTTTTGTGAAAAAAAAAAAAAAAAATTATCCAAAAAAAACTTTTTTTTTAAAAAAAAAAAAACCAATAAAACCCAAATACTATAAAAATTTTTTTATTAAAAAATACTTAAATTTAAAAAAGGAAAAAAATTCCAAAACTTCCTCAAATTTTTTGTGAAAAAAAAAAAAAAAAAATTGTCCCAAAAAATCATTGGTTTGAACCAATACACATGCATAAATCCCCAAGTTCTTACAAGTTCTTCTTGATGAAAGGACAACATACGATTAATTTAACACTCCTTTCTATAAGGGCTGGTTTTCCAAAAGATGTAAAAGGAAATGTTAAATTGATTAAATATTAATAATAACCAAACAACATTTGCACATCATATTTTTTTCAAGTTGATTACATGTGGCTTAATGGTTGACTATGATGCCCTTCATGTAAACTCATTGTGATGCAAAAACATTGTCCAAAGTTGATGATTCAAAATGTCTCCACAATGAACATTAATTGAAGTCCACTTTTAACTGGAATTGTAAGCTCAACTATATTGTGGGAATGAATGTAAATTCACAATTTTCAAATATGATATGGTCATATACACTAGCATCCTAATTCCAACTTCGTTTAATGCTCTTGAGTCTTTTAGGAGCCAATATGGACGAAACATATTATAGCTTGCAAAATCTTAATGGGTTATGACCATCATCAATTCCACAACTTGAAATTGTAATGCCTTTCCTTTGTTCTCCAATTGAAAATAAGTTATATTATCTTAATTTGTGGATTTGATTTGCCTCTACAACCATGGATATAGGTAACTAGGTTTCAATTTCATAATTTACAATCCATCTTAAAACTAAATTGCAAAATGGTCTTAAAATTTGTTGGGAGTTTTTTCCTTTTTGCATTTCTTGGTTGTCCAATGGATTTATGATTGGGTGCTAACTTTTTCATTACAACTTGAATGTTTTGCACACCATTTGCACTTAGTTGAACCAATGCCCTCCCATTTTCAAGTTGCTAATCCTTGCAAAATGCACAATAATATTTTTTAAATTCACCTTGCTAACAGGTTAATATCAACTTTGAATTGTTGAATTAATATGTATCTTTGAATGACAATGTGTGATTTGAAAATGAATTTAAAGGAATTAAAGGAACTAGAAGGACATGAAAGGTGAACTATTTGGAGACATGAAAACTTGACTTGAAAATGAAACATTTGAAAGGACTTGAAGCACATGTTTGGTGTTATTAAAATTCAGAAATAGGAAAAACACAAATCAAAAGACACAAACCAAGAAACACAAAACAAAAAAAACAAAAATCATTCTCCTTTTGTCATCTCCTCATATGTAATTGATGTGAGACCATGCAACACTTCATGACCTAACAAAATGTTTCTTGTTAAAATTACACTCAACAATATTTGCTAACACTACACTCAATGACTTACTAACACTACACTCAACTACTTATTAAAACTAATTTAAAGATGATTCCTTGCTACCAATGACACAACTATTTTCATTAATAATTATATTCATCCTCAAAAGTTGTTCTATAATCTTTGTCCTTTATGAGATAGAGCCAACACATTATTCAACATTCCTCACATATGGGCATTTCAACACATTTAAAGAAGTGAAAGTTTTTATAACTTCAATTTCCAACTTTTTGATTGTGTGATGGCAAGAAAGCAAGTTGACATCATAGGCCCACTTCACGTTCAGGCTTGAACCACAAGAGATCTCCCATCCAATTCAACCTACTCATGTCTTCAGCCAACTTGAAGCCATAATATTTTGTATAGGGTTAGGAACCCCATTTTCAAGAAGACCTTTAATGACTGGTTTCTGACTCTGATTGGGTAGATAGTTTGATTGGTCCAAGTGGGAAAGTTTCTATCTTTGAGTGATTTCATTGAAGTTGAGGATGTGTTGCTAGAAGACAATGCAAAACTCATCTCTGATTGTGGGTTTTTTTTAAAAGAAGAAAATTATTGATTTGCTGTTTGTATTTGAGCTCCAGTTGTATAGATGAATAAATGTTGCGTGGTTTCAAGTTTTTTTTTTTTCACCTTGTTTGTTTCATGTACTTAGAATTTTGGTAGTTTTTGTCCTTGAATTGGTGCAAAAGCAATTTGCAAGTGACATTTCAGAAATGTGGTACTTACAGTGAAATATAGTTGGAGTTTAAAGTTCAATAGCTTTGCAAATGGTTGTATTGAAACATAGTCCAAGTACGATTGTTTACATACTCTACACAAGCTCACGAATATTGACGAATATGCTTCATTTTATTGGTGAACTATTCACACTAGAATCGGGCTTGGGTTGAACCCAAAATCGAAAGGCCTTATAAAAGCTATACTCATTGGACCCGGACCCGAAACTGATGGGCTTAACATTTTGAAAATATGCCCTAGACCTGGAACCGGTGGGTCTCGCATATTGGAAAAAACAGAAGGAAAAAAGACCCGGACCTTCCGGATCTACTAAAAACCAAGAACCAGCCAACACTGGTTTGAACTGGGGACCTTATCTGAAGACCCATGGTCCTAGAATGGGCTGTACCAGGGAGCCATCACACCTTAACAAACATTATTTAAGTTGGGAATCTTAGAGAAAGTGTAAGGCACTTTTTCAAGAAAAGGCACCATACACTTTTGTAAGATCCCTGTAAGGACTACAGATGGGAAGTTCTGTTACGTCCCAGCCCGGCCAGGCCAAATACAAAGACAAAATTTGGAAAGTTCAAATTACGGTGACCCAAAGGACAAGGAATATAAGCCTAGCAGGCCCAACAAGGCAGTTCCTTTGTCCAAAGAAATTGGGTCTTCATTTGAGGAAGGATTCTTTTTTGGGTACAAAGCCCAAGAATTCAGTGTTAAAATATGGCCACAATGAACCAGCACCCACCAGCACTCTATGAAGGATGAATGATAAGTGATCAGGAAACAGTTTTCTGTTGGGTTCCAGTTCCCTAGCTAATCATGGTGATTAGCTCAGTTGCTTTTTCTACCTACCTACTAACAATCCACAAGCAAGTTGTTAGTAGGTAGGTAGTAAAAGCCCATCTACTTACCTAGTAATTACCTATTTCTTACATATCTACCTATATATATGAGACCTATTTCTTACAGAATTGGTTACCAAGGTGAAACCAAAATTTAACTCAGTTGAGGTTCATCCAGAACTGAGTAATAATGGGCATCCAGTGGATGGTGCCTTAATGGGTGCTGGTTCACTGTGGCCAATAAATGCCACCCTCTCAGCTCTCATTGGCCCAATGAATCCGTATCCGCTCTCTGCATGGATGGAAATGTCATAACTATTCTTTATATGGATGAAAAAAGGACCTCTCAATACTCATTAAGGATGACGGTTATATCCGATAGCCAACAAGAGGGTGCTGGTTACTGGAAATAGTCTGGGTGCATCCATCCATGGCTCAATTATTCCCAGTGCATTAAAAAGGTTGTGGGGGGAGGAAAAAAAAAAAAAAAAGGAAAAAAAGAAAAGAATGGAGAAGCTAAACTACGAGTGGAGATTTAGTGTAATAAAAATAAATTTTATCCGTAAATTTATTTGTGTTATTTATTAATTTAGTTTTCCTATGACAGAACCGAGGCAAGCTTCAGGGCCGAAGTATCGGCCCAAACGGAATGTTTGGACATTACGGAATGGAACTTCATGGGCCGGGTGATTACAGCAAGGGGGGTGGGGTTCATTCCTGCTGGAATGTCCAGGAACCTTGTCGAATCTGTGCATGGAACTTGCTTCTTCTACCCTCCAAGCGGCAAGCTCTCGACGGCTTTCTTGCGTTCCTTCTTCGCTTGTTTGCATCGATCTCTCGTCTTCCTCGTGGTCAGTCTTTTACAGGGCCGGTGGTGTCGGGAAGGGAAGGGAGACGATAAGAACGACGTGCTTGTGAAGAAGAAGAAGGTGCAAGAAAAGCCTTGCCAAAATAACCATGGGATTGAAGGAAGATTTTGACCAGGCGGCCAAGGATGCGCTCACACTACCTGCTTCCACCACCAATGACGACAAGCTCGTCCTCTACGGCCTGTTCAAGACGGCCACCGTCGGCAAACCCGAAACGAGCCGTCCTGGAATCTTCGACCAAAAGGGACGGGCCAAGTGGGACGCGTGGAAGAAGGTAGAGGACAAATCCAAGGATGAGGCCATGCAGGATTACATTCTGAAAGTGACGCAGCTTAAGGAGGCGTGACCAGATGTATGCAGGTTTGCGTCCCCGTATGTCGTCTGTATGTGTATCTGTGTGTGTGCCTATGTTGTTCGCCGACGGCGGCTCATTTGGTACTACGTTTTCTGTTAGCAATTTCTGAAGAAGTGAAGAAAGGGATCGTCGTATTGCTGTAAGTACCTGGATCAGGAGGCACAGATGGATTTGCAGGGAACAGTGCTTTGATTCAATAAGCCTGATTTGTAAAGATGCAGAATAAATGATCATGAGATTGACACCACTGGCTATGGCTGTTTTGGTTCTCGTTTTGGCTGCTGTGGTCACAGAGAGATCCTCCATTCAGCATCCTTAACAAGAAATCCATTTCTGACGTTTGTATATACTCTCCTCACATGGATATGTCCAAATCAATCATCCTGGTCATGTGAACTTCTAGCCAAATGGTTGGTCTCATGCATCTTGAGACATGTAACCAGATACTTTCCAGCAGCCTGTAAACATTTGTAGGCTGGTGCCGCTGGTGGCTAAGTCACGATTCCATGTTGTTCCTGATCATATCAGCTGGTTGCTTCATCTTAGTTTCCATTGTCAACAATTTTCTGTTGTTTTCACAGACAGCTTATATCTTGCAGTTTTCGTGAGCAATGATGAATCTTAGTTTCCCAGCTGGTGTGGTCAAGCTAAATACTCCAACTCGGACATAGAGATTGTTTCAAAACGAGGAAACAAGGGTCATAAGCATCATCCCCCCCATCTACGGAGCTGCTGGCATCACATGATCTGAAGCAAGGTTTTGGGCCATCTCCAGTGCTGCTTGTGGATGCAGCTCGAAGAAAAAACCCCAGCATATTTGACAGGTACTTACATGATTCTATGGACTAGTTTGTTACTATGTGCATTCAGCAGCTCCATATGCAACTTTTTTGTTCCCTTCCTTTTTTTTCTTTCTGTTCTTCAGTCCTTATTCTAGGAGTTTCTCTTTGACTTGAAAAGGAAAAATTGTTCTCCACCTTGTCCCGGTTTCCTGAATGGTGAGTGTTGAAGATTTCTGAGATTTCTCAGTACTCATGAGAGAGTTATTCCCTTCCTGCACATGAATTTGGTCCTGTTGTTAGCTCTTCTTGGATGGGTTGTAGGCCTTCTTTTGAATATGTTACTCATTAGTTTTTGAGAGATGGTTTGTTGGCTCTCTCTATAAGGGAGGGACTATGATCTGTTGTTTTCATTTGGTCCCACATTTTGATGGATGTTCACCAACTGTCACTGTGGACCTGCCCGTCCATTTTCCAAGAACTTCATGGAACATTTCTTTGTTTTAACTGCTGCTGGTTTGAACTTGTCATAAGGGGCAGAATCAAATGTTACAAGCAGCTTGTTTACATAAGCAGCCACACAGGTGACAGAGTAATTAGTAATTACTTAGATCCCTCGTATCCTGAAAGGTTTGTGAAGTGCATAATTGTCAGATGTTTTCTGTGTAGGTGAAGTTTCAATCTGCACTGGAGGCTTTAATTTTCCCCTCTCTCAAACGACTTGATCTAAAATAAATCTGTCCTATTCTTTCTTTGATATAATGTATAGAACTTCTTACCGCATCTTTTGGCAAGTTAGAGATTGCTTTCTCAGCTTCTATGATGCCCCTAACTTTTATTGCAGGGCTCCAATGCAAGTACAACTTTCTACACCACCACCTCTCCATATTTTAGTTTCCAAAAGGCAAACTGGATCTGAGCATAGATGAACATTGATTTGGGTGAACCAGCACCTACACTGGTACCATGGAAAAACTCAAATTTGTTTTCGGGTTTCTTCTAAACATTATCAATGTCCCATCTACCTAAACTAAACTAGGGTGTTCAAGTCCAATTTTGACATTACCCCAGTTAAATATCACCACTAAAGAGATAGAGATTCAAAATGACAGGAGGTTAGCTTTTGATTAATAGCCTTTGAATTGACATTTCCGGAGAGGATGTCAGTTGAACAAAAGTAACAAGCCTTGAAGGCATTTTTCAGAGGCATATATTATGAATCAGATATATTTGACAAAGTACTTTTACTGTCAGTTTATTACACTATCATGGGCATTAAAAAACAATCTCTAATTTTCAAGAATGAATAAATTTTTTGGGTTATTTGTCTGAAAGGTTGATATTTTAAAAAAATTAGCACGTTTCATCTTTTCACACTTCCATTAGAATTCAGAAATAATAAAACGAGTAGAAATCATTTCAGATGGATTGGCTTTTGGCTCCTATCCACACAACTTGAAAATTGACAATTGTCAGTTTTCAAGAAAGGAAAAAAACAAACTCCCTTGATGGGAATTCGGAACGTTGGAGTCTGGATAATCTCAAATTGTAGAAACCTATTTTGTCCGTTGGATCTTAGATATTGAGACCATTGAACTCAACATGTGTCATCCCTTAAGAGTGAATCGCATACGGAGAGGGGGAAAGCAGACCCCTTTTACTCAGTACATTGCACGAAATAGCTTGTGGGGAGGGGGGGGAGGAGGATGGAGGGTCCACAGAATGGGTTCCCCATTCCTCTCAGAAATGTCATTTCAAAGGCATGTTCCAGCTTGAACTGAGTTCTGGGAACTTTTAGAGTTTAGACTCCTTGGCTAAGTGGGTGGCACGCCAATGGGCCGTTCCCACTTGAACCCTAGATATCCAGGCTGACCATAAGACCATGTCTCTAGAATAATGTCCCTCAAATTTAAGTGAACATCTTTCAGACTATAAAAGTAGAAAAGAAAACTGTGAAGTAAGTTTGTGAGCTGATGATCGAAAACAAAGCTATTACTAGTGCTGGCAATATCAATTTCATGGAGTGCTTGGCTAAGTAGGAGTTGTGCCCACCACCTATTCCTAGAAGTCCTAAAGCCACTCTAAGTCGAGGTCAGCTGTTGTAAGGTGCAGCAAGCAAACTGAATGCCATGATAGTTCATCAAACAGTGTGATGGGGTCTCTGTAACAACTCATTGCAATCAGTTAGTCTAGTCAGCTAGCATCACATGATATGTAGAAACATGTCTCTTCATTATCTTAAGGATATAGACATACCTCTTTGGGTAACCACCTATGTGCTTCTTTCTTGGATGTAAAATGTCATATCACCTTGGTGGCTTCAGCATTCAATTGTCGAATAATTAATTTAATTTGGAAATATTGATTTGGCAATTTTATTTTATTTTTAAATGGCGTTTTTATATGGTTGATACATTAAAATTTGACAATAAAATGAAATGGATGTGGATGGAAGGTAAATTATAAGTAGTTATAATTTTGTTCATGGATTTTAGAATCCAACTGTTGTTTCTTGAAAATATTAAGTACAAACCAACTGCTTGCAACAAACAAGATGGAAAAACCTATAATCTTTTTATGTGAGAAGCTTTCAATAGGTTCCAACATTGATGAGAGGTTCTTTATTTTTTAGTATAGGTTTGATACTCAAAAGAAATTTAGTCTAGTGTGCATTTCAATAGAGATGAAGTATAAAAAGTTTCACCAAAACACCTTCACTTTTATTTTCAAGAAAGTCACAAATGAAGAAAGGGAAGTAACATTACAAGATGAGATAGAGTTGCTTGATGCATGTGTTTTACCAAATCAAGTCTAGTTTGAAGCAAGTGGAGAAGCGTGTTGTGGGCAAGCCACAAAAACACATTTTATAATTATCGCCAAACCAAGAGATTAAGCAAGAGGAAGGTGGAGGACATCGCAAGAAACATCAAAAAACAAGAAGGGAATTCACCAACTAGTTCCAACCACATCTTTGGTCACCCATCACGGTTGTTGTGAAAAAATATGGTAACAACTCCCAAGCTTTACACTTCCTCAAATTTGCTCACAAGAAACCTAGAATCCCAAGTCCATACGAGAAATTAGAGAAGGCCAGTTTGCGGGATTGGTTTACACCAAATGGTGACCTAAAACCAAACTACATTCATGCAACAAGGCTTGGAACAACAGTAAAACCAAATAAAAGAAACTTACTAGTACTTGAAGAGCATTTAGAACTTTGAGATGTTTTGGTGAACTTGTTACAAAAATTGCGAGTAGGCCAATCCCTTGCTACTTCCACCATACAACCCATAGTGAAAAACATTATATAATCTCTTGCTCCCAAAATCATAAGTGATACACTTGGGGTTTCCAAAGTCCCAAGAGAATGGGCTTGTTAAAACTTCATAATTGCAACATCTATAACAAGTAAGCTTCCAATTGATTGGAATATGCAAGGGTAAAACATGAGTTACAAGGTTATTTACCTTGTAAAAACTTACAACATTCCTTTAACCCTAGTGGTCAACAGTGACCAAACAAGAATACATCTTGTGCCAACACCAGGAAAGAGAACATGGGAGAGTAAGGGTACAAAACACATTCAAAGTTTTAGGGATAGAGGATAAGAGACAAGTTACTCTTGTTGTTTCATCAACTACAGATGGGTTGCTTCTTTGTTAAGTTGTATTTGCAAGTACCACCAACAAAACACTACCACCAAACAATGATGGTAAAACCATGTACATCAATGATGGATGGGATCTCACCTTGAAAAAGAATCATCGGTCAACTTTGGAAACCATGAAAATATTTGTGCACAAAATTTTGCTACCATTTTTACAATCTTAGGTTGAGTAATTGACCTTGACAAAACATCCAAAAATGATTTGGTTAGTGGACTATTGGTCAGTTCACAAAAGTAAAGAATTCTTAGATTGGATTTTATTCTTGTAAACTATGTAAATGTCATTTTGAGTCCTATAAACTAACTATATCAAGTGTCTATGTCAAGTGTCTAAAGTGCATAATGCTGCCATTCTCTGCGAAACTCGCATCGAAATCCCAGGGTTCCAGAATGAAGCCCCTCCACGAAATTCAGTTAGAGCTCTTGGATCGTCGACATCCAGTCCGTTAAAATTAGGGCATCGTAGCGCTGTGGGGGACGAACAAGACGCCGATGAAGAAGAAGCAGCGGCAGTGATAGATGCAATCTGGTTTTATGCCTGGTTGCCGTTCATGAGTGTATTGTCTTTCTCCAAGAATCAACTGCTCGGGAATATCGTAAGCTTTTTGTGAATGATAAGCAAAAGTCATGTTGTGAAAAGCTGCTTACGGACGTCGCAAATTTGCGTATGTGAAAAACATTGCTTGGAGATTAGGGTTTAGGGACAGGATGCAACCACCACCAAGATGCAATGTCGTTACCAGAAGAAGACAAACTAGATGGAGAAATAACGAGAGGAAGGGTTAGTTGTGAATAAGAGGACGAGATGGAGAAACAACATTGAGAGGAAGGGTTGTACATATAATGACTTCATCTTCTTCTGAATTCAAGGGACTGACCTTGAATTCAGAAGAAGATGAAGTTATAATATTTGCTTCATGAACTTGCAAGGGATTTGGGAATCTGTTACAGCAATTCATGATTGGGACAAACTACAACTTTGAATGAAGAACTGCAGAGAGCTGTCAATCTCAATGCCAATTCAACCCTGCTGTCAGCATTTTGACAGAAGAGGTAACTGATGCAAAACTCCAAGTGTCCACCAGGCTATGAAAGAATTTGCTCTGCATTGCAGCAAGGAGTAGGATGTGCGGTCTAAGCAGAGAGCTTTGCATTTGTATGTGATATTTCCTACTTTTTTGACAGTCTAGCCAAGCATATTATGAGGTACAATGCTTACACTAGTTGGACATGGATGATAAGCTAAGACGGAACTAATAGAATTTAATAGTTGTGTGGACGTAGACTCCACCGGAAAACAAGACACGGTACACAACAATGGGCATTCAACAAAGCAAAACTGTTTCTGCATCCTTCAAAGTCTTTGTTGCTAACTTGGGTTTTTCTAGCTCTTTGGCCTAATGCCTGTTTCTTCATCTAAAGCTTAAATTCCTTTCACTAATTCTTGGCATCTGGAGGGGCTAGAAACTGCCATTTAATACTCAATTAGCACAATAACATATTCACGTGGATTATCACCATTCCCCCATATATTTTACTATTGAAATATTGATATTACTTCCTTCAAGCTATAGAATGTCCTCAATTAGCTTTAATTAAAAGAACTATATGCTACTTCTACTGACTAAGGATTCTCATGAGTCACACATTATCCCTTTTTTTCCATGTTCTTTGAAGTCTCAAAAAGAGAGGGAGGGGAAATCTATCTAACTAGGTTTGAATATTTGTTTTTCTCACCTAACTAATTATTCTCATGCCATTATGGTGATTTGGAATTAATATATTATTATGTTGCAATGTTACTGTTTGTGAAATATATGTTTGCAATAATGGAATCATAATGTTACACATGTTAAGTCAGAATTCAACTATTCTAAATTTATCTCAAATGAATCTTAACTCCATCTGTGATTACTTGATCTTAACATTATTCCATGCCTTAAGTATGCATAGCAAAATGTGGCTCTCTTGCAATGTATTATCAATAATTTTTAAGTGTAACTTTTGTGCTAATTTTAGTTTGAACTTACATGGTAACAATTAATACAAATTAGATGGTTTAAAAATTCTTAATGTTGATGCAATCATACTGACATGCATGCCATTGGGGAAATGTTGAAGATTATTTGTATTCATATTATTCTGTATGGATTCTCCCTTAACCCTAAGACCCTGAACTCTATACCTTAAAACACATAAATTATGTTGTTTTGAGCTTGTTATGTTCAACATTACACACATTCAACCAACAGTTTTTGTGAAAGAACCAGCAAAGAATCTGCAGTTCAATGGAAGGTTGTATGATCAGTTCTTTAATTGTTTTTAAGAGAATTGACTGCATGCTGAATTGGTTCTTTTATTTTTTCAGTACCACCAGTTCAAAATAGGTCCCGACTCCTTTGGTGTTTTTAGATCCACTGATTGAGGGGTTCATATATCCTGTGCTTACCTGCCAGTTCTTTCTTTGAAAAAGAGAGAACTCCACAACAATGGCATAGTCCAACCTTGCTCATTGATCAAATTCCCTTTCAGGGATGAACAGGTCAAGCCTTACTCTTTTACAATCTCCTCAGCCTAACAAGAACTTGCCACTCCCATGCACAACCCTCTAATGCACCTATATTTGATATTGATAGAAACCCTTTCTACCTTATCACTGTTTTATTCAGCCAATGACCATTTCAAGTTCCCATCACAAGACTAATTCCTTTCTGACTGCACCGCATCCACTCTATTGCTAACCGTGATCATGCTCCAACCTACCTCATACTTCACACTCTCCCCTACCCTTCTCCAGAACATCCACCCCCCCCCCCCCCCCCCCCCCCCACCCCTCCCCCAAACCTCCCCCCCCCCCCCCCATCACCCACACACATACATTTGCTTGCATCCATAAACAAACATCATCTTACCCACCCCCTGAGTTCAAGAGAAATTGGGGCTAAGTGCTTACACTCTCCCTTGTTTGTATTTGCCTCAATATGTAGCTCTAGTTTTGTCACATGCATTCTAGTAACTTTGGAAGATCACTAGATCTGTGTACCTCAGAGAAATACTCAACACATTCACAAAGTTGTACATCATGCCTCATTTGCAAGGACCAAAGCTTCTTTACAGACATTAATTAGCCAAGGTAATGGTTGTTGAAGCAAGGAAAACAAGAAGGTAACCGGGGATAAATGTAGAAATAAGGTAACATGAAAAAACATACACCAAACAAGCAAGAATAGTAGCAATCATACTAGTTTCAGGATGCATGAAAAAATGCCCTAATTCTCAAACCACCACTTTCCAATTGGTGTCACCCTTCCAGTAACCTGAAACCCTAATTTCCAAATCTGCCTACTGCTTGATGTTGCCTTACACAATTTAGAACCATAAACCCTGAATCCCCTTGATAACTCTAATTCTTGGGTAGCAGCTGGAGTAGTGGTTCAATATTCAATCACTCTCCATGGGAAAACATATCACATGGATCAACAGAATAAATGGGATTTCATACCCAGAAAAAGCAAGGAAGAAGCTTCCAAGCAAAGAACAGTCTCTTTTGTGGTTGCTGCTTTTCTAATGTCTTTAGATATTGTTACACTATGGGCTTCTTTGAGAGAAAAACAAGCCTATACATAAGAGACAACACACGTGGGTTGACTTGCACTTCATATGGTGAAATCCACAAAGTTGAGGTATGGAATGAAATGGATGCAGTATGCCAGCAACATAAAAATCGGTGTTGTGAAGCCCTGGTCATCTTCTATTTTAGGGGTGTGATGCCAAAACCATAGAACAGTCATAGCATGACTAATAGAATAATGCACCTCTTAACCTGCCCAAACACAGATGGGCAGACTGACTAGATCATCTCTTTAGGAAAATCCCCAGATTCATGGATTCTGATTACTAACCGTCTTAATTGCATTGCTGCCAGAATGACTCTTCCACACACCCCCCTGTCAGTTTTGCAAGCATCAATCAAGCAAGATTAGTTCTGTACCCCTTCCAATTCCCAGTATGTGCTCCAAGAGAACCCTAGATCTTGAGATTAGACCTGCTTGAATTACCCAAAGATCTTAAACTATGAGAATGCTATGGATTCTTAAGCTTGCTGGAAAAAAAATCTCTTGCCTGAATACTTGTGAAGATTATCTCTCTACAAAGTCACAGCAGCATCTGCCCGGCGTTTCAGCTCCTCAGTCCTCTTGGTCTTTCTCATGGCCTCCACAAGCCAGAACACTCCTTCCTGAATGCCTGAACCATCATAAGCAGACATGGCCTGTACGAGGGAAGGCCGATCATTAAGCTCCTTGAGATCAAGGTAGTGAGAAAGGTCCTGGGCAATCACAGCTGCTGGCAAGTCCTGCTTGTTGGCAAAGATGAGTATTGGAGCTCCTTGCAGATCTGGATGTCTGAGAACCTTCTCTAGAGCTGATTTTGCATCATCAAATCGCGACTGATTTGCAGCATCCACGACATAGAGAACGGCATGCGCTTCTTCAAAATACTTCTCCCAGATGGTTCGCAACCCTAACTGCCCCCCGAGATCCCAGAAGATCAGCTTCGACTTGTGAGCTTCCACACGGCCGATGTTGAGTCCCACGGTGGGAACAATTCTATCTGGAGGAAGACCTTCCAAATCTGAGTAGAGCGTCTTTAGCTTCTCCAGCACCGTCGTCTTGCCTGCCTTGTCAATCCCCAGAATGAGAACATGGAACTCGGCTTTACTAAACAGGTATTTCCAAAGCCCATACAGCAATGAAAACATGATCCCTTCCAAGTTCTCTCTTACAATCAATCCCCAAATCCTCGGTCTCCTCCTCTCCCCACCAATGAGCTTCAACAAGACGTCTTCATAGTCGTCGTCTTCGCATCATGAAGCAGCTCCTCCTCGTGAATCATAAACCTTACGGAAAGCAAGAGCAAAGAAAAAAACACATCTCCCTCTCAGAAAGCATCATCATCATCACTGCCTACTAGAGAACTCGTTGCTCCGCCACTCATTATGAGAAAACATACATTGGGGAAAAAAACAGACAAAAAAACATAGACATAAGCTCGAGAGTGCATCTCCACAACAAAACCAAAAAAAATTCAAATAATAGCTACAGCAATAACAACCAAAAAAAACGATTTAGAGTCAGATCTGAAAGCAGAAGAGTACAGAAAGAAAAGCGTACAAGGAATTGCACACACACACAAAATCTTTTCGACCTTTTCTCTCTCTCTCTTCTGCTGGACACTCCTCACCTCAGCTCAGTCCACTAGTAGAAGATGACAATTCCGCAAGAGAGCAAAACGATTCCATCTTCGATTGGTACTTTACACTGGTAGATTACACTCTTCCAGGAAAAAAAAATCTGGGTTTTCCGCAAAACCCAAGACTCAATATAATATCCTGCCCATTCCTCAAAAAAATTTGAACACCTCCAAAGTGTTCAAAGGTGAATTCCACACAATAATGCATCATCGATTCCACATTAAAAATGCAAATACTAACTCCTCACCTCACTCACCTCAGTCCACTAGTAGTAGAAGATGACAATTCCACAAGAGAGCAAAACAATTCCATCTTATTGGTACTTACATTCTTTCCAGAAAAATAAAATAAAATCCAGGATTTCCAAAGAACCCAAGACTCATAATATGTCTTGCCCATTCCCAATGCTCCCATTCCTCAAAAGTTTTAAACACCTCCGAAGTTAGAGGTGAATTCCACACAATAATGCATCATCGATTCCACACTAAATATGCAAATACTAACCAACTAACTAACTGGTAGTAACTAACTAACTAACTAACTAACGAACTTCCTACTACTACTATGGGATTGTCACCAAGGATTATGTAACATAGGTAAAAGTACTAGACTAATGTACATGGTTACTATGTATCTAGTTAAGTAGAACATGGACTTGGTGATTACTAAGTAGGTAGATATTACATACATGTGGATGGTTAGTACATAACTAACCACAATGGGACAGGAATACAACAAAATGGTGGTAACAATCCCTCCACATAACATCCATCCTGCGTTGTGTGGGCCAGAGTGAACCAGCCCCCATGACTGCACCAGTTGGCCGTTCTGTCCATAGGATGGGCTGGATGATTCGCCTCTTTTTCATTCACCTCTTTACCTTACGTTAACCAACATTCTACCA
>Ga0116229_10001004_pt1 | contig 42324 bp, 21 predicted proteins | sample S1TSphgellanicum_3_FD_87313 | JGI IMG/M metagenome (GOLD analysis project Ga0116229, IMG submission 87313) | Host-associated microbial communities from peat moss isolated from Minnesota, USA - S1T2_Fc - Sphagnum magellanicum MG | ecosystem: Host-associated > Plants > Peat moss > Unclassified...
ACTCACCTTGCGTGGGCTCATTCTGGGTGCGGTCATTACGGTCGTGTTTACCGCGGCGAATGTGTATCTGGGGCTGAAGGTAGGGCTTACCTTCGCCAGCTCCATTCCGGCCGCAGTTATTTCAATGGCTGTGCTGCGGGTTCTGGGCGGCGGAAATATTCTGGAAAACAACATGGTGCAGACGCAGGCTTCGGCCGCGGGCACGCTCTCCTCCGTTATTTTCGTTTTGCCGGCGCTGATCATGGTGGGGCATTGGCACGGGTTTCCGTTCTGGCAGAGCGCGGGTGTCTGCGCGGCAGGCGGGGTGATGGGGGTCCTGTTCACCATCCCGCTGCGCCGGGCGATGGTGGTGAACAGCACCCTGCCCTACCCAGAAGGCGTCGCCGCCGCCGAGATCCTGAAAGTGGGGCATGGCGAGGCAATCCCCGGCGAGCCCGGCGCGGTGGATATCGCCGCGGGCAGTATCGTGGCGGCGGCGGCGAGTTTCGCCGCCACCGGGCTGCACGTGCTCGGCGAGGGGTTTTCGCGGTTTTTCGTGATTGGCCACGCGGCGTTCCGGCTCTCCACCGGGTTCTCCCTGGCGCTGGTGGGCGCGGGCTATCTGGTGGGCGTTTCCGGCGGGCTGGCGATGCTGCTGGGCGCCGCCTTGGCCTGGGGCGTGGCCGTGCCGGTGCTCACGGCGCTGCACCCTATGCCAGAAGGCGGCGACATCGCCGCCTATGCCACCTCGCTGTGGTCGCATCAGGTGCGGTTCATGGGGGCGGGGCTGATCGCGGTAGCGGCCATTTGGTCATTGATCGGGTTGCTGGGGCCAACGATTGCCGGCGTGCGCGATAGCCTCAGGGCAAGTGCGGCCACCGGCGCGGATGAGGATGGCGCACGCACCAATCGCGACATGTCGCCGCGCTGGATCGGCATTGTGTTCGGCGTGTCGCTGCTGGTGATGGCCGCCACATTTGCCGCGTTCCTGGCTGAAGCGGCGCCTGCGGTGTCGTTCGGGGTTTTTGGGCTGGTTGCTTATGGCTGCGTGTTTTCGGTGGTGCTGGGTTTCCTGGTGGCGGCGGCGTGCGGCTATATGGCGGGGCTGGTCGGCAGCTCCAGCAGCCCGATTTCGGGCATCGCGATCATCGCCACGATTTTAACGTCGCTGTTGCTGCTGCTGATCCTGGGGTCGGGCGGCATGCTCGCCACCGAGGCGGGCACACAAACGGGCATTGCCCTGGCGCTGTTCACCGTCTCGGTGGTGCTGGCAACAGCGACGGTTTCGAACGACAATTTGCAGGATTTGAAAACCGGGTTTCTGGTCGGCGCCACGCCGTGGCGGCAGCAGGCGGCTCTGGTGGTTGGCTGCGTGGTGGGGGCGCTGGTGATACCGCCGGTGCTGGGTTTGCTTTACACGGCGTACGGTTTTCCGGGCGCCATGCCGAATGCAGGGATGGACCCAGGCCAGGCGCTGGCGGCACCCCAGGCAACGCTGATGGCGGCCATCGCGCGCGGCATTTTTGGCCATGCGCTGGATTGGACGTCGGTGCTGATCGGCATTTTCGGCGGCGTGGCACTGATTATTCTGGATGCGGTGCTGAAACGCAGCGGGCGTGCCGGCATCCCCGTGCTGGCGGTCGGTATCGGGCTGTATCTGCCGCCCACCGTCGGGGTCACGCTGGCGCTGGGCGCGGTGCTTGGCTGGCTGATCGATCGGCGCCTTGGCGCCCGCGCGGATGCGGAGCGGGCCAGACGGCGCGGGGTGTTGGTCGCCTCCGGCTTCATCGTTGGGGAAAGCCTGGTCGGCGTTGCCATGGCGGCGGTGATCGGCGCCTCCGGCAGCCAGGCCCCGTTGGCGATTATGGGCGATGGGTTTGCTGGCACGGGCGCCTGGCTCGGCCTGGCCGTGTTCATCGGCGTCGGCGCTTGGTTCGCGCGGATGGTCTTGAAAACTTAGGGCCCGTTCGACATTAAGCGAATCAGGTTACGGGGTCGAACGGGCCCTAAGCCTCCGTTTTAAGCGGTATCTTTGTCGGCGTGCCCACGCACTTATGTGCCGACGATGCCTTGGCTCCTTGGCCCGGCTAAGGCGGATGGCGCAAGAGCTTATCCGCCCACAGCTTGCTACGGCTTGCTGGCCCTATGCTGGCGGCACCGGCCGCAAAGGCGCCTTGCCATCGCCAATCACCGCCAAGGGCGCCCAGTAGAACGGGTGGGCTTCGGCGGCCAAATCGCCGGTGGCGTCGGCCAGCAATTTGCGCTGGGCCAAGGCCAGGCCGCCGGCGATACCGAGCGTAGGGTCGGCCTGGGCTTTCGCCACCGCCAGAGCAACCAGATAAGCGGTCACCTGGTCGTTCACGTCCCAATGGGTGACGAGCATCGAGCGCGCGCCGGCGAAGAAGAAGCTGCGCGCCAGGCCGCTCAGGCTTTCACCGGCCGCGCCGCCAGCAGCGCCCCCCGTGTTGCAGGCGGAGAGGATCACGATATCCGCATCCAGATCCAGCCGGGTGACTTCCGAGGCGGTGAGCAGCGCGGATTCGGCGCTCGGCGCGTTCAACGGCGCAGAGGTCACCAAAGCCGGCTCGGTCTGGCATTTCAGGTCGGTGGAGAGCAGCGCGTGGGTGGCGAAATGCAGGATCCGGGTGTGTTTTAGCTTCGCGTGCAGCACGGCATCGGCGGTGAAAGCGGTGCCGAGCAGCTCATCTGCGGCGGAAGCGTGGCTGAGCCGGCGCACGGTTTCCAGCTCCAGCTGGGCGCCAGGCAGCTTTGGCAGGCCGGCGAGCAAAGCGGCGCTGTCGCCGCAACTGGCCGGCGGAAATGCCACATCGGCCTGGGCGAGGCTGACCGGGCGGAAATCACCGAAGCCGAACCAGGGCGAGGTGGCGCGGGAGAGATTGGCCACCTTGCGCAGATTGGTGAAGCTGGCCGGGGCCGGCACATGCGCCACCACCAGATGCTGGATCAGCCAGGGGGCGGAGGCCAAAGCGGTTGGGCTGGCCGGGCCGGTGAGAAGCAGGCCGAAGGGCAGCGAAAGCAATGGGCCGGTCGGTGCCACGGTCAGCGCGGTGGCAGCCTGTAATTGCGGCGCGAAGGCGCCCAGCAGGGCCTGGTACAGCTCGGCCGCCGCCACCGTATCGAAAGGCGGCGGTGGCATGGTTTCGGTGTCCAGGCTGGCGCGTATCCTGGCGACCAGCGCCGCCATGCGCGGCGTGCCGCCGGCGATCGGGGCGACATAGACACGCCCATCGGCAAGCAAAAAACTCCAGCCACCCGCAGGCGCGAGCATGATGGAGCAAAAGACCTCGCCCGGGTGAAGCACCGCCATCACGTCATGCGCGCTGACGGCTTCCTGAACCAGCGAAGCGAAGTTGGGCGAAGCGGCCTGAAGTGCGGAGTTTTTCTCTGCCAGCGCCGTGCGCGCCTTGGCGATTTCCGCGTCCAGCGCCGGGTCGCTCCTGGGGGCGGTGCCTGCCCTGTCCGCGCCCTTGCTCGCTGGGGCGATGGCGGTTTCCTGCTGCTGTGCCAGCAGGTCGGAGAGGTGTACTTTCAGGTCTGCCCGTTCCTTGATCAGCGCGGAAACCCTCGGGTCGCGCGCGTTCTCGGAAAGCCGGGCGCTAGCCTCGGCAATCTGGTGGCTGGTCACGCTTCCCTGTGCCAGTTCGGCGGCTTCAAACATTTCCTCATGCGCGGCTTCCGCAGTCGCATCGGTGGCGCTATCGGCCAGCAATTGCAGGCAGGGCATCAGCAAAGCGGGCTCAACGCCGAGCCCCGCCGTGCGCAAGGCCGAGATGCCGGCGCGGCAGGTGGCGATGGCGGATATCTTGTCCCCGGCAGCCGCCTGACGGTCAGCCAGTAGAAGCGTGGTTTTGGCATAGGCCGGGCTGCCGGGCGCGGCGGCCGCAAAGGCGGTATCGGAGGAGGCAAGCTGGGTGAGGGCGGAGGCGCGATCGCCTTGGGCTTCTGCCACGAAGGCGCTGGTCCGCAGCAGGCGGGCACGCATGTCCGGCGTGTCGATGCCGTTGGCCTCGGCGATGCGGCTGGCGCTTGCCGCGGCCTCGCCACTCTCGGGCAGCCGGTTCAGGCGCTCCAGAGCCACCGCCTCGGTGCGCCGATTCTCGATAATGCCGATCAGCGCGTCGCTTTGGGCGGGATCGGCGAACAGGTCGCGGGCGGCCATGCCGCGGCGGCCGTAGCTGGTGAAGTTTTCTGAGGGCGGGATCAGCGGGGTGCCGTGCAGGCTGGTGCGATACGCGGCCTCGCTGCGCAGAAGCATGGGCAGGGCGTCGGCGGCCTTGTGTTCATTCAGCAAATGCAGGCCGCGGTCATGCCATACCAAGGCGGGTGCGTTCTCGTCGGTCTGCCCCGGGGCTTCGGCCAGGGCCTCTGCCTGGTCCAGCAGCACTTCGGCCTCGTTGTAGCGGCCGAGATTGGAGGCCTGAACAGCCTCGCCGGCCAAGGTGCGCGCAAGGGCCGGGTTCCCCGCGCCGAGCACGCGCTTCTGCAGGGCCGCCACGGAGACATACGCCGCCTCGGCATCGGCATAGTCGCCGGCACGGTTGGCGGAGGCGGCGGTGCCCATCCAGATTTCATATTGGCCGACATCGCCGGCCGAAAACGCCCGGGCAGCCAGGCGCTGGGCAGCCAAAGCCGGGCTGATCTGGTGCTGCGACACCGCCTCGCCGCGCAACTGCCCGCTGAGCACGCCAATGGAGCGCTCCATGGCCGGCAAAGCCGGCTCCACGCCGTCGGCATAATAGGCACGGCCGCCAATCACCGTCGCGATGGCAAGTTGCGGCCAGCCACCCACGCGGCGAGTGCAATGCAGAATCAGAGCAGGCTGGCCGAGTATTTCGGTGGATGCAGCGGCGTCCGGGCAGGCCAGCCGCCGGTCCAGGCCAGCGCGCCAGGTGCCGGTGGAGACCAAAGCCGGCAAATCGGCGCCGGCGGTGGGTTCGCCGCGTAGCACATGGGCGGCGGGCTGGTCCCAGGTGCCGCAGAGGATATCGGCCTCCTCTGCGCCTTCGCCGGCTGCCTGGGTGCAGGCCTCGCCAACCGCATTGGTGCCGAGCGCGACGGTGGTGGCGGAGGTGCGGCCGCCCACAAAAGCGCTTTCCGGCGGGCGCTGGCAGGCGGCCAGAACGCTCAGGGCCAGCAGGAAAGCAGGGACCGCGCCGAGACCAGGGGCGAAGATTGAGGCGAACTTCATCAATAGTCCTCCTCGCCCACATTGGGCAGCGCATCGTCATCGCGGCGGCGCTTGCGCTGGGTGCCTTCGGCGTAATCGTTCACCGGATCGACCACCGGCACCACCAGCGGCGACAGCAGGACGCAATTGATCGATTCAATCGGGCAACCGTTGATCTGGTAATTGATGTTGGCGACATGGTGCGAGAACCCCACCGCGGCCGCCCCATAGCCGCCGTCGCCGCCGACGGTGCCCAGCAGGCTCACCGGTTTCAGCGGGGTGACCCCCAGCGTGTAATAGATGTTCAGCCCAGCCACATCGATCGACCCGGTGGCATTGCCCCCGCCTTCCAGCACCAGCAGAAGCTGCGTTTTTGGCGCGACCAGGCTGGCGAATTGGGCGCTGCCACGGCCCTCGATCTTCACCTGCATGGTGGCGGCGGTATCGGAGAGCGGGTTCACCGAGGATGTGCCGGTTTGCTGGAAGGCAGCGCTATCCAGGAACACACCCTGGCCGCTGGTCAGCGGGGCCGGGATGGAAACCGAGTTGGTGGCGCCGTGGATGTCGGAATTCGTGTCGACGGTGTTGCCGTTCCAGACGATCAGCTGGGTGGCCGGTTCGCCCAGATAGATGGTCGGCGCGGCCAGCGTGCCGGCCAAGGTGATGGTGCCCGGGGCGATCATGGTGGTGCTGCCGGCGGCGCTGATGGTGCTGGCGGCACCCTGGCTGAGATCGGTGCTCGAAAGAAGGCTGAGGCTGCCGGTGGATGTCAGCGCGCCATCGATGGTGGCGGCACCTGATTTCGCATCGATGGCGATCGGGCCAGCGGTGATGCTTCCGGAGCCGTTTTCGGTGAAGCCGGTGCCCGCGGTCAGCCCCAGGCTCTGCGAGGCGACGATCTGGCCGCCAATGGTCAGCGCGCTGCCCGCGGCGATGGTGGTTGGTGCGCCCCCGGTGATGCTGCCGGTCGAAGCTTCCGAGAAGGCCGTGCCGGCGGTGATGCCAAGCCCGCCAGCAATTTTCAGCGCCCCATTGATGGTCACGGCGCCTTTGGCGGCGATGGCGCCGGTGGTGCTGGCGGCGATGGTGGCGCCGCCATCCTCGATAAAATCGCCACCGGTCGAGAGGCCGAGCGGGCCCGTGGAGGTGAGCGCACCATCGAAAATGGCCGGGCCACCAGCGGCAGCGATGGTGATCGGGGCGCCGGTGATGCTGGCATATTGCCCCTCATTGAACGACGTGGCTGCGGTGATCGACAAGGCGCCTAGGTCGGCCAGGCGGCCGCCGATCGTCACCGCGCCCCCGGCGGTGATGGTGCCGGCGCCGGCGATGGTGATGCTGCCGCCAGGGGCGATCGATGGACCATCGATGGCATAGGCCGGTGACTGCTCGACCACGTCTGTACCGGCCGCAATGGTCAAGGCGCCGTTGGAGGTGAGCTGGCCGGAGATACCCACCGATCCGGCCTTGGCGGTGATATCGGCTGAACCGGCGGTGATCCCCCCGCCCAAGGTGGCGTCGGTGCCCGCGGTGATGGCCAAAGCACCAGAGGCATTGAGCAGGCCGAACACAGACGCCGAATCGGCAGCACTGATCGTGGCGGCACCCGTAACGTTGATGACATTCGGCTGGGTATTGCTGGCGCCGGCATTTGGCGCCGGTTCGGCTTCCTCGGCGAAATCAGTGCCAGCGCTGATCGCCAGGCCGCCATTCACGGTCAGTGCCCCGCCGATATCGACGGCGCCGGTTTTGGCAATAATGCTGGTCGGGCCGGCGACGATGGCGGTATTTCCCTCCGTCACATCGGTGGCTGCGGTGATGGCCAGCGGGCCGGAGGCGGTGAGCGATCCATCCAGCGTCACCGCGCCGGTGGCGGCAGAGATGCTGGTGGCGCCGGCGAAAATTGGGCCGGTCTGGCTGAAATCGGTGCCGGCCAGAATGGTCAGCGCGCCGGTCGCGGTGAGTGGGCCGCTGATGGTGATCGCGCCGGTGTTGGCCACCAGGCTGGTGGCACCGGCGGTGATCGAGGCGGTGGGATCCTCGGTGATGCCGGTGCCCGCGGTGATGCCGAGCGTGCCTGATGCTTTTACCGAACCGTCGATGGTCACCGCCCCCGATGTGGCGGCCAGTGTGGCCGGGCCGCTGGTGATCGCGCCGCCCGGGCCTTCGGAAATATCGGTCGCAGCCTTCAGGCTGACCGGGCCGGACGAAGCCAGGAAGCCATCGATGGTGATGGCACCGCCGGAGACGATGCTGGCGCCGCTTTGTGCGGCAATGCTGGTGCCGGTCGTTTCGGTGACTGGGCCGCCGGCAACCAGCGCGACCGTGTCGCCGCTGAGGAAGCCGCCGAGGCCGATGGAGCCGGATGCGGTGATCGACAAGGCATCGGCCGCGGTGATGCCCCGGTTAAGCGACAGGGTGAAGTCGCCACCGGCGACGTTGAAGGTGACATTGCCGCCACCGACAACATTGCCGGCGACAACAAGGGATTGGGAATCCTGCACGAAGATGTTGCCTGCCGCCTGAATCCCAGCCTGCGGGTAGTCGGGGATGACAGCAATCCTGTTGGCAGGATCGCTCAGATCGATGGCGCCATTTGCAGCCTCGGCGATGAGCGAGCCGGTTAGAAGCGTCCCTGTGCTGGCCTCGATGCTTGCCGTGTTCGACGACAGGTACAGCGTGCCGGTATAGGCGCCCCCGGCAAGCGTGCCCGCTTGCACCGTTCCGGACAGGGTCACGGTTCCGCCGCCGCCGAGCTGGATCGAGCTACCGGAGACAAGTGTACTGCCTGCGCTCTGCTCCACCATGTCTGAGGCGCCGAGATCGATCTTGGCGCCCGCGCTGATGAGGTCGGAGGTTCCGGTGCCCGTACTTGTCTGGAAGACATTCCCGGCGATGCCGACGCCGAGGCCGGCGCCGATTGTGACGATGTTGCCAGCCTGAATGGTACTGTCGGTGAAGCTGGCATCCGCCTGGCTGGCGATATTGACATCGCCCGACGCTTCAATGAGCCCCCCGCCGCTTTGGGCAAATTGGCCACCGCTGAGATAGACATTGCCTTGCGTGGCCTGCATCAGGCCACCCGCCTGGGTGAGACTGCCGGTCGCCGAAAGCGTAATCAGGCTGGAGGCCTGGATGGTGGCATCAGTGGCAGCCAGGTTCAGCGCGCCTGCGCCACCGCTCACCGCGATCGCGATGCTGCCGGAAGAAGCGGTGATCGCCGTGCCCGGCACCAGTGCGAGAGAGGTCTGGTCGGTGAAATCGATATTGCCGGTGGTGGCAACCAGCCCGGTGAGGGTGCCGATCGGGGCGATGGTGCTGACCTGGTTGGGCCCGTCCAGCGCCAGGCTGCCGCCGGCCAGGGCGGCCAGGGTGCCGCCGGTCATCATCCCGGTGAAGGTGCCGGCTGCATCCAGTTCGGTGATGTCGCCGCCGGCCGAGAGCAGCACGGTACCGGTTGAACTGGCGGTGATCGATCCGGCAAAGGCAATGCTGCCGGCGGCGGAGAGGGTTGCGTTGGTGCCAGCCGCGAAGGCGCTGTTACCGATCTGGGTAATATTGCCAATGCCGGATTGTGTGCCTTGCGCCGTGGCGGTGATGGCCTTGGCCGCATCCACCCTGCTGTCGGTCTGATCGATATCGCCGCCGGGCAGGTTCAGGTTGGGGACCAGCGTGGTCGCGCCGGCGGTCAGGCCGATATTGCCGCCGGTGGACTGAATTTCGCTGCCGGCGATCTGGGTGATCGAGCCGGCGGCGGTGATCGTGATATCCTGCACCGCCTGGAGGGTGGAGGCGGATTGGCTGACAGTGCCGGCCGACAGCGCGCTCAGGCTGCCGCCTGCGGTGATGAAGCTGTTGCCGGATTGGGCGATATTGCCGTAGCCGGCATAGGTGGCCTCAGCCGAGAGGCTTACGTTGCCGCCCGCGTCGATGCGGCTGGCGGTCTGGTCGATATCGCCGCCCGGCAAATTCAGTCTCGGTGTCAAAGCGGCATCGCCGGCGATGATGCCGACATTGCCAGTGTCGGCACGGATTTCGCTGCCTGATGTCTGGATCACGAAACCGCCAGTATCGATGCCGATATTATGGCCAGCTTCGATGGTGGCGCCGGATTGGCTCACACCGGCGTCGGTCGACACCGTGATGTCGCCGGCCAGCGCGGTGAGGCTGCCGTTGGATTGGGTGAAGCTGCCTTCCGTGGAGGTAACGGCAATCGAGCCGTGGGCGGAGGTAACATGGCCTGGCACTGAAGGCGTCGCACCGGGCAGCGGCGATGCCTGGATGATGTCGCCGGTGGAGATCAGCGTGATGTTGCCGTCGGCGAGCAGGCTGGCGGGGCCGGTGCCGCCGAGGGTGAGGCTGCCATAGGTGAAGATGTGATTGAAAAAGACCTCGACTCCGGTCTCGTCGATGATCAGCGGCGCACCGGCGGCAAAAGACTGGACAACCGGATGCGCGCTGTCCGCATCGGGCTCGATGGTCAATGACGTTTCGTCGGTGAGGGCAATCCCGGCGGTGCCGTGTGCCGACAAGCCGTAAAGGGTGAGCGCGGGGTTAAGGCTGCTGAGGCTGCCCACCGCACTGATCTGGTTGGTACCGCCGGTAAGAGCGATGTTGCCGGCGGCCGCGACGGCAAGCGTGCCGGCGAGGATCTGGCCGTCAGGGACGCCCGTGGCCTGCTCGGTTACATCGCCGCCGCCGGCCGAGAGCAGCACGGCGCTGGATGCGGCAGGGGTGAAACTGTTGCTCAAAAGGGTGCCGGCCGCTTCGATCAGCCCGCTGATGCCGATACTGCCGGCGCTGGAGGCAATCGCGATGGTGCCGGAGGTTGCGTCATTGGCAATGCCGGAAGACTGGATCGTGCTGCCGGCGCTGGTGGTGACCGAGCCGGAGATGTCCAGGCTGACACCGTGGTTACCCAGAATCGTCGAGGTGATCTGAGCGAGGCCGCCAGCAATGGCTTTGAGCACGGCATTGTTGAGCGCGCTGATCGTGCTGGACCCGGACTGGCTGATGGCGATGCCGCCTGCACCGTCATAGGCGGTGGCGATCACATTGTTGCCGGCGGCGACCAGGCTATTGTCGGTTTGAATGATCGCGCCGAGGGTGGAACTGGTGCCGGCTGTGAGAACGGCGTTGTTGGCCGCGGAGATCAAGGCACCGTTCTGCTGAATATTGTTCCAGGCGCTGACGTCGACATCCTCGGTAACGGAGGTGATCGAACCGCCGTTTTGAATGACATTGGCGCCGGTGGAGGTGACACCAACTGTGCCGCCATAGGAGGTGACCGAGCCATTATTCTGCGTGACATTGCCGGGCGCGGTTAGCGTGATGCCGCCCAGCGCCTCCACCGTGGCACCAGCGCTGCTGCCGAGAGTCAGGCTGCCATTGGTCAGCAAAACCGTAATGGAGCCGGTGCCCGGCCCGGTCTGGCCGTTGGGTCCGTAGGCCGACACTGTCGCATGGGTGCCGAAACCATCGGTGGTGTCGTCGGCAATCTGCAAACTCGTTGTGTCATGCAGGGTTATTCCGGTGGGACCGGAAGCGGTCAGGCCATACAGCGTCAGCCCTTCCTGGGTGTTGCCGAGCGGGCCGATGGCACTGATGGTGTTGGTGGCGCTGGCGAGCGAAATATTGCCGCTGGCGAGCGCCGCCAGCGTGCCCGCGCCGATACTGGACGCCAGGCCCTGGGTAATGTCGCCGCCACCGGCGTGCAGCAGAATGGCGCTGGCCCCATTCAGCGTTGAAACACTGCCGCCAAACAGCGATCCATCCAGCGCGATGCCGCCAGACGCGGAATTCAGCACGATGGTGCCGTTGGTCGCATCAGCAGGCACGTTGCTGGCGCCGAACGCGGTCAGTGTTCCTGCAACCTGGCTGATAGTGCCGGGCGCATCCAGAAACACGTCGGTGCCCGAGATGTTGCCCCCAACCAGCATGCCGCCGGCGGTGATCGTGCCGCCCAGCGTCAATCCGTTTGGCGTGCCGGCAATACTCGTTCCGGATACCGATATCTGCACTATACCCTTTTCCGCATCCACCGGACCCAGCACCGTCAACGGCACCGTATCCGCCAGCAGGAACGACGCCGGGAGGGTGGCGAGGCTGGCATTATTGGAGGTGGAAAAACCAACCAGACTGCCACTGGCGCTGAGCACGCCGAGCGTGCCAATGGCGTTGGCGCCGGTGATGCTGGCGCTGCCTTGGGTGGCCGCGGTGCCACCAGCAGAACCGTAAAGCGCGGAGACAGTGATGCCGGCCGAGGCATCGATGGTCTCGTTACTGAACAGGCCGAGGGCGGAGGCGGTATTGCCGCCAGTCAGGTCGATTGGGCTGGCTATATCCAGCGCGGTCACCGTGCCGCCAGTGCCTATGGCCCAGCCCGCCGGCCCGGACCCGCCCGGGCTGGCCACCGTGCCATCCAGGCTGCCGAGTGCCACTGTGCCGCCATTGGTGTGGATGTTTTGCAAACTGACGACGCTGACGGTGTCGCCCGCTACCGACCCGACCGAGAAGATGGTGTTGCCGGAACTGGCGTTGAGCAGATCGAGCGCGACAATGCCGCCCGGGGTGGTCACGTCGCCGCTGGTTGCGAAGGTGAAGCTATCGGCGACGAGGCTGATCACACCGGGAGCCGTTGCAACCGGTGGGACGATGGCCAGGCTGCCGGTGGTGACCGCGATGCCGGGCGCGTAAAGCGTGAGCGACGAGGGCGTGGTGGCGCTCAGCCCGGCCTGGACGGCGCCCGTCACCTTCAGCGCCTGGCCATCGACCAGGGCAAACCCCGCATCGGCGGAGGAGACGCCGAGATTGGCGATCTGGTTGCCGGTGGCAGCGCTACTCTCGGTGCCAAGCAGCACGATGCCGGCGGCGGGCAGCGTGCCGGTCTGGGCGGTGGCGGCCAGCGTACCGGCCTGGATCACGCCCGTCGCGGTGCTGGAGACCGGGCCCTGTTCCAGAATATTGCCTTCGGTGGCGGTCAGCGATACCGAACCGGAATAGATGCCGCCCGAGAGGCTGCCGGATGTCAGCGTGCCGCCCAGCGCGATGCCCTCGACGGTGTTTGAAACATTGTTGACAAAAACAGTGCTATAGCCATTTGCGGTGATATTTATCGCCGGGTTGGTCCCGCCGTTGGCGGCGATTGTGGCACCCGGCACCTGACTGACATCATAACCGGCGTCAATCGTTACCGTCTGCGCCTGGATCGTTCCGCCAAACTGGTTGATGCCGCCGGACAGCACGCCACCGTTGCTGGATGGGCCGCTGATGGCGCTGAAGCTTGCGGTGGTGGCCGCGCTCACCTGCCCGGAAATGTTCAGATTGGCGCCGTAGATATCGATATTCAATGCGCCGCCGGCGGCATGTGCGCCTTCAAGATATACGTTGTGATACCCGAACGAGTTGAACACGCTGCCATCATCGGCGACGGTGATCGCACTATCGGCGTATAGGCCGAACAGCGTGCCGATCTGGTTTGCCGGAGTACCGCCAAAGCCATTATCCAACGACAGCCCATAGGTTCCAAAAGTAGAGGCAGTGCCCGCGCTGGCGGTGAGGGAACCCGCCTGGATGATGCCAGTGATGCCGCCGCCGGGTGCGGTCTCGGTAATGTCACCTGCTGTGGCAACAAGGTTTGCGGTGCCGGTGAACGAACCGGCGGTGCTTGCCGCCGAACCGGCGACCAGCGTGCCGCCCAAAGCGAGGCCCTGAACGGTGCCGATGCTGGAAGCCTGCCCATACGCGGTAAAATCGGTGGACGAAACAGCAGTCAGCGACAGCGTGCCGGCGCCGGACGCGCCATTCGCATCGGTCACGCTCAGCCTGCCGCCGGCCAGTTGGCCAATGCCGCCACCGGAAACCAGCGACACATAGGCTGTGCCGGTCACATTGCCGGTGCCGGTTTCCAGAATGCCAAAGCCGTTATCCAGATCGACGCTGCCGCCCGATACGGTGCCGGCAATCACCAGGATGCTCGGGGTGGCGGAATTGCTGGTGGAGCCGAAAATATGGATATTGCCATTGGCGGTGACCGGCCCGTCGATGGTGAGGTTTTCATCGTCTTCCAGCGCGAAACTGCCGGTGGCGGTGAAACTGCCGAGCACCGAGACCGCATTGCCGCTGGGGATACCGAGTTCGACATTGCCGCCGGTGGTGATGCCGCCGCCGGTGAGGGTGCCGCCGAGCAGCGCGCCGGTGGGGAGTTCCAGGATATTCCCCTGAGACGAACTGAGCGCAATCGTGTTCGCGATCAGTTGGCCGGCGAAGGAGATGCCATCAATGCTGCCGAGCCCGTTCGTCGCCGGATAGTTGTCGAAATTCGTCGGGCCGCCGGCGGCGAGGGTGATCGTGGTGCCGCTGATGGTGGCGCCGTTCTGCTGCAGGATGGCGCCGCCGCTGGAGGCGAGACTTACACTGGAGGAGGTGCTGGCGATGCTGGCGGTGGACAAGGCGGCGATGCCGGTGCCGTTGCTGAGGGTGATACTGCCGGGGGCCTGGAGGGCGCCGTTCAGCACCAGGGGGCCGGTGGGCGCGGCGGCATTGGGGCCGGTAGGGCCGTTCACCTGGATGCTGCCGCCGGGGTTCAGCGCAAACAGGCTGAGCCCGGCATCGTCTTCCAGCGCGAAATTGCCGGAGACAGTGAAGCTGGGGACAACACTGACGACATTGCCGGAGGCGACCTGGAACAGCGCGCTGCCGGTGTTCGGCACCGTCTGGTCAGAGCCGATGGTGGCCCCCCCGGTCAGCGTGCCGGCGCGCAGGCTGCCCTGAGCGCCTTCGACAATGTCGCCGGCCGAGGCGGTGAGCGTGGCCGTGCCGCTATAGGCGCCGCCACTGAGGGTGCCGGCGGTCAAGCTGCCGCCAAACGAAATGCCGGCGATCGGGCCGATTTTTTCCGCCGGGATATAGGTGTCGAAATTCGTCGTGCCATCGGCGGTGATCACCAGCGTTGTGCCGGTGATGGAGGGTGTGTTGCCGCCGGCCGAGGCAGCCGCTTGCTGCGCGAAGGCGCCGCCGGTGGTCAGTGTCACGCCGCCCGAGGTGCTGGTGACGCTGGAGGCGGCGAGTTGGGCGATGCCCAGCTTGTTGCCGAGATTGATGTCGGTGCCGGCCTGGAGCGCGCCGCTGAGGACCAATATGCCGGTCGGCGAGCGGATCACCTGGCCGCCAAACGGGCCATTGATGGTGATCTGCGCGCCTGCGGTCAGCCCGCCGGCACTCACGCCGGTATCATCCTCCAGGGTGATGCCGCCCGAGGCAGTAAAGCCGCCGAACACGCCGACGGTGTTGCCCGAGGTGACCTCGAACAGGGCATTGCCGACCGGCAAGGTGCCCTGCTGGCCGCTGCCGGTTGCCGAGCCGGAGAGGCTGCCGGTGAGGATGCTGCCGTTGGTCTGTTCATAAACATCACCGGCGGCCGCGGTGAGGAATGTGGCGCCGCTATAACCGGTGGCGGTGGCCGTGCCGGCGGTGATCTGGCCGCCGAAGGAGATGCCCCTGATGGTGCCGAATTGCTGGTTCGGGAGGGTTGTATCGAAATCGGTGTTGCTGGCGGCGGTGAACACCACGGCATTGCCGCTGGCAGCGGCCTCGCCGCCGCCCAGTGTTGCGCCCTGCGCCTGCACGATGCCACCGCCTGAGGTGAGGGTGACCCCGCCTGCCGTGCTGGTGACGGTTGAGCTGGCAAGCTGGGCGATGCCTTGGCTGTTGCTCAGGCTGACCGCACCGCCGCCCTGCACGGCGCCGCTCAGAATCAGGATGCCGGTGGAGGGCAAGGCATGCAGCCCGGTCGGGCCGCTGATGGCGAGGCCTTCGCCCGCGGTCACGCCACCGACGACTAGGCCGGTATCGTCTTCCAAAGCGAAATTGCCCGACGCGGTGAAGGCGGTGAGCGTGCTGACCGTGTTGCCGCTGCTGATGGCGAAATTGGCGTTGCCCTCGGGCGGCGTGGCAGGCGTGCCGCTGCCGGTGGCGTTGCCGGACAAAGTGCCGGTGCGGATGCTGCCGGTCTCAGTGATGTCGCCCGCCTGGGCAGTCAGCACCACCACGCCGGAGGGGGTGGTGCCGGTGAGCGGATTGAGCGTCAGCAGCGTGCCGCCGATCGACAGCGCACCGGACTGGGCGATGATGTTGAGCTGGCCGGAGACCGATCGCGCGCCGCTGGCCTGGATGGTGCCGGCGGACTGGGTGAATACGGCGCCGGCATAGTGGGCGACCGTGCCGGTCACGTCCAGCGTCACGTTGTCGCCGGTGATACTGGAGAGCACGCTGAGCGTATTCGGCGCCGCGGCGGCGCCTTGGCCGGTGATGCCGGAGACGGTGATATCGGCATCGCCGCCGCTGGCGGTGATCGGCGCGCCAGAATCCACCGTGAGCGCGGCAATGTTGTTCAGTTGGATGGCGCCGCCCGATTGCAGACCGGAATTGGCGATTTCGTCGGCCGCCGCCGGGCTGACGATGGTCAGGGTGCCGCCAGGAGCGGTGACCACCTCGCCGCTCAGCGATCCGGCGCCGACATTGCTGAACGCGCCGATATGGCCGATCTGGTTGGTGCCCAGCAGATTGATCGCACCGCCGGTCTCGGCGCTCAGTGTTCCGGCAATAATGCTGCCGCCAGTGCCTTCGGCGATCGGGCCGGTAACGCTCTTCAGCACCACCGGAAGGCCGGAGGCGTCGAGCAGCGCGTCGATCGTGATCCCCTGGTCGCCTTCCAGTTCCAGGCTGGTCGCCTTGGCGTTGGCGGTAACCGGGCTGGCCACGGTCAGCTGGCCGTCGGCCTTCAGGATGACATTGCCCTGGAATGCAGCGAACTGGTCCGGGGTGAGCACGGTGAATGGGTTGCTGCCGGGCGTCACGATCTGCGACGCCTCGATAATGATGTCGGCCGGATCGATCAGGATAGAGCCGGGGGCGCCCTTCGCGGCGCCGGCGTCGATGGTGCCGCCAAACCCGACCTTGCCGCCCGAGACCTCGATCCAGCCGCCATCGCCGCCAGCCTGGCCGCCTGTGGCGCTGATGGCGCCGGCGGCGTTGGTCGTGTTGCGGCTCAGCACCGCAATCCGGCCGCCTTTGCCTTTGCGTGTGGCGTTCGCCTGAACCCTGGCGCCGGCGGCGATCGATACGTCTTGCGCGACCAGGGTGGGGTGCACCGATGCGCCGCCAATGGCGCGCGCGGCGGTGGTGCCGATGGCAACCACGCCGCCACCCGCATCGCCTGATGCGTCCACCGTAGCGCCGGCGCCGACATTCACCGCGCCGGTGGCGTTGGCGACCACCTGGCCGCCCACCGTGCCGGCAGCAACGCCGGTGGCGGAAACCTGGCCCTCAATGTCGATGCCGCCGCCAATGCCTTGCACCAGCACATGGCCAGTTTGGCCGCCCTGGGTGGCGGCTGCCATCTTGCCACCGGCGCTGACCAGGTTGGTGACCACGCCATCCACCGCGGCGGCGCTGAGAACGATGGTGCCGCCGGGGGCAAGGATGGTGCCGGTATTGGTGACCAGCGCGGTCACTTGCTGGCCGCCGAGCGAGGCCTTGGTGACCTGGCCGGTGATGTTGAGGGCCACCAGCCCGTCGCCATACAGGTCGAGCGTGTGGGTGACAGCGCCGCCGAGAATGACCCGGCCGAGCTGGGCGGTGATGGTGCCGGAATTGGCCACTTGCGGCGCCACCAGAGCGGCCAGCCCGGCCTGGCGCACGGTGATATTGCCGGCATTGCTGACGATGGCGCCGGCATGGCCCGCCTGGTCGAACACCAGATGGCCGGCCATGAAATTCTTGTCGGAAATGCCGGCGCTGGAAACCACCAGCCCGGCGGTATCCACCTGCGAGCCCTTTTCGAACACCACGCCGGATTGATTGACGATGATGATCTGGCCATTCGCCAATATCTTGCCGGCGATCTGTGACGGATCGGGGCCGACCACCCGGTTCAGGGTGATGCTGGCGGCATTCGGCTGGGCATACTGCACCGTCTGTGCGCTGCCGACATTATAGCTCTGCCAGTTGATCGCGGCATTCTGGCTTTTCTGGGTGATCAGGGTGGTGGAGGCGTTGCCGCCGATGCTGGCCTGGCCGGCACTGACCTGGCCGCCGCCCGGGCGGGCATTGGCAGCCAATTGCGCGGCGGCAGGGCTTGCCAGAACGGCCAGGGCGGCAGCTTGCAAGGCGGTGCTGCGCATCAGGCTGGCGCGGCTGCGCCGGCGCCACAGCACCAGGGCCATGCCATGTTCTGCTTTCGAATTCGACCTTGCTTTTGCACCAGCCATTGCCGAGCCCTCGAATGATACGTAGCGCCATAAAGGCGTTTTAGTAATGCAGCACAATCTGCCAGTAGAAAGCTGCCGATTTCAGCGCCGAGACCTGCGGCGGCGCCCCATCCGGCGTGCGGGTGAGACGCGAGACGCCCTCCACATCGATCTCCACGTTCGGATCGGCGTAGAACCGCGCACCGCCGCCCACCGAGCGCAGGATATGGCCCAGATCGAGCGCCTGTTGCTGCCACACCTCGCCCCAGTCATAGAACGCGTAGAACTCCGCCCGCAGGGGCAGCGGGCTGAAGCCGGGTGTGGGCAATTCGGTGTCGAATTGCGGTTCGAACTTGGCCTGCAAGGCACGGTCGCCGGTGACTTCGCCGTAATAGAAACCGCGATTGAAATTGGGGCCGCCGAGATAGTATTTTTCTTCCGGCGGCAGGATGTTGTTGGTGAACTGGCCGCCAAGTGCGGCAAGCACACTGACCGTGGCACCCGCATAAGGCGACCAGATTGTCTGGCGCCGATCGATTTCCGCATCGACTTTGGTGAAATCCACCCGCTCGTTCAGGCGCGGCAATTGCGGATTGCCGTTGGTGGCGGCGCCCAGGGTCGGCAAACCCTGGGAGAGGCGCAGATCGGCGTGGTCCAAAGCTTCCCAGGCTGGCCCGATCCAGTCGCTGAGCCAGTTATCCAGCAGCACATATTGCGCCTGGCCACGCAGAACGCGCAGGCTGTCGAAACTCGCACGGGTCGATTTTCCGGTGACGGCGTAGCTGATATCGGATTCCAGCAGATCGAAGGCGGTGGAAACAGTCAGTGTCTGCGCGCGGGAGCGGATCACCGGGTAGGAAAGATCGGCCCCGACCACGCGGGTAACGCCGTCATAGCCGATGGCGCGCAGGCTCCCGGATGGCAACGCTTCGCCGGCACCGCCATAGATGTGGAATTTCAGGCCGCTGCCGCCGAGATAGAATTCCTCCGAAGCCTGGCCGAACGTATCGGTGTCGTTGAAGGTGTGATAAAGCGAAATCTCGGTGCGTTCACCCAGTGAGGTGAAGCTGTTGGCGTCCATGGTGGCCAGCAATTCCTCAGGCCCGGTCTGGCGGAATGCCCGATTATCGGCGCGCAGCGTGGCCGAGACGGCCTGGCGGGAGAGATCGGCCACCAGGGTCAGCGCGCCTGGATCGGTGGTGGATGGGTTGATGGTGGATTTCACCGACACCCCGGGGATGTCGTTGGCAAGCAGCAGCCAGCGTTCGATTTCCGCTGTCGTCACCGGGGATGTCTCGGTGAGATGGTTCAGGAAGCGCAGCACCTGGGTGCCGGCCGGGCCGATATCGCCGCGCAGCTTCACCGCGACGATGCGCCCCTCGATCACCACGAGGCGCAGATGCGATCCGGTGATTCGGGCATTCACCGCGGTGTAGACATAGCCGTCGGCGCGGTAGCGGTTGAGGATGGCGGTACGTGCCGCCTCGATCCTGGCGACCGGCACGGCAGGGCCGGTCAAACCTGCAGTATAGAGCGAAAGCGAGGCGGCCGGGTAGGCTGTGGCGCCTTCGACCGCGGCATCGGTGATCGGCACATTGAGCGCGGGGTTGATCTCGGTTGGAGCCACCGGGGCCGCGGGAGGAAGGCCGGGGGCGGCGCCCGGCGCCGTTGGCGGGGCGATGCCGGGCAGTGGTGAGCCTTGTGGAACCAGCGGGCCGGCAGGCCGCGACGCCGGCGGCACCTGCGCGCTTGCAGCGTACGGCACGAGCAAGCCGAACGTCCCGGCGATAACCAGGTATTTCACGCAGCCCCCCCGTATAACCGCCCATTATCGATGCACACACGGCATAGCACTGGTTGCTGTTATTAAACAGTCCTGTGCGGCACGTGTGTGAGGTAGATCACACGCTCCGCGCAACAAATGATTGTTGCGCGCCCAACAAGAGAGGACTCTGGCCCGGGTTTAGGCCACGCTGGACATGGCGGGCGAACGCGCGCGGCCGGGTCAGATGGAGGTTGAGACCGAGGAGAAAAGGTGCACCAGGGTAGAGCCGAAGCCGCGGAAGATCGTCACCAGGATCAGGCCAAGGATCGACGCGATGATCCCGTATTCCAGGGCCGTCACTCCCCGAACGTCCCTACCAAAAATGATCATCAGCCGTGTCACATACCATCTCCGAGAGGGTCTCTGATTGAAAAAAAGAGCCTCGGCATCTTTCTTAGCCACGCTCCCCCGGCGCGTATAGGGGATAAACGCCCATTCTGCCCCGCATTGCATCACGGATTGGTGCCCAGGTGGACGCGCGCTTGCGCCGCCGCCCAAAAGGCGGCGGATAAAAAATCCGCCTTAGGGCCCGTTCAACGTTAACCGAATCGGTTTACGGGGTCGAACGGGCCCTAAGCTTTTGTTTGAAGCGGCATCTTTGTCGGCGTGCCGACGCACTTATGTGCCGACGATGCCTTAGGTTGGGGTGTAGAGGCTGTTGCGCCGAAACGTCTTGGTAATCTTGCCGTCTTTGCCAACGAGCCACCACCCCAGTATGCACTCGTCGGGAATATTTGGAAAAAGGTGTTCCGCGCGCGGGTCGATCTCGGATATCCACTTGCCGGGATTGAACCTGGCTGCGGCGTGGACATAGGGTTTCAGCACCCGATCACTCTCGATGAGTGGCCGATGCCGCCCATTCGGCCTGTAGCGGCCGGTCAGAGACCCGAACTCGGAAACCTCCCACGCGCCCCGAATTGCCTCAGGCGGTACAGTGTCGTCGGGCGCATACTCAAAATCTATGTCGTAAACCCATCCTCCGCAATTTGCGCGGGCCGCCGCAGCCAAACGTTCATCCCTGGGCGGCGTTCGGATTTCATAAACAACCTCAGCCGCCATCAGGGCCCCTTATAGTACGGATTGGGGATAATCGGTCCTAAACCACCACCGGGTAAAGCCTTTTGTGCGCTGATAATGGCCTCTTTGGGAATGCCACCAGAAAACGCAACCTCTTGTTCGTGGGCGTAAATGTTACCCGGATAGGCCGAGTTGACGTCGACCCCAGATAGATTGCTTGGATCTATCTGGTAGACATACCCTTCATTGGCAGATGCAAATCCCGCGGCCTCAGCTTGCGACTTGGATGTACCGACAAAAGCACTGGCGCTGTTCGTGTCAACATAGGACTGCAGGTCTGTCGATGTGCCGCGCGGCTGGAATCCCTCTTTAAAGATCGCGTCGGGAGAGCGCCCATCGCCTCGGTAGAGGGGTTGGGTGATCTGTGTTGCCTCAGCTTCGCTCGCGCTCTCCGCGGCGGTGCGGGAACTCGGCCGAAGTGGCTGCCTCTTGGCAACCGGCCGGATTTCCGGGTCTGCTGCGCTGGATTGGGCCTCCGCCCCGCCTCCCCCGGACCGGCGCCGGGCGGCGCGGGTCACCACCGCCGTCAGCAGCGCCAGCCCGACCACGGAAAGCCCCTCGGCGAAGCGGCGTACCGCTTGGTCGAAGCTGGTTTCGTCGGGCGCCCGCACCGCCGCTACCACGGCGCACAGCGCCTCGTAGAGGCCATAGACGCCCGACAAACCGGCCTGGGTGTAGGCCCAGTAGGCCAGAGCCGCATCGGCGATTTCGCCAACACCGACAAATTGCGCCGCCAGCAGAACGGCGAAGGCGGCGGCAATGCCGGCCAGCGCTTCCACCGTCACCATGCGTTTGAACGAAGCGGCCAGGTCTTGGCTCAGATAGGTCGGCGTGCGGTTCAGCAGGGCCACAATGCGCTGGGTGGCCGACATGTTGCCGAAGGGCACGCCAGACACCGGCGCCATCGGCGACGCGCGCTGCGCCACCGCTGAACCAAGCGGCACGCGTGGCAGATACACGGCCAGCAGCGACTTTTGTGCGATGGCACGCTCGGCGGTATCGAGCAGCGTATCGATATCCGACGCGCCGGTCGGAAGGTGAAGGTTGGCGCGACTGACCAGGCGCCTGAGCCTGTCGGCGAGGATCGGATCCTGCAACGCCCCGCGCCAGGCGAACAGCGACCGGCGCATGGCGAACGACGCATCCGCGCCGCCGGAGCCGGCAAGGGCGGCCAGACGGGGGTTTTGCGGCAGACCGATCAACAGCAGACCGGTGTTGCCGGTCAGCGCAACGACATCGGCCTCGGCAAAAACATCCACCGCGCGATGCGCGCTCAGTTCCCGATCGAGAACCCGTCGATGATGCGGATCAGCTTGTCAGGCACCTGATACGTGTCATTGGAGTCGGGTCCGCCAAGCAGGCCACGCAGCAACTGGTTCCGCTCGATCACCTGTTCAGCGGTGTAGACGCCATTGGCGAGCGTATAGCCTTCCAGGTGATAGACCTCCTTGTTGCCGCCGTCGATCTTGATACCGACACGGATCGATCCGCCGCCCGTGCCCAGAGTGGCGCTGTTGGTGCTGTCCTTCGCCTGGATGATCGCGCCGGCTTGAATGGGAATGGTGTTGGTACCCACTTTTGCCCCATGAACGCCGTTCGTGTTCACCCAGGAGGTCATTGCCTCGAAGCCGCCCTTATTGGTGATCACCAGGGTGTTGCCACCCTTCATCAGCCCGGTTTTGACTTTCCCTTTGGCCTTTTCGTTGTTTCCGGTGCCGTTGATGCGGTCGTTATAGGTGGTGATGCCCTGTTTGACCATCTCGACGAACGACAAAGCGTCGCCCACAACAACGATATGTTTGTAATAGAAACTGTCAGCCCAGATCACACTCATGATTGCAACTCCCTGCCGGCCAACCTGGACGGTCCGGTGCGACATCCTGCCATGAACCAACCTGCATCGGCCGGGGCGCGCGCATGCGCCACCGGCCGTCACGAAGTGCCTAGGAGCTGGCCGCCTTGCCGAGATCATAGGTGATCTTGATGCCGTTATCCGGTGTGCCATCCGGCTTCATCGGGATGAAGTTGGTTTCGATTTTCACAAAATTCATCGAGATGCTCTCGGAGGGCCGGTCACCACCGCTGCTGATGGAGTAGCCGCTGATGATCACATTGGACAGGATGATGGTGTAGTATATCTGCAACTTGCCCGACGTGGTGCGGGTGAAGTCGAACTGCACTGTCGCTGCATCGCCGCTGCCGGTGCCCTGATACGCCTCGGTCAGCAGCTTCACCGATGCCTTGTCCAGCTCACGGGTGATAGTGACTTCGCTGACGCTCGGTGCGCTTGACTCACGGTCTTCGCTGGAACCGGTAGGGCTGCTGACGCCGCGCCCCACGCCCCATTGCAACGAGTTGATCTCGATCCAGCCAGCATGGCCGGATTCCGTCACGTCGCCGGCAATCGAGCCGTATTTCATATAGATCGGCATACTGTGCTTCCTTCCTCAATGTTCAGCCGTTGCGGCTGCTAAGCGACCGCGTAGGTGAAGTTACCGTCGGCGCCTACGCTGACACCGACGCTGGCGATCTGTTCGCCCGCCGCCAAACGGCCAAGCACCTCGGCCGACAATTCCGGCAGAAGCGTGCGCGACAATATCGTCTCGATGTTCCGCGCGCCAGACGAATTTTCGGTGCACCGGGCGGCAATCACGTCGATCAATGCGGGATCATAGGTGAATGTGGCGCCGTAGCTGGACTCCACGCGCTTTTCAATGCGCCGCAATTGCAGGGCGGTGATCTGGCGAATGATCGCGTCGGAGAGCGGGAAATAGGGTACCAGTTGCACACGGCCAAGGAAGGCCGGCTTGAAGTATTTTGCCAGTTCCGGCCGCAATGCATCGCCCAGCCCAGCCGCATCCGGTGCGGTTTCAGGATCGGCGAATAATTTGGCAATCAGATCGGTGCCGGCATTGCTGGTCATGATGATAACGGTGTTCTTGAAGTCGATGTCGCGGCCTTCGCCGTCTTTCATATTGCCCTTGTCGAACACCTGAAAAAACACGTCTTGAACGCCGGGATGCGCCTTCTCCATCTCATCGAGCAGGATCACCGAATAGGGGCGCCGGCGCACCGCTTCGGTCAGGATGCCGCCTTCGCCATAGCCCACATAGCCTGGCGGCGAGCCCATCAACAGGCTCACCTTATGTTCTTCCTTGAACTCGGTCATGTTGATGGTGGTGAGATTCTGCTCGCCACCGTAGAGAAGTTCCGCCAAAGCGAGCGCGGTTTCGGTTTTGCCCACACCCGATGTGCCGACCATCAGGAACACGCCAATGGGCTTGCGTGGATCGGTGAGGCCGGCGCGCGATACACGAATGGCCTGGGCCACGGCTTCCAGCGCATGTGGCTGGCCGATCACCCTGCGTTCCAGGTTCTCGCGCAGCGTGAGAACCGAACGTATCTCGTCGGTCCGCATCCGCCCGGCGGGAATGCCCGTCCAGGTCTCGACGATTTCGGCTACCGCCTGGCCATCCACCATCGGGAACACCAGCGGATGCTCGCCTTGCAGATCGGTGAGTTGCTTGCGCAGCGAGGTCAGTTTGTCACGCGGCCCGGCCTGCGCAGCGGCATCGGCGGCGGCTTCCACCTCGGCCAGGGCGGCGACGATATCGGTATAGAGCCCGCGCTCGGCCTCCCACCGCGTCATCAGCTCGGCGAGCTCGGCGCTGGCGGTGGTGGTTTCCTCCGCCAGCACCGCGAGCCGTGCCGCATGATCTTCGCCCCCCGCGGCTTCGCGGGAGAGGATAGTACGTTCTGTTTCCGCAAGGGTCAGCCGGCGCTGACGGTCTTCGATCGGCGCCGGGGTGGCGGCCTGGCTCATGCCGACACGGGCACAGGCGGTGTCGATCAGGCTGACCGCCTTGTCGGGCAGTTGCCGGCTGGGGATGTAGCGGGCGGAAAGTTTCACCGCGGCCTGCACCGCTTCATCGAGGATACGTACCTTATGATGGCGTTCCAGCGTGTTCATCAGGCCGCGCACCATGGCAATGGCGACCGGCTCGGATGGCTCCTCTACCTTAACAACCTGGAAACGCCTGGTCAGGGCGGCATCCTTTTCGAAGTATTTTTTGTACTCTGCCCAGGTGGTGGCGGCGATGCTGCGCAATTCGCCGCGGGCGAGCGCCGGTTTCAGCAAATTCGCTGCATCGTTCTGGCCGGCGGCGCCACCGGCGCCGATCAGCGTATGCGCCTCGTCGATGAACAGGATCACCGGCTTCGGGCTGGCCTTGGTTTCTTCAATGACGGATTTGAGACGGTTCTCGAATTCGCCTTTCACCCCCGCGCCGGCCTGCAACAACCCAAGATCGAGCGTGCGGAGAATAACATCCTTCAGGGCCGGCGGCACATCGCCGGCGGCGATACGCTGCGCGAAGCCTTCAACCACGGCGGTCTTGCCCACGCCGGCCTCGCCGGTGAGGATCGGGTTGTTCTGCCGGCGGCGTGTGAGAATATCGATAACCTGGCGAATTTCCGCGTCGCGCCCCAGGATCGGATCGATTTTGCCGGCGCGCGCCTGGGCAGTGAGATCGACGGTGTATTGATCCAGCGCGCCGCTACCGGCCGGCCGCACTGCGCCTGATGGTGCGGCTTGCCCGCCGCCCTCGCCCGCCTGCTCGGCCGCGTTCTCATTGCTCTTCGCGGTGATCGCTTCAAAGTCTCGCTGCAGTGCATCAGGCGCGATGCGCGCGAACTGGCCAGACATCTCCCGCGCGCGGCGCGCCAGCGCCTCATCGGCCAGCAGCGCCCAAAGAAGATGGCCCGACCTGACATGCGAAAAACCGTGGGTGACCGAGGCCAGAAGCCAGGATTCACGAATCAGGCTGATAATCTCGGGTGCCAGCGCAGGCGCGCGGCTATTGCCGGTTTTCAGCCGATCCAGGCCGCGATTGAGATCGGCGGCAAGGCGACCTTCGTCGATGTCGTAATGATGCAGGATCAGCGCAATATCGTGGCCCTGCCCGTCGAGCAGTTTCAAGAACCAATGCTCAAGTTCCACATTGTAATGGCTGCGGGAGAGCGTGAGCCCGGCTGACGCTTCCAGCGCGGCACGGCTTTTGGGATCCAAACGCTCTATTAACGATTTTAACGCCAGCGCGGCCATCGTCGTCCCTGTCGCTTGTTGCGGCGGACCGTAGTTTTGATTGCCGCATCTGTCCAGACGCTTAAAGCATAGCTAGTGTCGCGGGTGTGACGTCGGCACAGTACGGAGCCTGGATGATAGACGATCTTGCAGAAACCATCGGATTGCCGGCCATGCTGGCGCCGTTGCCGGGCGATGTTCCCGTGGGCGCCGATCTGCGCAGCGATTTCAGCGCCACATCGCCCTATTACCGGCTGCGCGACGCGCGCGCGGAGGCGCGGGCCACCGAGCGGTCGGCCGATGGCGGGCAGGCCGATGCCAAGGCCGCCCCCGCCGATTGGCGCAGCGTGCGGCAGATCGCGGTTGCGGTGCTGAAAGAGACCACGCGCGACCTGGAGATCGCCGCCTGGCTGACCGAGGCGCTGGTGCGCGGTGAAGGCATCGAGGGCCTGGCGATCGGCGCGCGGCTGATGGATGGGCTGGTGCGCAATTTCTGGAGCGCCGGCCTGTATCCGCAAGAAGATGAGGACGGTGTGGTCACGCGGGTGGCGCCGATCACCGGGCTGAATGGTGAAGGCGGTGACGGAACGCTGATCCAGCCTTTACGCAAACAGACCTTTTTCAACCGCCCCGATGGGTCGCCGGTGGCGTTCTGGGAATATGATGCTTCACTGAAGCTGCAGGGCGAGGCAGATGCGAAAAAACGCCAGGCCAGGATCGCCGCCGGCGTCACCCCCTTCGAGGAGATGGAAGGGTTTGCCCGTGCGGCTGGCAGCGCCAATTATGTTGCATTGCGTCGAAATCTGAAACTTGCCCAAGATTCCTGGTCTCAATTGTCCTCGGCGCTGGACGAGGCGGCCGGCAGAGACAGCCCGCCGACGGGCCGGGTCAGGGAAATTCTGGAGGAGATGCAGCAGGCGACCGCACGCTATGCGCCAGCCGAACAGGATGCGCCCGAAGAGGAAGACGCGGCGAAGGACGATACGGTGGAAGAGACCGGGCCGGCAGGTCCTTCCCGGGCATCGGGTGGCACCAGGTTGCCCACGCGGGAGGATATGCTGCGCGATCTGGTAAGGATTGCCGATTTCTTTCGTCGCACGGAGCCGCATTCGCCCTTGGCCTATACGCTGGATGATGCAGTGCGGCGCGGGCGGATGACCTGGCCGGAATTGCTGGCGGAAATCGTGCCGGATTCCGCGGCGCGCACGCAGATGCTCGTGCAATTGGGCATCAAGCCGCCTGCGGCGTAGAGTGTGTATGGGGTTCGTTGGGGGTCCGGGAGGCTGTTCACATATGTGGCCTGACGCGTGGGCAAGATCGCTTGGGGCTTGTTCGACAATCATCGCCGCGAGTCGCGGTGTCGAACGGGCCCTAAGCCTTTGTTTGAAGCGGCATCTTTGTCGGCGTGCCGACGCCCTTATGTGCCGACGATGCCTTATGTGCCGGCGATGCCGTGCGGCGGCCGTGTAGGCATGGCCATCGACGATACCAGGCGCCTGCTGATGCTGGCCACGGCGCTTGACGGCGTGGTGCTGTCACCGGTCGGCTTCCATGCCGAGGAGCAGATCAGCGCGCCGTTCAGCGTGACGGTGGAGGCGGTTTCAACGGCATCCGGGATTACCGCCGATCAGGTGCTGTATAAACCCGCCTGCCTGACAGTGCAGCAGGCCGGGACGACACGCTACTTCAACGGCATGGTGCGCTCGTTCACCGCCAGCGGCCTGCCGGTCCGCGGCATGTGGCGCTACACACTCTCGATCGTTCCCAAACTCTGGTTCATGAGCCAGACGGTCGATTGCCGGATTTTCCAGGAAGCCACCGCGCTGGATATCCTGCAGACCCTCTGCGCCGAGGCGTCGCAGACAGTGCAGGCAAGGCCGCTTGGCACGCCGCCGACGCTCGACTACGTCACCCAGTATAACGAGACCGACTTGCATTTCCTCTCGCGGATATTGGAACAGGCCGGTTTTTATTACTTCTTCGAACATAGCCAGAGCGACCACACCCTGGTTGTCACCAACCAGAATCTGAGTTTTCCCGCCGCGCCGAAGCCGGTGCTGGCAGTGATCCATGCCGGCGACAATATCGATGTGCTGAGCGAATGGCGCCGCGTCGGCACCACAGTCACCGGCAGCGTGCGGCTGATGGATTACGATCCCAGCCCGGCCACCCTGCCGGACGAAACCACCGCCACGCAGCTGGAAACCGCCGGGGGCGCCCAGCGCGACGTGATGCAGTGGCCGGCCCTGACCACGGATGCCTCCATCGTCACCGCGCGCACGAAAATCGCCATCGAGGCGGCGACCGCCGAAGCCTCGCTGATCGAAGCCGCGGGTAGCAACCACCTGCTGGGCGCCGGCAGCCGTTTCACCCTGTACCGGGATCCGTTCACCGGCGCCTCCAATGTCGATTACGTGGTCCGTTCGGTCAGTCATCGCGGTACCGACGAATCGTGGGTGGGCGGGACGGCAAATGCGGATTATGCCAACACACTCTCGGTGTTTCCGGCGGCCACCACGTGGCGGCAGAAACTTCTGGCGCGGCGGCCGCAGATGGCCGGTATTTTTGCGGCCACCGTGCTGGGCAATGACGGCGAGGATATCCATGCCGATGCGATCGGCCGGGTGAAAGTGCGCCTGATGTGGGATCACCGCAGCGAGACGGTGGCGGGCAAGGCGGTGTGGGTGCGGGTGATCCAGCCCTGGGCAGGCAAAGGTTGGGGGTTCCAGCATTTGCCGCGGGTGGGCATGGAGGTAGCGGTCGCTTTCATGGACGGCGATCCCGACCGGCCGGTGGTGGTGGGCGGATTCTATAACGGCACCGATACCATCCCCTTCGCGGTGCCGGGCGAGGAGACCAAGAGCGGCTTGCGCACCCGCTCGACCACGAATGGCGGCGATGCGAATTTTTCCGAGTTCTCGATCGACGACAAGATGGGCAGCGAGCTGGTTTATCTGCATGCCGAAAAGGACATGACGCGCGAAACCGAGAACGACGACCTCATCAGTATCGGCCATAACCGCACCATCACGGTGAAGAACGACGAATCGTGCACGGTCAGCAACAACCAGACACTGACGGTGGATAACCAGCAGACCAACACGATCAAGGCCGGCCGCACCACCACGATCAACAGCGGCGGCGACGCGCTGACGGTGAAAGCCGGCGACCTGACGGTAAAACTCTCCTCCGGCGCCGTCAGCATGGAGGCAATGACGTCGATTACCCTGAAGGTAGGGCAGAACACGATCACCATCAGCCAGAGCGGCATCGAGATCAAAGGCGTGATGGTAACGGCGGAAGGACAGGCGATGACGCAGGTCAAGGCGCCAATGGTGCAGGTGAACGCGGACGGTATGCTGACCCTCAAGGGCGGCATTACCATGATCAATTGAGGCGACGATGCCAGACCCGTCCCCCGCCCCGATCGCCGCCGCGCCCAGCAAGCTGCTGAGCAAAAATCTCGCCGATCTCGTGCATCTGCTGTTTCTGACCGAGCCGGCGGCCAGCGTGGTGGCCGCCGCCGCCGACCCTGTTGCGGCGCTGGCGGCGCTGGAGGCAGCCGGTCTTCTCACCGAGGCGGCACGGCTCGCCGCCCATGCCTTGCCCCGTCGAGAGGCCGTCTGGTGGGCGTGCATGTGCGCGCGGCACACCGCCAAGTCGCCGATGCCGCCGGCCGATCTGCGGGCGCTGGAAGCCTCGGAAGCCTGGGTGTTCCGCGGCGAGGACAGTGTCAGGCGTCGTGCGTTCGAACATGCGCAGGAGGCGAATTTTTCCTCGCCGGAAGCCTGGGCAGGGGTTGCCGCTTTCTGGTCGGGCGAGTCGATGGCGCCGGCAGGTCAGGCCACCGTGCCGCCGGCGCCGCATCTGGCGGGCACGGCGGTGGCGGGCAGCGTCACCCTTTCAGCGGTCCGTGATCCGCCGGACCGGCGGGCGGCGCGGCTCGTACGGTTCCTGGCATCGGCGCGCGACATCGGCACCGGCGGCACCGGGCGCCTGGCGCACGAGGAGGGCTGAGATGGGCATGCCGGCGGCCAGGGTGGGTGATTTGCATGTTTGTCCGATGCTGACCGTGCTGGTGCCGCATGTCGGCGGCCCGATCATGCTCGGCGAGTTCACGGTACTCACCGGCGGCATGCCGCAGGCACGGGCCACCGATATGGCGCAATGCGTGGGGCCGCCGGATATGATCGCGCTGGGATCGTTCACCGTGCTGGTGGGCGGGCTGCCGGCCGCGCGCCTGGGGGATATGTGCGGCCATGGCGGCAGCATTGTGCTTGGATGTTTTACCGTGCTGATCGGGTAATGAGGATGTTGCGGTGGGCCTGACGCTTTCCATCTTGCGCTGCCCAGACAGGGTGGCGCCCGAAACTCGCCGCTTCGAGGGCGGCGAGGTGGTGATCGGGCGCGGGCCGGGCGCGGACTGGGTACTCGCCGATCCCTCGGCAAAACCGCTTCTCTCACGCCGCCATTGCACCATCGCCTTCCGCGCCGGCGCCTGGACACTGACCGATAGCAGCACCAACGGCACCACGCTGAACGGCACCCCGGTGCCGGAAGGTCAGCCAACGCGGGCGCTGCGCGATGGCGACAGGCTGGGCATCGGGCCTTATGAGATCGAGGTGTCGATGGCGGCGGAAGCATCGGCGTTCCGCCCCTCCGCCGGTTTCGATGCTGCGCCGGCGCAGGCGCCGGTCCAGGCAGCGCCTTCCATCGGCGGCATCGGCTTGCGCGATGACTGGCTGGCCGATGATGCGCATAGCGCCTCGCCCTTTGGTGGATCGCCGTTCGGGGCGCCCGCCTTCGGCACAGCGTCCACGCCGAGCCAGAGCGTTGGGCAAGACCCGTTCGGCGCCGCCCCCTTCGGCGCCCCGTCGATCATTCTCCCGGCGGATTTCGGCGACGATCTGCTGGCCCCTGCCCCGTCTCCGCCGCCCGCGCAGCCCGACCACACCCCCTCGTTCGGCGATGTGCTGCAGCCGCCAATCGCCAGAACGCTGCTGCCAAGCAGCTGGGATGACGAGCCGGTGGCTGCCGCCCCGCCGCCGGCTTCAGCCCCATTCGCGGTGACCCCGCCGCCTGCGGCCGAGGCGCCCGTTATCTTTGCCGAGCCGGAAGCTGCCTTCCCCTCTGCTGGCCTGGCGCCACCGCCACAGCCGCCCCGGACCGCGCCAGCGGAAGGCGGCTTGCTCGCGGCGTTTCTTGAGGGAGCGGCGCTGAGCGATGCGCAGCCGCAAAATCCCATCCAGGCGCTGCGCGAGGCGGGGGCGGCGTTCAGGGCCTTCGTGCATGGGCTGCGCCGGGTGCTGATCGCCCGCGCCGAGGTAAAGAGCGCGTTCCGGATCGACCAGACCATGGTGCGGTCACGCAACAACAACCCGCTGAAATTCGCCGTCAGTGACGACGATGCGCTGGCTGCCCTGCTCGGCGCCGGCCGGCGCAGCGACATGGCCGCCGCCGTCGCGGTGCAGGGCGCGCTGAATGATATCCGCCTGCACGAGCTGGCCACCATGGCGGCGATGCAGGAGGCGATGACGGAGCTGTTGGGCAAGCTGGACCCGGCCAAGTTCTTCGCCTCGGCGGAAGGCGGCATGCTGCCGGGGCAGAAGCGCGCCCGCGCCTTCGATCTCTACGAGGCGGAGTTCAAGAAATTGCGCGAGGCATTTTCGGAGAAATTCGACGATGCGTTCGGCCGCGCCTTCGCCGTGGCGTATGAGCGGGTGATTGCCGATTTGCAGGACAGGGAACCGCTCCATTGATCCATCTCCCCCGACGCGGTTTCGTCGCCGGCTCAGCCGCGGCGCTGTTTCTGCAAGGCTGCGGCGGAAAGCCGCCACCGCCGCCACCGCCAGCGGTGCTGGACCTGACGGTGAAGGCCGGCCGCGACCAGAACCCGGAGGCCAACGGCCAGCCGGCGCCGGTGGCGATCCATCTGTATCAGCTGGCGGCAACCGGAGGGTTCGAGCGGGCCGATGTGTTTGCACTGACCGAGCATGAGGCGGCAACTTTGGGCGCCGATCTGCTGCAATCGGAGATTTTCAATTTTGCCCCCGGCGAGACACGGACGCTGAAGCGGATGCTGAAGCCCGGCGCGCAGTTTTTGGGCGTTGCCGTGCTGTTCCGTGACATCGATCATGCGACCTGGCGGGCCATCGCCCCGGTCGCCGCCACCGGCCCGACCACGCTGACGCTGAGCACAACCAAACTTCTGGCGACGCTGTCATGATGGCCCCTACGCGCCGGCACGCGACAGCCCTTTCCCGCTCTCCCGTTTCGGCAGAGGGCCGCCGGCAATGACATGGACCAACCGGGTCGTCTGGCAGGAGGGCATGTTTCTGCGTGCCCAGCATTTCCAGCAGCAGGATCGCTGGCTGGAAGCCATTTTGCGCGCGCGTGTCGCGGCCTTGCGGCCGCATCCCTGGGGGATGACGGCACTGGAGATCGATCGCGATCTGCTCGCGGTGGGGCGGTTCGCCGCCCTGTCCGCATCCGGCGTGTTCGAGGATGGGACGAGTTTTGCCGTGCCGCGCGATACCGACCATCCGCCGCCACTGGACGTGCCGCAGAACACCCGCAACCAGGTGGTGTATCTGGCGGTGCCCATCGGCCAGGCCGGTGCGGTGGAAGTCGCCTCCGGCGGCGCCACCGAAGCCCGCTACGGCCTGCATCCCTTCGAAGCCCTCGACACCCATTCGGCCTCGCCTCAGCCCGCCGAATTGCAGATCGGCCGGCTGCGGCTGCGCTACATGCTGGAGGATGAGAACCGCGCCGGGTTCTTCTGCATCGGCCTGTCGCGCATCACCGAGATTTCCGCCGACAAGCGGGTGGTTCTGGATGAACGCTGGATTCCGCCGGCACTTTTATGTTCCGCCGCCACGCCGCTGGCAGGACTGATCACCGAGCTGGCCGGCATGCTGCACCAGCGCGGCGAGGCTTTGGCCGCCCGGGTGACGGCGCCCGGGCAGCGTGGCGTGGCGGAAGTGACGGATTTTCTGCTGCTGCAGACGATCAATCGCTGGCAGGCGCTGCTGGCGCATTGGTCGGATGGCGGCGCGGTGCATCCGGCCGATCTCTATGCCGCGCTGGTGCAGGTCGCCGGCGAATTCGCCACCTTCACCGACACCAATACGCGCCGGCCGAACAGCTATCCCGCCTATCGGCACGAAGATCTGCAACGCAGTTTCGCCCCCGTGGTGGCCGATCTGCGCCGGTCGCTGTCGATGGTGATCGATGCGAGTGCGGTGCCGATCCCGTTGCAGGAAAAGCGCTTTGGCGTGCGCGTCGGGCAGATCACCGATCGTGCCATCCTGCGCGCGGCGCAATTCGTTCTGGTGGTGCGCGCCGACGTGCCGGCGGAAACGTTGCGCCAGCGTTTCCCTCGGCAGGCGAAAATCGGCGCGGTGGAGGAGATCACCAACCTGGTCAACGTGCAGTTACCCGGCATCGAAATCTCACCGATGGCGGTGGCACCACGGCAATTGCCGTTCTATGCGAACGCCACCTATTTCGAATTGGACCGCAATGCCGGCCATTGGCAAAAAATGCAGGCCTCAGGCGGGTTTGCCATCCACGTGTCGGGCGAATTCCCCGGATTGTGGATGGAGCTTTGGGCAATACGAGGGGCGTAGAAGTATTGGACGCAGGATGGGTGAGCGCAGCGCGACCCATCCTTGAACGCGATGATGGGTAGCGCTTCGCTCACCCATCCTACGGCTTTGATGTGGGGATGGAACAAGAATGGCGAGCGATAATCCGTTTGCTGAGCCGAATGACTCCGACCGTACGGTGTTCATACCCTCGCCGGGCGGGCGGCGGGCGGCAGCGGCTCCCGCGCCGGCTGCTGCCCCGCCGCCACCGCCAATTGCCGCCGTTTCCGCTGACGGGCCCGATCATATCGCCACCGGCGCCAACCCGCTCCTGGCCGCCGCCTCCACCCTGCTGGCTTTGCTCGCGCGCCTGCGCAACACCGCCCGCCCGCCCGATGCCGGCGATCTGCGTGAGCGCGCCGTCGCCGAACTGCGCCGGTTCGAGCAGGTGGCACGCGAGACCGGCACCGGCATGGAGCAGCTTCGCCCCGCCCATTACGCACTCTGCGCCAGCCTGGACGACGTGGTGCTGGCCACCCCCTGGGGGAATGAGAGCGCCTGGGCGTCGCGCTCGCTGGTCTCCACCTTCCATCAGCAGGTGCGCAGCGGCGAAGGGTTCTTCAGCGTGCTGCGGCAGGTGATGCAGTCGCCCGGGGTGAATTTGCCGGTGCTTGAGCTGATGTATTTTTGCCTCTCGCTTGGCTTTCAGGGACAGTACCGGCTCTCGCCGCGCGGGCCGGCGGAGCTGGATAGGGTGCGCGAGGACCTTTATGCGATGATCCTGCGCCAGCGCGGCGCGCGGGAGACCGGGTTGTCGCCGCACTGGCAAGGGGTGGATGCCCCCTACCGGCCGCGCCGGGGCGAAGTGCCGCTCTGGGTGGCGGGTGCCGCCGGGCTGGCGGTGCTGGCGGGGCTGTTTTTCTGGATGACCCTGGGGCTGAATGCGGCCTCCGATACGGTGCTGGACAACCTGCTGGCTGCACCACCCGCGGCGATGCCGGTCATTGCCCGATCCGCACCGGTGCTGCCGCCGCCACCACCGGCCGAACCCGGCGCGCTCGATCGGCTGCGCGCGTTCCTGGCGCCGGAGATCGCGGCGCATCTGGTGGCGGTGGTGGGCACGGAAGCGGTGCCGGTGGTGCGGATCAACGGCAAAGGGATGTTCGCTTCCGGCAGCGCCACGCTGGAACCGCACGTGCTCGGGCTGCTCGGCCGTATCGGGCAGGCGCTGAAAACCGAGCCAGGCCCGGTGACGATAGCGGGCTACACCGATAATCAGCCGATCCGCACGGTGCGCTTCCCCTCCAATTTCCAGCTCTCCGCCGCCCGCGCGACGGCAGCCGCCGAAGTGATTGGCGAATCGCTCAACGCGCCAGGACGGCTGACGGCGGAAGGCCGCGCCGATGCCGATCCGCTCGCCTCCAACAGCAGCGCCGCCGGGCAGGCGATGAACCGGCGGATCGAAGTGATCCTCCATCGGCAGGGCTAGAGAACGATGCATGCCATTTGGCGTTTTCTGACCTCGCGCTGGACGCTGAGTTTTGTCGGCACGGCGTTGCTCTGCGGCATCCTGTGGTTTTTGGGGCCGCTGCTCGGCTTTCTGGAAAGCCGGATCGTCCGGCTGGCGGTGATCCTTGCCATACTGGCGATCTGGCTGCTGGCGAATCTGCTGCTGGACCGCAAGCGCCGCCGTGCCGATCGCGCTTTGGCGGAAGGCGTCGCCGCGGTGTCGCCGGGCGATGCCGCGCGCGCGGAAGAGGTGGCGAGCCTGCGCGACAAGCTCACCACCGCGCTGACCCTGCTGCGCAAAGCCAGTGGCACGCGCGGCTATCTCTACGAACAGCCTTGGTACGTGATCATCGGCCCGCCGGGTGCCGGCAAGACCACGGCTTTGCTCAATGCGGGCCTGAAATTCCCGCTGGCGGCGGAAATGGGCCAAGGTGCCGTCGCCGGTGTCGGCGGCACCAGGCTTTGCGACTGGTGGTTCACCGAACAGGCGGTGATGATCGACACCGCCGGGCGCTACACCACCCAGGATTCTGATGCGGCGGTCGATCGTGCCGGCTGGGAAGGGTTTTTGGACCTGCTCCGCCGCACCCGGCCGCGCCAGCCGCTCAACGGCGTTCTGGTGGCGATCGGCGCGCCGGATATCGCCCAGGCCAGCCCCGCCGAGCGGCTGGACCACGCGCGCGCCATTCGCCGGCGGATCAAGGAACTGACCGAGAAGCTGGGATTGCGCCTGCCGATCTACGCGCTGTTCACCAAGGCCGACCTGCTGGCCGGTTTCTCCGAGTATTTCGACGATCTGGACCGAACGGCGCGCGAGCAGGTCTGGGGCCATAGTTTCGCCCTGGCCGATGGCGGCGCGGCGGGGCCGGTTTCCGGCTGGGCGGACGCGCTGCACGGTCTGGTGGCGCGGCTGAACGCCGGCCTGATCGAGCGGCTGCAGACCGAGCGCAGCCCGGAACGGCGCGCCATGCTGGCGGGATTCCCGGCCCAGGTCGCTTCGCTGGAAGCGCCGCTCGGCGAGTTTTTGGGCGAGGCGTTCGGCGGCTCGCGGCTCGATCCGGCGCCGCTGCTGCGTGGCGTGTATTTCGCCAGCGGCACCCAGGCCGGCACGCCGATCGACCGCCTCACCGGCACGCTGGCGCGCAGTTTCGGCGTCGATCAGATGCGGGTGGCGAGCCTGCGGCCGCAACAGGGACGCAGCTATTTTCTCGGCGGGCTGCTGCGGCTGATTTTCAACGAGGCGATGCTGGCGAGCGGCCGCCCAGGTGCCGGGCGGCGGCGCGGCCTGCTGCGCATTGGCGGCTTTGCCGGCATCGGGCTGCTGACATTGGGCCTGGCCGCGGCGATGCTGTTCATCCGCGCGAGCCAGTTGAGCGACGCGGCCTCGGTGCAGGCCTCGCTGGACAAATATGAGCAACTGGCCAATGGCGCGAAGCTCGATCCGGTTTCGGACGCCGATCTGCCGGCGATCCTGCCATTGCTCGATGCCGCCCGCGCTCTGCCCTATGGCGAAGATGCGCCCGGGCCGGGCATCGGCCTGTCGCAGGCGAAAAAATACGGCACCGGCGCCACGCTGCTCTATCATCACGCCCTCGAACGGATACTCTTGCCACGGCTGCTCTGGCGCCTGGAGACGCAGATGCGGGAAAACCTGGAAAAACCCGATTTCCTGTACGACGCCACGCGCGTCTATCTGATGCTCGGCAGCCAGGGGCCGATGGACCGCGAACTCGTGGGTGACTGGGAGAAATTCGACATCCAGGCGCAATATCCCGATCCGGACACCCAGGCGAAACTGACCAGGCATGTGCAAACCTTGCTGGCCGGCGCATTGCCGGAAATGTCGCTGGACTGGTCATTGGTCAGCGACGCACGCCGCACCTTTTCCCGCGTGACCATCGCCCAGCGCGTCTATTCGCGCCTGCGGCCTTCGGCGGCGGCACAGGCGGTGCCGGATTGGACTCCGGCGAATGCGCTGGGCGCATCCGGCACGCAGGTGTTCTTCCGGGCCTCCGGAAAACCGCTCACCGAGGGCATTGCCGGGTTCTTTACGGTGGAGGGATTCCATTCGGTTCTGCTGCCGAATCTGGCGGCAACCGCACGGCAAGTGGCCGATGAAAGCTGGGTGCTGGGCGAAAAATCCGCGGTCAATCCGCTCGGCATGGGGCTTGGTCAGCTGCAGGACCAGGTGGTGGAGCTCTACACCGCCGAGTATGCGCGGCAATGGGATGCGATGCTGGCCGATCTTTCGCTCCAGCCGATCAGCGGCAGCCAGGAAGGGGTGCGCACCCTGTATATTCTTGGCTCGCCGCAATCGCCGTTGCGCGACCTGCTGACCTCGATCGCGCACGAACTCACCTTGAGCAAGGCACCGCCTTCGGCGGAAGGGTCCGCCGAAGCCGCCGGACTCGCCAAGATCGAGACCAAGGAGAGCGCGCGGCTCAAGGGGTTACTGGGCACCCAGGCGCCGGTGGTGCCGCCAGGCAAGGTGATCGACGACCGCTATGCGGCATTGCGCGCCTATGTTGGCAGCGGGCCCGGCGCGCCGCTTGATCTGGCGATCAAATTGCTGGGCGATTTGCAGCAGCAGCTGGCGGCCACCGCCAGCGCGGGGGCTGGCGGTGCCGCGCCCGCGCTGGCCGGCGGCAGCGACGTGCTTCCCTTGTTGCAAGCCGAAGCCTCACGCGCGCCTGCCCCGGTCAATCGGTGGCTGAACGTGGTCGGCAAGGGCTCCAGCGCCGCGCGGGCGGGTGGCGCCAAGGCGGCGGCCAAGGGTGCGTTTGCCGCGCCGGACGGCCCTGCTCTGCTCTGCGAGGCCGCGGTCACCGGGCGCTATCCGTTCACCAGGGGTGCCACGGCGGAAATCCCGCTGGATGATTTCACCCATCTCTTCGCCCCCGGCGGCAAGCTGGATGCGTTCTTCAAAGCGCAGATCGCCCCTTTCGTGGATATGAGCGGCCGAAGCTGGCGGTTGCAGCCGATGGGCGACGTGCCGGCGCCGATCTCTGCCGCCGATCTGGCCGAGTTCCAGCGGGCGGCGGCGATACGCGATCTGTTTTTCAGCAGCGGCAGCGCCTCGATGCATTTCGAGATCACGCCCGATTTCCTCGATACCGGCGCCAAGCAGGCCACCCTCGATCTCGGCGGGACGCAGATTGTGTATGCGCATGGGCCTTTGCGATCGACGGAGGTGTTATGGCCCGGCCCGACGGGGATGAGCGATGTGCGGCTCAGCTTCGATCCGGCGCCGCCCGGCGGCACCGGCGTGATCGAGGCCGAAGGGCCGTGGGCGCTGTTCCGGCTGATCGACCGGGGGGTGATGTCACCCGGCGCGTCGCCGGAGCAGTTTTTGCTGTCGTTCCAGGCCGGGCCTCGGCAAGTGCGTTACCGAATCCGCGCGGGATCGGTGCTGAACCCGTTTGCCGCCGGCGTGCTGCAAGGGTTCAGATGCCCTACTCTGAAATGAGCACCGCCACCGGCTTCTGGGGCAAGCTGCCCTCGCGCGGCGATTTTCTGGGGGCGGGGCTTTCCAGGCAGATGGTCGCGCAATGGGATGGCTGGGTCTCGGCCGGGGTTGCGGCGAGCCGGCAATCGATGGGGGAAGCCTGGCAGGATGCCTGGATGGAGGCACCCGTCTGGTGTTTTCGCGCGGCCCCCGGCTTGCTGGCACAAGGCGAGACGTCTGGCCTATGGATGCCGAGCGTCGATCGGGCAGGCCGGCCATTTCCGCTGCTAATCGCCATGGAGGGCCCAGCTTCGGAAGACTGGTTTTTCCAGGCGGAGGCGGCCGGCCGCGCCGCGCTGGAACACAGTCTCGATCCGGACACATTCTCCTGCCGCCTGCCCGCGCCCATGGCAGGTGACGCCATCGTCACCGGGTCGGTGTGGTGGACCGAGGGATCGCCGCTGGTCGCACCCTGCCGGCGCGCCTTTTCCGCTTTGCCCGCGCCGGAAAACTTCGCTCGGATGCTGGATGACACCGCATGACCATGTTGCGCAGTTTTGCGCTCACCCATCGTGGCACGGTGCGCCCGCATAACGAGGATGCGTTCGTGGACGCGCCTGGGCTCGGCCTGTTCGCGGTGGCCGACGGCGCCGGCGGCCACGCCGCCGGCGAAGTGGCCTCCAGCATGCTGGCCGAAGCGCTCTCTGCCATGCCCGCCGCCCTCGCCCCGGATGAGACGCTTGCGCAGATCAGGCTGGCGGTGGTTGCCGTGCACATGTCGCTGCGCGCCGAAGCAATGCGCCGCGGCGATGCGATGATCGCCTCCACCCTGGTGGTTCTGCTGCTGCGCGAAGGGCATTTCGCGGCGCTCTGGTCCGGCGACAGCCGCATCTATCTGCTGCGGGCCGGCACGCTGGCGCAGATCACCCGCGATCACAGCCTGGTGCAGGCCCTGCAGGACGAGGGGCTGATCACCGCCCAACAGGCGCTGACCCATCCGCAGGCCAATGTGATTACCCGCGCGATCGGCGCGCCAGATGATACCGGGGAGCTCGACAAGACCATCGGCCTGGCTTTGCCAGGCGATATTTTTCTGCTGTGCAGCGATGGGTTGAACAAGGTTCTGGATGATGCGGTGATTGCCGCGCATCTGCCCACCGCCGATCCGGCATCATCGCTGATTGAAGCGGCGCTGGCAGGCGGCGCGCGCGACAACGTGACGGCGGTGGTGGTGTGCGTGCTGCCCGATTCCGAGACCTGATGGCAGAGCGGATTGGCAAATACGAGCTGCGCGGCACGCTCGGCCGCGGCGCCATGGGCACTGTGCTGGATGGGTGGGACCCGGGCATCGCCCGCCGCGTGGCCATCAAGACAGTGCGCCTGGCCGATGCGGCCGCCGACGAGGAGGCGGCCGAAGCCCTGGAGCGTTTCAAGCGCGAGGCCCAGGCGGCGGGCCGCCTCTCCCACGCCAATATCGTTGGTGTGTTCGATACCGGCGAGACCGACGAGCTGGCTTATATCGTCATGGAGTTCATCGAGGGCCGTTCGCTGAAGGAGCTGCTCGACAGGGAAAAATCGCTGCCGTCCGACGAGGCGGCGGAGATCATGGGCCAGGTGCTGGCGGGGCTGGACTATAGCCATCGTCGCGGGGTGGTGCATCGGGACATCAAGCCCGCCAACATCATGCTGACCGCCGATGGCGAGGTGAAGATCGCCGATTTCGGTATCGCCCGCATTGCCAGCAGCACGGCCACCGCCGTGGGCTCCATTCTCGGCACGCCCGCCTATATGCCGCCGGAGCAATTTCTCGGCGAGCCGGCGGATGCGCGCAGCGACATTTATGCCGCCGGCGCCATGCTGTTCCATCTGCTGACCGGAACCCGGCCTTATGAGGGCAACGCCACCAGCATCATGACCCGGGTGCTGCACGCCGATATGGCGCCCAAGCCGTCGGAGCGGTCGGTGAGCGTTTCGCCGGTGTGGGACAGCGTTCTGGCCAAGGCGATGGCCAAGCGGCCGGAGGACCGGTTCCAGAGTGCCGCCGAATTTGCCCAGGCCGTGAAGGCGGCCGCCTCCGGCAGGATGGTGGCGGAGGCGGAAGAAGATGCAACGATGGTGGTGGCCGCCCCACGCGCGCGTGCAGCCAAACCGGCGGAGCCGGTGCCGGTTGTGGAAAAACAGCGCCGCCGATTAAGCCCGCTGCTGCTGGGTGGCGGCGTGCTGGGCGTGGCCGCCGCCGCGGCGGCTGCCTGGTTTGTGCTCTCGCCTGGAACACCGGCACCGGAACCCGTGGCAAAACCACCCCCACCTGTCGCCACGGCCCAGGCGCCGCCCAAGCCGGTTCCGCCTGCGCCGACGCAGCAATCGGTGCGGGACACTCTGGCGGCAGCCATAACGGCCTTGCCCTGCAGCTTTGTCGAGGCGGTGATGGACGGCGGCAGCGTGACCTTGCGGGGGATGGCCGGCGGCGATACCGCCCCAGGGCGCATCACCGCAGCACTCGCCAACGCAGCCTTGCCGGTGTCGAACCAGGTGCAAACCCTGCCGGCACCCTATTGCCCCATGCTGGACGTGCTGGCACCGATCATGCGCGTTGCGCGGCTGGACATGACCGCAACCAACCAGCCGGGGCCGGTGCTGAGCGACGCGTTTTTCCGCCCGACGATCGCGCATTCCCCGATCGCCGGCGATCTGCAGGTGGATTACCTGACCGGCGACGGCACTGTTCTTCATGTCTCGCCAATGGCGGCCGATGCCAAGCTCAATATGGTGGCGGAGCCGCAACTTCAGTTGCCTGCGCAGGCCGAACTCCAATTGGGCAAATTGCTGCACAACAAATTCAGCCCATGGATCCCGTTCGGCACGGATATGTTCATGGCCATCGTTGCGACCAGCAAGCTGTTTCCGGTACTCCCACCCCACAGCCAAACGATTGCCGCTTATGCGAATACTCTGGATGCGGCGATCAAACATGTGCAATCCGGCGGCGGCCAGGTGGCCGCGGGCATCGTTCTGGTGCAGACGGGCGAATGCCCACCCACGTCAAAAGACAAGAATTGCCACGTGCCCGTAACCCGTAACCCGTAGAATGGGTGAGCGGGGCAAGAATTCGCTGCCCCGAGCCGGAGGCGCCTTTTGGCGCCGGCCGGCGTGGGTTTTGGAGCACCGGAGCGCACAAAAGCCGCGTCGGCTGGGCGGTGCAGTAGAATTCTTGCCCCGCCTCGAAGCGCTACCCATCATACGGGAGGATATGTGGCGCACGTAGCACTCGATCGAAACACCATTCGAGTAGACGGAAACAACAAACAACTTCAGGCTGGAATGGACGTTATTGCGGAAATCAAAATCGGAAAGCGTCGGTTAATCAGCTTTCTATTGGCGCCATTGGCAGAGCACATTGATACTGCGGGAAGTGAACGCTAATGCATAAAAGGTCACCTTCGTACTTAAATAGTGCTTTTGGGGGATTGTTTTCCATTGTCGGCATCCTGCCACTAGCAACCCACCGTGCCAATGCGCAACCACAACTTTGCAAGTTTTATGACCAAGAAGTCACGTCTGAACAAAGAAAATTAAAACCTGAGATTGATGCTTGGTATCAAAAGCACCTTGATCTTGGATCTTTTAATCACGGGAATACGGAAATAGATGCAAAACCGGTCATAGGCAAATATTTAAAAGTTGGCATGGCATATTGCCTTGCGGAGCAGATACTAAACTTAGCCGGCATAGCTGTTGACATGAGGGCTACGAAACTTATCCCCGAGTCGAGTGGATTTCGTATAATAAACAGTGATGGATTAGAAACAATTGGTGGGTGGTGGTTTAGAACTCACTACTTCATTGAGGTCTCTCTCAAAATATCGGGTGATATTGATACTGGAAAAATCTACGGTTTTACCTCAACGTTAGTAAGCAACAGCTTGTAAGAGCAAAGACAATGGAGCGCATTGAAAAAAGTGTAGTAATTCCATGGCGGAAAAGAAACAGTGAAGCAGATGGGAGCCAACTTACTCCCACTCCTTTTATAGGATCATCGGTAGGGGCTAGAAATGCATCCGGGCCAAGGCCGTTGGCTAGTGGAATGTCATAGCAATACCTGCGCCCCTGCCCTTGGCGGCCCCACGGCCGCAAAACCCGGGCGGCCGCGCAGGACTGAGCGGGTGCGGACAAAACTGTTCACCGTCGCATGCAGCGCCAAAAACCGTTCCAGCACCGTTGCCAATAAAAATAACCCGCCGGTATTCCACGCCTTTGCATCCCATTCCAGCGTCACATCCAGGCCACGGCAAAACGCGCCAGCGCGCGCGCCAGGAACACGCGCCACGCCTGGCGCCGAGGTAACCGACAGCAATGCCTCGATCGCGGCACGGGTTTCGTCACT
>Ga0116229_10001005_pt1 | contig 42321 bp, 27 predicted proteins | sample S1TSphgellanicum_3_FD_87313 | JGI IMG/M metagenome (GOLD analysis project Ga0116229, IMG submission 87313) | Host-associated microbial communities from peat moss isolated from Minnesota, USA - S1T2_Fc - Sphagnum magellanicum MG | ecosystem: Host-associated > Plants > Peat moss > Unclassified...
AATCCCCAGGTCACGTCTGTTGAGCCCATCGGCGCCTGAACCAACCGCGCCTGCGATTGGCTCATCCAAGCAGAAGGTTATAGCGCGATCGGTTCAAGTTGACTTGGTTGAACGGTCGATCGCGCTGTAACGCGTTGTCTGAGAGCGTGGGTAACGCCGCCGGTTATTCAACCTCAAGCGATCACGTTCTGATACCCGGCGGCGCAGTCATTAAGTCTTGCCCGGTTGAGCACCCTCACCTCCCACCCCTCCTCGCTGGAGCTTAAGGAGGCGGCGAGCCCGCCAGCGGGCTACGGTGGTCGCACCCGTGCGAATCGACTTTCTGTTGATATAATACGCCGATTAGCCAAGAAGGCTGGCTGGTTGGGGTGCCCCAAGGCCCCGGCATCCGGGGCGTGACCCTGGCTTGCCACGCCGCCAAGGGGCGGCTCGCAATGACGGTGGACGAGTACTCTTGAATTAGGCCTAGCTTTTTCAGAGGCATAGGCGTTTTCGACTCCCTGAATTCATTCCGCCGATGTGCGACTCCCATACCCCCAGGAGGGGGAGGGGTTTTTGCCGACGGTCAAACTCAACGACAGTTGGTATAAGAATTTCCTCTTCGAACAAAAGCACCAGGAAAAATCGCTCCTGTTGCGAACCGCGTTGGTTAGGCCTCCGCCTGCCATGGTCGCCGAAATGTGCGCGCCGTCCAGAACCGAAAGCGTCGCGGGCTGCAGACAGGAAGTGGGGACACCAAGCTCACCAAGAAAGAGGAAGCTCAAAAAACGCTCTGCCTCCGACATATATCGACGGTGTTGACGAGGTGCCGCCGATGCATGAATTCCAGGTGAAAAGCCCTTGGTGAGCATTTCGCATTTGACGCGCAGCCGACTCACAATGAGATTGCGCCGGCAAACTCGCAAAAGTTTTTTGGTTCTCTTTTCCAAAAAAGAACGACTTTGCCTTAGCCTGCAGAAACGCGCTTGCCGTGATGATACATCCCGTCCATGGTGCCCAGCGCCGAAGGGAAATTCTGGTGAGTCCATTGTTCAGAAGAACGCCACGTTGAACCGCAATCTGAGGATGGTCGAAACGAAAGCTCGTGATCCCGACCGCGTGTTCAGCACCGCCCTGCAATGCCACCAGGCCGGCCGTATAGGGGAGGCGACCCAGCTGTGCCGTGAAGTTCTGAAGCTCGATCCGCGTCACGCGGACAGTTTGCATTTGCTGGGACTTATCGCCGCCCGCGACGGGCAACACGAAATCGCAGCCGGCCATATCGGCAAAGCCATTGCGATCAACGCCCACGTGGCGTCCTATCATAGCAGTCTGGGCAATGCGTTTCAGCATTTGAGCCGATTGGAGGCCGCGATTGCGAGCTATGGCAGAGCGATCGCGCTCAAGCCGAATTTTCCGCAGGCGCACGCCAATCTGGGCGGCGCGCTGCTGGCGGCCGGCAGGCCGGGCGAGGCCATAGACAGCCTGCGCGAGGCGATTGCTCTCAAGCCCGATTTCGCGGCGGTGTACGAAATCCTGGCCAATGCGTTACGCGGACAGGGTTTGCTGGATGAGGCTGCTTGCTGCCTCCGTGGCGCCATTGCGCTGAACCCTGATTGGGTGGAGGCGCATAACAATTTGGGCAATGTGCTGCGCCAGCAGGGCAAGTTGGAGGAAGCGATTGCGAGTCATCGCCACACGATCGCGCTGCGTCCGGATTGTTCCGAGGTTCACTCCAATCTTGGCAACGAGCTTCAAGACCAGGGACGGCTCGACGAGGCGATCGCCTGCCACCGCCGCGCGCTTGTCCTGAACCCGGACCTTGCCTCCGGGTACTACAACCTTGGCAACGCGCTGGGCGAGAAAGGGCAGCTGGAGCAGGCGATTGCATGCTATCGGCGCGCCATTGAGCTCCAAGCCGATTACCCGGAGGCACACAACAACCTTGGCAATGCACTGCACGCGCGCGGGCTGCCGGACGACGCGGTGGCGTGTTATCGCCGTGCCCTGGAACTCAGGCCGGGTTATGTCGAGGCTTGCAACAATCTGGGCAATGCCTTGCGCGAACAAGGCCGTCTCGACGAAGCCATGGCATGCCACCGGCAGGCCATCGCGTTGCAGCCGGATTTTGCCGCCGCCCACGGCAACCTCGCGAGCGAATTGCAGGAGCAAGGGCTGTTTGACGATGCGTATCAAGCCTTTGAGAGGGCGGTCGAACTCGCCCCGCGCAGCGGCACCTTTTACCATATGCTCGCCAACACCGGCCGGGTTGACGCCGGCAGCCCGCATTTGCGGCGCATGGAGCATCTGGCCTGCGACCTGGTATCGCTGCCCGAGGCCGAACGGATGGAACTCCATTTCGCACTGGGCGTTGTCCATGGCAACAGCGGCGAACACGCGGTATCGTTCCAGCATCTGTTGGAAGCCAATCGCCTCAAGCGAAGCCGCCTTGCTTACGATGAGCCGGCGACGCTGGCCATGTTCGACCGTATTCGTACCGTCTTTACAGCAGAAGCCCTGCGTGAAGTTCACCAAACCGGCGATCCATCCGACCTGCCGGTGTTCGTGGTGGGAATGCCGCGGTCCGGAACGACATTGCTGGAGCAGATCCTGGCCAGTCATCCGCAGATATTCGGCGCAGGCGAGTTGCCCGACTTGCCGCGGCTGCTCGGTGCGTTGGAGACCGAAATCGCGCCGCTTTCATTTCCCGAAGCGATTGCCGATCTGCCGCTCGGCGCCCTGGCGGCTGTTGGCGCAAGATATGTCAATGGCGTAAAGGCACGGGACGCGTCGGCGGCTCGCATCGTGGACAAGTTGCCGGGCAATTTCCTGCGCATCGGCCTCATCCACCTTGCCATGCCGCGAGCCCGCATCATCCATGTCCGCCGCGACCCGGTCGATACCTGCCTGTCCTGTTTTGCCAAATTGTTTGGCGGTCAGTTACCCTATGCCTATGATCTTGCCGAAATCGGAAGGTTCTACAAAAGTTACGAAAAGCTTATGTCGCATTGGCGCCAGGTCCTGCCGGCCGGTGTCATGCTGGACGTCGATTACGAGAATGTTGTCGCGGACATTGAATGTCAGGCGCGCCGCATGATCGACTTTTGCGGATTGCCGTGGAATGACAATTGCCTGGCGTTCCATGAAAATCACCGTGCCGTCCAGACACACAGCGCCACCCAGGTGCGCCAGCCGCTGTATGGAAGTTCCGTAGGGCGTTGGCACGTCTTCGGCGACGTCGTGCGTCCGTTGCTCGACGCTTTGGGGCGATAATTCGTTTTCGAACTGGATTCTCAACTCGGTGCTGCCAGATTTGACGCCACATACGTATCCTGGAGGCTGGAAGAGGTTTGCCGCTGCCCCGCCTCCTGCTGATAGGCGTGTAATTGTTTCTGCGAGGGAATGCTTTGCGTTACGTCGCCTTTTGAATCGTAGAACTGTAGCACGACAATATTCAACGCCGGATCGAGGTGCAGACCAGGGTTGACGGGAGGCGGCCCCGAAGACCCGGAAGCGGCGGGGGCGCTTGCGGCGGCCGCCGGCGCGGCGGCGCCGCGACTGGGCAGTGTCGCCGGCACCGATGCGACCGGCGCTATTGCAAAGCTTGCTGACACGGGCTGTCTCCCTTAGTTCATGGAAGCGTCCGGTTAGGTCGCCGCCAAATCTCATATTAGGAGACATTGGTTCACAATCGGTAAAGTTTCGCATGGTCGCGGCGGTAGAGCATTCAGCCTGACTGGTCGCGCTCGATTGAGACGGGCGGTTTGAGGCTGATACCAATGCTCCGCAAACGACAAGCTCATGGTGCAAAGCTGACGCTCACGACCGAGCGTCGGCGAATTTGCCCCACCAAATCAGAGGCTAGTGGAGCGAGTCCTTCATTTTGCGGTGTTTGGCAGGCGTGGAAATTGTCGGCTGAAGCCCACCCTACGCTGCGCCCGACCGGGCAGCTTCAATGACACAGGCCACTCGTAGTTAAAATCTGAGGAGTCTTCCCGCAGATTCTAACCACGAGTGCGGCCCGGCAGACGCCGACGATTTTCCGGTCATGCTGAAGCCGCCCTAGGCCAAAGGAAGCAGTGCTTTTTCAAGTAAAATAAATACGTCCTTCCTCGCCGCACGCTTCAGGTTGGGCGCCAGTGCAGGCGTTCGGCCATCCACTGGTGCAGTGCGTCCTGCGTCGCGCCATTCACCATGACGGCGCTGAAGGCGGCGGCGGAATCGTTGCCGGTCAGCAATCGCATGGTGTGGGGAAGCCGATCGGCCAGGGCGTTCGTTGCGCGTGCCTGATCGCACGCGCCGCGCCAGCGTGCCAGGCTGGCGTCAGGGCACAGGCGCGGCAGTGCCAGGACAGCATCCAGCAGGCTCGCCGCCGTCACCGCACGCCAGGCCGCTAACAAGGTACGACGGTCGTCCGGTGTGCCGCCCAGCATGGTCGCCAAATCGGGCAGTCCTGGGGTGGCGGGCGCGGCCAAGCCGGGGTGGGGGAAGCTGACGGAAAACACCGGCAGCAAGCCGGCCTGACGCAACGATTCGAGATGTGCCGGCATATCGAGGCCGCGGGCGAACACGGCGTCCACCTCGCCGCGCTGCGCCGCCTCGACGCATCCGGACGCGACAAGAACCGGCTGCACCTGCACGCCCAGCATGTCGAGTGCCATGAAAATAGTCAGGGCGGGTGCCACCATCGCATCGCAGCCAATGCGGAGCGGGCGGCCGGACAGTCCGCGCGCGCCGTCCCGCGTGCAGAGCACGCCTGAACTGACCGCGGCCAGCATCGGCAGCAGCCGGGCGGCGTCGAACCGCACCCTGGTGTCGCCGGCGAGCCAGGCCAGCGCAGTGCCGCCGGAGAATAGCAGGGCGGCCTGGCCGTCCGGCAGGGCGCGGGCGTCGAACATATTGGCGCCGGTGACGCCATCGCGGCCGCCGAGATACCGCAGGCGAAGCTCGCGCGGGGCACTGAGCGGGCCGAGCGGTCGGCGCAGAAGATCGGCCCATCGTGCAGCTTCGCCGTCGGGCGGTCCCGCAACGGCAATGGTGGGCTCATCGGCGTCGATCGGCGCCACCAGCGCGCTTTCGGCGCGCGCACCGCCGGCGGTGACCGCGGTCGTCGCGGTGGCGGCCAGCAAGACAGAGAAGGATCGTCGGCCGATGGCGGTCATTGGACCTCTTCCTCGGCCCGTAGTCAGCTTCCTGGTTGTGGCAAAACTGTGGCAGGCCGCGCGCATGGCCGAAGAGGTAAGATTAACGAAAAGTCAGGCGATCGGGGGCGGAGGTCCGGGGCCCTCCTTCGTACAACACGCCGATCCATGCCATACACACCCGGCGAACGGTAGACACTCACGTTTAGGTTTAAAATGGATAGTAGCCTGTTTACACCGCACGGATATTGTCTCGCCTGGGATCCCACGCTCATTTGGCTTCAGGCAACGTCCGACCTGTTGATTGCGTTAGCCTACTATTCGATACCGGCGGTTCTGGTAGTCGTTGCGCGGCGGCGCCACGATTTGGTGTTCCGCCCCGTCTTTTATCTGTTTGCCGCGTTCATCATGGCCTGTGGCACAACCCATCTGCTGGGCATGATCTCGTTATGGACGCCGGTTTATCGGACCGAAGCCATTGTGCTGGTAATTACAGCCGCTCTGTCACTGACAACGGCGACTTTGCTTTGGCCGCTTCTGCCGCGGTTCCTGGCGCTGCCGTCGCCTTCGCAGTTGCAGCTTCTCAATGCGCAATTGGCGGCGCAGATCGTGGAACGGGACGCGGCCGCGGCACACCTGCGGGCAAGTGAGGAACGGTTGCGGCAAGTGCAGAAGATGGCGGCGATTGGTCAATTGACGGGCGGCATCGCGCACGACTTCAACAACATGCTGCAAGCCATTTCGAGTGGCATCGAACTCATGCGGCGGCGGATCGTGCAGGGCCGGCACGAGGAGGCCTTGAACTGTGTCAATGCGACGCGGCAGAATGTCGGCCGTGCAGGAACTCTGGTGCAGGGGCTGCTCGCGTTCGCCCGCCGGCAGCCGCTGGCGCCAAAGCACGTCGAACTGAACCAATTGGTGCCCTCGACCGGTAGGTTAATTCAGCAAGCGATCGGGCCGGCGATTGACCTGGAGGTGAAGGTCGGTGCCGACACATGGCCGGTTCGTTGCGATCCGAACCAGTTGGAAAACGCACTGGTTAACCTGGCGATCAACGCCCGCGATGCGATGCTGCCAAATGGCGGGACGCTGACCGTTGATGCGGAGAACGTCACGCTGACGGAAACCGACGTGGCGCCGTGGGAGGGTGTGCGTTCCGGCGCGTTTGTAAAGCTGATGATGACAGATACCGGCAGCGGCATGTCGCCGGACGTGCTTGAGCATGCGCTCGAGCCATTTTTCACCACCAAGCCGCCCGGCGAGGGAACCGGATTGGGTTTAAGCCAGGTATTCGGATTTGTGACGCAATCGAACGGCATTCTGCAATTGGCGAGCGAAGTCGGGCGTGGCACGTCGGTGCAATTGTTTCTGCCCAAGTCGCATGAAAGTGAGACCGAAGCCGAGGCGGCGGCCAGCAACGACACGCCAGGACAGGAGGTCGCCCTATCGGCTTCGGTGTTGTTCGTCGATGACGATTCGAATGTACGATCCTTTGCGTCCGAGGCGCTTCGCGAGGCCGGCTGCATGGTGACGGAGGCGCCCGACGCCGCCTCGGCTCTTGCCCTGATCAAGGAAAGATTACGCGATTCCGGCGTGATAATTGACATCCTGGTGACCGACGTTGGTTTACCCGGCGGTTTAAACGGACGTCAGCTCGCCGACGCGGCGCGGGAGATGCTGCCGGACCTTCCGGTGGTGCTGGTGACTGGTTACGCAGGCGACGCGATCGCGATCCCCGGCCTTGCCGAAAATATGAGTCTTCTCCGCAAGCCATTCGAGCTAGACGCCCTGGTAGAAATGGTACTCGACATGACACGCTAACAAAGCGAACGCTTTTTATTTTTTTCAAAGCAGAAATACGTCCTTCTCAGGCCTTCCTACTTGCCCTGGCTTTTCAGCTTTTTCGAGCACGCGGAGAAATAACCGCCGCCTTTTTGAATCCAGCTCAGTCCGCCGTTCGCTTCGCCGGCCTTGTTGGACTTGTATTGATCGAGGCATGTTTCGCGGCGGCCCTTGCCGGGGGAGTCCTTGGCGTATTTGGCGGCGATGACCGCCGGGTAAACCGCTTGGACGGTCGGGCCCGGTGTGGGAGCGGTCTGGGCGGAGGCCGTGGTGGCCAAGCATAGTGCGGCGGCGGCGGTGGCGGTTACGATTGTCGGCTTCATGCTGCTCTCCTGGCCCTGTGGCTGTCGGAGCGCCCCGGAGGCATTGCAACAAGAAATCGGAGGTTAGTCAACCCCAGGTTGTGGCGTTAAAGCGGGACGCCGGCAGCGGTGCGACTGGTGCGGATGGTTTGCAGGGTTTGGACGCGGGCGACGTTTGGGGCTTCGGTGAGGCGGCGGGTGAGGTCGTTTTCGTGGGCGGTGTCGCGGGCGACCAGACGGAGCAGGAAGTCGCCGCCGCCACGGATCATGTGGCACTCGCGCACCTCGGGCCAGGCGCCGACGAGGGCTTCGAAGGCGGCCAGCGCGGCCTCCCTCTGGCTTTCCAGGCCGACGATGACGAAGAAAGTGATGGCGAAGCCGAGCGTCTGGGGGTCGGTGTCGGCGTGGTAGCCTCGGATAATGCCGGCCTCCTCGAGCCGGCGGACGCGGCGCAGGCAGGGTGGCGCGGAGATTCCGGCGCGGCGGGCCAGTTCCACGTTGGTCATGCGGCCGTCCTGCTGCAGCTCCATGAGAATGCGGCGGTCTATGGCATCGATGTCCGGCGGGTCGTCCTGGGCCTTCATTGATGTCCTCGGCGGGATGGGTGGCTGTAATATTTGCTCAGGTGGGGAAGGTAAGGAAGTAGTTCTTTTTTGAAAAATAGAACCAAAAAACTTTTGTTCTCAAGGTTAGGAGTTTTTTGGTGCTTTTTTTCAAAAAAGAACTGCTTCTTTTTCTGTGGCTTGTGACGTCACAAGCCCGACCCGATATTGCGTCTCCCGCGAGCAGCGAGTGTATGCCACAGAATGTCTAACGAAACGCTCCCCCTCAAACGCACCAAAATGCTGATCATCGGCGCCGGCCCCGCCGGCTACACCGCCGCGATCTACGCCGCGCGCGCAAATATGGCGCCCGTGCTGGTCGCCGGGCTGCAGCCGGGCGGCCAACTGATGATCACCACCGACGTCGAAAACTATCCCGGCTACGCCGAGATTATTCAGGGACCGTGGCTGATGGAGCAGATGGAGGCGCAGGCGCGCCACGTCGGTACCGAAATCATTCACGACATCATTACCGCGGTGGATTTCTCCGCCCGGCCGTTCCGGTGCACGGCCGATAGCGGCACGGTGTTTCTCGCCGACAGCGTGGTGATCGCAACCGGGGCACAGGCGCGCTGGCTGGGGCTGCCGTCGGAGGTTTCGTTCCAGGGCGCCGGCGTTTCGGCCTGCGCCACCTGCGACGGGTTTTTCTTCCGCGGCAAGCGGGTGGCCGTGGTGGGCGGCGGCAATACGGCGGTGGAGGAGGCGCTGTACCTCACCCACCATGCCAGCCACGTCACGCTGATCCATCGGCGGGGGGCGCTGCGGGCGGAGAAAATCCTGCAGAAACGGTTGTTCGAGCATCCGCGCATCAGCGTGGTGTGGGACAGCGAGGTGGAGGAGATTCTGGGCAGCGGCATGCCGGCGACGGTGACCGGGGTGCGGCTGCGGCACGCGCAGACGCGGGCCGCCTCGATGCTGGAGGTGGAGGGGGTGTTTGTCGCAATCGGGCATACGCCGACCACCGCATTGTTCGCGGAACAGCTCGACATGGACCCGGATGGATACATCCGCACAACGCCCGGCAGCACCCGTACGTCGGTGCCGGGTGTGTTCGCGGCGGGGGATGTGCAGGACAAAGTGTTCCGTCAGGCGGTTACGGCCGCCGGAACGGGTTGCATGGCGGCGCTGGAAGCGGAAAGGTGGCTGACCGAAACCGCCCCGAGTCCCGCGCTGGAACTGGCCTGATCCGCGGCGGCCGGGCAACGGGGGATAGATACCGTGGATTGGGACAAGCTGCGCGTTTTCCACGCGGTGGCCGAAGCAGGCAGCTTCACGCATGCGGGCGACACGCTCAATTTGAGCCAGTCGGCCGTGAGCCGGCAGATTTCGGCGCTCGAGGAGGCCTTGTCGGTGCCGCTGTTCCACCGGCATGCGCGCGGGCTGATCCTCACTGAGCAGGGGGAGCAGCTGAACCGCACGGTGCGGGAGGTGTTCGCCAAGCTGGCCATGACCGAGGCGCTCCTGACGGAAAGCCGCGACAAGGCGGCTGGGCGGCTGAAAATCACCACCACCGTTGGGTTCGGCGCAAGTTGGCTGGCGCCGCGGCTGCAAGCGTTTCTGGAAGCGCATCCGGAGGTTTCGGTCAGCCTGTTGCTGGATGACGGAGACCTGGACCTGGCCATGCGGGAGGCGGACGTCGCCATACGCATGCATGCCCCAAAGCAGCCGGACCTGATCCAGCGGCATTTGATGGAAATCGACTGGGTGGTGTGCGCGGCGCCAATCTATCTGGCGCGGCATGGCATGCCCGGCAGCGTGGAAGCGCTGGACGACCACAAGTTGGTGCTGTTCGGCAACCATCATCCGCCTGTCGCCGATATCGACTGGCTGGCCGAGGCAGGACGGCGGCCAGGGGCGCCGCGGCGGGCGGCACTCGAGGTGAATAACCTGGCGGCCATGGCTTTGGCGATCAAGGCGGGGGTGGGGATCGGGTCGTTGCCGAGCTGGATGGCGGGGGAATTGGATGGGCTGACGCGGCTGCTGCCGGATGCGAAACGGCCTAAGGTGGATTGTTTCTTTGTTTACCCGGAGGAGCTTAGGCACTCCAAACGAGTTGCGGTGTTCAGGGACTTTCTGCTTCAGCGGTTGCAGGAAAGGTAAAAGTAAGGCTTCTTTTTTTGAAAAAAGAAGCAAGAAACTTTTACTATTTAAAGATGGAATCGCAAGAAACTCAATTGCCTGCTGCCGCCAGGGTTTATTTGACGCCCCGGGGGGCGGCGCGGATGCGTGCGGAGTTGACTGAGCTGATGCGGGTGGAGCGGCCCAAGATCGTGGAGATCGTGCATTGGGCGGCGGGAAACGGGGATCGTTCTGAAAACGGCGATTATCTATATGGCAAGAAACGGCTGCGGGAAATCGACAAACGGGCCCGGTTTCTCAGCAAGCGCCTGGAAAATGCCGAAATCGTCGATCCGGCAGGACAAACCAATCGTGCGCAAGTGTTCTTTGGCGCGACGGTCACGTATGTGAACGATAACGATGTGGAACGCACAGTGACGATCGTGGGCGCCGACGAAGCCGACCTGTTGCGCGGCGAGGTCAGCCTTTATTCCCCGATTGCCCGCGCCCTGCTGCGCGCCCGCGTGGGCGATACGGTGACCGTTCACGGGCCGGCTGGTCCGGAGGGTGTGGAGGTTGTTTCGATCTCATACCCTTAGGAATAACTCGCTTTGAGCCTGCCTCGATGAAAGTGGACGGCGTGGTGGCGCGTATAAAACCCCTAATTACCCCAGCCTTTGTGTTGACTATGATTGCCACTGCCAATAACCTTGTATTGGCCAATTTTACGCTTATTGGGCGTGAAACTCGTCGCGGCCCTGGCGGCGGGCGGCAATCTGCAGAGGACGATATTGCATTGCGCGATCTGATCCAGTTTGCTGCATGTGCTTCCGGGCTCGGCGTGCGGTGCCTGCTGCTGGGCGGCGCTGCGCTAGTGAGCGTGGCTGCGCACGGCAACGCGATGGCGCAGGTGAGCTTGCCGCAGCTTCCGGCGCCGTTCGCGGGCGTGGCCGATGAGGACCGTGCGCTCAGCACGCCGGACTGGCCCAAGTTGATTACGGCACCGAAGGGCGCGCCCAACGTGCTGCTGGTGCTGCTGGACGACGTCGGGTTCGGTGCCACCAGCATTACCGGCGGCCCGATTGCCGCGCCCGCGCTGGACCGGCTGGCGCATGAGGGCCTGCGTTACAATAATTTCCACGTCAATGCGCTGTGCTCGCCGACGCGCGGCGCATTGCTGTCCGGGCGCAATGATCATGCGATCGGGTTCGGAACGGTTGTCGATGCCGCCGCCGGCTATCCGGGCTACAACTCGATCTGGCCAAAAAGTGCTGCTTCGATCGCCGCAGTGCTGCGCGACAATGGTTACAATACCGCGGCCTTCGGCAAGTGGCACAATACGCCGATCTGGGAGGCCGGCCCGGCCGGCCCGTTCGACCACTGGCCTACCGGGTTGGGATTCGATTATTTCTACGGCTTCCTCGCCGGTGATGACAGCCAGTGGGAGCCGCGCCTCTACCGGAACAACGTGCCTGTCGAACCGTGGGGCAAACCGCTGGATGGCTACCATCTGACCACCGACCTTGCCGACGACGCCATTCATTGGCTGCACATGCATGAGGCAGTGGCGCCGCAAAAACCCTTCTTCATCTATTTCGCCACCGGCGCGACGCACGAGCCGCATCAGGTGCCGCAAAAATGGATCGACAAATACACGGGAAAATTCGACCAGGGCTGGGACAAATTGCGCGAGGAAACGTTTGCGCGCCAGAAGGCGCAGGGCATTATCCCCGCCAACGCGGACCTGACGCCGCGCCCCGCCGAATTGCCGGCCTGGGATTCTCTCACACCGGATCAGAAAAAGCTGTTGGCTCATCAGGCGGAAGTCTATGCGGGCTTCCTTGAACAGACGGATTATGAAGTCGGCCGGCTGGTTGACGCGATACGCCGGGCAGGCCAGGCCGACAACACACTGGTGCTGTATATCGTTGGCGATAACGGCGCCAGTGGCGAAGGTGGGCTGGACGGCCACGATCTGCTGGATGTCGATGGCAAAGCGGCGCCGCTCGACCAGCGCCTCAAAATCGCCCGGGACCTGGGCAGCGACCTCTATTTCAATCATTACGCCGTTGGTTGGGCCTGGGGCCTCGACGCACCATTCCAATGGACCAAGCAGGTCGCCTCGCATCTCGGCGGCACCACCGATCCGCTGGTTGCTGTATGGCCCGCGAAGATTACCGATCGCGGCGCCGTGCGCGGCCAGTTTCAGCATGTGACCGATATTGCGCCGACGATTTACCAGGCCGCCGGCATTACGCCGCCCGACACGGTGGATGGCGTCAAGCAATTGCCGCTGGAGGGCCACAGCCTTTTGCCGAGCTTCACCAACGCCCACGCGCCGTCCACGCATCCGCTGCAGTATTTCGAAATGGTCGGCAACCGCGGCATCTACAAGGACGGCTGGTGGGCCGGTTCGCGCCACTTGCCGCCATGGCAGACCTTCGGCGAGATATGGCTCAACACGCCGGTCGGCAACCATCCTTGGGAACTCTACTATCTCACCGATGATTACAGCCAGGCACACGATCTGGCGGCGAAAAATCCGGACAAGCTGAAGGAAATGGTGGCGCTGTTCGATAGCGAGGCAAAACGCAATAATGTCTATCCGCTGGCGTTGAATCCCAGTTCCCTGCCCTATGTTTCCGAAGGCCAGACGCATTTTGTCTATGCCCCGGACGTGGCACGGATAACCCAGCAACAACTGCCCAGCTTGCGCGGCCACAGCTATACCCTGACGGCTGATATTACGGTACCCGATGCGGGCGCCGACGGTGTCATCCTGGCCGACGGCGGCGTGGCCGGCGGTGTTGTGCTCTACCTGAAGGACGGCAAGCCGACCTTCGAAGCGAACGCCTACGGCAACGTCTCCGGCCTGGTGTCCGCACCCGACAGGTTGCCGCCTGGTCATAACATTATCGAAGCAGATATCGCGCCCGATCCCTCCGGCAAGGGACCTGACGCCGCTCCGCGCTCCGGCTTCGCGCGCCTGCCGATGCCGGAAGCTGTAACGCTGAAGGTGAACGGCAACACGGTGGCGCACGGCAAGATCGCCAACTATGTTGGGATTTATGGCGAAACGCTTGATATTGGGCGTGACCTGGGCTCGCCGGTGAGCCGTACTGAGAGTGCCCCTTTTACGGGCAACATTACCTCGGTGACGTTGGATTTGAAATAAAAGTAGAAGTTCTTTGTTTCTCTTTTTCAAAAGAGAAATATTCCTTCCTTGCCCTACTTCAAATCCAGCGTAATCTTCTCGATCTTTCCAGTGAATGCGAACGGCGCGTCATACCGCGCGCTAACCGGCGTCACCAAATCGGCGCCTACATCGAGCGTGTCGCTATAACTGAAATTCCCGAACGAGGTGATTTCTCCCTCACCCTCGCGCTTGCCATTGACCCACAGAACGCCATATCCGCTGGCCGGGTGGGCGCTGTACACAAGGCCACCCTGCGGCGAAGCGCCGTCCGCGGTGAATTCCCAGACCAGGTGAACCTTGCCGCCCGGCAACGGATCTGGCGCGGTAATGATCTGGTGCCGATGGCCCTGTGCGTTGTTCTCGTAACTGACTTTGTTGTCCGCGACATATAACGCAAAACCACCGAAGCGGCCGCCTTCGGCCAGGATAACGCCTGACGCACCGCCGGCGGGCACATCGATGTCCGCCGTAATGACGTGCGAATGGCCCCCGATTGGGGGGGCCGCCGCCAACGGCAGGCGCGTGACACCTTCGCGGTAGGTGAACGATGTTTTGCCCGCGGCCGGGGACGGTTGCGGGCGGCGCAGGGGCGCGGTGGGATAGGCGTTGTTGCGCCACGCCTCGCTGTCGTACAAGGCCACCATTGCAGTGAGCTTGTCGGGATATTTGTCGGCCACGTTGTGCGACTGGCTATAATCCGTGTTCAGATCATAGAGTTCCCATGGATGCAGGCGGTCGGGGTCCTCGGCGCTCCATTTCTGGTTCAATTGCCAGGGCAGCAGAAAGGGCCGGCCGGCGAACCAGCCGTCATTGTAGATGCCGCGATTGCCGACCATTTCGAAATATTGTACCGAATGGCCGGTTTTCGCATCCGGATCGTTGAAGGTGGCCAATAGGCTTTTTCCCTCCAACGGACTCTGTTTCACGCCGTTCACCACATCCGGCGGCGTAATGCCGGCGGCCTGATATATGGTTGGCGCAATATCGACAATGTGACTGAACTGTGCACGGATATCGCCATGCGCCTGGATTTTGGCCGGCCATGACACGATGAGCGGATCGGTAATGCCGCCAAGATGGGAGGCAACCTGTTTTGCCCATGGGAACGGCGCGTTCAACGCATAGGCCCAGCCAGCCGCGTAATTGTTGCTCAACAGCCTGCTACCGAGATGCCCGGCGCGCGGCAATTGCACCGAAACAGGATCGAATTTTCCATCGCCGCGCGGTATGTCGTAACCGGTCGGGCTGCCCTCCTCGGTGGCGCCATTGTCGCCGACGATGTAGAGCACCAGCGTGTTATTGATGCGGCCCTCATCGCGGACGGCCTGCAGCACGCGCCCCACTTCATGGTCCGTCTGCGCCAGGAAACCGGCATACACTTCCATCTGCCGGGCGAACAATTTCTTCGCGTCCGGCGTAAGTGTGTCCCACGCCGGCAGTTCGGGCGGGCGGGGCGAGATATCGGCGTTGGCGGGGATCACGCCGTGCTGTTTTTCGCGCTGGTAGATTTGTGCGCGCAGAACGTCGTAACCGGCATCGAAACGGCCCTTGAAGCGGTCGATCCATTGCTGCGGGGCCTGGTGCGGCGTGTGCGTGCCGCCGGTTGCAAAATAAAGGAAGAACGGTTTGTCCGGCACGATGGCGTCATGCTGGTGCAGCCATTTAATCGCGTCGTCGGCGAGGTCGGCGGTCAGATTATAGCCCTGCGCCGGCGTTGCCGGCGGCGGCACCGCAACGGTGCCGCGATATAGCAATGGCTCCATCTGGTTGGTGTAGCCGCCAAGGAATCCATAGAAATACTCGAAGCCTAAATGGGTTGGCCAACGGTCGAATGGGCCGGCCGCGCTCACTTCCCAAATTGGTGTGTTGTGCCATTTTCCGAAAGCGGCGGTGGAATAGCCGTTGTCCTTCAGCACTTCGGCAATGGAGGCCGCACTTCTCGGCCACACCGAATTGTAGCCTGGGTAGCCCGCGGCCATTTCGGTGACCGCGGCAAATCCCACCTCGTGATTGTTCCGGCCGGACAGCAACGCGCTTCGTGTCGGCGAGCACAGGGCGTTGACGTGGAAATTATTGTAGCGCAGGCCCTGGCTCGCCAACTGCTCCAGTGCCGGCGTTTCGATCACGCCGCCCATGGCGGTTGTTGCGCCAAAGCCAACATCGTCGAGCAGCACGAGCACAATGTTGGGCGCATTGGCCGGCGCTGTCAGCTCCGATGGCCAGGCGGGCGTGGAATTGTTACGCGAGGCGTCGATTTTGCCGGTGAAGGGCTCCGGCGCCTTCGGCAGGGTTTCGGTGGCCAGGACGGATCTGGCGGCGAGCATGGAAGCGGCCGCGATGAGCAATGGGCGGGTGACTGTCATTCTGGATGGCTCCTGGTGGGCGGACCCGTTGCGGCCCCGTTTGCCGAACCTATTTCAAGTTCAACGTGACTTTCTCGATCTTGCCGTTGAACGCGAAGGGCGTTTCATAATCATTGCTCACGGGCGAACCAAGGTCGCTACCGACGTCGAATGTTTCGCCGAACATGCCGAACGAGCTGATATCACCTTCGCCTTCAAGCTTGCCGTTGACCAGTAGGCGGCCGTGGCCGTCGCGCACGGCAACGCCGTAAGCGTCGGCTTTGCCAGGCTCGTGCGGGGTCACGGTAAACTCGTAGGACACTTCAACCTTGCCGGGCGGCAATGGATCGTCGGCGACGATAATTTCGTGGTTGTGGCCCTGGGCGTTGTTCTCGTAGATCAGCCGGCCATTTTTTACATACAGGCTGAACCCGCCATAGCGTCCGCCCTCGGCCAGGATAACGCCGGAGGCGGCGCCAGCGGGCGGCGATAAGATGTCTGCGACAAAAACGTGCGAGCGGCCGCCAAGACTCGGCACGACGCGCAGCGGCAACCGCGTGTCACCGTCACGGTAAGTAAACGAATTTTTTCCTGCGGCCGGGCTGGGCTGCGGCAGGCGGAGCGGCGCGGTGGGATAGGCATTGTTACGCCGCGCTTCACTGTCGTAGAGCGCGACCAATTCGGCGAGTTTTTCCGGCTGCTTGTCGGCCAGATTATGCGCCTGGCTATAGTCCGAATTGAGATCATAGAGCTCCCACGGGTGCAGGCGGTCCGGGTCCTCATTCGTCCACTTGTCGAGCCGGCCGGATTCCCACGGCAGCAAGAAGCGGCGGCCGGCAAACCAGCCGTCCTTGTAGATGCCGCGATTGCCGATCAGTTCGAAATACTGCACCGTATGGCCTGTCGTGACGTTCGGATCATCGAAGGTTGGCAAGAGGCTTTTGCCCTCCAGCGGCACCTGCGCGACACCATTGACCACATCCGGCGGGGTGATGCCGGCCGCCTGGTAGATCGTCGGCGCGATATCGACGATGTGGCTGAACTGCCGCCGCACATCGCCGCGCGCATTTATTTTTGCCGGCCATGAAACAATCAGCGGATCGGTAATGCCGCCCAGATGCGATGCCACCTGCTTGGCCCAGGGGAACGGCGTGTTCAGCGCATAGGCCCAACCGGCGCCGTATATGTTATTGAGGGCTTTGGATCCCAGTTCGTCGGCGCGGGCCAGTTGTACTGCAACCGGATCGTAAACGCCATCGCCGCGGCGCAAATCGCCTCCGAGCGGACTACCCTCCTCGGTCGCACCATTGTCACCGATGATGTAGAGCACGAGCGTGTTGTCGGCACGGCCTTCATCACGGATCGCCTGCAGCACGCGGCCGACTTCGTAATCGGTTTGCGCCAGGTAGGCGGCATAGACTTCCATCTGGCGGGACAATAATTTTTTCTCGTCGGCGGAGAGCGTATCCCATGCCGGCAATTCGGCGGGGCGCGGCGATATGTCGGCGTCGGCGGGGATGATGCCGCGCGCCTTTTGGCGCTGGTAGATCTCCTGCCGCAGATTGTCGTAGCCCGCATCGAAACGGCCGCGGAACCTGTCGATCCATTGCTGCGGCACCTGGTGCGGCGAATGCGTGCCACCGGTCGCGTAATAAAGAAAAAATGGCTTTTCCGGCACGATCGCATCATGTTGATGCAGCCACTTGATGGCATCATTAGCCAGGTCGTGATTGAGGTTGTAACCCTGCGCCGGTGTCGCGGGCGGTTCCACGGCGCTGGTGTCGCGGTAGAGCGACGGTTCCCATTGGCTCGTCGCCGCACCCATGAAACCATAGAAATACTCGAAACCGACATAGGTCGGCCAGCGATCGAACGGCCCGGCGGCGCTGACCTCCCACACCGGTGTATTGTGCCACTTGCCGAATGCCGCGGTGGAATAGCCGTTATCCTTCAGCACCTCGGCAATCGAGGCAGCACTTTTCGGCCACACCGAATTAAAGCCCGGGTAGCCGGCCGCGGATTCGGCAATAGGGCCGAACCCGATCTGGTGATTGTTACGGCCGGACAGCAACGCACCTCGCGTCGGGGAGCACATCGCGTTGACATGAAAATTGTTGTAACGCAGACCCCCACTCGCCAATTGATCGAGCGCCGGCGTATCGATCACGCCGCCCATGGCTGTCGATGCCCCGAAGCCAACATCGTCGAGCAGCACGAGCACGATGTTGGGTGCGTTCGCGGGGGCTTTTACTTCGGACGGCCAAGCAGGCGTCGCCTTGTAGCGCGATGGATCTATTTTTCCGGTAAACGGCGGCGGCGGCTTTGGGAGTGATGCCTGGGCTAACACGGGTCCGCTGGCGGCGGTGCAGCAGAGCAGAACAAGAAAGAAAATATTTCTTTCTTGAAAAAAAGAAACAAAAAACTTTTGTTTGTCGGCCGTCTTCATCCGTCGCACTCCCAAAATCAGAGATGTATCCGCAACGTGGCGCCGAAGGTCAGCGGGTCGCCGATGTTGCCGTAGAGCAAGCCGCTGAACGGCGCAGTGACGCCGCGTACCAGATAGTAGTCGGTATTCGTTGCGTTGTGCGACCACAGGAATAGATCGTACTTGCTGTCCGCCGTGCGCACGCCCAGCCGCACATCGAGCAGCCCGTAGCCGGGAATATTGCCGTAAATCGAGTCGTTCGCGGTGACGTTATAGTTCGAACGCAAGCTGAAATCCGCGCCCACATAGCCCACCAGGTCGTAACGCCCGTAACTGCCGATCGGGCGGGCGATTTCGCCGCCGGTGGACATCACCCAGCGCGATGTTCCCGGCACCGTTTTGCCAGTGAGATTGCAGATTTCCGTGACGGAGCCTGATATTTCCGGCGGGCACTGGCCTTGCGGATAGGATTCGTAGATTGCGTAGGTGTAACCCCCGCTGAAATTCAGCGTCAGCCAGTCGAGCGGCTTAGCACTGCTGTCAAACTCGAAGCCCTGGGACTTCACCTTCGGGACACTGGCGATGTAGGTCAGGGATTTCACCGGGCTGATCGGCACCGCGGTGATGCCCTGATAATCGGAATCCTCGATCCAGAACGCCGCCGCATTGGCCGTCAGGCGGTTGTCGAGCCAGGACGTTTTGAGGCCGACCTCGTAGTCGTCAAGACGTTCCGGCTTGACGATCGCATCGGTTGGCGAAGGCAACTGGGTTACGTTGACACCGGCCGACTTGTTACCGCGCGAATAGCTGGCGTAAGCGTTGATGTCGTCCGTTATCTTGTACGTGGCGCTCGTCAGGTAGGACAGCGAGCCGTTGTGGGTCAATTCCTTGTAGTAATCTTCCGTACCGAGAGACGTGCGGATCGCCTCGATTTCGGCCGCCTCCTTGGCCGGCAATCCGACCACAGAAGCGCCACCGGTGGTATATTGATAGAAGCTGCCCGATTTATCTTCATAAGTGAAGCGTAAGCCCGCCGTCAAATCCAGCCGCGGCATCACATGCCAGGTCGCTTGGCCATACGTTGCGTAGCTGTTGGTGACTGGATCGGAATTCGATTGGACCTGGAAGCCGTTGAACGCCAGGTTCGAAACCGCGACGGGGTATTTTGGCCCTTCATAGAACGGCCCCGCCTGCGGCCCATAACCCGTGACGCTCAGGCCCTCCAGATCCTGATAAAAGAAATAGCCGCCCGCGGTGAAATCCACCGCCCCGCCGGTGGGCGACGTTACACGAAATTCCTGGCTGGTCTCCTTCTGCCGGTCACCGGTGTTGCCGAACGTTTCCGTCTGCAGGCCGACTGCGGGGCTGGCACCATTTTGCGGCCACCAGTTCCACAGACGCCAGGCGGATAGCGACGTCAATGTGTAGCCGTTCAGATCATAGTCGGCCTGCAACGACACGCCGCCGGTTTCCATCTTGAAGTAGGTCGGGTCGTTGATCGAGGCATCGCGACTGAACGGATTGAAATTCGGCAATTGATAGTGCGTGAACGCCTCCCGCGCGTAGAAATCATAGGGGATCAGGCTGCCGTTCTCCAGATTGGTGAACACGCCGGCGGGCATGTTGACGCAGCAGGTTTGGAACTGATGCGAATAGTCAGCAATAAACCGCAACGTCAGATTGTCGGTGGGCGTCGCCAGGATCTGCGCGCGGCCTGCCTTGTCGTCGAGACTGGCGTAATGCTGGCCGGCGACAACACTGGTGATGGTGCCGTCGCGCTCATCGCCCAGGAACGATACGCGGGCGGCGACCTTGTCGCTGAAACCGTCGCTGACGGTTCCCTTGACCTGCCAGTAGCCATAGTTGCCGACGGAGGCTTCAAGGTCGGCCTGTGGCGTGAAGCTGGGCAATTTGGTGTGCACGTCGATGGCGCCGGCCGTGGTGTTCTTGCCGAACAGCGTGCCTTGCGGACCACGCAGCACTTCAACATCGGCGATGTCAGGAAAGTCGAAGGCGGCCACGCCGGGGCGCGCATACAATACGCCGTCCACATAAACACCTACGCCGGCTTCGAGTCCGTCGTTCGAGCTGGCAACGTTATTGCCGACGCCGCGGATATTGAAGCTGGTATTGCGCGGGTTGAATTCGCTCACCTGAAGTGTCGGCACCAGAAATGCCAGATTGGTGATAGAGGTTACGCCGGTATTGTCGAGTTTCGCGGCGCCGACGGCGGTGAGCGCGATCGGCACTTTCTGCGCTTTTTCGGAACGGTGGCGGGCGGTAACCACCACGTCCTCCACGCCGGTTGCGACCGCCCCCGATCCGATGGCTGTCTGCGCCGCCGGTGCATTGCCGGCCGGTTGGGACGTTTGCGCCAGCGCGGGGATACAGACGGAGCAGGCCAGTGCCCCAAGGATGGTGCGGCGGGGCCATGCCGAAATGAAGAAATTGCGTCGGCGCAACGGGCTACTAGAATGCTGCATAAATCACGGCTCCGGTTCGTATAATTCGCGGACCCACTGAAAATAATTGTGGTACCAACTGCCGTCAATCGGATTTGTGGTGTCTGAATTATGGCGCAATGTAACAAGACGTCGCCGCCTACGATAATAAAACGATGTCGGAACCTTTAGCCGTTGCCAAAGACCGAAGTTTTTGGTTCATTCTTTAAGAAAGAACATTCTTACTTCCCCTGTAGCAAATCCATGAACGGCGGAAATGTCAGCGCGACACCAACCCCGAGCAATATCAGAGAAGCAGCATTGACCCTGGCAAGTTCGATTTGTTTGCCATGCCATCTCTGTCCCAGCCCGTACCATGTTCCCAGCCAAATCAGGATCGCGGTTGTGGTGACGCCGGATAGGGCGCCGGTTGGCCGGTAGAATGTCAAAATGTGATTGATTGGCGGCGACGCGTCCGACGCCAGCGCCAGCACGCCGAGCGCCGCGCTGCCGACGCCCGCGGCGAGAATCGCGGCCGCCGCCTGCCCGCTCGGCAAATCGATGTTATGATGCAGTGGCGTGTCGCTCATCGCGTGTCTCCTGTAGCAACCTGACGCGTCGTGAGCACCGGCGCGTAATTGTTGAGCGCCTTGCCAAAAATGCCCGAGACGCCGGCGGCGGCGAAGGCGACGACGGTGAATGCCAGGAACGAGCGGCGCAGGCCCCTATGCTGCGACAATCCGGCGCCGTAGATGGTATAGATATAGGCAACCATTGTCAGGATCATGGGCGCCAGCCAACTGACATGCTCCTTCCATTCCATGCCGAGACTGTGCAACCATTGCGTATCCGGGTGGGACAGCAGCAACGATCGCGGATAGAGCGACAGATCGGTTATTCCGGCGGGCGGTTTTGCGCGATACCATGGATAGATCACATAGGCGCCTGCAAAGACGGTTACCCAGCCGATCGCCGTCAGCAACCACAATCCGCGCGCCAGCCATTGCTGTTCCCGCGCGCTCGGCTGCGTGTCGGCAGACGACGTGGTGCCGGCGAGGGCGACCAACGCCAAGGGGAAACCCACGACAAATACGGCGCCGAAACCCCAGCCGTGTAATACCGTAATGACATGCCGCGTATCCATGGGCGGATCCTTTGCGCCGGGTCAGTTTCAGAAAGTCAACTGAAGCGCGGTGTAATAGGTGAATGGATGGGTCAGCGCGGCGGCGTCCACCGCATAAGCCAGGCCGCCGCGGCCGGCCGACAGCAGCAGGTGGATGTGCTCTGTAAAATCGTAGATGCCGCCGAGGTTGAAGCCGGACGTTCCGTCGCGGCCAGGGATGATCGCGGTCTGGTGAAAGATTTCGCCGCCGATGGCGAGTTGCGGTGTGACCTGGCGTTGCAGCACCCAGCCGGCGAACCAGGAATTCAGGTTGCCGTCGCCCGGGCTGATCAGGTAGCCGCCGCCGCCATAGGTGGTCCATTTGCCGAAATTCTTTTGTAGCCATATCGGCAGGAACTCCTGCAAATGCCCTGTGCCGAGCAACCGCCTTGCGTTGCCGGTCGGCACTTCCAGGAGCGGAAATACACCGATTTCGGGAAACCAGTCATCGGGGCCAGGATTGAGGAAGCGGTATTTTACGCCGAGTTCGGTGTCGCCCAGGCCCCACTGCGCGTCGTGCCCGGCGGGCGTATCGAACGCGGAATTCAGAATGAGGTGCAACTGGAGGTCTGGCGCGGCGCCGTAATTAACTTCCAGGCTTGGGCCTACGCCGGTGAAATCGCTTTCGCGGTCGGCGCCGGCGGAAAAGCCGTAGATTTCCCAGTGGCCGTTATCGACGGGTTCGGGATCGTCGGTGATGAAGGGGGGGCCTGCGTAGGCGGCGGCGCCGGACGCCAGCACGATAAAGGCAGACAGAAAGAATGTTCTTTTCTGAAGAAAAGCACCAAAAGACTGTTTTCTTGATGCGATCCCCGAACCATCCGCCAATACCCCAACCATTCCGCCACCCCAGAAGCAAAAGTCTTTCTGGTTCTTTTCTTCAGAAAAGAACATTCTTACGTCCTTAACAGCCCTCCCCTACAGGTTGAACATGAGCGGTGGCATGAACACCGCGCGACACTCCGTTAAGTGCGGTTACAACGCGTAGTTTATCTACCGCACCCATGTAAATGCGTGCAAGATGAAAGATTCATGACACATCGTGGAATTGCGGGTCATACGAACGGCCCTTCCCTGTCATCTAATACACATGTATTTTGTGAATATGCGCCTGCGCCACGCCGTGAGTGATTGATGATCGGGGCTGAACGGCCGTACCGGCGGCTGCTTGGTGTGCTTGTAGGCGCTATGGCGGCGATGGGCGTGCTGATCGGGCATGCGACGCCCGGGACCACGACGCCCGGGCCCGTGGCGGCCGGCGCCGACGGCAGCCTCGTCGGTGTGCTGTCGCCGCGCGCGCCGGCGGGCTATACCGGGTCGTCGGCCTGCGCGTCGTGCCACGCCGGGGAGGCGGCCGCGTGGCGACACTCGCATCATGCCATGGCGCAGGAAGCGGCCACCCCCGGCGTCATCAGCGGCGATTTCAACGGCGCGAAAATCAGTTTCAAAGGATCGACCGGACGGTTCTATCGCGCCGGCGACAAATTCATGGTCGAGACCGAAGATGCCGCCGGCAAGCTGGCTGATTTTACCGTCAGCTACAGGTTTGGCGTGGCGCCATTGCAACAGTATCTGGTCACATTCCCCGACGGGCGGCTGCAGGTGCTGCCGTGGGCGTGGGACACGCGTCCCGCAGAAGCGGGCGGCCAGCGCTGGTTCCACATGTATCAGGACCAGCCGATCCCCGCATCGGACCCGCTGCATTGGACCGGCAGGATGCAGAACTGGAATTTCATGTGCGCCGAGTGCCACACTACGGGTCTGCGCAAGCGTTACGATGCCGCCGCGAACAGCTTCGATACGATTTTCGCCGAGGTGAGCGTCGGGTGCGAAAGCTGCCATGGGCCTGGCGCGTCGCATGTCGCCTGGGCGCGCAATGGTCGCGACCCGCATGTGCCGCGCGATGGATTTGCCACGCAGGCCGCGCGCCGGCCAGCCCCGGATTGGTCCGCGAACCCGGCGACCGGCAGCCCCGCCCACGGCGTGTCGCGCCCGGCCGGCGACGAGGTTGAAGTGTGTGCCGAGTGCCATTCGCGCCGGTCTGAATTCCGCGAGGGATGGCGGCCGGGCGAACCGCTTGCGGCCACCCATCTGGAGAATTTCCTCGATGCGGGGCTGTTCGAAGATGACGGTCAGATGAAGGACGAAGTGTTCAACGACCAATCCTTCAAGCAAAGCCTCATGTATGCGCGCGGCGTTGTCTGCTCCGACTGCCACGATCCGCACGCCGGCGGGCTTCGCGTTACGGGGGGACCGGCTGCTGCTTCGGTGTGCGCGCAATGCCATCAAAGCGCGCGCTTCGCCACCACCGAACATTCCGGCCACCTGGCGGGGCCGGGTGCGCCCGATTGCATTTCCTGCCACATGCCGGCGCGGACATACATGGTGGTGGACCGAAGGCACGATCATTCGTTCCGCATTCCTCGGCCGGATATATCGGCCCGGTTCGGGACGCCGAATGCGTGCAACGACTGCCATACCGACAAATCCGCCGCATGGGCCGCGGCCGCGGTGGAAGGCTGGCACGGACCGATACGGCATGGCAATCAAACCTGGACGCAGGCGGTGCACCAGGCGCGCGCGGGGGACCCTGCGGCGCCCGACAAGCTCATTGCACTGGCGAACAATACGGCCGTGCCCGCGATTGCGCGGGCGACGGTGGTCGCGGAGTTGCAACGTTTTCCCTCGCAGGCGGAGGACGCGGCGGTAACGGCGGCGCTGCATGACACGGACCCGCTGGTGCGGGTCGCGGCCGTGCAGGCGCAGGCCGACGCGCCGCTCGATGTGCGCTGGGAACGCGCGGGCGCGCTGCTGTCCGACCCTGTCGCCGCCGTGCGGATCGAGGCAGCGTCGGAGCTTGCAGACCAGCAAACCGACACGCTGCCGCCAGCGGACGCAGCGCGCCTGTCCGCCGCGTGGGCCGAATATGAGACCGCACAACGGTTGAATGCGGACCGGCCGGAGGCACGCGCCAATCTGGGCGTGTTCCTAAGCCGCCGTGGCCGCGCGCAGGACGCGGAGGCGGAATTCCGCGCCGGGCTGCGGCTCGATGCCAAAGCGGTTCCGCTCTACGTCAATTTGGCCGACCTCTACCGCACCGAAGGCCGCGAGAGCGACGCAGCGGCAACATTGCGCGCGGCGATTGCGCAGGTGCCGGACGCCGCCGCGCCGCACCACGCGCTCGGCCTCAGCCTGATCCGGCAAAAGAATTATGCCGCAGCGCTCGAGGAACTGCGGCAGGCAACGATCCTGGCGCCCGATGAGCCGCACTTCGCCTACGTTTACGCGGTCGCCTTGCAGTCCACCGGACAGGCAGATGCCGCGCTTGGCGTTGCCGACGCAGCGCTGAAGCGCGCGCCTAACGATGCGGCGTTGCAGGCGTTGACGAGTGCTTTGCGGGGGGCGGGGACGGAGCAATAAGGACGGCGAAGGTAGTCGTTCTTGTATGAAAAAAAGCACCAAAAAACTTTTGTTTTATAGCTCGGTTTGCGTAATTACGCCACCTGGAGCCTATGATCTGCCTTCAACAAATAAAAGTTTTTTGGTTCTTTTTTTCAAAAAAGACCTGCTTCCTTACTCCGCAAACCGCCTCCCATACGCCGCCGCGCGTGCCGCCAACTGCGCCTGCCGCTCTGCCACGGACTCACGCGGCAACGTATCGATTTTCACCAGCCGAACATCGCGCACGCCGCGTGCGTTTGCAGCGAGGGGTTCGGGCAGTTTCTGCCAGCGGACGAATATCGATCCGTCATGCAGGCCGGTGGTGTCGAGCCAGTTGGCAACGCCGGGATCTTTCGCGGCGATAACGACCGTGATTGTGCCGTCGGCGTTCGGGCGGATTTGCGCCAGGTTGAGCGACGCGGTGTGGTGGACGTAATCGAGCGAACCGAGCCAGGCGCTGGCCAGTTGCACGGCGAGATATCTCGCGCCGATCGGATCGAGCGTGAGTAACAATGCATCGTCGCCGGCGAGGTGGAAATGTCCCGATGAGGAGAGGCCCCAGCGGCCGCCTTCGCGGATTTTCGGTGACGACAACTGGTTGGCGGGGCCTTGGAAGAATCCCGGTGCGTTGGCGAAGCCGCCCCCCTTCGCCTGTTGTATGCGCGGCGTGATGTCGTGTAGCAGTTCTGAGGCATGCGCTGCCAATTGCGTGTCGCTGGGGGGCGGCGCCTCGGGCGGACCGTCCAGGCGTGTGACGTTAAGCCGGTATGGCGTTTCGCGGCGCCAATCCTGGATTGTGTCGCGTATCAAAATGAAATGCGACGCGGCAGTGGTGGCGACATGGTTGTGCTTGCCGGCTACGGGCTCGGGCCCGATGGTGAGGGTGAACGAACCGTCCGGGGCTTTGGCGATGTCGGTATCGACCAGTTCCTGGATGACCTTGCTCCATTGCGATTCCGCGGGCAGCGCCGGGAGTAATTGAATTGAAAACTGAGTGGGGATCGGCCCAGCGGGAGCCGCCGTGATGCGGTAATGCGACACATCATCCACCGGCATGATGCGGAACACGTTATCGACATTCGGCATCAGCACCTTGCTGACCGGCACGGCAATGCCGAACCAGTCATGCGCCGGTGACCAGACCCATTGCAGGCGGGGCCGGGTGGGATCGCGATTGATCGTATCCTCGACCGCGGCGAACGCCACTTCGTGTGCGGCGGCCGGCAGCGTGGCGCGGCCTTCCGGTGTTTTGGCGTAGGGGTCGGTGGCGAAGGTGCGTGCGACATAGCCGATCCCGTCTTGCACTTGCTTGTCGTGGAACACGGCGAGGGCTTGCCGGTCCAAGGCGATCTGGTCCGGCGTGGCGAGCGGGTTGGGGCTCGGCTTGGTGGTGGACGCCATGCCTGCGCCAGGGACGACCAATGCGAAGACGAAACAAAAAGTTCCACTTATCTTCATCGTGCGTCCCTGTTATACATGCGAGGGTTGTGCCTAATTGCATGCACCGCCATTAATAGTCATTAAGTTTTTCCTGAAGCGGGAGGAACGCCCATGCTGCGCCGCGATCTGGTGGTGGCACAATTGCTCGCCCTCTTGGCCCCCTTGGCGGCGCGGGGATCGACGCTCGATCCGGCCGAGACGATGGTGACCTTGCCGGCCGACATTGCGTGGAAGCTCCGTCCCGACTACCCGCCGGACAGTGTCACGTCGGCGCCGCTGTTCGGCAGCCGATCCGGCAGCGGGGTCTATTATGAGCTGATCAAATGGTTCCCCGGCTACATGAGCGCGCCGCACACCTACGTCACGGACCGGCTCTGCGTGGTTGTGTCCGGCACCTGGTGGGTGAATAGCGGCGCCGACTTTGATCCCGCGCACTGCGTGCCGGCGCCGGCCGGCAGCTTCGTGCATCGCTTGGCGCACACGCCGCACTATGATGGCGTGCGGGCGGACGGCCGCGCGCCGGCGGTGATCGCCATCTGCGGCATCGCACCGGTCGGCATCCGATATATCGAGCCGGACAAGCCGGCCTGGCGTAAAGTGGGGTGATCGCACGCTGTTGCGCACTGGTTGATACCCTGCCTATACGGGGCCATTCGAGGTGGGACAGGCGATAACATGGGGCGATGGCGCGGTTGGATTGGTGCGGTGGCGGTGATTGCCGCGACGTTTTGTGCCGCCAATGCGGACCAGCCTTCCGCCCGGCCTGGGGCGCCCGCTGGCGCCCCGAGCGCGGAGGCGCTTGCACTGGCGCGTACTCTTGTCGAGGCAACCTCGGCCGGTGGCATGAACACGATGAGCGGGCTTGACCTTCCGGTGGGGAATCTGCGCAAGGAGTTGGGTGCGACCAGCCCGCCGCAGGTCAAGGCGGTGATGACGGAAGCGGTTTTTCCGACACTATTCGACCATTCCGACGCGCTGACAGACTTGCAGGTGAAGTCCTACGCCACATTGCTAAGTATCGATGACATGAAGGCGATCATTGCCTTTTATAACACGCCGGCCGGCAAGGAAATGCTGCGGACAAGGCCGGCGATTGCGCAGACCAACGTCACCCGGGCCTTCAAGCTGGTGGACAATTTGAACCCCGCTCTCCGAGCAAGCGTGGCGAGCACGGCGAAAGCGCATGGCTGGACGATAAATAACGGGCCCATGATGACACCGATACCATGACGAAGGTGGTCCCATGACGATGGCAAAATGGGAGCGGCGCGGCACAGGGCAACGGCATGCTTGATTTACGGCAGAAATCTGGAAATTTTTCGGCATGAATATGATTTATCGATGTGCATTGGCGGCGCTGGTGGTGGCGGCATCCCCGCTACCGTGCCGGGCGCAGGCCACCATGTTCAATCCCGCCGGCAGACCGGACCCGAGCCCAGCTCCGCCGAGCCCGGCGGCGCTCGCCCTTGCGCGCACGCTCGTGACCAAGAGCAGCAATGACGACATCGCGACACTTTCGTTTCTTTATCCGCCACTAGCACGGTTTCTGCGCGTCATGGGGCTGCTTGATCCGGATCGTTCGATGATCGTGATCCGGGAAGCGATATTTCCGGTGCTAAAGCAGCACCGGGCTGAAATCGACGAGTTGCAGGCCCAGACCTACGCCACCAGATTGACCAAGGATGATATGAAGGCAGCGATTGCTTTCTATGAGACCCCGGCCGGCGTGGATTACGTGCGCATGCAATCCGCAGTGCTCAAACTGGATTCGGCCGGAGTCAATCAGCTCCTGGCCACGCTGATGCCGGAGATCGAGGCCAAGGCCAAGATGGTGATGAAGGCGCATGGCTGGACCAAGGGCTGACGGCGGGTGGCGCACGCAAGAGGAAGAAGTTCTCTTTTGAAAAAGAGAACCAAAAAACTTTTACCCGTTTGCTTGCGCAATGAAATCCCGAATTGGACTCTTCTTAAGCGCCGCTAGGCTCAACATAATCAAAAGCCTTTTGTTGCTTTCTTTTAAAAAAGAAATACTTCCTTCCTTTCGCGATCCAACGGTGCCCGTGCGTGGTGGAATGCCCAAGAGCATTCCGCCCTACGATGCTACGATGCCAGCGCGTTCTTGAGGGGGCCGAGCCAGGGTTCGTAGTTGCGCCAATGGTCTAGGCTTTCGCGGAAGATCGGCTGGCGGACTTGGCCGGCGCTGGCTGTGGTGACGGCGCGCCTGGTTTCCCAAAACCGCAGGCAGGCAGGTTCGAATTTGAGGCCGCAATAGGCCAGCAGGCGGCGGATTTCGCCTTCGGTATCGGCGACCATATCCTCGTATATCACGCGGTGGATACGGTTCGGCAATACTTTATCGAAATGATCCATCAGCGTGCGGTAATCGTTATAATATCGTCCGATGTCGCCGAGATCGTAGGAAAAATCCTGACCCTGGGGGAAGAACATCTTGAAGGCGGCAAAGCCGTTGGCCATCGGGTGGCGGCGCGCATCGATAATCCTGGCACGCGGCAGGATCAGATGGATCAGGCCGGCGTGGAGCCAGTTGGATGGCATTTTGTCTATGAAGAAGCGCGTGCCGCGTTGGCGGTGCGGGCGCGTCTGCTCGATATAGCGCGCGCCGAGTGACGCGAAATCCTCGCGCCGCATTGTCGCCAGGCACTCCGGGTAGCGGGCCGTGTTGCGGGACGCGCTTTCGAGATCGCGGGCGATTTGCGAAATTTCGGCCAGTTCGCGGGTGCCCTCCACTTCGCTGTGGCTGGCGAGGATCTGCTCGACCAGGGTTGAGCCCGCGCGCGGCATGCCGAGGACAAAAATAGGTGCTGCGTCGGCCAACCCGCAATCGCTGCGTTCCGCGAACAACGTCGCCGACAAGGCGGCCTTGGTCCGCGCGACCTGGCGCGATATCTCGTCCGCGCGATAGACATTGCGTTGCCGGTAGTGCCGCGCGCCGGCCTCATAATGGGCGAAGCTTGCGGCGAAATCGCCGGTTTTCTCCAGGGCGTGGGCAATCGCGTAATGCAGGGGAAAGCGTTCTTCCGACGCCAGCAAGGCGCCATCCAGTGCGGCGCGCATGGCGGCAATATCGGCGGCGGCGGGCGGACCGCTCATTTGATTAACCAGGTTCCACCAGGTCTGGCCGGAGTGCGGGGCGATTTCGGTGCAGGTACGCAGGGCGCGCACGCTGTCGGCGCGGCGGCCCACATTCTTCAGCGCCTGCGCATAGCTCAGCCAGAGGTCCAGCGTTCCCTGGGTTTGCTTCAGCACATCTTCGTAGATTGCAATGGCCCTGTCGAGCTGACCGGTCATGGCGAGGCAGGAGGCGAGCAGAATGCGATAGCTGGCGCGGCTGGGATCGTGCGCCAGCAATTGTTCGATGTGCGGAATGCTAGCCGCCTCGCGTCCCTCGCGGAACAGCGCCAGCGCCAGGCTGTGACGCACGGCCGCCGAGCCGGGCGCCAGGTCCAGCCCGCGTTCGAGCAGCCTGGCCGCATCGGCGTGGCGGCGCTGGCGCATCATCGTTTCGGCCAGCACATGCAGAAGGGCCGCGTCGTCCGGCGCCTGCCGCGCGCGGTCGCGCAGCAGAAGTTCGGCGGTGTCCGCCGGCTTGTCCGCCATCAGCGCTCGTAGCGCACGTTCGGCGGCCTCGTGTTTTCCCCGCGATGCGGGCCGCGCCTGCGGCATGTTGCCAGACGGCGGGGCCGGGCCCGCGGCCGCGCGGGCCTGCGCGGCTGCGGCAAAGTCGCCGGTCTGTTCGAGCAGATCGGCGAGTTTGCGCCACGCGCCGGGAAAACCGGGGGCACGTACCAACAGTTCGCGCAAGGTCGCAATGGCCTCGGCTGGTTCGCCCATCGCGGCGAGCGTCAGGGCGAGATCGAAGGCGAATTGCGGCGATCGGGCCGGCGCTTTGGTCGTTGCAACCGGCTTGAGGCCGGCAAGCAGGCCGGACGCGGGCCCGGGGGAAGGTTCGCGGATCGTGCGATAGGGATCGGCGAGTTTGGGTGCGGCCGGCGGTTTTTCGACTGGCACAGGCTCAGTGCTTCGAATAATGCCCGCGGCGCGTCATGAATTCCAGGCCGGAACGCCGGGTGCGGCGAGCGTCTGCTTCAGCTTGTCCAGCCATGGTTCGAAGTTGCGCCACTGCTCGAGACTGTTGCGGAAGACCGGCTGGCGCACTTGCTCGGCGCTCGGCGTTGCGATGGACCGCCTGGTTTCCCAGAAGCGCAGGCAAGCCGCCTCGAACGGCAAACCGCAATAGGCCAGGAGGCGGCGGATTTCGGATTCCGTATCGTCCACCAGAGTTTCGTACAGCACGCGATGGACGCGGCCGGGCAGGGCGTGGTTGATATGGGCCATGCGCTGCAGATAGATATTATAATACCGTCCGGCATCGACGAGGTCGTAGGAATATTCCGCGCCGCGGCCGAAATACTGCCGGAAGACGGCAAAGCAGTTGGCCATCGGATGGCGTCGCACATCGATGATCTTGGCATTTGGCAAGATCATTTGAATCAGACCGATATGGGCCCAGTTGGACGGCCGCTTGTCGATATAGAATGGTCGTTCGGTATGGCGATATATGCGCGTGCGGTCGATGTAGCGCTGCCCCAGTTCGGCGAGCCCGATTGCGTCGTAGTCGGCGAGGCACTCCGGATAGCGAAAGCCATTTGCCGCGGTGCCGATGTCGCGCACGATATTGGAAATTTCCGGCAGTTCCATGGTGCCTTCGACCATGCTGTGGCTGGCCAAAATTTGTTCCACCAGCGTGGAGCCGGCGCGCGGCATGCCGAGAATAAAGATCGGCGCCGGATCCTGGCATCCCATCCCGGCCGTGGCGGCAAAGCGCTGCGGGGTGAAGAACGCCTTGCCGCGCAGGGCCATGCGCGACAACGGGCCGTCGTCGTATTTGAGCTGCTTGCGTCGCCGCGCCGCGCCTTCCGCGTAATGGGAAAAGCTCTCGGCGAAATTGCGCTGCTGCTCGAACGCTCCGCCCAGCGCATAATGAATTTGGATCCGGCTCGCATCCGACAAAGCGGCGTCCTTCAGTTGCCGTTGCATGGTTGCGATATCGGCGGGCGAGAACGGCTCGGTCTTCACATCCGCCAGAACAAACCACGCCGTGCCGTTGGCGGGATCCTCCTCGAGCACGATACGCAAGATGGTTATGGTGTCCTCGCGCCGCCCGGCATATTTCAACACCTCGGCATAATCGAGGAGAAACGCGGACTGCGCGTCGAACGCCTTGCCGCATTCCTGGAGAAGCTCGATCGCACGGTCGAATTCACCGATCTTGCCGAGGCACACTGCCAGGAACGCCCGGCACATGAAATTGTCGGGTGAGCGTTGATACAAAAAATCGAAATGCGGCAATGCTTCGGCATACTCCGCGTTGTTGAACAGCACCATGGCGAAGTTGCTGCGCGCCGGCAGGTAGTCCGGCGCGAGGCTAACTGCACGGCGCAACAAGGCATCGCGCTGGCGATCCTCCGTCACGCGTGCGGCGAGTTCCACCATGGCGACGACGTCGTCCGGCGCCGGGCCGCCCAGTTGCGTGCGCAAAAGACCTGGCGCTGCCTGCTTCGGAACGGTTTTCAGCAGGTCGGCCCAACGGCGTTCGGCGGCCGCGATCTGTTCGGGGGCGGGCGGTACCGCAGCACGATGCGAATACGTTCCCGCCGCCTGCGCAGCGCGCAGCGACTTGCAGGCCACCGCGGCAGCCGCGGTGTCTCCTTCGTATCGCAGCAGGTCGACAAGCGTGCGCCAGGCCGGCGCCATGTCCGGCTGCAGCTGGGTCGCCTGGCGCAACGCATTAATTGCGGAGGTGACATTGCCGATGGCGGCAAATGTCAGGGCGCGTTCGAAGTACGATTCAGAGGGGCTGAGCGAAGCCCGATCACCCGCGGTGTCCGGCCGCGACGCCTTGTCCGTTTTTGCGTGGTCGATTTCGGGCGCCGGCGGTGTGGCAGGAAACTGCACGAAGGTTGCACTCAAATGAGCTTCTACCTGTAGCATTCGTGGCGCGCGGGTCAACAGGAATTAGCGGCGCGAATCGGCGTGACCGCTGGAGAGACAACAATCACAATAGTAAATCAGGAACCTGGAACGACAATGACGATTGCGTATCAGTTCTGCTTTGTTAGTGCAAAATCACGATTTCGTGAGCGGTTCACGATCGTTAGTATAACTTGTACCCCGAATGTTGTTCTTTTGCCGCCGTATGGCGTCCTTGCGGCCACGCAGAACGGGCCATGATCGCGGGTTCATTTCATACTAATCCACAAGGGATTTCGAAATCTGGGAAGATTTTGTCAAGAAATGACTTTCCGAGCCGTCTCGGTGAAATATTGAGCGCTTCGGGCCGCCGGGCCTGAATGACCGGGCCGATCGCGCGCGGTGCAGCGGTGCCGTGCGGCCGGCGCGATGGCAGCCATTGCATCGTTCCGGACCTGCCGAGGGCGAAATTATGGTCTTGTAAAGATACGTCCACTCGCCGTATTACCGGCGCACTGGGAAATGCGAATGTTTAGACGCAAAGCGCGCCTGGGTTCTTGATGCGTACTCTCATGGGAGAGGCGCTACACGTCATTTCGTTTACGTTTGAAAACGGGGAGCACACTATGAGGAAGGCACTACTTCTGAGCACCATCGTTGCTGTTGGCGGGGCGTTTGCTGCCACCGGCGCGAAGGCCCAGACCGGCAGCTACACGTTCGGCACCGCCGGCGGCGAGGGCTTATACTGCGACGGCATCACCGGCGGCGCGGTAACCAGCGCGGGCGCGCTCAGCGCGGTTCATAACTACTACGCCTGCTATGGCGTCAGCACCTACAACGGTGCGTTCGGCGGCTTCGGCGGGTCTGTTAAGGCGCTTGGCAAGGGCACCTGGTATGCCCTGACCGATTCGCCCTACTTCGAAGAGAACCTCCAGCTCATCTATTACACGAAGTTCCCAGTGGGCTCGAAGTGCAAGAAGGGCGAATGGCTCGGCTTCTACGAGTCGGTCGCCTATGGCATTCCTTACGAAGAGTTCAATTACGGCCCGCTGGATTGTGGCTATGATACCGCCAAGGTTGGCGTGAACCATAATCCGTCCACGCGCGATGCCGCGCTCAAGAAGGCCGGCATTGTTAAGCGCTAAGCTTTAATCAGAACATCTGATGAGAGCGGCAGCCTGCGAAAGCAGGCTGCCTTTTTTTGCACGGACGGCACGGGCCACTGGCGCGGCAGTAACGATCGGCGTTGTGGCCGGGTGACGAATACAATTCTTGGTTGTATTGATCTGCAAGGCGCAGCGCGCGTGTCCGTCAAGGACGGAAGTATTTCTTTTTTGAAGAGAAGAAACAAAAAACTTTGATTCTTTAATTAAATCCGGAACAGAGTAGGAGTTTTTTGGTTCTCCTGTTTAAAAAAGAATTGCTTCCTTACGCAGCCGGATTCCAGGGCGGAACGCCGGGCACATTCAGCGCCGCCTTCAACGGCCCGAGCCACGGTTCATAGTTTCGCCACTGGTCCTTGGCCGTAATGGACATTGGCCGCCGCACCTGCTCGGCACTGGGCGTGGCGACCGCGCGCTGGGTCTCCCAGAAACGCAGGCAGGCGGGTTCGAACGGCAAGCCGCAATATGCCAGCAGGCGCCGAATTTCGGCCTCGGTATCGGTCACGAGATTTTCGTAAATCACCCGGTGCACGCGGCCCGGCAGCACGTGGTCGAAATGCGCCATGGACCTGAGATACTCATTATAGTAGCCGCCGAATTCGGCCAGATTGTAGCTGAAATCCATGCCGCTGCCGAACAACTGCTTGAACGCGGCGAAACCGCTGGCGACAGGATGGCGGCGCGCGTCGATAAATTTTGCGTTCGGCAGGATGATCTGGATCAAGCCCAGGTAGGTCCAGTTGCCGGGCATCTTGTCGATGAAGAACGGCCTTGTGGTGCGGCGGAATTTCCGTGTGCGGTCGATGTAGCGGGCGCCGAAGGCGGCAATCTCCTCGGGGCTAAGCGTCTCGATCCGCTCCGGATATAGTGACCGTTCCGCAAATCCGTAAACCATGCCGATGTCGGCGGCGATGTCGGCAATTTCGAACAGTTCCTGAGTACCCTCGACCGCGCTGTGGCTCGCCAGGATCTGCTCGATCAAGGTGGAGCCTACCCGTGGCAGGCCGAAGATGAAGATCGGCGCCGGGTCCGGATTTCCGTGCGCGGCCCCGGCCGCCAGGCGCGCGGCGGTAAAGAATGACCGTTGGCGCGCCATTTCGCGGGCATTATGCGCCGGGTCGTAGTGCAGTTCCGCGCGTTTCAGAGCGGCGCCACTGGCATAGTGCGAAAAGCTGCCGGCGTAGTCTGCGGCCTGTTCCAGCGCGTGCCCCAGAGCATAGTGTAGATGGTAGCGCTCGGCCGGCGGCATCCCGGCATCGTCGAGCTGGGAACGCATCATCTCGATGTCGGCCTGGGTAAATTTTTCGCGGCGCGAGTCGGCCAGCGCCCACCAGGCGCGCCCCATGCCGGGCGCCAACGCAATGCATTCGCGACAAACGCGTGCGCCGTCGGCGGCACGGCCGGCATACCGCAGCGCATAGGCATAACTGACCATCAGGTTGGGGTCCGCGGCCACCTTGTCCCGCAAGCTTTCGAAGATCGCGATGGCGCGGCCGAATTCGCCGATATTGGAGAGGCAAATGGCTTGGCTGGCGCGATGATCCAAATTGCCGGGGTCATCGGCAATAAGGCTCTCGATGATCGGCAGGGCGGGCGCGGCGTTGGACTGCGCCATCAGCAGGCCGACGTACTCCATGCGGAGTTGCGGATGGAAGGGCGCCAGCGCCAGCGCGCGTTCCAACAGATGTTGCGCGGCCACGTGCATGCCTTTGCTCGCGCCGATGTTCGCCAGCACGCGGAGAGCTGCCACATCGGTCGGCTCTCGCCGCAAATGCTCACGCAAGGTGACGCCGGAGGATTCGGGCGGGCTTTCACGAATGCGCTTGGCCCAGGCGAGGGTTTGCCGTTCCAGCTTGGCGGAGGACAGCGCCTGGGAAGGCGCCGGTCGTTCGGTGTGCGCGGGGGGTGCCTGCGCGGACAATGCCTGCGCTTGGGCGCGGGCGGAAGCTGCCTCGGCATTGATGCGCAGTCGGGTCAGCAATTCGGCCAGCTTCAACCAGGCCGCCCTCAGATCGGGCTGGATTTCGGTGGCCTTGCGAAATGCCGCGACGGCGGACGAGAACTCGCGCAGTGCTTCACAGGTGAGCCCGAGTTCGACATAGAATTGCGCCTCGCGCTGCGGTGCGCCGGGCAGCAGCGCCGGCGGCAAGGGCGTGAGTGGCACGGGAACGCGCGCCAGCGCCGGGCCGACCAGCGGCCGCGCCCGCTGATCGGCCAGCGCCTTCAGCGGATCGATGCGGCGCAGCGGGTCGGCGAGCACCGCCGAGATAGCGTCCGCGCCGGTTTTCTGCGGGGTGACATGAAGCAAGGAAGCCGGTTTCGGAGGTTGCAAATTTCAAATCCGCTTGAGGACGCCAGATGCTTAGGCATCGTGGGGAGAATTATCAAGCATGGAGGCGGCGGAAAAAAACAAAAGAAGTCAATAGGTTAAAAAGGCAGGACGGTCTTTTCTGAAGAAGAGAGCCAAAAGACTTTTTGTCTGTTACCGGCGGATAGGTTTAGGCCCTGCGGCGGCACTTTGGGAATTGCATCCCCACCCTATACGCGCAGACTTTCCTTCAGCGGGCCGAGCCAGGGTTCATAGTGGCGCCATTGGTCGAGACCCTCGCGATAAATCGGCCTCCGCACCTGCTCGGAACTGGCGGTGCTGACGCCGCGCGCGGTTTCCCAGAAGCGCAGGCAGGATGGTTCGAACGGCAGCTCGCAATAGGCCAGCAGGCGGCGGATTTCGGTTTCGGTGTCGGCAACCATGTCCTCGTAGACAACACGATGGATGGCGCCTGGCAGGACCGCGTCGAAATGCGCCGACAGCCGCACATAGTCGCTGTAGAACCTGCCGAGTTCGCGCAGATCGTAGGAAAAGGTCTGCCCGCCGACGAAACATTGCTTGAATGCGGAGAAACAGCTGGCCATGGGGTCACGCCGCGCATCGATGATTTTCGCATTGGGCAGAATGAGCCGGATCAGCCCGACATGCGCCCAATTATCGGGCAGCTTGTCGACGAAGAAGGGTTTTTCGGTGGTGCGATAGACCTGGGCGCGTTCGATGAAGCGCGCGCCGAGCGCCGCCGCGTCCGCCGCATCGAGGCCGCCGAGGCGGTCCCAATAGCGCAATCCGGCCAGCCCTTCGCCATAGCCGAGGTCGTAGGCGATATGCGGGATCTCCGGCAATTCTCGGGTGCCTTCCACCGCGCTGTGGCTGGCCAGGATCTGTTCCACAAGCGTGGAGCCGCTGCGCGGCAAGCCGACGATGAAGATGGGCGCCGCATCGGGACAGCCCCAGCCGGCGCGTTGGTGGAAAAACGCCGGTGTAAAGAAGGCCGCTGCCCGTTGCACCCGGGCCGAATTGTCATCCGCACTGTAAGCGATTTCGCCGCGCCGCAGCCGCGCGCCGGCGGCGTAATGCGCGAAACTGTCCGCATACTGGCCTGCCTGCTCCAGCGCCCTACCGAGGGCGTAGTTGAGGAAGCATCCCTGCTCGGCCTGCCAGCCGTTACGTGACAGGCTGGCGCGCATGGCAGCAAGATCCGCTTCAGGCAGCGTTCCGCTGGTCACCGTCACCAGTCCCAGATAGGCCTCGCCGAGCCCTGGCGAGATGTCGAGGCATATGCGGTAGGCGCGGGCGCTGTCGGCGCGGCGGCCGGCATGACGCAATGCGCGGGCGTAACTCAACAACAGCGGGAGGTTTGCCGGGTGCGCCGCGATCACCGCCTCGAACAGCTCGATCGATTGGCCGTACCGCCCGATGGTGGCGAGGCACGACGCCAGCAGCACCCGGACATTCACATCGTTCGGCTGCTGGGCAAGAAGCCGTTGCAGGATAGGAATGGCCTGTCCCGCCTTGTCCATGCGGAACAGCACGCGCGCGTAGGTATATTGGGCGGCCGGATGGATCGGCGTGAGGTCCATGGCACGTTCCAGCAGCCGCTCGGCGGTGGGGTAGCTTCCCTGGTCGAAGGAAATCTCGGCCAGCAGGCATAAGGCAGCGGCGTCGCGCGGTGCGGCGCGCAAATGTTCACGCAGCAGCAGGTCCGCCATGTCGGGCGACCCGGCGCAAAACCTGTCACGCAACTGACGTTCGGCGGCTTGCAGCTTGGCCGGGCTGGGAGCGCGGGCGGCGGCGGATCGGTCGGACGTCATTGGGGCGGCGGCGCCGAGCGCGGCCAAGGCCGCCCGGGCGGCGGCTTTATCTGCGGCGCGGGTCGAAAGCTGGCCCAGCTTGCGCCAGGCGGCGGCGAGGTCCGGCTGCAGCGCCGTGGCTTGCCGGAGCGCCTCGATCGCCGCCGCGTTATCACCCATGGCGGCGCAGGTAAGGCCGATATCGAGCAGCACTCGCGCGGATTGAGGCTGCGCCGGCGCCGGGGGTTGCGGGCGCATCAACGGACCGGCCAGTAATGGGGCGTTTCGCTGTACGCCGAGCGCCGAACTCGGCTTGCCCGGGTGGCGAGGGTCAGCAGGGGAGATATGTGGCGCACTGCCAGGGGCCTTGCCTGGCCTGGAACCCCGCGTTGGCGACCTCAAAACCTTGTCGTCTCCTTCCGCCGACACATCGCGGCCGATCGACTACGGCGAACGGTGCCGGTTGCGACGAGCGCCTGTCAATCGGCGGATCATGTCACCAGGCATAGAGCGTGATTTATGACATATGACACGGAGGATTGAAGGCTGGAAGCAGTTCCTTCTTGAAAAAAAGAACCAAAAAACTCTTGCTCTCGCACCGTCGCAGCCGCCAAAATCAAAAGTTTTTTGTTTCTTTTCTTCAAAAAAGAAATAATTGCTTCTTGGCCGTCGCAAGATGCGTTTATGGGCCGTATTTCACCGATATGACGTCAGCCGTCACCGTTTCACGCACGCCGTTGACAGTGATATCGAGCACGATCTGATCATCGGCTTGCTCGGGCTTCGGCGGCTTATAGGCGAAACTCTGAACCAGAGCCGCGCTCGGCACGAAGGGGTGCTTTGTGCTGGAAACATCAATTCCACACGTATCCGGCAGGTTCGCGGACTCGACATATTGGTCGAGCGCCCAAACGCCCTGATAATTCGAATAGAAATAAATCCGGTTGCTGTCCATTCCGGTCAGTTTCTCGACCGACGGCTTGGCGTGCACGCCGCCGATGGTTACGGCACAGGTGCCGGACGGACCGCTCCATGCGGAATAACCGTTGGCTTGTCCGCCCTCATTCATTTGCGACGCGGCGAATTTCAAGGTCACGCGCATCGACAGACCGTTCAGGCTGGCGCCAACCTGTCCAAACAGGCCGAGCGTGTCGATATCGGGGCCTGGCTCATTACTGGCACCGACCGTGCCAATGATGGTCGTGGTCATGGTTTGGGCAGTCGCCGGCGCGACAGACGCGGCGATGATCAATGCGACGACGATGATTCTGACCGCCATGGCCGGCTCCCTGTTTGCCGGCCGGCAGACCCGCCTGCTCGTGACGGGTTGCCGCCTCGGTGTTTGGTTCGCTTGCGCAAGTTCGCGCACGGCGCGGCGTACGTCAACGATGCCGGGCTCGGGCAACCACCGCTTAACCAATCGCGTGCAGATTGTCGCCATGCGCCGCCATCACACAACCGGACCCGTTCGGCCGATATCAGGTGTAGCACCGGTTGCGGCCATTGCCCCGCATCGGCGCAGCGTTGGCGCGCGCCTTGCGTTTGCCACCGTGCGCCAATTCTATCGGCGACAGTTGCGGGGCAAGCTCGCCGTGTTGCTTGACGCATCAAGCAAGGAACAGGCTCAAGAAAAAGGCCGGGGTGGTACCCCGGCCTCAGTTGGCCATCCCCCTGACGACCTCGCAGCCGCCGGATGACATGCGCAACGTCGATCATCGGGGCGCGTTGCCGAGCCGACGTTACGGACTGACGCACCGTCTTTGAGCGCGCGGCGCACAATCAGCACGTTTCAGGTGAAATCCACAGGCTCGGAAAACACCTATACGCAGTGTGCGGCTGCCCAACGATTTCGATGCATCGAAAATTAAAAGTTTTTTGGTTCTTTCTTTCAAAAAAGAACTACTGTTTCTGTCCTGGCTTAGCGCCCGCGCCGGTCCTCCGCCGGCAGGCCGGCCGCGGCCCAGGCCTCCTCGCCGCCGCGATACCAGTAAATCGTACCGTAATGTTTGGCCAGCAGAGTTAGCGCCGTGTTGTAACCATCAACGCCGGTACAGCCGGTATCCATCACCACGATGCCACCCGCCGCCTGCCGCAGCCGCGCCGCGACAGCCTGGTCATTCAGGGCCGGCGCAGCATCGGCCGCCACGTCGGCCAGCAGGATCGCACCCGATATGACCGCCATGCCCTTGCCGGCGTCCACCACCAGCGGCGGCGGGGATTTCGCTAGCAACCGGCGAAGCCGGGCGGTATCGATGGTCTCGGCGCCCGGAACGGTCAGCGGGGTTGCGGCGAATTCGCCACCGTCCAGCGGCACCGACGTGGGCGCCACGCCGAAATCCTGCCGCGGGTCGGCGTAGCGCGGCATGCCGGCCTGGACCAGCGCATCTTCGATGTGGGGAAACTGCGGCACGCCGGTTTGCGCCGGGGTGAACATGGCCGCGTGGCGCCACACGGAGCGGTGAGGCCAAATGGCTTGATAGGCCTGGTAACGACGCCGCGCCTCGGCCAGGTCGCCGGACAGGGCGTAGGCCGCGATCAGATAGGTGCGGGTTATTTCGCCCCAGGTGGGGTTGTCGACCGGCGCGGATGGGGTGTCCAGCGTGGTTTCTGATTGCAACAGGTAACGCAAGCCCCGTTCCGTATTGCCACTGAACAAAGCGGCCATCCCCAGCGCGTATTGACGGTGGGGCACCCCCGGACCTTGCGGATCGACGCGCAATGTCGCCTCCAGCGCCGGGCCCACCTTTTCCGGCTCACCCATGCGCCAGGCGCACGAGGCGATGCCCCACAAAGCCGGCACATTGGCGGGGTCGATCGCCAGCGCCGCATCGAATGCCGCACTGGCTTCGGCGCAATGGCCGCCGGAAAGCAGGAAGCGGCCGTGGGCCGCGAGCACGGCCGGGTTGTGCGGCGCGAGCGCGAGCGCATGCGAAATCACCCGGTCGGCCTCGGCGTCGTCCTGCGCCTGGGTCGGGTATTCGCCGCCCTGCTCCTTCAGCACCAGCAGCAATCCGAGCTCCGACAACGCATCGACAAAATCCGGCTCCACCTGGATAGCGCGTTCGAACAAAAGCTGCGCCTGCGTCATGTCGTCCAGCGAATTGGCGCGATCGAGCAGCGAGCGGGCGCGGAAAAACAGGTCCAGCGCACCGGGGTTGTTCGGCCGCTCGCGCGCCGCCCGGGCGACTTCTGCGTTCACCAAGGCCACGTCCAGGGCGCTGGCGATGCGGCGCACGACGTCGTTAAGTGTGTCCATCATCCGGGTGGTGGTGACGTCGAAACGCTCCGCCCACAAATGCGCGCCGGTCGCGGTGTCGATGAGCTGCGCATTGACCCGCATGACGTCGCCTTCCGCGTGCAGGCTACCCTCGAGCAGATAGCGCACGTTCAGGGCGCGGCCGACTTCGCCGGCCGACACCGCGCGGCCCTTGTAGGCATCGGCGCTGGCACGCGCGATCACCAGGCTGCCGGGGATATGGGAAAGGTCGGTGGTGAGATCGTCGCTGATCGCGTCGGCCAGATAGGCGCGGCCCTGATCCGCGCTGAGGTTGCGAAACGGCATCACGACGATCGACAGCGGCGGTGATGTCGCGTGTGTCCCAGGTATCAGCCCAGGTATTAGAGTGAACCAGGCAGCACCGAGCGCCAGGGGGACGGCGCACGCCGCCGCGGCCAACGCGTTACGCCATTTGACGGCTGGGCGGGTCCGGGCGCCGATGGCCGGCGGCGCGGGCGCGGCAACCCTGTTCTCCGGCACCGGCGCGGCCGGGGGTACTATTTGCAACGCGACTGGGATTGCATCGGGCGACCCAGGATTTTCGAGCCGGCCGATGAAGCGGTAACCGCGGCCGGGGATTGTCGCAATGAGCGCCGGTTCGTCGCCGACATCGCCGAGCGCGCGGCGGAGCGCCGACATCTGCACCGTGAGGTTGCTAGCCTCCACGGTCATGCCGGGCCAGGCGTGGGCCACGAGTTCGTCACGGCCGACAATCCTGTCGCGCGCCTCGATCAAGGTTTGCAGAAGATCGAACGCGCGCGAGCTGAGCGTCACCGGCGCGCCGGACATCTCCAGCGTCCGGCGCGACAGATCTAGCCGGAACGGCCCGAACCAATAGATCGCCGGTATCGATTCCATGCACACCCTGTAGCCGAGGGGCTGCAACCGTTACCATTCGCAATGGCTTGCGACAAGATTTTGAAGCGGACGATTGTTCTTTTCCGAGGAAACGAACTTCTTTCATTAATCCTTTGTTCTTACAGGTTTAGTTTGAAATCGACTAGGATTGCCAATCTGCGGCATTGAAGTCGTGCAGCGTATGTGCAATGATTACGCCATCGGCGCGGGAACGCCGCGTCGTTCGGGGAAACGACATGGACCGCCTTTTGGTGTTTGGCGCCGCTGCCGCGGCGTGCCTGTCCAACGCCGCGCTCGCGCAAATCACCGGGGGCGGCACCAGTTTGACCAAAGCGACCTATCCGATTGAATTCAGCAAGTTCAATCCAGGCACCGCGCCGTCGACGCGGGCGGCCAGGCCCCCGGCGAACCATGCCACCTTCAGCACATACTGGGCCGCCGGCTCGGGCGTCGGCCAGGAGGCGTTCTTCAACGATGATCTGAGTTGCGACATCGACGCGGTGACCGGCGCGAACGGAGGCGCCTGCATCGGCAAGGAAGAC
>Ga0116229_10001009_pt1 | contig 42299 bp, 30 predicted proteins | sample S1TSphgellanicum_3_FD_87313 | JGI IMG/M metagenome (GOLD analysis project Ga0116229, IMG submission 87313) | Host-associated microbial communities from peat moss isolated from Minnesota, USA - S1T2_Fc - Sphagnum magellanicum MG | ecosystem: Host-associated > Plants > Peat moss > Unclassified...
AGAACCTCTGCAGATTGAAGGCTTTGCTTTGCTGCAGCAAGAATGTAGGTGTGTGTGTGTGTGTGTGTTTCTTCCTCTGCAGATTGAACCTTTTGGGTTTGCTTCAGGAAGTATGTCTGTCTCATTCCCTCTGTAGATTGAACCATTTGATTTTTGTTGCAGCAACAATTGTTTCCCTCACTCTGCAGATTGAACCTTTTGGTTTGCTACAGCAAGAATATCTTTCTCTCTCTCCCTCCACAGATTGAACCCCTTCATCTGCTGCAGTAAGGATGCCTCTCTTTTTTTTCTACAGATTGAAGCTTTTGATTTTGTTGTAGTAACAATTGTCTCCCTCCCTCTGCTGATTGAACCCTTCAATTTGCTTTGTTGCAGCGATGGTTACCTCTCCAACTTTGTCGCATGAACAATGGGATGGTGGCTGCACAAAGAACCAAACCGTGGAAGAACATGGGATCGGTTTGAAAAACACCACAACAACAACAAAAAAGGTTTACCATTTCTTCAGCAAAATGGTTCATCACATTTATTCCTTCTCCCCAACAATGTCAAAACCCATTTGCTGGTGAAGAAGGCTCTCCTCATTGGATTGATTCCATGGCCCATCATCCTTACATCCACACTACTACTGCTGTAGTCTAGAGCCATACCCACATTGTGCAATAAGTAAAATGTGGAGAATTTGAGCTTAAAAGCAGCTCACAGTGACCAAAGGTCACGGGTTCCCACTAGTAAGTGTTAAATTGTTGTAGGATATTTGGCTATTACTAGTTCTCACAAGGGTAAATCTAGGAACCTTCTACTAAATCATAGAGAATTATGTTTTAATTAATAATCATTTGTGAAGGGATTGAACCTTTAAACTACCCATTGCAGCACAAGTGGCTTGCCTACATAAAACAAGTAAATTGTTTCAATATGAAACCGCCTTCAACTTTCAAATCTAAATAGAAGAAATTGGAAATGCAAAGTTGAATAAATAGTGGTATCCATTTGGGATCACCGCTTCAATTATTCAAAAATCCAAAAACTATTCAAAGTCCGAATTCCAAAGACTCCAAAGCTTTAAATCTAAGCTCCCACACCATATTGAAGGCATTATGTTCGCCACTCATCGTATGCATAAGCATACGAAAATTTATGCAAAATATAAAATTGTTGGGGAAACATTTTGACCACTAAATCCAAGCTGGTAGGGAGTCGGTTGTGTAATTTAGATTTGCAAAATGCCAAAGAGTTGAAGCATCATTCATCCTCTATGCTACCAAGCACTTGTGCCATTGCAATATTGGTCAATTTGAAATACTCTAGAAAAGAACAAACAAACACTTTGGATGTTGAAAGAGTGCACTAAAATAATGTCAAAAGATTCACATCAAATGGTTTAACCAAGGCAACACATGCATTTGATTTCATGGTCAATTTGAACAAGGATTGTTGATTGTCAAGGGATGTTGATAGAACCTCAAGCACCTAAGTATCACTACTACCCAACTTCTTAGGGTGGCAAAAAGTTACCTTGATCACATCCAAGTGCTTTCAAACATTTTCTTCTACATCAAATTGCAAGCAATAATGTGGGTACACCACACTTAGACTATCCATGATGCCATGAGTAGGGAATTTCACTTAAAATTTTACAATAAGGCAATCAATAACCATTACAACCCCCAATGCCCACAACCAACTTCCAAATCCAATTTAGTTCATGATAATGCAACAAGATGGACTCCAAAATCTAACGAATTCAATGGATAAAATTTAAACATATTTGAAATAAAAAGGCAATTACTTTACATTTACATTTTGCTTCCACTTGTGTGATGATTTTTAACATAAACCTCCTTTGTGAAATAAGACAATTCACGTGTTTGCAAATTCAAATGAATAGCCCAAATGTGTTACTAGTTCACATCAAATGCCAAATGTTTTATGCCTATGTTGAATGTTCAAATCTATCATCTAACGCATAATTATGCAATCATGTTTAGCAGCCAACATAACCTTCTAATCCTCAAATGGATCAAATTTGAACCTTGTGTTCAAATCTATGCATAAATCTCCCCCTAGCACACTTTTGTTGCAAGCACAAAATCATAGATAAAAACATCCCGTAGCCGATTGAATTTAGTTAGATTATTATACTTATTTCAACAATGGAAGAATGGTTGTAAGCCCCAACAAAATCTCCACATAACAAAAAAAGTCAAAGTTTGTTTTTGCTTTATCATTAGTAGGAGCATCAAAGGCCATCTTCATCAACAAAGTTTTATATTTTGCCATAACACATTAGGTAGGGGACAACATAGAAAACCAACGTGTTTTTACATTCTTTAAAATCTTGGCCCCTTTGGTTTCCATCAATTTTTTGCAAGTTTTGTAAATTCCAACTGTCTTTTAAGGATCTTGGAAAAATAGTTGTACAAGGTTTGAAGTAGACCCTCAAATTACTAACCATTTACAAGTGTGACAAAATTTGAACTACCATATTAGTTCTATGAACCATATAATGAACCCCCATAAAATGTGGAGCCCAACCATCAGAAACTTATTGAGTAATACTTGACCTAGTGCCTTGAAAAATAGAAACCCTATCAATTCAAAATGTCATAAGCCTATTACCAATCAATTTTTTTGTGAGACTTCTTTTATGCATTTAAGGCTAAGCTTGCATAAGGACTAGGGTAAGATTTTCAACACTTGATCTAGCCACCACACATTCTAGGGATTAAAAAATTAATATTCACAACCAATTTTGAACCACATAAACATGAATTGACAACCAATTGTGGTTGTCAATTGTACTTACCCCATCACGAAGTAAATGACAAGTATTGGGCTATTCCAACAATAGATTTTGTCATTTCCAAGATAATGCCATGCATATGTTAAGCCATAGCCCAACCAAAGTTGTCTGTCCAATGCATTTTGGGATTCTCTTCAAGACTCAAAAAATCAAACAAATCCTTGTGAGCTTCTTAATATTCAAGCATAAGCCCGCCATGTTTCAATGTGTGAAAGAGTGTAGCAAATTGAACAAGTTTATTGTGCTTCACACCAACCAACTGATTCGTCACTTACTATAATATAGATTTTTTTCCTTTAAAAATATAAACAGTTTGATTATTGTTGTGCTTATAATCGTTGCTAATATACCATTCCCCTTTATTCATTCCTTTCATAAGTTTGTCAATTTTCCTCCAACTAACATGTTTTTATAGTGAATCCCATTTTACAATTAGGAATTTGTCATTATGCTCAAATTTTAAACAAAGTTTGCATGTCACAGTATGCATAAAACCATTAGACCCCACTTGAAACTCAACCCAAGGTAGCTTGGCTACCCAAGAAACTTGACACTCCTATTTTGATTCATAAGCCCAAGTTTTGCTAACTTTTGGTGGTGACAAGCTCTAATCCAAAATTTCCACCACCTCTTCTACTAAATTGACATTGGGAAACTTTGTAGACTCTATAAGAAATTTTGAAGGAAGTAAAAAAATCAAAGGTACTTTAGTGGCAAATTATTCACCTTTTAAGTTGGCAAGGTCACGTATAAACTAAATTTGATTACTACTAGAAACCAAGTTAGACACAACCAATGGACCGCCATCGTTAGGGTTTCATGAATTGTAGAAGTATTTAAACTTGAAATTGGGGGGTGGCTTAAACAACGACATTTTCGCACAAAGTTGCAATGCATAAATTCATAGCGCACCAACACAACCACAACGCAATGTGAAGTTTTGGACATAAAACCAAAAGCAACCAAAATTGTTTACAAACTACCACCAACACCTGCCATCATGATCAATTGTACTATGTGCCTACAACATTCTTGATTTCCCATTGTTCAATGACCAAACAATATCATTGCATTTTATAAAATTTGGAATTTGGACTTTGGAGTTTGTTACTTTCATATTGCAACAATGCAATTATAGGATTCAAAATTTAAACATTAAAAGCTTATGTGGCAAAAAAATCACATATAATTTTGTTGAATCACAAACAAGGTTTAGTATTGAACTCCAACTTCCTAACTCTCTAGTCCTAACTTCCTAACTTCTAAGTCTTTTTACTCTACATTAAAATTGGGTGAAACGTTTTTACAAACAAAAAGAAAAATGGCAAAGGTTTTGTGAGGGAGGAAAAGGAATTGATAAACATTTTCAATGCAAGGGAAAAAGGTGGTGAGGATTGAATGGCTGAAATAGGTAAACATGCAAATTAAAATTTATTGAAAACGTAGTTTGGTGACATGTTGGTGCATATATATCGTAAGACAAACAAAAGGATTACAATGTGATGAGGTTTTTAGGTGATCTTTTAGGGTGTCATGATGTTTTCAAATGAAAATAGCTGGATTTCACCTTTGAAATCTAAGCTTACAAGGGGCCAACCTTGATTTTTTGGATAATTTTGGTGATTTTTCTCCCTAAAATAAACATTAACACCCACATTCCATTACTTGATCACAATCATTACAAATCTTTGTATTTGGTAACCTCATATTTTTTACCAACATCAAACCATTTGGACATGTTTTTTGCAAAATGAACTTGGTGATCAAATTCATGCAACGAATTGAAAAAAACATTATTGTTATTATAAAATCCATATCCAAAAAATATTTTGACATTAACCTTGGGCTTTAAATCAAAACTAAAACATGAAAATGGGAATAGGTTGAAAGAATGTTTTAGGATTCAAACACATTGAAAGTGCATATCAACATTTTGGGGAAATCACCTTAAAAGTTAAAAGCTCATAATGTGTTGAATTTTTGAAACAAATGTGTAAGTAATAAATGTAGTTAAAATTAGGGCCCCAACATACCATTAAATTTTTTGTTAGAAACATTGATATTGAAAGTGAGTTTGCATTTTCATTTGGAATTGTGAAATAAAAGTTATGGTCAAAAGAATGCGGCTAATGTTTGAATTGACAATTTGATTCCTAACCACTAAAACCTAGGAAAAAATGTCAAATACTTATAAATTGAACATTTGACATGGTGTTGAAAATCTTTATTTAAAGATTAAAACTTTACCTTTGAATTTTTTTCAATTGAAACTTATATGTGAGAATTATTAAAGTTATGAACCCATAAGGTTGCAAGATTCATAGCTTGTCAAAATTTTAAAAATTGAAATTTCCTTTTTAAAATCCTAATATTTTTTTTCATTTTGATGCAACACTTGTCACCAATCACTTGATATACTATATAATTATTCTCCAAGCCCAAATCATAATGTGGTTTAAGAATTTGATTCATTCATGGTTCATCCATGCATCATTTGGCTTCAACTTGCATTAATCATTTTTTTGGGTTGGTGCAAGTTGATTTCATTTTGATTTCATCCTAGAATTCCAATTTCATTTTTTTTGAAATATAAAACACACACCTTGAATTTACATTTTCTTTTAGGTTTTACAAATATAAATGAAATTGATGAACTAAATATAAACAATCATGAACATATATATTTATGTTAAGTCAATATATACACCAATCATGGGTCAAGAAAAACATATGAATATTTTGTTGTATAAGGTATTTGGTTATGAAATTTATTTAAAATTTACATTTTCCCAAATTTCCCCTCCCACCACTTATTATGATGATTGAAATACCATCAAGTTTGCCATTTACACCAAATGTATCACAATAAAAATAAACATTTTATATACATATTCAATTCATTCAACAACTAGTAAGAAAACAATTGATGCAGTATAATTCCAATCATTTTATTACCAACCATTTGACTTATTAGCAAAGCTTACTGAATTTCAATATTTTTGTAAATTATCATCAAATACTTAACCTTCAAACATGCCCACCACCTAACCACTTTTATTTCTTTAATATCCTTCCTAATTCCACATTTTAATTATAATCCATTTGAAAGCCACATTAACAACTAATGACCAACAATTATAAAATAGAAGTAAATTGAACTTATTTGCACATTACCAACCTCTTGCCCACAAATGATTGTGATTTGCATGCATGTAACAAAAAACATCTTTGAAGTGAATAAATTCGCCATCTATTCATTTGCACTTCATCTTATCGTTAATCATTGAATCAACAGCATGGTTCATAATAAAAAAACGATTTGCTTAACACCATCACGTTAATTTAAATAACTTGTAATCACCTTCCAACAACAAAGTACATATTCTTTACAAAAAACCCACAATTTGTAACCTCACATCCACCTCATTAATTTGAATGATTACATTCACATGTTCCATTTGCAACTTCGTAGCATTGCATCAACAATCATGGAACAACACTCAATAAATACGTTCACCGCCTTCCTCTAATTGTTGTTCTAATCTATAACACCATCACCCACCAATAGGTGTTTCCAATCCTAAAAGACCACCAATGCATTTTTCTACTTTTAAGTGGCTATAAAAATTTCCTAATTCAACGTCATAGATTTAACATGTACTTGGGAGGACCAATATTCCAAGTTGGGAAAGTCTTCAAGTCATTCACACTCAATTACACTTTTGATATCGCATCCATGACTTTGTTATTTCGTTTTTTCACTCCAGCACAAATCATCATTATTTCAACAAACACTCCACTCAACATACAAAGTGAAACTTTCTATTTTAGCATGTTTATCACATAAATTCTTTCATTGTCTTTGAAAGATTATTCTATCTTAATACACGCTTTTAAAACTATAATATTTATCACCTATTCATTAATCATGAGATGCAATAGACAACAAATTTAATTATTTTTAACCATTGCAACACCACAATCCACAATTACACAAAAATTAACTCCTTATCTTTCATTTCAAATTTCAACTTCAATAAATGTTAACCAAATGCACATTTAATCCCATTGTACTTTGTTAAACAACATACCAACTATGGATATTGTCATTTCAAATGTCAATTCCATCAATGAACAACTCACCTCAAAACTTGTCTTGTTGTTTGGTTTACATCAAAGGTGTTAAAAATAATTAATCACATTTCAACAAATATCTCAATGTGATTTCATTGATTAAGATTAACATAATTATAATAAAGTTATCATTTTATGAACGAGTTACCAAAATTCAGCAGGATTTTAATCCATTATAAAACTTTGTTATTATAGGTTAATAATTAATTTTATTTTGTATATTTAATCAAGGGTTTTTGTCACAACTCTAACCTTGGGTTGACAATTAAAGCAAATGCATGGAAAGGTGCGAATTAAAAGTGTAACTTGATAATCACATTCACACTCTTAAGAATGCGAGAGAGTGTGAGGGAATGAACACATACATTCCCAAGTGAACTCCTACTTTGGGAATTAGAGTCCCTATGGAATCCCGACTTTTTAGAAAGCAATTTTAGGGGTCAAAACTCATTGGATTGAAGAAATTTTTATATCATTGAATTTTTTTAAGATGTAGATATCTAAGATGGGCTTGTATGATCCACTTGAGTATTTATAACACAAGTTATGGCTGAAAGAAAACTCAAAAGTCAAAATGTCAATTTGACTTTCGACCATTAAAAGTTGGAAATCGCCCTGAATTACATGTGTGTAGAAGGCACGCCACATATTTTTGGAAAGTTATTGATGAGAGTTACAACTTTGCTTTAGACCTCACCTTAATCGAAGGTCTATAAATTTTTTTATGGGTGCCCAAAATGGCAAGAGTCTTAATTTCGAGAATTCTGAGACTCCCAACTTGGGAGTCCTAAGAAAAATGACATTTGGGTGCACACCCCATGGCCAATCATAGAGAATACTATAAGGGGGAAGGTCGTGGCTTCCCCCAAGTTTGGATTGTGATGAATCTTGTGAATTCGTGTATGTTCGTGGTTCGTTTGTGCACCAAAAGTGCTCATACTATGCATTAACCAATTTTTTATTTAATTTGTATAGATCCATAAAAATAATTTACCCGCTTGTCATTTGTCCTAATCTCCATCTCAAAACTCTAGTGCGTTTTTCTTACCCTCAAAGTGCTGCGAATTAATGAGTGTGCCCCCCATTTTTTTTCTTTCGTTGTTTTCACTTTGGGACTTGCATTTGAATCTTTTCAAGAGTTTGGGGTGTGTTAGTCTTGCCCCTCTTTTTAATCATTTGTAAAAATCAATGATGTGTCACTTTGTGAATTGGTTTTTACATAATTGAAAGGCCTTAAAATAAATTTAAACACAATTAAAATATTTTAAATTGTTATTTATATAGAACTCACGTTGAATGAAATGAAGAAAATCGTGAAGAAATCATGAAAATTTTAATTGTAATATGATTATAATGAGAAGAATAACTTGTGTCAAGTTATTTTGTTTGAGTGATTTTGAATCCAAAGCAAATTGAATAACACATGATATTTGTTATCATAAAGCAAGTGGAATTGCTTGAGTATAATTATGATTTTTGAAAACCTTAAGTGAAACAGAAATGTCTAAATTTAAAACCCAAGCTCGCATGTACAAAAGGAGAAAGAAAAAATGCAGGAAGAAAAAGCATGATCATAAAACCTATGAAAATTAAACCAAATTCAACATACATTTGAAAAGGATAATAATGCCACATTAATCTCTTTAAAATGTCAATGTGGGCACAAATTACTAAACAAGGTACTCGTTCCAATTGTTGTTTATACTTTGGTGAATTAGGAAGTCCATAAGTATGGGCGCATGAAGGTGCAAAGGCATGATTCAAAAAATAATGAAAATGTTGATGAAGGTTGAAGCTACAAACAATAGTTGATCTAATAAGAAATGGTGGTTGACATGTGAGAATTGGAAACATAATGTGACTTGAAAAAAGTTCAAAAGTTGAAGATAGAAAAATCATTTACCCAAGAGGAAAAGGTTGGAAGGTGTTAAGACAAAACATTGCAATACAATTTCCCTTCCAAAGGTTAAGAGTTTTGATGATTGAAGATGACCTAACAACACTACATGTTTCATGCCATTGAAAGTCACCTTGAAATGCACATATGATGAATCAATGAAAACATGCACTTTGTACATCCCCACATTGTTAGAACACAAGTACATACTAAATACCATCTTGCCCTCTTTTATGTTCAACTAAAGTGACTCTCCATCTTTCTACTTACTAACCTACTTTTTTATCTATTTTCCTACCTACTCACTCACCTACATGGTCCCACCTAATTTCTACCCACAAACAAACGTGCCTAGACCTACCCACTACCCACCTATGTGCCCTTATTACTTATCACACCACCTACATGGCACCATCTACGTACACCAATATTTTATTCATCAACTTTTTGTCATTTTTTTAACAAAAGATTGGGAGTTCTTTTTTCCTAATGTAAATTCAACTTTTTTTTTTTTGGGGAGAAAAATTACCAATATTTGAATTTTACAAATTGAAATAATTAATTTTAATAAATAATAATAATAATAATGGTTTTTAAACCTAACCTAACACGTGTGAGGTGGGACTGAAAGAGCATACCATCAAAAAATAAAGACGAATGATTGTAGGGAGTAGATGAATGTAGCAGCGTTTGACGGTGATCATGGATGACAAATTTGGGATGAGAAGCGATGGGCATTGGGCCCCGCAAGCCGCGCAGCGCAACAGCTATTTTGCCGCTTGTGTGTGCGAAGCTTGCACTGCCCGCGCGTGCATCCGGACAAAGAGTTTTGCATCTCATGTCGAGAGCATCGATGCTTCGTCGAACTAGTGTGGATCCGTGTAGTAAGAACGATTGCTGTCCTGGTCGCTAGTTTTTTTTATTTTTGGGGTTACAGTGGTTTGGTCTGCGAGTTTCGAGTCTTTTTCTGCGTTGTTGTCTCTCTGTCTCTGTCTTCTCTCTTTGTCTCTTTCTCCCATACACACCAAAAAAAAAAATCTCCTTCATTGTCTTCTCGAGATGATTAGGGTTTTTTCTTGAGGAAGAAGAACGGAAGAGGACTGGCGAAGATGGGTTTGTACTCTATTGCAGGTTTTTTAGCGCAGCTTCATCCGCCTGGGATTGGTTACGCATGGCTGATGCTTCTCTGCTAGGGCTTGCTAGGGTTTGTAAGCTTGAAGGATTTACGCCGTGTTGGCTTGTGGTAGACAAACCGAGAGAGAGGGGGGGTAGCCAGGGGTGGGGGGTTGGAGGGCAGCAGGCCATGGAGCGGACGATGTACGAGGTCCGGCCTGAGAAGCGTGCTCGTCTCACATTGCTGGATGATGGTGATCGCAGTGATGCAATTGATGAGGTAGATTTCTTTGCTTCTTCCATCTTTCTTGACCCTTACACCACCACCTGTCGTCGTGCAACAATGTATTTACAACTCCAGTTGGACGGATTTGTTGATGTTTTTGCTCGCCTTATTGTTGTTGTACATCAAGGATGTCGTTATCAGCTTCAGAAAGTTCATCAAGAGGAAGAAGATTCATGGTGATGGGTTGGGGAATGTTGAAGCACAGTTTTCTTCCTATATTTGTATTTGGATGTTTACGTCCTTTTATCTGCTTGCTTTGGATGTTGTTGTTAGGGTGCGAACAAGGATCTGACCTTGGCTGTGTGGGGTTTTTAGCAGCAGGCAACGGCTGTAATCAGTGAGCATTATGAGCATCTAGGAGGAGCACGGGAAGTTCTGCAAGGGGCTGGTTTTGGATATGCCAATGGAGGTGCTGCTGCTAGGGTTGCCTCACCACCATGGCATGAGGATGATAAAGATGGGCACTACATGTTTGAGTTGGGAGAGAATATAACCTCTCGCTGTAATCTTACTTTGCTAACCTTCCTCCTAGTGTCCCCCATAACTTCCCGCTTGCTTGCCGCCTTACGTGTCTATGGTGGAGGCTCAGATTCTTGAGAGGGTTTAGAAGCCTGTGCTGCTTCTTCAGTTGCGGAAATGCGCCGCAATATTTTGATGACCTTGTGTCGTGGTGCCTGTTTGGTTGGGTTGTGAACTGCAGACAAGATCATCAGCAAAATGGGTGAAGGTGAGCTCTTCTTATTTGCCCCTGATGTTTTGATCTCAACAGCACATTGTGCATATTTTGTGCAGATTTTGTTTGGTTGTAACAGTCTATTTACTGTCTTTGAGGACGTCATGGATCTACCCATATCAGCAGGGCAGCAGGTAGATACTCAGGTGAATTCAGTAGATAGTCATGGCAGCTCATCACTGCTCTGTGTGATGAAGGCAATGGTTTGATACTTTGTGACCAACTCTCATAAGGTTATGACTTCATTGTTGTTGAGTCAACCTCAGACAGATTTCTCTGCAATCTCATAGATAGGTGTCCGAGGAGATCACTGATTGCACCTCTTGAGAGTCAGCACTCTAGGATTGAGTTGTGTGGACCATGTGAATTGTTTCTCAAAGGGTCAGAATTTTCTTTAGGGTTTAGGCTCAAATGTAGGGAGCTGATGAAGTCAGTGGGGAAGTTGTGATAGTTAAGTCACTATCATACATACTACTGTTGATAGTCCCTGAACAGATGTGAGACTGGCACTTTTTGTTCATACTGGTGTGTGTTTTTTGTTTTTTTGTTTGTTTTCTCTCTTCCCTAGTTTGGTTCTTTCTGCAGCTTCCTGAGGAAGTGTTAACCTTGCTGTTTCTTCTTCATTGTGAGAATGGAGATTTCTCTATTCTTATGAAAGATATTTAGGCTCAAATTGTCAGTCTGTGAAGTGCCTCACAATACTACAGCACTCATGGTCCAACTTCTGTGTAGAGCACTTTGGATATATCTAAATGAAGAACTTAATAAAGTGCTTCTAAACTGTGCATACTTATACTGTTTCTGTGATGAGCACACCAAAGTTCTTGAGGATGATTTAGAAGTAGAAATTGTTTAAAAATATGTGAATCTGTGGAACTGATGAGGTACTCCTTGATGAACCTGACTACTCCAGATATATTAGGGGTTCTAATTAGTACTGGGTGGACTTGGAGGGTCATTGATTTGCAGGCACATTTGGGCGAGTTTTGGAGTGCTGGGATAGGGACGCCCAGGAATACGTGGCCATCAAGGTTATTCGCAGTGTGCAAAAGTACCGTGATGCAGCTATGATAGAAATTGATGTCCTTCGCACTCTTGCCAAAAATGATAGGTCAGGGTCACGGTGAGTTGTTAATCTTTCAAAATATTGTCATCATCTCTGTAAACTTGTTGTGAAAGTGCCAAGAATGGCAAGGGAAGTTGTCCCTCTCTTAGATGATGCGTGAAGACCCTTGATGTCTCTTGGTTGATACCTCTTTATGTTCTAGACCCAGTAGTATGTGGCAGATAATCTTTGAAGATGTTCTGCTGTAGTGTGATTGCTTCTCTCTGATTGTTCTAGACCTTGACCTAATTTTTATCACATATTACCCTGTTTGTTTCATTGCAATGGGTCGGGGGTGCAGGCATTGTTTGCTGTTGAAAGATTGGTTTGATTTTCGCAACCATGTTTGCATTGTATGCCCACCATCCTATCCCTATTCTCTCTCTGTCAAGCACATGGTGTTATTATAGGTGTCTTAAGAGTTTTGGGGAACATCAGCTGTGATAGACTGTTTGTTGTTTTCTCTTGTATGCTTTAAGTTGCTTTAATTTACAAAATGATTGTTACTTCCTGTCATGTTTTATGGTTAATCCGAACAATTATTCATTATTGATTACATCTGAGCATAAATGGAGGATATTACCTGTTCATGGAATATTCATCTGGATATGTGATGGTGGAGCCATCTGATGGCTGGTTTCTGTTTCTGCCACAGGTGTGTGAACGACTGGGTCCAAGCTTATATGATTTTCTCCGGAAAAACAATTACCGACCATTTCCAGTGGACCTTGTTCGTGACTTTGGTCGTCAACTACTGGAGTCTGTTGCATGTAGGTTTCAAATAAACACAAAAGCTTCTGTTTTTTTAACTGTAGGCTACTGTTATTTTCCTAATGCAAGCTGCTTATTTGTAAGTTGAAGATAAGTCTCTGTTGTCAAAGTGTGACAGACCCTAGAGATCGTTGTTTTTCACAAGTGTGGTGAACCCCATAGGGCCTTTTAGTATCTGCCTCAAAGGCAGAGTTTCCTGATTTGTTGGATTGTTGGGGTTGCCGGCAGACATGCATGAGCTTACGCTTATTCACACTGACTTGAAACCTGAGAACATTCTCCTGGTTTCTTCTGAGTATGTCAAAGTACCAGATTACAAGGTAAGCTCATACGCAAATGTAAGATTCATCACTCTCGGTATCTGTCATTGCAATGGGACCTCAGACCTCACTTTTGATGTAAATCTGAAATTTGCACGAAGTTTTTCTTAGACTGACTACTGTTGTTCCTGATTTTTTGGGTAGCAAAGTGAATTGTAAATGACAAGGTTTTTCAGTAGTAAAAGTGACTATATGTTCCTTCTTGGTGGTGTTGTGTGTCCCTGATGATTTAACCCCATAGTTTAGTCATTGACACTGCACAATGAGCCACACCGAGACAAAAACTGGTGGATTTTTATTCTATGTCCCACCAGGATTGAGACCTTTTTCTGGGTGCTCTGGCAACTTCTCCATACTTGTTGGCAGGTTGGCAGTTGGCAGAAGTCACAAACAGGGAAACATTTCAAGCGAGTACCAAAATCAAGTGAAATCAAGCTTATTGATTTTGGCAGTGCCACATTCGAGAGCCATTACCATTGCTCTGTTGTATCCACTCGGCATTACCGAGCCCCAGAGGTCATTTTTGGTAAGCTTATCTTGCTCAGGTCTGGTCTCTGGATGTTATCAGGACCACTAGAAGTGTTCCTCTGGGGGTTACTGCTTTACTCTTAGTACTCACTGACACTTAACCATAAAAGTCAACCCTGAATTGTGAACTCCAAATACGGAGCTCATAATTGCTTTCTGCAACCAAAAAACCAGTGCAATCTTTCTCTGCAAGTGTTGGATTTTATTTGGAAATATGGATCTTGAACCTATTTGAGGAACCTGGCATTAGTAAAGTTGGTCACACCTGCTTAAAGTGTACGTGGGATCCATATTTGTCTCCCTATTGCCAATTGCTTGGTATATACACCATTTGGCTTTTTAGTTCTTTGTTTCTCAGACGGTCTGTCTTATTGTCCTTTTGAAGAATAAATGCCATCCTCTGAAGGTTCTCTTAAACAGGACTTGAGCATTGCTCAATAAAGAGAAATTAGTATTTGGAATTTCAGCTTTCAGAGTCTTCTGAATGATTTTGTTTAGAGTCTTGTAATTGGAGAGCTTTTTTTAAGCCTGCTTGGTCTTTTTTCTTCTTCTCCCTTCTCTCTGTGTTTTCCTTTATGTGGTGTAGGGTGCTAGCAAGTATCATGGCTTAGTCATCCTGTTGCTTTCAAACTTGTGACAGAAACTTACTGCACAGACTAGTGGTTACACTGGCCTATGCCCACTGTAGGGAGCTGATGAAGTCAGTGGGTAAGATGCAGTAGATAAGTCTGGTTCATCCATGTTCCTGTTGATGGTCCTGGAACAAGTGAAGGACTATCACTGCTGTTCATACTGCTAGTTTTTATTTTTTATGTTTGTTCTAGTACTTCCCTTTTGTGTTTTTCTCAGTTTGTCAATCCTTTTCTGCAAGTTTCTCACCTGGTCCTGCTTCCTTAATCCTGGGTATGGAGAATTTGTGATACTCAAGTGTTATATATAGATTCCTTCAGTGTCCTAGTTTGGTATTAACAAGATGTTATGTGCTTGTCTTAAAGTTGCACCTTAACAGCCTTGTAATGGTTGATTTGGAGTTGCCCATGCTCAAGTCTTGTTCTTAATAGTTTCTTTGCCAGTCTAGCTAGGTGCTCCTAGACTGTTTCAGCAAGTGACAATGATTTTTGCAGTGACCACCTAATATATGACTGTAGAGTGAAGTTGATAATTTTTTTTTGCTGGTTTGACTCCATGTTCACAATTTATGGTACTCTTGATATGAATTGCACACTATAGGCCAAAGGCCGGTTTTGGGGTTACATTGTCTACAACATTTTGCATTCCAGATTGATGAATGTGACCTTAGTACCATTCATCTTCCAAATAAGGTGAAAGAGTTAGGTCAAGGAAGAAAGTAAGAATAGGACACAGATTAGCATGGATGATTCTTACAAATTCTGTGTCTCAGGTCTTGGGTGGACTTATCCTTGCGATCTATGGAGTGTCGGTTGCATTCTTGTCGAACTGTGTTCGGTATGTGATATCCCCTATTATATATAGTATGTCATAAGCTGCAGAAGGTAGTCTCTCTTCCTTCCCCCTACACTGGTGGCAGTATTTAGTGCGGCCCACACTAATTCTGAACATTCATTTTGAGTCACCTACCCACCCAATAGCGTGGACCACACAAATCTCCAACGCCACTAAATATGGAGAAAAAATATGGTCCACACTACTTATAAAAGTTCATGAACAGTGTGGACAAGTAATCAATATGCATGGAATTTCATAGCCAAACCAGCATTATGGTAGTGAACCTCCATTTTGATTGCCTGCACATAGTGTGGACCACAGTAATGTGAAACCCACACTAAATTCCAACCGGCAGTAAATAGTGTGATTTGTGTAGTGCTCTCTGTTCCTTGCACTTGAAAGTTGTACTTTTTTAATACAAAGATTAGCTATCTTGGGTTCATCTGATTATTTTGCCATGAGCTTGGCAGGGGGATGCCTTGTTTCAGACACATGAGAACCTGGAGCATTTAGCAATGATGGAGCGAGTGCTTGGGCCCATTCCTCAACACATGATCAAGAGGGCAGAGTATGTGACCATCAGTATGGTGTTTCTGAATAGTTGTGACCAACAGAAGGGTGATGTTGTAAGTTTTCCTTGTTTGGAATTCTGATGGTATAATTTGTGTTCTGAGTAACAGTCGGCGTTCTGAAAAGTATGTCCGATATGGACGTGAGTTAAATTGGCCAGAGGGAGCAGTATCAAAAGAGAGCATTCGAGCTGTACGCAGATTACCCAGACTACGGGTATGTGGTTCTTTGACCATTAGTTAATTTACATGGTCTAAATTGTGTTCTTAGTGAACCCTTAATTGTGAGTTTTTGGGAAGGTTAAAAATTAAGTCCCAATGCATTTTCAAAACAGAATATTGACCTAACTGTCCAATGGGGTTTCAGAAGGATCTAGAAGTGGAGCTTCTAAAAGATATGCAAGTAATGGAATTTTCATGAATTTGGGTACTCAATGCCAATCAAACAAAAGGTTCATATGATTTTTATTTAGAGCTAGTTAATGGGAATTTTCTCGGCTCAAGAACTCATCAGTGTTATTAATGTTTTTTGAAAAGATTTGGCCTTTTGAAGTTGTCAGATATGCATCTGACATTGTGTTGAGTATTATGATTTCCTTCCAGAGAAAACATAAGTGGCAATTGGCATCTTCTGTTTCTTGACATTGTCTACATATGATGTTGGGGGGACATGAAATGTGAAAATATAGCTTTGTATTAGGCTGTATAGGCAGTTGATGAATAAGGAGGCCCACCATCCAATAGTCAATGCTGTTTGTAAAGGCCTGAAGTTTGGTTAGTGTTAAGATGGGTGGACTTACAATAGCATCAAATGAGGATGTGTAGGTTCGAATTCTTCCCCCTCTCTTGAATGGACTGTGACATTTGGATTCAGTTGTGGGAACCTTTTTTTTTTTTGCAGAATTTGATAATGCAACATGTAGATCATTCTGGAGGCTTGCTAATTGACTTGTTGCAAGGATTGCTCAAATTTGAGCCATCAGAGCGATTGACGGCAAAGGAAGCACTGAAGCACCCTTTTTTCAGAGAGCCCAGTAGACGCTTGTAAACACTGTTAATCTTTGCTCAAGTCACCCATGTTTTGCATGTATCAGCGATACCATGTAATTTCATGTGCCTAGAAGATAATTAGCTATGATCCATGCCTCCTCAAGCACTCATATCTTGTTTGTGTCAGGGTACTGTTCTTCATGGCCTTTATGTGTCATCAAGATGCAGTTGGGAAGGGGATGATACTCTCTTGACCATTTCCCCTGCCTCTGTACCATTCTTTCAGGTTTGCCATTTGACTGGATTGGCTTCCTGCTGTACTAGTAATTGAATGCAAGTTGAGAACTGTTTTGAGATCTTAATCCTTCCCTCGAAAAGTAGAGTTTCTCATAACATACTCTCTTCTGTATTCTACAATAGATTTCAGGTTGTGCTGTGTGCTTTCAAGGGAATGATTGAGAAAAATGTGGAGGAGCCCATGTTTTTGCTGTGATGCATAAGAGCCATTGACTTTTCTACTACTACCATTTAGGATGCACAGTACTCGCAGATGGTAACCAATAATGTCCAACTGCAGATAACTCATGTAACGTTAATTAACATTACATGGGTTATCTGTAATGTAATAACATTATATTAGTAGTGCATGTTATGTGACGGGCAAATCCAGCTTATCTGTGTTGTTATGGATGGTAACCTAATGGCTAAGAAACAGATATGCTGTAATGTATATCTGTTGTGCTACCATGGGTCCTTGTTGTGACACCAAGAGCAAATGAGTTTTTGCAACAGAATTTTGTAGAGATGCTATTGCTTGCCACTTTGTAGAAGGGACTGAATTGTGTGATTTTCATATGCCTATTAGGAATTGGTGCAACCCTGCAAAACTTTATTAATAAACACGCTGTAGATTTGGAAAATGTACAAAGGAAAAGGAAGAATTTACAGGATGTCAAATTAGCTTAAACTAGATGTTGAAATCTATCTATGTCAAAAATCAACTGCCTGTAATAGGTCGGCTGTATTTTTACATGTCAAAAAATGACCGCTTGCAATAAGTTGGCCATGGTTATGGGAGGTGTGTCCTGAATTCCTCTATGCACAAAATAGCGAAAAGACTTTTAATAGATGTGCTTGTGCCAATTACACCTTGGTATTCATAATTTATATCAATGATGGCAAACTCCTATCTGAATTTAAAAGTTGTTCTAGTATGATTTGCATATGCGAGTGTAAACAATGGCATTTCAGTTGTAAATTGCCCATGTATGAAAAAGAAAATCTTAAGTGTGTAGGGCTTTTACAACTCGGTAGTTAAGCATATGAGAAAGGGTTGTTACTGTATAATTTGCATATTCAACTGTACACAACTCAGTTGCAGACATACCCCCCTGTGGAAAAGAAAATCTAAGTGTGTAGGATTGTCACAACTTGGTACCTAAGTAGTAAGTATGCAAGTAATGGTTTAACTGTACAATTTGCATATGCAAGTGTAAACAATAGCATTTCAGTTGCAAATACATACCCCTTTGATAAAAAGAAAATCTTACAGTGTTTAGAGTTCTTACTTTAAACCTTTTTCTCTTTAAAAAGGGTGACTCAGATTTCAATTAGCTCATTCATATAAATTTTACAAAGGCCTTACATAACCCCATTTTACTTGCACATATGCAAGCAATGGATCTCATATTTTGAAGGCCTTTTGTGGCCTCATTTTGCATGTACACATACAGGAAATGGATCCCATATTACTATTGCCTGAAGAAGAGAAGAGTTTATCCATAACTCGGTACAAAGTGTTGAAGTGGACAGTAAAGCCCAAAAGCCCACGGGCTGGGCTTTCCAGGAAATCAGGGCCCCATGTGGCAGAGCCAAGCACAGACCCAATTCCCATAAAGCCCAAGTCTGCCATCAAGGGCTTTACATTGCTTAAAAACCATTGCAGTTTTCTTTATTTTAATTCCAGTGATTCCCAGCAGGTACACTCCAGATACCATGGGAAAAAACAACAGCAAGCTTTTCAAAAAGCTAAAAGCCCACCTCCACAGATATTACATTTTTTGAAATGCTCGCTGGTGTATAATGCTCTGTAAGGCTACCTGCAACAACACTAAAAAACTGCACAGGTTTTTACAACCCTGGGAAGGTAAAGCTTAGTCAAACCCACATATGATGACTCTGGTGATCAGGAATTTATTCTGTTTAATGAACACAAAAGGGATCACAGAAACAAATAAAAACCTGCTGTTGATGGGATCCATGTTGAAAGCATTGATGCAACTAGGAACTACCTCCGAGTGTTGGAGGAATGATATACATAACTCCAACCAGCATCATCAGATACAACCTTCAAGTTGCTACTATGCAACAATGGTGGCAGAGTGGTGGTGCAAATTTGCTCCACAAGCAGCATGAAAAACACACCCAGATCTGTTCCAGTGGCCACAGCAACGCTCAGAAATCCTTTTACTTCTTGTTCTCCTCCTTTTTTCTTGCCCTCTCCTGCCTCTGTCTTCAATCACTGAGTTCCATTCCTTCTCGTTAGGTCACAAATTTGGCATACAAAACCAGGCTCTGTCTGGAGACTAATAAGAATGGAAAAAAGGAGCTGTACCATTGGAAGGTCAGAAAGAAAGCCCTTACAACAACTTTGATGATAAGCTTGGCAATGGAACTCATGAAGAGTTAATTCATGAACTCTCTTTTTTGCAACCAAAACAGAAAAGAGAAGCTTGACAAGTGAGTAAGCCTAGGAAGAAGAATATCATGTTTCTAGATGTACAAAGATGGGAAAGCCAATGCTGATATGGGGCTATAAAGATGACATGATTTTGCAAATGTCTTCATAGTCAATGGCTGGCAGAATTCTTCCATCAAAGGCACCATTCTCAATCTGGACCTTGGCAGCAAACTTCTGTGTATCAATTGCAAGAAGGCGCGCATTTGATCCCCTATAAGCGCCATTCACTATCCTGACAGTGCCTCCAATCTGTGGAAGTACTGTCTCAAGCTCCTCTTGATCCACTTTGAGTAGGTGATTGCTTTCCAACATCCTAATCTCACCAACATACTTGCTGATCACACGCTCCACAACACCCTTCTCTTTGTAATACCCTTTGTCAGCAAGGCTTTGACTCATTACCTTGACAACAAGATCCTTACAAAGCCAGTAATCTTTCCTGTTCACCTTCTCTTTTGCCTTCTCTTCTTCTCTCATCATGTCAGCAAGAACGGTAGAAGTACCTTGTGTTTCATTCTCTTTGGTACTGTTCTCCTTTCTCCATTTCTTGCTTGGCTGCAGGGTGGAGTCATCGTCCCGTTCCTCAAAGATGGAAGCAGACTTTGCCGTCTTACCAGCTGCAGTTTGTTGCAAGATTGTATCTGCTGCTGCTTTTGAAGACACTGTTGCAAACGAGAATCCAATTTTCTCACCTTGCTGCTTGAAGAGCTCTGTCTTCTCGACCTCGATTTGCTCTTTGTCAGGCTTGGAGTTTACGGCTCTCTCGATCTGTTCAGCAAGGACCTTCTCCTGTCGATCCTCGTCTGCAAGCTCAGCTCTTGCCCGCTTATTCTTCAAGCCTTCTTTCAACAAGGTTTCAGGCTCACGATCGATGAAGGTTATGAACCAGCCCTTGGGAGTCTCATCAACCTTGCACTTTCCAATCCGACCCAGGTACTTGACAAAATCCGTGAGCGTGGCCCATTTGGTGGAGTTCATATGGATGTGATGTCGGTTTGCAATGTACTCGTTCCATACCACCGTCGCCGCCACTCTGCTGAACCGATGGCTCCTCTTCAAGTGCTCCATAAATGATTCCTCGAACTCCTCAGAGTACCCATCGATGAAACGGTCCGGATTCTCGCCAAAAACTTGCATCTGCCGCTGGTGTCCCTCCGACATGCAATGGCACTTGAACCCATTCTCGTCACGACACTGCTTCTGACACATCTGGCAGTACCATCGCAGCTTCTGCAGCCCCTTCGCCTTGATTCTGTTGGCTATGGCCTTTGGTGTCAGAAATTCGTTCTTCCCCATCCCCTTCCGTGCGACGACAGAAGAGAAACCACCAGCAAATCAGATAGACCAAGCTCTGAAATAGATGCTTCTGAGAGAGAGAGAGAGAGAGAGAGAAAACACACACACACAAGAGAAAACCGCAACAGAAGAGACACGAACAACTCAAAACCCTAAAGCCCGAAAACCACAACACAAGAGACAAGAAGAACTCAAAACCCTAAAGCTCGAAACCGATTTACGACAAGTAGAAGAAGTAGAAGCACATCCCGATTGTTTCCGCTCCAATTCTTCCAAATTGCAGAGCAAATCTTGGATGCCTCAGAACAACAACAGGAATCCTATGACCCATTACCCAGATCCTTCTTCAAAATCATGCCCAAATCCTTCATCAAATCCTGTCGAGAGCAAAATGTGTTGCCAAGGATCAAAACTACAAAACCCTGATACTAGATGCGCTTGCTTGCCGATCGATTTCTTGGTTGTTTTCCCCCGAGGACTACTCGGAAAGCTATCTATCGATCGGGGTTCCACGGTGTGGAGGATCACGCGGTTCCGTCGGCGTGCACCTTGGGCTTGATGCAGCAAAGCTGTTCTAGGGTTTTGTGTAAGTGTATTTGTGCCCTCCAAGAGAAGCCATTGATAACAATGTTTTCCCTTATACATATTACCTTGGCAATTTTCAACACATATTTGTCAAATAATTGATTTATTTCGAGTTTTTTTATTTTGAAAAAATAAAATATTTTGAAATTTTTAATTTTTTAAATAAGTTTTTTTTTTTGTTAATTCTTTTTTTTTGAAAATTTCAACATTTCTGAAAATAATGTAATCTGTTGAAGCTGCCAAGGTTAATGCCAAGGATAATTTTATTAATCAAAAACATTAATGAATTAGTAAATATATTTTTAGCATTGTATCGTAATACAAAAGGCAACTTCAACCTAGGTTTGTTGAATAATCAAATAATTTTGAAGATTCCATTTTGAAAAATAAAATATTTTCAAAATATTCCAAAGGATTTTTCATCTTATTTCACAAAAGTTTATTCTTTGAAAAAAATCAATGTTTTTTAAACAACATATTTTTCACATCATGTGAGAGTGCATCTTCAATCTCTTGTATCACATTGAGCTTTCAATCCTCTCTTTGCCCAAATCGATTTCAAACATCTAATTTCCTTCATTTCAAGAAAGATGTTTTGTTATCTCAAAAAGTAGTCATGCATGCAAGTTAGGGTCACAACAAATTGATTGGTTAGGCCAAGTTTTGAGCTTCTCAAATCTACCTTAAACTCACAATATTATCATCACATTTGACGTACAAATCTTGACCAAAAAAATTAGATGTTGAAAAAAATAATATTTATGACTACAATTTTTTGGACTTTAATATGTTTTCATCAAAATAATTTATTGTCAATTAATCATTTATTAGAGCAAGGTTTCATGGTGTAATTCAAAACCATTAAATATTGGTTGAATTTTCTTTTACTCAAATGTGGTGATTATTAAGGCTATTCAAAAAGGTCAAAGATTAAATAGATTGATTGGAGTTTATCAATCCTTGATTACATACTGTAGCACTAAACTTAATACTATTGATTTATAAGAACATCACTAGACATGCAAGTTAAGATGCAAAGCTTAACAACCATGACCATAAATAACTTTGTTGAGGGCATATATAGATTTGAATGAAGATCATGACTTGAGTTTATGTGATGAACGTGTGTATTGCAAACACCATCATACTTTATTTCTTTTGAATGGGATTCTTGTACAAAAATAATTCTTGTGTTTGTGCACACATATTTGTGCGGCCTCATGGCAAAACATGTCATGGAAGGGTGAAAAAAAATTCTTGATTATCATTGATGATTTTTCTAGGAAGACATTCTTTTACACCATGAGTTTGATAATTTCAAAGTTTGCAAAGCTTTGATGGAAAATATAAGAAGAAGATCAAGACAATTAGTTGTGCAAATGTATTGAATAGTTGTTTGGTTTATAATTTCATCCACTCCATAGAACACGTTGAAATTTTTGGAGTTATGGGAACCAAGGGGGATTGTAAGGAGTGCCAACAAGGTGTGATCATATAGAAAAAAATAAAATTAATTCCAAGTTAGATTTTTAAAGAGTTCAACCATAGCTTATGGGTTCTAAAAGGAATGGCAACTGCAACATATGTCTATAATCAAATTCCTACCAAGGTAGTTTCAACCATGACACCAAAAAAGGTTTAGTGTGATAACAAACCTACAACAAGTCATTTGTGTGTATTTAGTTGTGTTATGTTTGTTCATGTGTAAAAGGAAGCAAGAACAAAATTGAATTTCACAAATGTCATATGCATATTCATTGGCTATGACGAAGAGACAAAGGGATCCATATTGTACAACCATGTAGATCAACAATGCGTTATGATCAATTGTGATGTCTTCTTTAATGAATCATAATTTTTTCCATGAAATATATCATTTCAAAATTTGATTTTGGATTGATAATGCCACTCAACAAAACCATTTGAAATGAAATGGTTGTGAATTAACTTTTGAATGAAATTGGAATAATATCATAATAGAAATTTTTTACAAGACTTTGGAATTACTCAAAACCAAATTAATAATTCAGTGTCCTAAATTATTATGATATATTAATATATCAATTTCATAGAAGCTTAACAAAATGGGTTTTGGGCACAATCATTATCGCTATGGGAATGATCAAATAGACCAAGCTTCAAGCAACGTAATTAAAAAAAACCAAAAAAACAAAAAGACAAATGTTGAAAATAAAACTTTTGCATGAACTTTATCATTTCCAATGAAGAGACTACATAAATTTGTCAAAAGACTTTAAAGCAGTAAAAAAAATGATGTTCCCTAAAAGCCCCTATGAATAAAAAATATTTCACTCTCCCTTTTGCAAAAATAAGATTGATATTAAAAATATTTATTTATAAGTAATGTTGTTCAACTTTGAAAAACTACTAAAATTGTCATTAACCTTTAGTAGGGGCAAATTTGACTTTAAATGGTGATTGATACCCTTGATATACTTCCAATGCCTCTTTTGAATCAAGCATTGTTCAAAATATCCTAAGTTTTGATTTGTAACTTCCTATAAAAATAACCAATCACCATTGAATTTTTTTATTTTCAAAAGTTCAAAAAAAATTGTTGTTAACATGGATCAAAACATATGTTTCTCGATCAAAAGCTCAATATGGCTTGTCTGAAAGAGTAGTTCTTCAATAGATGGAAGAAATTTTGATGTCAGCTAGAAAAATCAAAACCTTTGATGTGTTTTTCTTTGTTGACATTGATGAGCCCCATTATGTCTTAGATGATAAATATTCATTACAATGAAAAAATGGCATGTGTATTCTAAATTCTAGTCCTTATGACATAACAAGACTTGAGTGTTTATTTATTCTCCACCAAGTCATAAGCTACTATGTTGCAAATGGATTTTCAAGATCAAATATTCAATGCCAATGGTTTTGTGGTCAAGAAGTTTTCACAATTTGAAAGTATTGATTATAATAAAAGACTATCCCTTTGTTGCACAAATGGAATTAATTAAAATTGTGCTTGTAGTTGTAACTATTCAAGATCTTCAGGCGCATCAAATGCCTATCAAAATTGTCTATTTTAGTGGAAATATTTTAAAGAATATATGTATGTAATTGCCAAAAAGCTTTGAGGTCAAGGGGAGGAGAACATGTAAGTTTTTGAAATTTGTACATGGTTTGAAACAAGCTCTTTAGACATGGAACCACAAGATTGATTTGTAGATTTCTTGTCCTTGAAATGTTCAAAAGGAACTTTGATAATCTTAATGTCTATTCCAAGAAAGCTCAAGATAACTCATCTTTTATCATAATTTTGTATGTTGATGTTTTCATTTTAACATTTAATGATTTGACTTTTTTGAAATATATAATAATCCCTCAATTGAATTTGAGGTGGTGGATGTAGGTGAAAATTGATATTTGTTGGTAATACAAGTGAATCGCATTTGACAAAACAAAACATATTGAACGAAAAAAAACATTGAAAGTAAATTGAAGCACTTTGATATGGCTAAAAACAAGCTAGTGTGAACCCTTTTATTACCAATTGTAAACTTTTGAAGGATATGGGTGTTTAAAATTTTACAAATTTGAAAATAATGTGGATTATCCCATTTCATAATGATATTGGAAATTTCATGTAATGGGATTTCTTGGCACACATATATTTTTAAGTTGAAATGTGCTACTTATTAATTGGTTGTGATGCTCAAAATGACAAATGTTGCCCAACATTACTACTTTGTGAAAGTTTTGTATTTTGGGTTTTTGAATTTGTTACATGGTTATTAGTTTGGGTATTTGTAGATGATAATGCTTTTGGTTTCACAAAATGTTTGCTTATGAATGTGATGCAGAGCTTCTACTTTTGTGACTTGCCACAAACTTGTTTCCAAATGATTTTTATTTTTTTGCCTTTTTTCCTTTTGCTTTCTATTTATGTTATGTTTATCAATTCTTCTTAGCCTAGAACATCAATCACATAATAATTTCGTGTATTCTTTGTCGCCTTTGACTTCAATTGAATTGAATATTTGTGTTGCAATTTTGTTAAATAATTAAATTCTTTCCCTATTGATTCTACATGTGTTGTTGTGATTGGTGTATGCAATGTTTGTGATAGTGTAGTTGTTGATATTGACCAAATTTGCTTATTTCTTCCCAAGGGATGTGTTTTCAACTCATTTTCATTGTTTTTCATTTCTTTTTTTTATAAGTTATAAGATCAAACTTCAAATTTTTCTCTTACATTCTGCACCTCAAAAAATTTAATTATTTTGCGAACTGATTTTTGTTGCAAATAGTTGGAATTTCTGATGGAATTTTTTTATCATTAGATTTAGTTCCATCATTTTTCTATCTTTCTATTTTGCAAAATCTGTACCATACATTTGAATTGAATCTCAATCATTTAGTCACAAAAGAAAATTTCATGATTCCAAAATTTTTACATCGGATAAAGCCCTTGAATGAAGGCATTATGGAAATCAAGCATGCACTCGACTATCACATTATGCAAGCCCTTATTTCAACACTACCTTTGTCCTTGGGCTTTACCCTATACTCGAATGTCCATTTTATATTAGATGGAGAGTCTATATTCAAGTTTATCAAACTAATACAATGAAAGAGTGTTAGGTGTCATTAAGAGCCTTTCATTTTACACTATCAATGTAAACAATATTGACTTAGGGCATCTCCAAGGGTGCTCATATGTGACCTTGCAAAAATATTTTTCACATTCAAGTTTAGTTTTTTTTTTTTTTTGGCAACCTCACCCATAAAACCAAAACTAGGATCACATACTTAACATCATTGGAGATGCTTTTATGTACATAATATCCAAAGCTGTAGGCTGGAACTAAATTATGGAAGTCATGAAGTAGGGTTGTCTCTATTGTGTGTGTTTGTGTGTATTTTGTTTTGTTTGATGGAACCAAAGTGACCATCATCCATGAGAAGACTTAGGCAAATTTGGCTATAAACTAAATATGGATGTTTTTTTTCAAAAAAATCTTCTACCATTTGGCTACCCGACTAAAAATGATAAAATATGAAACTGGAACTAGAGAAGGGTCTAGAGTTATTTTTTCAAAATTTTTGAAACTAACTATTACTCATCCTTTTCCTATTTTTTTGTGTTGCTCCTTTTGTTTTGACACTCTATAAAATCATTTGTAGCCCTTCAGTTTGCATCTTCAATGACACAAAAATCACTCAATTGGTTAAGGAATGAGTAAAATATTGGAAAGTGTTTGATGATAGGTATGTGTTCGATGATGGACAATTTCACTCTACCAAAATCGCACTAGGGGCCCCATGGTTTTGGAGGATTGTGACATGGTCACATCCAAACAAATAAAACAAATGCCTAGATTAGTATACACATGTACTCCCATGCTTTCAATTTCATGTAGCCAATGAGAAGGCTCAACATAGAGAGAGGAGGGCCCAATTTGTTTTTGGAAGGGGGGGGGGGGGATTTTTTTGAGTTTTTTTGTTCCTCATGTGTTCCCCAATATGTTCCCAATAGCACCACACTTAAATCCTATATGCTTTGTGCAAAGTTCTCCCCTTTTTCACCTACAAAAGATAGGTGGGTCAAGGGAGAGGCACCCCATCCTCCAATAGAAATGAGGGGCCAATCCTTTTTCACTTATATTTTGGAGAACCTCCAAAGTTTCAGGTTTTTGGTGTTATGGGCCAATCAAAATGGCTCATTGCACCACCCCAAAAAAAACAAAACAAAACAAAAACTTGTGAAGCACCTCACATCTAATGAATTGAAACATGAATATACAACCCTAATACATATATATGGGTATAGCACATTATTATGCCCCCCATGTTGATGCACGTGCCATTAGCCTACACCAATAGTGTTAAAGGGCATAGGTAGTCATAAAAATTCTTGGCAGCCAATGGGATGAGCATGCATTCAAGGGGCCCAATTTTTTTCCTTTTGAGGAGGGTGGGGAGTGGTGTTGATTTTTTTCAATTTGTGTTGTTCCTAGGTGTTTGCAACAAATTCCCCAAGTTCTCAATAACAACCCCACTTTGTCCTAGATGCATTGCCTGATGTGAGTGAATATTGGCACTTAATATGTTTGGAGCAAATATTTTTATATTGAGAAGTCTCCAAAGTTTCAGAATTTGTGTGTGTGTGTTTTTCACAAGTTTCACCTCGTCTTCTCTTCCTTCGTAAAACTTTGATCAAAATTTGCAAAAAGTTTGACTATGGAATGGTTATTGTTTTGACAAAAAAATAAAAATAAAAAAATAAATGTTAGAAGGTGCAAAATTAGTGCTATTTGTTGGCCTACAAGCTTAAAAGTACTTTTGAATTTTTTTTTAAAAAAAATTTACAAGAACTTATTGTTTTAACTCTTGTCGAATACATGTGTAATTCTTGTTATGAGATAATGTCCTGCAAACTCTTGATCATTACATGGAATTGACAGTGCCAAAATTCATAGCAAAATGGATGAACTGACACCCATATTATACCTCGATAAAAATCCTAAAATTCATTTAAATTATTTCTAAGAATTACAAATATCCCTGAATCCATGGTTTAAACTAAATGGGGGTCTCTGAGTTCAAATCTAACAAATTTCTGAGCTTAATATGGCCACTAACTAAAAGGCCTCACTTCAAAAGGGTGAATTTTGGTACCTACCAACATGGGTGCTGGTTGACCCTGGCCAAAAGTTTCCAACCTTGTTGGGGCCCACTAGACCCCAGGTTACAAGTCTTTTACAGATAACTTTATTATATGGATCTTTTGGAATGGCAGAATCGAATGGAAACAATCAGTAAAAGCTCACTACATGATGGTACTTCAGAAGTTCATTATAGAGTACACTGGATGCGAAGGACTCAGTTCACTTTGGTATCTGCCGTTCTGACTTCGCTCCCATGCTGGCAGGGAGCCAGAAAGGCCAACTTGTGCCTCCTCTGGTGCTCATATGGTTACCTCCTCTTGTGAATGTGAGTTCACAATGGAGTTCCCTGTGGCATTAAGATGAACACCCACCAGTGAACCATCCAAAACATCCCCTTTTGGATTTTTGGATGGGATGAAACCCAACCCTAGGGACTGTCCTCTGGGGTGGGTTTCTTTCTTTTTTTCTTTTCTTTTTTGTTCCCCCACGCCCCTGACCTTGCCACGGTCAGTTCTAAGAAAAACCCAGCTACCTACCCCTCCTAGCTACCTACCCCCTACCAACTACCTACCCAAACCCTAAACCGAAAACCCTTTCACCTCCCTTCTCAGTTTCAGAGTTCTGCCATGCTCCTTGATGCTCTTTTGGGCTCTAGAAGCTCCATCGCGTTGTGCTCCTCAAAGCTCTACCATGCTCCTAGTGCTCCTCCAAATGCCTGCCATCACCATCGCTAGAGGGAGAGTGAGGAGCAAGGAACCAGAGGACGCAAGGATGTGTCCTCTGGTTCCTTGCTCCTCACTCTCCCTCTAGCAATGGTGATGGAACAAGAGCCACACATGCCCCCCAAGGTCGCCATCACGTACTCAAGTAAGCCTGCACCTAGCTCCTAGTGGATCTTTTTGCTCATGTGCTATTCTTTCATTTGCTTGCTCTTCTTGCTCTTGGTACTTGTTTCTAGTTGATCCTCTTCCCTACTCGCTCTTGGTGCTCCTGGTCGGTCCTCTACTATGCTTGCTTCTAGTGCTCCTCTTCCCTGCTCACTCTTGGTTGCTTCTCTTCCCTATTCACTTTTTGTGTTCCTAGTGCTTTTGGTCACTTCCATGTTTGCTCTTGGTGCTCTTGGTGTTCTTGGTTGCATTTTTTCCCTGTTCATTCTTGGTGTTCTTGATGCTCTTGGTGCTATTCTTCCTTGCTCCTTCTTGGTGCTATTCTTCCTTGCTCCCTTTTGGTGCTCCTAGTGCTTTTGGTCGCTCCTTTTCCTTATTCACTCTTGGTGTTCCTAGTGTTCTTGGTCACTCTTCTTCCTTATTTGCTTTTGGTGCTCATGGTGCTCATTCCTAGTGCTCTTCTTCCTTGCTTGTTATTAGTGTTCCTAGTAACTTCCTTTTTCGGTTTTGGTGTTTCTTTTCCCTATTCACTCTTGGTGTTTTTAGTGCTCCTGGTCACTCCTCTTCCCTATTTGTTCTTGATGTTCCTAGTGCTCACTATTGGTGCCCCTATTCCCTGCTCATTCCTAGTGCCCATGGTGCTTGTTCCTAGTTGCTCCTCTTTTGCTATTCGTTCTTGGTGCTCTTGGTGTTTTTCCTCCTTGGTCGCTTTTAGTGCTTTTGGTGCTCCTCTTCCATGTTTGCTCTTGGTGCTCATGGTGCTCATCATTGTTCCTTTTCTTTGTTCGCTCTTGGTGTTTTTCTTTTATTTGTTTTTAAATTTTAGTTGGTTGTTTGATATTGATTTGGTTTGTCTTGGGTAATAATATGATAACTCAAAATGAATTGAAATGGATATGAAGTGTTATAGGCATTGATGCACCAAATGCACCCACACATGCAAAAACGAAAGTGGAAATTCAACTTACAAGTAAAAGTGAAGAGGTTCAGACAGCTAGTGGAAGTTTAGGTGTTGTGGTAAAGGTTTAACTAGATATTGAAGTTGAAAATGCTTAGTGTTGTAACCCTAGCCCTGGGCTCATGACCAAGGCAAGGGCTTACGAAGATGCGAGCCAAGAGTGAACTCGGGAGTCACATTTCATGCTCCCAGGAGTGCAAGAGAGTGAGAGGGAATGAACCCCACACTCCCAAATGAACACCCACTTTGGGAATTAGAGTTTCAATGGACTCCTGAATTTTCAGAGGGCAATTGCAAAGGTCAAAACTCATTGGATTGAAAAGTTCCTTATATCATTGAAAAGCTCTTGGAATGTAGATGTCTAAAATGAGCTTGCATGACCCATTTGAGTACCTAAAACACAAGTTATGGCCAAAAGAAGGGCTGGAAGTCAAATTGTCAATTTGACTTTTGATCACTAAAAGTTAGGAATCGCCCCAATTTCTTTGTGTGCATGTGGTTTTGGAAAGATCTCGAAGAGGGCTACAACTTTGCTTCAGACCTCACCCTAATCAGAGGTCTACACACAAAGTTATGGGCCCCCAAAGTTGCAAAAGTCTCCACTTTGGGAATTTCAAGACTCCCACTTATGTGTCCCGGGACAAAATGACATTTGGGTGCTGGACCTGTGGCCAGGCACAAAGTATGCTATAAGGGGGAAGGTGATGGCTTCCCCCAAGTCCGGGCCGTGGTGAATCTTATGAATCTATGTTTGCACGTGGCTCGTCCATGCACCAAAGGTGTTTTAGCTCTGCATTAACCAACTTGTTGTTTGGTTTGTGCAGGTCTGTGTGAATAAGTGACTTGCTTTTCAATCTTCCTAGTCCCATCTTGGAGTTCTAACACACCCCTTTACCCCCGAAGTGCTATGAATCAGGGAACACGCCCCAATTTTTTTTCCTTCCGATGTCTTCTTCGGACTCGCAACTGAATCCATCAAGGAGCTTAGGGGTGCGTCACTTAATTTGCTAGTGGAAATGAAGAACTTTCTCCATTACAATCATATTTTCGATCAATATAAAAACATCATCAAACATTTGTGCTTTATGTGTTTCTTGAAATTGTTGAATTTTTGTATATTTACAAAATTTTAGCCCCACTCATCTTTTAGATTGAGAGATGGGTGGGGTTTTTTTCGTCAATTTTTTTGTTGCAATACCCCAATTCTTTAAGGTATTGTTCATAGTATACGCCCCTGTCTTTATGAATGTTTGGCATATGTAACACATATGCAAAAGTTTAATCCAAGGGGCAGTACTTAAATGTGGGTAATGCATGGTTGTTTAACCCATCATTGACACTTTGAATGCATGCATGTATTGCTATATTTTAATGGGACAATTTCTTATGAATCCACCTCCATTTAATGGAATTAATGCATGTTGTACAATTGGTCCTACTTACATTTATTTATCATATATTTGGCTCCAAACATTTTGACATTAGTTTATTAGGGCACACATACTCTATTGTTAATCAAGTATGGAACAACAAACATTTGTTTAGGATTTGGTTTTTCCCATTTTGAAACATATATGGAGATTATTCGACCTATATGAACAAGAAGGAAAACAACTTCCAATTCATTAAAGGTATGAATTTAACTTTACTTTATTTCATTCAATTAAATTTGTATAATTTTTTTTTTCCCCACCATGAGCTAGTTATCAAAATCATATATTTGTTTTCATTTAGGTTTTTTCCTTCTTAATATTTAATATTTATAGGTTAATTGTTTACTATGCAAAGATTTTATTCCAAAGCTTATGGTTTTTTTTCCCAGAGCACAAGATTTTTGGTAAACACTTATGAATTTGTAATACATGGGTGTAAGGTTTTAGGGTCCTTTTTTTCAATGTGCAATTAGGTTTAAAGCATTGGTTGGATGGGTTCATGATGAAGGTTTATAAGTTACAAATTCGTTGGGCTTCCAATTGTAGCTTTAATTTGGGGGTTGGATCTTGATTGGGGAAGGTTTCAAAAAGACAATTTTCCTCAAACAAAGTAGCAATATTACCTTTTTTTGTAAACTACAAATTAGGGTTTCATTTATCATTCATAAGTTGTTGAAATAACTAACATTCATGTTTGGATAATGTCAATGATTTGTTGGGTTTTAAATTGTCCCGATCGGAGGGAATAAACACATATGGTAAATGATGGGTTAAACTATATATGAGGGTATTGTTGTCCATTTGCATTTAAGAAGTTGTTGTGGGTTAATATAATATAATTCAAAAAACATTACTAACATGAAATAAAGTGACACGTATTTTTGCACATGTGATACATTTGAAAATTACATCATGAGGTGACCTCCAATGTTTCAATCCATTCAAATCTAAAGTTTGACACATTCACCTTTCTCCAATGTCAACTTAGAGTGGAAAACTGTATTTAGGCATGGGGGCCAAAACAAGGTGGCAATTGAAGTTGCATATATTCCCCATGGAAGAGTATCATAATTTTTGGAGGGTGAACGAGGGGATATGTAAACCCCATTTGAGTGGAACAAACATAAAAACTTGGCCCTGCAAGAAGAAAAGGTTGAAAAGCCAACAATCAAAAATCACCTTGATCATACTTGGCATTTGCAACAACTCATGTATATAAAAAAATTGTTTTTCATTTTTCATCTAATATAACATGGTCTTGTCTCACTTTATTTGATTGAATGTATGTCTTATAGGTACCAATGTGGCTATGGACCATAAGACCACCATGGAGATTCCAATGCATGATCCATAAAGCATGGTTGTTTGGCCCACTTTTCAATCAAAAGGCTATACACACAACCTGATGTTGTGGAAATCACTTTTACCATTGAGCACACATTCGAGCCTATGGAGATCTAGCGCATGGGGCATGAGACCCAGATTTTGTTGCACAAATGTCTTTGTATGCTCTTCGTATGTTGCAAGTTTTGAAGGATTATATATGGACCCAATTGAAGTTAGGGTACACGGTGAAACAAATCGACAAACACAAGACAATTTGGTGGGCATGAGTTAATGTAGGGGAGCCCATGACCAAAGATGACTTATTGGGATTACAAAACATTGTATATTTGGATTGAAAACACAAGAAGGATAGTTGGTGCCTACACTGAAACCTAACAATTTTTATTCAATCATGTGTATGTGTTCACCTTGATGATATTTTTTATTTCCAAGATGCAAGTGAGGTGATTGAGATTTAAATGCCCTTCGCCGTAGGGATTCGGACACCTGCATAGTTCTAGGCCATGATCCAATTCAACACTAATGATGTGAAATATCATTTACTCACATTGATGGTATTGATCTTCATCACATTGGGATGCCAATTGCTTGGGTCATCACAAGTTGGCAAACTTATGAAGATTTGTGGAATGGTTAATTCCATTACAAGTGAAGTTTGTGGCAAACATGCGCAATTATATTAGAAACCCTTGTGTTTTATTATGGATGATGCCCCACAAAAATTATAACATTATGATGGGTTCTACTTTACTTTCGGATTTTGTGTACATTTTCACTAGTTGGGATTTACATAAGGTTGCACTTCATATTGATCATTATGTTTGAAAAAATAAAATTCAAGTGAATTTTTTTGTGCATTCTAGGATTGTCTAAAACACCAATCATGTCTCGATTTGTGTTTGGCATGTGTTGAAAGCATGGTGTTTAATGTCTATGGAGAAAATAAAAGATGCGAAAATGAGGTGTGCAATATTTGATTGCCTTTACTTGGTGATGTTCATGTCCATCAACCTAGGGGAGACCATTGAATTGTTCAAAGCATGTGGGAGGGGAAAAGTGATGGAATGTTTAATAGCTTTAAGTCTAGTGATACATGGACCTAATATTTTTGGGCTTCCTATTGCCAACTTGTAATGTAATTAAATTATTTATAGCCCAATGTTTTAAGGCAATTTTGACACTTGTGAAATTCAAACCTTAACTTTCATGTGCAATGTGCATGTCTACGTAGATTTGTGGATGGTTAGTTTTTGTCAAGTGCCACACTCCAATCAAAATATGCAAGCTAGCATATAATCTTACCATGGGGCATTGAAGAGTTGTTTTTCTTTTGATACAATAGGCCTCAACAGATGTCGCATTGATTGGTTGGTGTACATGTGGAAGCTCACTATAATTGTGGCATGACATTACATGCACTAAGCAGATATGAAAAAACGTGAGTTCATAAATAACAAAGTTGTGCAATGAGTTGTGGTGGCAAGTGTGGACAAACAAAGTTGATCACACACATCAATGTCACTCAATTTACTTTGGAAGGTGAAGACAATGTTAATGCTTGGAAGGTGAAAAACCAAACCCATATTCATGTCATTTACAATCTTAACTATATTTTCATTGAATATGCATCCTTCACATGCAAGTGGGCGCTATGTGGGAATTTATGCAAGCACCAAGTTATTATTCTCTTGGCATGTAGCGACCTTACTAACGATGATATCATCAACTATTGTGGCATGTGGTATGGGAGCAATCGTGGGGGGTTGAATGCCATGTTTGTGGATTTGAAATATTTGCAAGTGCATGATGGTTCTTCAGAAGATGAAAGTTATGAGGAAGACATGATTGATGGGGCATATGTTGTAGACATTGGTGGCTTTCTAGATATAGATGACAATAGCCTTTTTTCTTTTGATGGTGTCCACAATGATGAACATGAAAGTTCATCTACCCCCATGTATTGAACCTTTTTTTGTTGATTGCAAGATGCAATGTTGGAGATCACAACCAAATGCAAGACAAGTGCTAGCCTTCAACTTTATGACTATGCAACATCTCTTGCAAAACAAGTTGCATCGGACATTTTGGAAATTTGTTTGACACGGGCCAATGAATCAATGCATTTAGGAATGGTCTTTAATTGAGTGGAACATGGATTAGGGAACTTAGTTAGTTGGTTGAAAGGTTGGCATGAAATTATGTTACAACATGCAAATTCTTGTAATAAAAGGAGTCATAAGTAGAAGGGTTTATGGTACTTGTACGGAAAACCAATGTAACAGGTTTTATTCCATGCATTTGTCTATGGATTAATTATTCAATGTGAAAGGAAAAGTTGAAGCAACCACTATTACACCAATTTAAGAATCCATTTTCAAAATCAATATAAAGAAAACAATTCACGAAATAATAACAATAAATCATTTTCATTTTAAAAATCTTCAAAAAGACCACATAAAATCACCACAAATAAACATACATTCTAGTTGTTATATAATTTTGTGATAAAGGTAATGGACATTAAAAAAAACACATACAAAGTAGTGACGATTGGGGCTATTGCATAACAATAGAAAAAAAATCTCACTATGCCAAACCAAGATGTGGATAATGTTAATCTCAATAAGGTGAATATGGTATATGGCATATTTAATGCAAGTATTGCGAGCCATCAAAAAAGATTATAAAACCCCGATGAAGGTAATGCATTTTTTTGGTATGATGTTAGTTCTAATGTATGTACCATGTTGTGCGGGTGTTGGAATCTTAGATATTAAACCCTAACGTGGATTTTTTTTGGGTGTGATGTTAATTTTAGTGTACACATTCTATTGTGTGGATATTGTAAAATAACAAAAGATTATAATCATGAATGTTAAATTGCAACGAGGGAATTATTTTTATGTATGATGTTAATTTTAATGTACATATTCTATTATGCAAGCATTACAAAACAATAGAAGATAATAATCTTAAATGTCAAACCTTAATGTGGGTATTTCATGTTAATTCTAGTGTACGTCCTCTGTTGTGTAGGTATTGTGAAACAACAAGAGATAAGAACCCTAAATGTTAAATCTCGATGAAGGTAATGCATTTTTGTATGATGTTAATTCTAGTGTACATCCTCTATTGTGCAAGTATTGTGAAACAACAGGAGATAAAAACCTTAAATGTTAAATCTCGATGAAGGTAATGCATTTCTATATGATGTTAGTTTTAGTGTATGTCCTTTATTGTGTAGGTATTGCAAAGCAAAAAGAGATAAAAACCTTAAATGTCAAACTTCGATGAAGGTAATGCATTTATAGGTGATGTTACTTCTAGTGTATGTACTCTGATGTGTAGGTATTACGAAACAACAAAAGATTACATTCATGAATGTCAAAGCATGATGAAGGTACTACTCATTTGCATGATGTTAGTTTTAGTGTCCATATTCTGTTGTGAAGGTATTACCAAACAACAGAAAATATGAACCCTAAATGTCAAACCTCAATGAAGGTAATGCATTTTTGGGTGATGTTAGTTTTAATGTATATAGTCTGATGTGCAAGTATTATGAAGCAACATAAAATAAAATACCTAAATGTCAAATCCCGTCAACGAAGGTAATGCATTTCTAGGTGATGTTAATTCTAGTTTACGTAATCTAATGTGTAGATATTGCAAAATAATAAAAGATTACATTCTTGAATGTTAAAATGCAATGAAGGTATTTTTTTATGTATGATCTTAGTTCTAATGTGCATACTTTGTTATGCATGTATTGTGAAGTAATAAAAAATTAAAATCATGAATGCCAAATCGTGATGAAAGTATTACTTTTATGTCTGAAATTAGTTTTAGTTTATGTCTTCTGTTATGTGGGTATTGCGAGGCAACAAAAGATTACAATCTTGAACCTTGATGAGGGTACTACATTTCTACATTATGTTAATTTTAATGGGTCCAAGTTCTTTAAGGTGTACCAAAATCTTGTCACAATGTCACCCTTTTATGTCTTTTATACCTAGTCCTTTTTTACCATGTAATGACACATTTATGGATGATTATGATGGAATTTAGAATTGTAATGGTCTGAAATATAATCCTTTTAAAAATATTGACAACTTTTGATTCATTATTTTTTATGGGGATCAAAATATAAGGTAAAAAAGGACTATAGTAAGGACTAGGCCTTTTTCGTCTTGTGTGATACACCTTAAAGGATTTTCACCCAAGTGTATCTACTATGTTGTGCAAGTATTGCAAAGTAACAAAAGATTTAAAAGATTCTAATCTTGCGAATCATTAGGGTATTGCATTATGTGGTACAAAGTCCATGCAATGTGGGTATTGCAAAACCATAATCATATCCAGATTGGGCTTCCTTTGAATACAAAATTGAAGGAATTTAATAATACCTACATCTAGGTTCTCAAATATCATTAATGGAAATGATTATAACACATTTTACTTATCAGTTCATTTGCAATACCCTCAAGTGGGTGGGTGCAAATATTTTACTTATGACCTTCAATGAAGGTTAAAGTACACATAATCAATTCATTTGCAATATTTTCATCGGGGTAGGTGCAAATATTTTACTTATGACATTGTATGAGGGCTAAAATACATATAATTAGTTAATTTGCATTACCTTCATATGGGTGGGTACAAATATTTTACTTATGACCTTCCATGGGGTTAAAATACATACAATTAATTAACTTGCAATACCTTAATTTAATTGTGAATTTTTTTTATATGTGGGCTTTTATAATGAATGTTAAGGGGCGAAATTGCAACCCTTGATCATTATTGTCTTCCAAAAGGTAAGATTGAGGGAACAAAGTCAATGCCTTATTATTCAATAGAACCAAACTACCTTCTATTGATTTACTTTATTATAATTACTCACATAGTAAGTAAGGAGTCATATGAAAAGCAAAGGAGGAAGGTAACGGTTTACTATCAAAAAACTTATCTACCATCCTATAAATAGGCTAATCTTAAGAAATAGGGGAGGAAAATAGAAAAAGAGTAGCATGGGAAAAAAATAGCATCCAATAATGGTTATTTTCCAATGGTCTATAGTATTTTCTACACCTTTACATATTGTTTGGTTGGGGTCAGCATACCTTCTATAGTTATTGTCCCATTTTCACCATGCTTGCAAGTCCTTTAGTGGTTCTGCCTACCATTTGTAACACCTTAGGACACCTTTCCCTTGTTCTAAATTGTCTATAACACACAAGAGTCCTTCACAACCAATGCATACTACTTATAACCATACCTTTTAGTTTATAGGCATCTACCTGCTGATGTTTTCCCTTTGTTATCTACCTTTAGATATTAACTGCTACTTTCTTATGGCAACCAATAACTCATTTATCCAAAGGCTACCATATGGTATGCTTCATAACATTTTAACTTAAAAGAAATGCAAAAATACCATCTCAAGGAAGTAATTTACTTGTGCAATCTCAAACTGTTCTACCTCCCACATTTTGTAATAGAATAGAGATACAACAAACACATTGAATCCTTTAATCATCTTTCCATTGCAATCACACACAAAATACAACACATTACTCCATTATTTCCATATTTTTTTATAAGTTCTTCATTCCTTCTCCCCAACTACAAAAAGTTTCTAATGCCCTATAACTCCACTTAATGCTTCTTTTAATCTTCCTTTTCCACAAAGCTGAACAAGGCCCACATTAACCCTTAGAAAATAGAGCCCTTATCCTAATCCTTTCATAGAAATCTCTTAGACAATTGGGTGGATTATCCCTTAAATATTCATTAACATGAATTATTTAATCCCACTAGCTTCACCTTTTGGATAAAGGATGGTAAGTCTATCATTAGTAACTATTAGTTAAAAGAAGACCTATGGTACTAACTAGTTTAAAAATTTCTACCCATTAACAATGAGTCCCAAACTTAAACCCTAATCTTGATTTGTAACCTTAAATTGTTTGTAATATCATCACCTTGTCCATTCCATCATCATTTTCAATGATTGCAAAGTTATGATGATTAATGAGGAGGTAGGTCAATTGATAACTTGGTACATTGGATCTAGTAGGTACCTGCCTTGTTGGCAAGTAGGGAGGGTGAAGGTGGGTAAATGGCTAGGTGGGCGGGTAGGTAGATGGAGAGGATAATAGGTAGGTAGGTGGGGGTCACTAGAGTAGGTAGGTTGATTTGGGGGGGTGGGGGGGTGGGGAGTGTTTCATTTTTTGAAACACCTAACTTATTTTTTCATTTTTTTTTATGCCCATCAAATATATGGCAAAAAAAAGGATTTGATAATGCTTTATATTAAGTAATGCCCTTGAAGCAATGTGTTCCTGAAATAAACACCCCTTTAAATCCACCTTTGGTGCCCAAGTGGGTGCTTATTTTGGGAATGCCCTACTCCTTAGCTTTTACCCTTCTCTTTGCATTTGTACACTTCAATTTCCTTATACCCCCAACTATGAAAAGGAGAACCCCACAAACTAACACATTGAACATAATCATTTCACTTTGCCTAAAGAATTACACACGTTCACATATAAGTGGTCGATCCATCCCTTCACAATTCTATTGAGATCACATTTCATTTTTTATGGACAAGGTTGATGCACACACCCAAACATGCAGACCACCCACTCACCCTAAAAATCTTATGCCAACATTTAAGAAAATTGAAACAAACATCCAATATCAATTTTCATGATGACGTGAACTAAATTGATTGGTGTTTTAAGTTTTAATTAAAGTGCATTGACCTTGAAACAACATGAAAAAATAATAATATTTATTAAAATTGGGGATCATGGTGCAACACTAACTCCTAAATGTAGAAAAATGGCCAACATTATGTAAGAAATGACATCCTTAAGAAGAAAGGCCAAATTGTGAAATTAAAATTTGCATAACCTTTTCTTATGAATCCATAATTAAAACACATCACAAAACTTTTAGGCTATAGTTATCCACTCACCTTAGTGGAAAATACAAAAGAGCAAAACTAAAAAAAACAAAACAAAAAAGATCACTTGTCACCCTTTTTCAACACACCATTTTTATTTGAAATTTCATTTAGGATGAAATGGAATGTGAGGTAAAACTCAAATGTTATTGCAAACAGAAGGGGCATAATGTTAAGTGTAAATTTAACATAATCCTCACAACATTTTCATAATGGGTCATCATCCCACCTTTTGAAAAAATATGAAAAGGTGTTACTAGCAATAACCTATTGAACCCAATCTCCATGTCACATGCTTTGAACTACCACCTTGAAACTTCCTCAAGCAAGAACAAAAAAAAATCTCTTCCTTAGGTTGAATGCGATGAATGTGAGGATTTACTTGGATCTACCAAGGTTGTACCTCCTTACTTCTCTCTCACCTCCAATTTACACCCCTTCTATTGCATTGCTTTGGACAACAATTATATATGAAAAATGACTTCAATAGTCCAACATGTACATATATCAATTGTTGGATAGTAACCCTTTTTGTCTAAGACAATCCCACACTTTAAACCCTAGACACATAGACATATTTTATCGTACAATATTGAACAACAATCACATTGATTAACAACACGTCCTATATTCCTATTCATCCCTTTTCTACCAATACTCATTGGGTAACAACAACCCTTTAATAGGACAATGATGATTTTAAATAGGATAGTCTGCATATGCATACAAGCACACACCCATATCTCTAAGATAAACAAAAACCACACTTTGACCCAGCTCAACATATGTAATAATTCATAACCCTTTTCATCATGTCTTCAACTTTTCAATATTTTTCCACAAAAAGGTACATAAAGTTCTTTCAAGACTCTCATCACCCTACCTCTTGATGAAAAAGCCACGACCTATCTCTAGTCTAAGCCCTACCTATTGGACGAACCTTACAAACCTCCTCTCACAATATTGTCCCTTAATTTAATATATATTAAGATATATTAAGGAGAAACAATCTTAACTTAATAATCCTAACCTCCTCTATTTTTCCCAAGTCACCCACTTCCTCTAAACTAAGGTGAAAGAAGATTCCATCCTAATCACCCTACACCATGGGTCTTGCCCAAAATTCTTCCTCCCCTTGTACTAATCCTTATCTTGCTCAACCCTTTACCACTAGCCAACAAAACGCCCTTCGACCCCCAACACATTGGGTAAGGTCTATTGTTAAGTTAGTCAGAATCTGCCAAACCATCACCTCATCAGCTTCTCCTTAATATTGAAGAGGCGCGCTACATTGGCTTTACCTCCTGCCACTTTTGGACCATATTTTTTAACTTACCGTTGGAACGGTCATGTGCTAAACTTGGGGGAGGGGGAAGGTGGAATAGAGGGGAGGGGGAAGGGTTGGCTGGGGTTTTCAAAAGTACACTTAAAAAAAGAAAAGACACCCATTGATCCTTCCCGAAGGGTTTCATAAATAACTTACAAATCCCAGCTTATGCAGTGGAACGGGGATTTGCATCTAATCAATGAGTATGGAATGTTATGGGTAATGTCCCCGATCTTTGGGGGTGTCAAGAGGTGTTTGCGGATTGTAAGGTTTGCCTTCTCTTATTTCAAATAAATAAATAAATGAATGAATAAAATAAAAACACCTGGCAAGGAAACAAAAGGAAAAAAGAAAAACAAAGGACCGAAGTTGAAATAAAAGACCACACCCGAAAGTGCACCCACCTGCCACCCAAAGGAAATTTAGTGTGGGGTAAGGCCCTTGGAGAGAGCATTGCAAAAATTGAAGACAACACAAGTCCAAATTTTTTGTGGGGGTATTTTCCTCAGAGGGGCAGTTGGGGCTGGGGGTCCCAAATTTTCAGATTGTAAGGCGCCTAGGGACAGACCCCCCTCACCATAGCTGACCTGACCTCTTACAGGCGGTCAGTTGTTGAGACCTGACCTCTTACAGGCGGTCAGTTGTTGAGACAGAGAGATTTTGATGTCCAGTTTGTGTTAGCTTCACATTTCCGTAAATTATTCTTTTTCATTTTTCTTTTTCCTTTGTACATTTTCCAAATCTGCCATTGTGTTTATAAACTAGGGGTGTGTCACACTGTGGCCTTGCCATTTTACATTAAAAAGCATCTCAAGGGAAAAGAAAAATTATGCAAACTCAAATATTTCACCCTGAAAAAATATAATCTTCCAAAAATCCTCTACAAGAAACCAAAATCCTTCAAGATATTACAACTTTATAATTAATCTCAAGTTTCAACACAAGCCAAAATATCATCTTTCAAAAATCCTCATATAAAAATAGGCCTATTATTATTACCTAGGGGGGGCCAAAATCCCTTAAGCTAGCTACTATACTCTATAATGAATCTAAACACAATATCCTTGCCTTGGTAGTAGGCAAGGCCTACAATAAAGTTTTGTAGGGTTAACACACATTCTCAGCCCACTTTCTCGACCAGAGTGAACCAGCACCCGACAGTGCAACTACGTGGATGGATGGTGCACTGATAGGATTCTCTTTTCTATCCCTGCGCCATACCAGGTTGACATTATTTTTTAACCCACAATGCTCATTGTTCGAAATCAAATGTAACGAATCACAATGTACACAATGCTCATTGTTCAAAATTCAATGTAATGAATCACAATGTACACAATGCTCATTGTTCAAAATTCAATGTAATGAATCACAATGTACACAATGCTCATTGTTCGAA
>Ga0116229_10001012_pt1 | contig 42268 bp, 30 predicted proteins | sample S1TSphgellanicum_3_FD_87313 | JGI IMG/M metagenome (GOLD analysis project Ga0116229, IMG submission 87313) | Host-associated microbial communities from peat moss isolated from Minnesota, USA - S1T2_Fc - Sphagnum magellanicum MG | ecosystem: Host-associated > Plants > Peat moss > Unclassified...
TAAAAATTTGAATTTTTTTTAAGGAAAAAAAGGGCATAATCATGAGAGAGCATTCTCTTTTTTAATTTAATTTTTTACATTTTGCCGAAATTTCACACCGAAAAAAAAAAAAAAAAAAAAAAAACACACCCCCAAACCCCCAAAAAAAACCAAACCACAAACAAACAAAACTACCGGCACAGATCTGGACACGACTGTTCCTACTCAGGAAGCCGTTAGAAACCGGTACGTAGCCGCAATCAGGAGAATGCAACCGATACGTGGCCGTAGTGAAATTATGGTCGGGTACCGGGAGTACCAATTTCTTTTTTCTTACCGGATCAGCCGGTCCCATGGATGAAAGGGGAAAAATGTAGGACTAACAAAAGAATTGGGGTTCCATCAGTTAGTTTTCACTTTCATCCATGAAAAGGAGTCACTTCTCTCTAATGCCATTCTGCCATTTCCTTGTAAGATGAAAAACATAGAAAATGCCTGTGCAGATTATGGTGGAATGTTATAATGGTATACTGTTATAATACATATTATTTTTGTCGATCAGCTTATTTTGGGACATTATTTCACATAATCAGCTGCCAGAGAATTCTAGAAAACACCATACATACAAGAAGTGATTACCAAAATTGGTCATTGCGGAAATCAGCCTCCTGAAAGTTGCAAATACTCTTTGAATGTGCTTTAGCCCTGCAAATTACACAGCCCTTATGCTTCGACCTTAAGTGGCACCTTGCCCGACATGATGCCCATTCCACATGAATTTCAGAATTCCAGAATCTTTTATGGTGAGCATCAGACCGTATACAATCTTTTCTGTTCACTTACTCACAGGAAAAATCATTCCGTATCCAAGATTAGGCCATTCTGATGAGAATTTCCACACTCTGGAATGGTGATAGCTGGGAGCCCATTCCAGTACATAAAACCAACTGGCATGAATTATTCTGGAACATCAGGTCTGGACACTGACATTCAAAATTTGTAAGCCCAATTATAAAAACCCAAATGCAGACAATTAAAAAAAATTATAATCTGTCAAGTGGGGACCATTCTGCATTGTAAACTGCCTACGAACAGAAGCATAATTCATGACAGAAAGGGTTGTTTTGTTTGTCTGCATGCTCAACCAAACACGGGTTTTATTCAATACATTCATCCCTCTTGTTTTTTTGGTCATCCAGTTCTTGGCTGACACTGATACATAACATATGACATTTGAGTTTTCTCCAATCAAATTAATGGATGAAAGTTATGCAACATGGATGACAACCAACAAAAGTCCTCCATAATTCTTCCCACTTTGCACATGGGAAGCCAGCCCATAACAAATTGTACCAAAAGTTGGATCCATCAGGTGTGTGTGTGTGTGTGTGATGGGTGGTCAGTGGCAGAAAGGGTTGTTTGTCTGCATGCTCAACCAAGCATGGGTTTCATTCACTGCATTCATCCCTCTTGTTTTTTGTCATCCAGTTCTTGACTAATGACACTGATACATAACATATGACATTGAGTTTTCTCCAATAAAATTAATGGATGAAAGTTTTGGAACATGGATGACAACCAACAAAAAGTCCTCCATAATTCTTCCCACTTTGCACATGGGAAGCCACAGCCCATAACATATTGTAAACAAAAGTTGGGTTGATCAGGTGTGTGTGTGTGTGTGATGGATGGGTCAGTGGCAGAAAGGGTTGTTTGTCTGCATGCCCACCCAACCATCAAACATGGATAAGTTTTCATCTCTCTGTGTAGAGAGAGAAAGCTTAAAAAACAAAACTTGTCATATTTTTCTACAGGAATTGAGAGAAGATGGGGAACACAGTTGGTAGTATATTTTTCTTCTTCTTCTTCTTCATCAAAGTTCAGGCCCACCACTTTTGAACCCCTGGAAAGCAAGTCACTTATATCTCCAATCACCGACATGCCAGCCCCAAGATGACAATTTTTGATTTTGTTTTTGGCCTTGCCTACTACCAAGGAAAGGGATATTGTTGTGTTTAGATTCATTATAGAGTATAGTAGCTAGCTTAATAAGGGATTTTTATAAGCCTATTTTTATATGAGGATTTTTGAAAGACGATAATTTGGCTTGTGTTGAAACTTGAGATTAGCTATAGCATTATAATATCTTGAAGGATTTTTGTGGTTTTCTAGAGGAATTTTTTTTTGAAGATTAAGCATATTTTTTTGCATGGGTGAAATATTTGAATTTCCATAATTCTTCTTCTTCTTTTGCCTTAAGATACTTTTTTAATGTAAATGGCAAGGCCACACAATGTGACACACCACTTAAGTTCTTTTTTTAATGAAATCAAGGAGAGTAATGGTAGGGTGTAAGCATTGTAATTTGTAGCAGACTGATTCAGTGTTGAGAGTGGCCCTGGGTATTACCAGAATAAGGAAAGGGCTCACCTAAGGTAGAGCTCAAGAGAGCTCGATTCATTCCCCAGTAATGCCCATGGCAATGGATGTTACACGGTGTAACCCTAAACCCTATTATCTACTTAGTAACAACGGCCAAAATGAACCAGCACCCACTAGTGCACCATCCACTGGATGTCTGTTATTACTCTGTTGTGGATGAAACTCAACTGAGTTAATATTTGGTTTCACCTTGGTAACCACTTCTGTAAGAAATAGGTCTCATACATAGGTAGATAGGTAGGTAGGAAAATAGGTAACTAATAGGTAATTAGATGTTTTATAGTTTATACAGATGCAATTGCTATTTTTATTATCTACCTACTAACAACTTGCGGTTGTTAGTAGGTAGGTTAAACGAAAAAGCATATGAGCTAACGTAACCACCATGGTTAGCTAGGGAAGTGAAATCCCGACAGAAAACTGTTTCATGACCACTTATCATTCATCTTTCATGGTGCACTGGTGGGTGCTGGTTCACTGTGGCTGTAAGTAACAACTCATTATTAGCCCTCACCCAATCAATCATCCACATGTTTCTTTCTTTTATACATTGCAAGGAAACTTATTCCATTCTACTTCCATATCACCTTGTGGGACATAAGTTTGCCCAATGGTGCATTCACACTTGATGTTAAGTCATTGTTAAGTTGAAAATCTAGGTGGCATCCTAGGTGTCACCCAATGTTAAATGGGTCATAGCTTAGTGTTAAAGTGATTGTTAGCTTAACATAAAATGTTCAGGGTAAGTAGGTGTGTAAGTCCTAAATGACTAGCATGGTGTTAGGGGACTTAACACTAGAGTCCCTAACACCAGGTGTGAATGCACCTTAAGTTTGGAGGGTAAAGATGCATTCACACTTGGTGTTAGGGACTCTAGTGTTAAGTCCCCTAACACCATGCTAGTCATTTAGGACTTACACCTACTTACCATGAACATTTTATGTTAACATTCACTTAATATTAAGGTATCACCCATTTAACATCCGGTGCCACCTAGGATGCCACATAGATTTTCATTTAACACTGACTTAACATCAAGTGTGAATGGACCATAAGTAGAATATTGTGTATTACATAGATTAAGGATGGGTTGTATATGCCATGCTTAGACTAGACCAGGTTCTCTGTATTGTGTATTATATGGTAATATATTGTGACTCATATTATGTAGTTGTATTTATTTTTGTTTTGTGATGGGCATCTTTGATTGGCCCATCACAAAGAATTTAATCGAGTTTTTTAAAGGCCCAAAATATATATGTTCTCATTTTCTTGATTTGGGTTGCTTATATAGGTTACAAGAATACAACCTAAGGCCAAAAAATATATATATGAGGGTAAAATGAACACCTAATGTAGGTGCTTTTTGTTTTTGGACATGCAAGGAGCACCTTTGACTACACATGTTAAATATGCAAACAATTGCTTTCATTAGTTAAAATCAAACACTATCTCAAACATATGTTGTACTCTCCTCCTTTTGGTTGCTTATATAGGTTACAAGAGTAAAACTTAAGGCAAAGGATATGAGATAAAATGAACGACTATTATGACTATTTTATGTTTTTAAACATTCAAAGAGCACCTTTGACTAGACATGTTTGAGATGCCCATAGTTACATCTACAAATAGAAATCAAACTTTTTCCCATATCTCACACCCATCCCTCAAACCTCCCCAAAAGGGGGAAAAAAAAACCCACATCCCACCTCCCCTCCCCAAAAGAATGTTCAATTGTTTAAACATGATGAAGTTCCTATGGTTGTAGAAGATGACCTAGAAGTCAAGCGAAAAAGGAGGGAGAAAAATAATGTTCCTAAATGAGAAGAGAAGACACTCCCACTTGATTAAGAACAATTGTTAAGATGAAGGTATCATCTAATTTTATTTGTAATGCTTGTATCCTTTGAGATGATCAATGAATGTGAATCTTAGGAAAAGGCTTTTGTATTATCTCTTGTTCACATGATGATTAGAATAAACATCCCATGAAAGGCAACCAATGGGTCCCTAAGCTAGATGTTATAATAATACTTCATGAAAAGGAGATGTATGTGTCGAGGTTCATTTTCATGAGAAAGAAGTACCTTAACTTATGAAGGGACGATGATAACTAAGGTTTTGAAGGCTTGGCTTCAAGGGGAGGTAGGTTTTTGTGTATATGGTTTGACTTAATGTGAAAAGAAGAATTTAAGACGCCTTAACTAAGAAGGACTTATGCTTGTGCATCAAAAGATAATCAAGAGGGTGCTTGAAGAGATAAATTGCATTGGTTTCAAAGTTTTTCACATCACCAAGGAATTAGAAAAAAATTTAAATGCACTTCACCAAAATCTTGGTTTTTAAGTTAGTGGGATTATGATCAAATTGATTGTATAAGTAAGGCCACTAGTATGAAATAATTGATTATGTTCATTTTGATGTATGTTAAAATTAGAAATGTTTGTTGTTAATATGACTAACCAAAATTGTTTATTTAATCAAATTGGACATAATGATATACATGTGGTAGATGTGGTGCCTCCATGGATTTGTATAACTTGTGTAATGTGATTAAAATCAATGATTTAAATGAACTATGGCATGTGATTATAATGTTATTTCTAATGCTTCTTTTTTACATGAAATATTAAAATTGAAGAAATTATTAAAACAAATGATATTAGATCACAATTCTAATAGTTTCAACTATTATTTGTAATGATTCAATTTTTTTTTTATAAAGGTGACACCAATTTAAAAACAAAATGTCATGAGAAAGTGGATCATTTAATAAAAGTTTCATATTTGAATTACAAAAAATAAATCATAACTAAAGTACATGTGAAACTTGACCTATTCATATAGCAAAGGCCTTGTTTAATTGAAGTTCAATTTTTTTTAAAAGTCATATTTATCTCCAAACCAAACTAAACAACACTCTAAAGGCCTACTAAAATTGGAATTCCATACTTTACATAGTATGGGCCTCATATTTATAGATACTTAAGCAAATACAAATGTAATTTTAAAAACCTATGAAATTATATAATAATTTATTAGTATGTACTTGTAATTTCACATTTGAAATTAATTTCATTCAAATAATTAAATTGATTTAACTACATTATTTAATTTCATTATATAATCACAAAATCACCATATTATAATTGAGATATTACATTGAGAATTTTGGAATATGTATTTGGATTAATGTAATCAATGTTTTCTTTTGGGTGAAATTTTGCTACTTGGTGACCAAAGAAAAGGATTGCAAATCCTACAAAGGATTTTCTTGGAGAAAACCGTACAAAATCACCATTTTCTATGAGAAAACAAATCAACTTTGCTCTGTATATATCCTATAGCCAAACTTGCTTAAGTCCTCTTTTGGAAGATCACCAATCCACCCAACTCACAAATTTGAAACAAAACCCCCTAATTGTAATCCCTTTAAATTTGCAATTTAAATGAAAAAACATCAAATTAGTAATATGAAATCAAAAACCATGTGAATCTTAATCATATAATTTCAGGAGTGAAATTCATTTCATGGTGATATTTTTAGAAATTATAATACAAAAGTTATAATTGAATCTATGACCCAATAACACATTAAAATTAGTATAATGATTTTACATTTTGAACCAATCATATTATAAAATTAGATGAAATTAAATTGATAAGTCAAATGTAACTAAAAATGTATATGAAAATATAACCTAGACCATAATCTGAAACATTACGTGCGAAATTTTGAAGTGAATTTAAAAATTAATGTAATTTCTCCTACATTTGGAAAACAAAAGATTTTTTTAAAAATTAATGCAATTATGAAACAATTTTTTTAATTAATTAATGAAATTAAAGACAAGTGTGATTAATTTATTGTTTGACCACCATGGAAATGTGACCAAGATAACGAAGGTTTAAACTCACTTTGGACATCTTATGATCATGACTTACATGATTAAAAATAATTGTGTTAATATGGAAAAAAATACACATACATTATTCACAATTTTAGGGATTTATCAAGAGTTGTCCAAAAACAATAAGAAAGAAATTAAATAGTGTTGTTGGGTGTCAATGTTTTGAACTTGTTTATAGTTTAATTTGAAAAAATAGTTCCAAGTTGTACATCCAACACATTGCAATGACACATCAAGAATTTGAAAGAAATTATTTACATTATTATTATTATTTAATAATTTAGTTTTGTTAAAGAATAAATTAGTCCCAACACATCACTTAGTATTTCAATCATTTAGATGCAATCATCTTAGTCATCATAATGTCAATCAAGCTTTGGCATAAACAACTCGTCCATTATAATTGAAGGCAAAATTGCCTAGTCCAATGTAAAAACCATGATATGACATCATGATTTATGTGATCTTGATATTTCCATTTTAGATAAGTTAAATGTTGAGTTGGTGCAAATGTTTGAACCAAAAGTAATGAAAAGTTCAACTTAGATGTGTAGTGTGACAAGAAAACACTTTTAAAAAAGTTAGAGGGGTACCTTATTTGAGAAGCTTGAAAGATGGCTTGCTAGAACACTTGTGATCATCTATGTCTTGGGAATTAGTTTTTCAATGTATATTATTTTCATTCAAATACAACTAACCAAATTGAACTATGTTTAGGCCACACAAGATAATTGTTTAATTGGTTTTATAAGTTGTTGATATTCACAAGCTTGAAAACTATATTGCACACACCAATGATTGCATGAAAACAATGTGTATATCATTGCATCAAATGCAAACCAAAACAAGGTGAAATACAAGTTCATTTTCAAATAACAAATTTATAAGGAACACAATGAAGGGTTGTGGATGCACATTTTTTCATATGTACAACCAAGATTTCTAATACAAAAGCTAAATCCATGCACAATCCAATTAATAAAGTGAAGTTAATAACAATGTATCAACCACATGACATGCAAGAAATCAAAAAATAACTTGACATTAGTCATAGTTAGGTGTTAGAATTAGCACAATACAATAGTATCGAGTGCAACAATTGTTTATAGTAGGTTCATCTAGTTTTTTCTTTTTTTTAATTTGGTGGTGATGTACCTCTTTTGATTGGTCCCATTCCAAAAAATGATTTTGGAGCTTTTGATGTTCCCACTAGGATACCATAGTTACTTGGCCACTTCAACACATGTTTGTTTAATAATTAAATAATTTTGACGATTCCATTTTGACAAACGATATATTTTCAAATATTTTCTCAGATTTTTTATTTTCCTTCAAAAAAACATTTGTCCAAAATTAATTTTTGAAAATTTCAACATCCTAGCATGTGGATCAAGGCTCTTTTTTCCAAATTCTCTAGTAGGTCCAATGGTGAGGATCCCTAGCATTAATTAACATTAAATGGAAATTGTCCTTGGTGGGTTGTAACATTTTTACAAGAGTGCTATCACATTTAGACCTAGGCAAAATATGTTAGAATGTCCAAATGTCCAAAGGCATTTAGAAAATCTTTGAATTTGTCCAGGTTTTGCCTATAGGTGGAAAGGTAAAGGTAGAGTCAAAACTATTGTAAAACAATAATGAAGGTATTACAGAAGGATGAAACAAAACTTTACCACCTAATGGTATCCTAGAAATTGAGTTTAGACCCATTGAATTTCTTTGTGTAGAAATGTGTTTGGTCCATGTCAATGACTTTTTTTGTGGCAAATTTTTGCTACTTTGTGAAAAAATTCCCAAAAAAGGTTGGAAAATGTGTTTTTGCAATGCAAAATGTTTTGTTTTTCTAGCAAAAATTTGTCACTTTTGCAAAATAAAATAATTGAAGGATAGAAAAAAATACTAATAAATGGAAACCTCTTATTCTTGTGCAAATTTGTGCATTGGTGCAATTGTTTTGAGATTTTTGTAGTAAATTTTAATGTTTTATAAAAAAATCTCCAAATTTTGAATTTTTTGAAAAAATCATTAGAAATATATTAATGGTTCAAATCGATAACTAGAAATAAATGTGGATGTTTAATTTTTGTTCATTTATATTTTTCTAATAACCAACGTTGGTTAAATTGGCTTATTATGATCAACACCTCTCCTACATCAAAAAATTTGGAAAAAAAAAAAAAAAACCAATGGTTGATGGCAAGGTCATGGTTATGTGATTACATAGACATTAATTAATGGGACCAAAAATTGAAGTATAGTAAAGACTTAGATTTGTTTTTTGCTCATACATTGATGTTTCAATGTTTGGTAATTGGAAAAAAGTAGGGTTACCATGCCCATCACTAAACAATAGCTGGTGACCAATGAAGGCAAAAGTGTTACCAAGGACCGACAATGGATAACTTGACTAGTGTTCAATATGTATCCTATGACCAAATATTTGGTGTAAAATAGTTGCATATGGATTTTTTTTCATTGCCCAAAGATGGATGGTGCATTTTATGTGTTTGGTAATGGGGATAAAATTGTGTCCATTTGGGCACCCATCCCACTCCAATTAGAAAACAAAGTGTTCAATTATGGTTTTGGGGGGGGGGAGGGGGGATTGTGTCACTTAAACATCCATTGGCCTTGCTTAAAAGAACAAAAAGTTTGGTTTAGGGTGTAAGTTAACACAAACAATCAAAACTTTCACCCCATTAACATAAGGATTGTTTGCTAATGGGGGAGGCTTAATGTAATTATAAGGTTTATGGTTTAGGATTTTGAACAGTTGTGAGGACACAAATTTAATATCTAAAGCATCAACTTTGGATCCCAAAACAAAGCACATTTACATGACTATCATAAAAAACATACAAATTTCAAATTCTAATTACATTGCATTATTGTCAAAAGCATGTATGTTAAACACAAGTTAACCAACAAAACATTGTAATTGAATGAGCATTCAAATTTCTTAGATGTTTCAACACAATTTTGAGAATGGGTCCAAACAACATATTATGAGCCAATGTGTTTACCTTGCATTTAGGACTGTTGTTTTCTTTGGGGTCTTTTTTCCTAAAAAACATGTTTTTTTAAAGAGGAATTTTCAAATGAAATGTTTTGAAATTTTATATATTTTTTATTTATAGTTGCCCCAATATGTCATATGTTTTTTACAATGAAATTTTGAGAAATACGAATTTTTGAAAGTGCACAAATTTTATCATATTTTTGTGTTTCGTTTTGAAATTTTGTCATAATTTCAAATCATACCAAAACATGTTAACACTTTCAAGTTTTTTTTTTTAATGTTATAACCTACAAGTTTTCTTTAAACAACATATACATTCCATCACATTTACATGTCGAAAAGGATTCATGAACTTTTTTTAAACCTCAATTTTTAATAAACACAAAATTTAAAAAATACAAATATTTGAGTACTTTTTAGATGTGTCTAATAGTACTTTATTATTATAAAAAAATTGAGGATGAAAAAAGTTGAATTATGAAAATTAAGGGGCCCTTTATGAAAGTAGTGTCATTGAATGAAATTGTTAAACATCATTTATTCAAACCAAACTTTGATATTGGATTTTAAAAAAATTAATTTTAGGTTTTTCAATATCCATATTATTCAATAAACTCAACTTTCCATGATTCAAATGCCATTAAAGTGGCATCACACAAACAAATGTAGCAAGAATTGCATAAAAATTAACGTCTTGACATCAATTTTGGCTCGTTTGAACTCATCTGCACCCAAATGTTTTCATTGTCAAATATTATATGACTTGAACTTCGACATTCCCAACACTTACAATTCTTAATTAAAAAATTGTTGAGATTTAAAATAGATGAGAATAAAGTACATCTAAAATTAAAAGAGAAAGAAGAACATGTGAAAATGAAAGTTAGCTCAAAAGATGTCAAATTATAAATAAATTTACAAGATTACAATGTATAAACAAGAGTTTAAAAGAGAGGAACATCTTATGTAGATCAACTTTACAAGGAAAATTACAACAAGTTTTTATGCTTTTGCTGAATCCAACAATACGTAATTCCAAAAGTAGCAAGGAGGTCAAATATTTCAAGTTTTTGCAAATATCAACAATATGCAACCCATCATAACATGAAATTCATACCTACAACTTGCATAACAAATATTGATTTAATGTGGGAGGACTTTGAAAGTTTCTATAAACTAATTTTGTCTATGTTAGTCTTACAAAGTTATGCACTTTTAAAGTATCCAAACCTAATGCACTTTTTACAATCTCGGAATTTATATATGTGGTTGAAATGCATACCTCTTATAGGTAATGAACTCCACCAATTTATTGAAGATTGGGTCCAAGAGGCAAAATGTTGCCATGATCTACCTAGTGTACCTTTTAAGCAACGACATGGAATGTAGGACCAACCACCAACAAATAAGAAGAATATCATGCCTAAACCTACAACACAAACAAATAAGGCAACAAGACTAACCAAAGTTTATACCCTACACGAATGATAACCAAGTCCTTGGAAGAAGCAATGAAAAAAAAGAATATTTATTTGAAGAAAGCAAGCAAGCAATGGCACATAAATCTAGTTGCCACTCTTTTCAAATTATTTGAATGGTAAGACAAGACCAAGGAAACAAGGCACACAAGGTGTACTCATGAATGAAACGGACACATTGATGGCGGTATGGATGCTAGGTATGCAGGAATGTGGACTTCCAATTACTTTGCAACAATTCAAATTAAAAAGTGGTAAAACTTACTCAAACCCAACCAAATTCAAAAATGGAATTCTTAAAAACAAATGGTGGTCTTAATTCAAGTGTCAACATCCAAAATTAAATATGCAACTTACATAAAGATTAGAGGTTTGCAAGGCATTAGGTTTGACAAGCCAATCCTATAAATTGTTTTACCAAAACCTATAAACATCATGTATTTAACACAAGTATAATGAAGATCACATATGGAATTCAAATCAATTAAAACATATATTTAAGTAGGGTGATAGTTAGTGATTAGAATTGTAACAAAAAAGGGCTCACAATAGGTTTATAACATCATTCCCAAATCTAAGGAATGGTGACAATAAATTGTGTTATAAATGTAGGAGGGGCTTCCGACAAAGGTTTTACATATTCAAGGGTGAAAGGATTACAAATGACTACTACAAACATTGCAAAACAAGGGCATGCATGGAAATTCAAAGGAAGGCATGAACAAGATTTTTTTATTCAAGATTTTTTTATCGTTTTTTTAAAGGTCAATTCCAATTGGCAATTCTCAAACTAATTGATAGCTAGTAGTTCTAGACATGTTATGATTCACATGTTACATTAAAAGAAATAGAATAGGTGCACCAATTTGGGTTGGACATGATCACATTACCATCTCACAATTTTCATGACCTATAATTGCTAGATGTAAGTTTTTCAACCCTTTCAAAACAACTAAATCAAGAAAAGGATACACAACACAATGGTTGGAAGCAATTGTTGTGAACCATATAAATACACATTTTCTTGTTGGGTGGATAGGGCTTTGAACCAATCTTTGTCCAAAACAAACATCAAGAATAAATAAATTAAGGTTACAAGAATTTGGCCATTCAATCTCAAGGCCATGGATAACAAGACTAAACCAAATGAAGTATTTACATCATTAGTAGTTACATACATTCCAAACAATGACAATGAATTTTTTGATGGAGTAATTGATGACGTTGAACAATTGGGGGCGAATGGAGTTACTACATAACAATTTCAATTGAAGATGTTGAAACAAGGGTTGATGTTAATGTCTAGGAACAACCAAATCTAAAATATTATGTGGAAATGCCCAAGACTAGTCCTACTGCCACACAAGAAACAACACCATTAAAAGATATTTATGATCTTCATTAGAAGATGGGCCTATAAAATGGCTATAAAGTTCCAATAAAACCTATCCTTTGGCTTTCGTATCGTAATTGTAGATTAAGCTAAATTGTTTATTTTTGCATGTTTCTATTCTAACCTTTGAATTGTTTTTCAATCATAACAAAGTAATCAACAACATGCTTAGGCTTTTTTATCCTCCCTTTCCTTCCTCTTTTGTTTTCTAATTTCTTCAAGTTCCTCCTTGTCCATGGTTTTTTGTCATAAAATATTTGAATATTCATTGGATGTTATTACATGTGACGGATTTTTATTGTTTGTTTGCCTTGTAAGCATATGTGGCAAGGACAACATGCAAGAGACAAAGTCTTTTAGGTGTTTAGGATTATGATAAAATGACCCATTGCATATGTAATCATTCTTAAATAACATGTTTGTAAATTTTCAATTCAACTTAAGATTCAATATTTCTCATGCTTATGTATTGTCATGTAATATACACTCAAGAATGAATATAAAAGAATACATCACTTCTATCATCATTTCAGAATGGAAAATCATTAATTTAAGCCTTGTAATCACTCGTCATGCCTTAAGTAAGTAGTCTAAGAGTTTTTCAAATTGATTGAATGTTTTTTGGAAATTTTTCATATTAATGTAACTTGAATAATTGTTACATTTTACATTGTTTATGATCATCATTTGGATTGATGTAGAAATGAAATTTAAAAGTAAAGAATACATTATAAATATATATTGCAATACTCAAGATTTAATTAAAAATAAATTTCACATCATTTTCCATATGTCAAGTGATTATTTGTGTGCTTTTGGAAAAGGAGTTAGATGTGGTTTGTTTTACCATAGATTCACTCAAGTTGCATTTGCAAAATTTTAGTAGCATTGCATTTTATTTGTAAGTTCATCTAGGTGAATTGCTAGAACATTGTTTTTACATTAGAAAGTAAAAAACAAGACTAGGGCAAAATGCAAGGGTTTCGCTTAAATGCAAACAAAAGGACATAAGAACATCCAATTGTACAAGGGCAAAGGGGGGAGGATTTAGAGAAAAACATAATCAAAGATATGGGTTTGGGTTTTAAACGAGATGAGGATGAATAATGAACATGACAAGGGTTGGGGTGTTAGGTTTTGCAAAACAAAAGAATGAAGATGATAAAGGGGGTGGTTGGGTTTTGCAAAACAAGAGGATGAATATGAATAGAAGGGGGGAGTAGGGGTGTCAAGTTTTGCAAAGTTCAAGGATAAAGACAATAAAAAAGAAGGGGATTTAGTAAAGTTCAAGGACGAAAATGATAACAAGAGGAGGGGTGTTAGGCTTTGCAAACCTCATTTGGGACAAAACATTAAGGGGGGAAAAGGGACCTCAACTTTGCAAAGCTTAAGGACAAAGACAAATAGGGGGAGGGAGGTCAAGTTTTACAAAGTTCAAGGATGAAAACGTTGACAAACACAAGGGATGCTTGAAGTTGGTTCCTTCAAGCACAATAATCACGATGACCATGAATGAAAAAAAAGCTTTGTCACCTTTAAAAGTTTAAGGAAAAAAAGGAACAACACACATTCAAGAAGAGTTGGGTCTTTTATTGAAAGACAAAAACAAGAAACACACAAGTTGGGTCTTGTCTTCAAAGATGAAAATGAATGTCATGTGCTCAAGAAGAGCTAAATCTTGCAACCACAAGGATGAAAACACTGAATGCATATTGAGGTCAACTTTTACAAGTTCAAAGATGAAAATAATTAGAATATAAGGCAAAAAGGTTTGAGTTTTAGAAATAAAAATATGAAAACCATTATGAACACCCATGAGTTTTAGGATTTAAGTTTTACAATGTAAAAGGACAAAAAACCATGACAAACATGGGGCATTAAACTCCCCTTAACAAATTATATCTAATGGCATTTCAGTGTGCAAACCCCACCATTTGAATTGCCACTTGGCATATTTAGGCCCGCCTTGTATCACCATCGAGAAAACATTTGAACTCGGCACCATCCACATCATCTTTTCATATTTATGCCATTCCATCGTCGATTACATCTCTCCGAGTTCCTACATTTTAGAAAGAAAGGATTGTTCTACACATGAGCAAATTTGAAAATTGACTAAAAATAATTGATTTTTAAATGAGGTCTACAAGACAACCACAGCCAGCCATTTTAGTTCCACACTGTAACCTTGCATTCAATGTAGACATCAACAATCTAAGAAAATGGTTTCTTCCTTACATAAATTTCATTTATGCCGTTGCTATTATTTTTCCATTACTTGAAATGTATAATAGATTTAGATAAGTTTATGTTTTGTATGTCAATTTGCCCAAACCTTGCCATTCACCCCATGTATATTTGCTAGTTGCATTTGAACTAACGTGCAAAGGTTTTATTGGTATGAAATGTGTTGTTTAGCCAAGGTTGTCTTCTCCAATTTTGGCAAAGAACATTACAAATTTTCAGTTGCCCTAGATTTGGGTAATTGTGGCTATGGTAAGCCAAGAATACAAATCTCTTTTAGATGATGTATAAAACATAGGTACCAGCCTTGGACTTTCAACCTATGAACCTGTATGCAAGCTTTTGGTTACTTGTATTTTGATGTTTGTATGTAATTTAGTGGTGGTCAAAGCCTCCTAAGCCCACTTGGCACACCACCACCTTCACCCCTTGTTTTATTGGGAATGATTTTTCATTCCCCAAGCCATGATGTTACAATTATGCTGACTGGTTTAGGACTCACAAACAAGGGATAGGAAACTTATGTTGCTAGTCAAAAAAAAGACTTGCTTGAGGCCTTGAAAACAACTATTCAATAACGTCCTCTTGGGACATTTTAGAAGTTTGACATATAATGGTTGCCTCTTGTAACACATGGAGGAGGCTTGTACACCCATAGTGAAATTGTAATGATTTCGTGGGACTGCTTGTAAGATTTTGTGGATGGTGAATAAGATAATGAAAATTTCTTGTGCAAATTCAATAGAACAAAAGACCATGTTTGATCCTTTGCCCTGAACGTTCTTACACACCCTCGAACAAACAATGCTTCATTTGTGTACATGTTAGCAAATGACATGCATACCCCACCAATTATTGACCATAATTCCAACAAATTAATGTCAATATCTAAGTTCTAACCTCACATCCAATGTCCGTGTTTTTCAGGTTCAATTGTAACTTCGGGCTAAAAGACAAAACAAAGTGATTCCACAGGATATGTAGAAGTTGTTATCCACACAATAAAAAAGAAAACACCACAAGCAAAAGGATACATTGAAGAGGAAGAAGGGGAAATTGTTTTTGTTGGAGTTCCCAAAATCCAACCAAGGTGCAAAAATGAGCACTAGAATCTCCAAGACATTAGTTGGTATGTCAATCAAACACAATTGTCAAAGATCTTTCATAACAAAACAACCATACCTAGACCCAAGCTTATGTCAATTGATATACCTCAATCCAAAGTATAAAAACAAACAAGATGAGGTTTGCCATGGTAAACTTGTTGTTGGATATTGACATGCCCTTGGTTCATAGTTGTTCGATAGTATGAAAGTTCACTTGATGGAGCTCCTCCAACAAGGGCTTTTTCTTGCATAAATAATGGCCCATCATAAGGCATATGTGAAAGAAAAGGCTTTGAAAAATGAGCCCATAACACGAGACACATTTGTTCTACCATCTGATGTCGGAAATTTATCAAGGAAAATAACATATGAATTATGGCAAAAACATCCCAAGGATCTAGTGAGTGTGCGAATGTGGGTTATGGAGAACCCAATTTCAATTTTCTATTATGTTGAACATGCCCCAATGGATTTGAACTTGCCAAGCCAAGATGATACCCCATTCACACTTGGCATCCAAACTTTTTGGCAAACATAAATGATGACAAAGTTTGGACACAAGAGTTTGGTCTCTTCTAATGCAACATTTGGCACAAACTAGAGCTGGTGCATTTCATCCATTACTTTGTATACAAGTTAAGTTATGTATAAGTATAACCTATTTGTCATGTGTTCCTCACGCTACACTTTTGTTGATTACAGTACCCCCTTTACACCATGATGGTGTTTGATGATTGGTAGAATGGAATACCTATCGCATTCATTGTCATTGGGAAAAGTTAGGGAAAATGACCTTCACCATGTTTTGCATGCATTGTCCCAACATTTTCCAAAGGATTAGATGCCTAATGCTATAATTGTGGACAATGTTCAAGTCGAAATAAATGTTTTTAGGTATGTAGACCTTCTCATAGAACATTTGTTTCATGATGGCAATGTAGTTTGTATGTCCATTGGAACCTCCTTTCAAGATGTCTTTAATGGCTTAATTAAAATTTTACAAATAAGCTTTTACATAAACCACCCCAATTGTGAACAATATTTGCTACTTCCATTTTCAATTCTATGTTCCACTTCAATTCAACATGTAAGTTAATGATGCTTTAGTAACATATAACCATTTGTTATATGTTTTCCATGCATTTGTTGTTAGCTTTGATGTGAAATTAATCTCATTGTTTGATATATATACTATAGAATCCTATGGGGTGGAGCCAAAGTGTTTCTATATTTGTGGCATGTGCAAAAAACATGGGTAGCAAATGTAATAAAAAAAATTCCAATGCTAGAAAATCGTGCAAAAGTTTTATTTGCTCTTGGTGAGATTATGTATTCTTGTGGATGCCCTATTGATGTTGATGCGATTACATGGGTAGAACAACAAATTCACTTACTAGCAACAAGGTACCCCAATGTTACCCACTTCATGAAGTACTTTAGAAAACATTGGTTGCATAAGGTAGCCATGTGGTGTGTTGGAAACCGTAACATTCTACATGCAGGCCAAGAACTAATGCATCAATTGAATCTTATCATGCAAACATTAAGCAAATTTTATTATGTTCAAGAGAAAAATTGATTAGGCACAAAATGGATTGACTTATTTATCACCTTGTGGGAAATGTGCTAACACATTATTGGTACGACATCCAATGCAAGATCTTCAAGTATGTTAAGAACAAAAAATAAAGTGGCAAGTGTTGTGTTGAGAGCTCGAGATATACCTTATTGCAATGTCCTAAATTATCTAGACGGTGAGGACATTGCATTCATTGCATCCATGAACCATAGACCCAAAGTGTGGACCATACATGCTCCAAATTTAGAGTGGCCACAATGTGTCCTCATGCACAACAAGGGACTATCTATAAACATGTCATGAAAGTGTTCAAAGTTTTGCATCCAAATGTTCTTAATGGTGTAGTTGTTTGAAATGTGGGTACATACCATGGGGTGCACCTACCACTCACAAACCCTTTAGGATCAGGAAATGGTTGTTTAGTTCTCAAAAACAAAGACAAAGATGTGGTCTTACAACCAATTGAAATAATGGGGACTACTGAAATCCCATATTAGTCTACCACACATGCAAATTTAATTGACCTAATTGATGATGTGTTCACTAGTATTAGGAACATTACCATGGAGATCCCCACCTTGTAATTGCATTTGCTTTTAGACTTGAAGGTTTTGCAAAGTAAACAATGATATTTGTTAACAAGAGGAATTGCTAAAACTCAACAGCCCAACTCTACACCATTGTTTCCAATAGTTGATGGCAAAGGAGCATAAAGGATTACTAGAGAGTCTTGCTCCTAAAGGAAATCTTGCTAGGGACAAAGCTAGAAAGTTTATCCACATATAGGCATATTTGGGTAACCATATTTTGAAGTCTTGTGATTGATCAATAATTAGGATGTGTGATGAATGTGTTCATGACGGTCTTCAAATTTCCAAATTTTGTAAAAGCTTTCATTCAATTTTTGCAATTTGTACCCATTGAAATCTCCATCACTTCTTATTGGTGTTTGTTATTTTCACACCATCCATGAACCCAATGCCAAGTATTATTTGTTGTAGTTCTTATTGGTGTTTACTACTTTCACACCATCTTGCCTTCTAAGTTTTCAATTTGAATTTAAAATCACAACATAGTAAATGGTGGGACATGTTCTACTACTATTTATGCTTTTGGGGTTAGTCCAACATCAAACATTAACATTAACCTATAGTGCAACTATTCATTTACATGTATGTAATCAATGTTAAGAGGAGAATGTTTTGTCATGTTACCTTCTATGTTGTAGGCAACCAAATCCCATAAATACTAAGCACTAATGCACAAAACATTGCAATCTAAAACTTCACATGTTTCATTTCATTAAAAGAAATAATACCATAGTACACCTATTTTCACTAGAATATTGTCCACATAAGGTTTGCATGTCCTTCTAAAAAATGCATGTTTGACTAACATGACATAGTCCAATAAAAAAACAGGTATACATTAGATTTTAATTCATTTCATTTCATCACATGATAAAAAACCTTAATACACCAACTACCACAAAAATATTGTCTACATATGGTTTGCACTATAATATTATCCGTAGTTGGTTTGCATGTCTTGTTGAAAAATGCATGTTCCACTGACATGACATAGTATGATAGAAAAACACATTTAGGGTTTAAACCTTCTACCCACTTGCAAAAAATAGAATAGTAGTTGGCCTGCCATGTCAAGGGGGTTTGAGGAGCACTTTAAAATTTTGTATTCGATCCACTTCCGTAATATACAAACTTTCTAGGTCTACTCAAACAATTCTAAACTCAATTGTGTCTAAACCTATGTTCTCCAAGTCGGTTCTTCCAAATTGATCACCCATTTAGTGCATCCAATTATAGATGCTTCAATAGTCTCCTTGATTGCTTCCACTAGTGTACAACAAATTTCAATTGCTTCATCATTCGAGAAGTTATCGAAGGTCACCTACAACCAACATACCCATAATGAAGGATGTAAATATGATATAATAGACATATAAATTTTGAAACTCAGGTTTTTGAGTTTAGATAAACACACCATGGTGGGAGATACATTATGCATGTTCATGCAATCGTAAAATTGAGTAATGAATTTTATGACATAAAATCCAAACTCCTAGTCAGATTCTTGATGTGGTCCATGAACCCAATACCAACTATTCTTTGTCATAGTTTGCTTCCACTCTTTTGTGCATGTCAATTTTCCTTACATGGCAGCCCAAACCTTTGTTAAAAATTGATGCAATGTGGTCGATTGAAATAAGTTTGTAGAATTCAAAAGGTCATAGTGAATTAGATTTTCACTACTCATAACAACACATTCCAACTGTTGGCATCATGCAAGGGAATTACAACTTTACTAGCATTGGTATAGGCACATGGAATTTTTTTTCAAAAAATTGAGAACATTCTTTTGGGACTCGCCATTATGTTTTGTCCAATTTTTTACAATGTCCCAATAATGTGGGTGTGTTATGTATGTGGCCTTATCTGTGAGAAGGGTGTGCATATACCAAAGCCTAAAAAAGTCCATGGCATCTGTAGACAAAAAGCCCTTTCGTTGTCCAATAATTTAATATCTACATTGAGTTTGAATGTCAAATAATCACCAACCAAAATGAAAGATAAAGTAGAATCTTTCGTCCCACCTTTGTTCCCAATGAAGGTTTGAACCACTATCGCCAACTTGTTGACACATGCCACCAAAAGCATTATCAACTATTCTAGCTAAATTAGAATTCAGAACATTAAAAATTCTTTGTTTGATTGGAGGTTATTGACAAACATGGGAAAAACATTGCAAAACATTGTGTGACAATGTGTACCCAATTGAAAACCAATATAAACATACACAATAGGATATAGAACATGTATTTGTCATTTTCACCACTTGAGGTTTGATGATGGAACTATTTTGCAATGTTTTTTGACCCATCTTATATATGTTATTGCACATAAACCTCATCAATACCGATGGAAGATGCCATTGCACTTGGATTACTGTCCTGAATAGTGACATTGAGGTTTGGTATTAATTGTATAGGGTTTTGAGACAATTGGCTCAAAGGTCATAATCCTAGAGAAAGGCAAAGCATCCTCTTGAACCCATAAGGGCTACATAAATGGATGATGACACGAGTGGTGTTATTGGGCTTGGGTTGTTTACATATGTTTGTAAATTAATATCCAACACAAGTTTTAAATATTGGATAGGATTAACCTCCATTAATGTTTTGTGAAACAATTGCAATGTTGGAGACTATTTGGTGTTGTGTTCCAAATTGTGCTATTGTTTAGAGTAGAGTTCATCAAGAAGGGATTGAGGTCCTAGAACTACTTGGTTCATGAAACATGATAATGCCTCCCTTGTTACAAAAAACTTCATAAGAATGTTAGTTACTAGAAACTGATTTTAAACCATTCATTACAGAACAAATATGCTAAAAGAAAATAAAGACATAACTAACTAGTAATTGTGTTGTCTTCTGATATTAGAGTTGCAACCATGACTTCGACATTATTTTGCTTGACAGGATCAACACGGCCTAACTTGGAGGACAACACTTGGACTTGGTAGTCCAAATAATCTACTAGCGGATGTGTACATTTGTTATGCCTCTTATGCAATGATAAGTCATTTTCAAGGTTTGGTTTGCCAAGGAAAACCCAGCCCAAATCTATTTCCTCCTTAAAAAACAATGCACCGGTAAGCATCTATTTCATGACATCCAAATAAACCCAAAGTCTAACACATCTTGGACAACAATGGTTAGCTATATGCTATGCCTTTGCTTCCCGATAGTAGTGGAGGATCATGTGAGGGCTCAAACCCTTGTTGGGATGTGCTAATGGTATGTGTAGTTTCCAAAATGTACTTCAACAATTTTTTTTAAATGCCCTTATTATGTGTGGGCATTCTTTCTGCAATGAAAAAGGATGCGATTCTTTTTCTAGTTCTGCAAGGATGTTTTGCAACTCTTGTGGGGTGTGTTCCCATGGGCATTAAGGACCAACTATAGAGGATACCACTTCAAGAGTGAATACATGGGTGACGATCCCCGCTTTGTTCATTCTTCAACAACTTGAATTTGTTTGTCAAATGTGTGTGATTATTGTAGGACATAATCTTCTTTTTTCTTCTGTAGGGTTTTCATAGCCTCCAACTTCTTAACATCATACTCCTTCAACTTCAAGTAATGTAGGTATTCTCGCAAAAATTTCAACTCTGCAAAATGAAACATGGTTGAATCCCCACCTTGTTTTGATTTCCATGCATGTAAATATTGTTTAATGACCTTGGAAATTTGGTCTATCCTTTCAATCCCACCACCAGTTTACAAAAAAAAATTGGAATTAGTAAAAATCATTGAAAAGGAATAGACAAACATTAAGAAAAAAAATTTTAATAGGGAAAATGTAGATACTAGTGGAAATAGGTACCATTGTCCGAATGCAAACACAAATGCATTGCCCAATGTGCCATTTGCTTCTATCTTCATGAGAAGAAATGTTGTCTCCTTAAGATTTTTTAAAATTATTTTGTTCATGATAATGTATGTTTCATACAATAGAACATAAAGCATTTTAATTTTAACTTTTGGTGGAGGTGTAGGCAATTCATAAGAACTCTCTTTTATGAAAGTTTCAACATGGGCTCTTACTTTTGTTTCAATGTCAGTTCTAATTTGATGAGCTGCGGCCCTTATTGGCAAGGCAGTGGGTGTTGGGAATAAGGACAAATGTGCATCAGCCATGTTCCTTTCATTGACAGGTTTGGCCTTTGTAATTGGAGGCCTTTTTCGTATGTTGTTTGTGGCCTTCTGTTGCATCTTCCCAACCTCTGCAAAAAATGGCTAGTGATGCATATTGTAATTACATACTTTTGATAAGAAATTTTGGCCAAATTCAAGCCATGACACATGCAAATACAACCACATTATAGAAATCTAAGATAAAAACAAAAACCAAAATCTAAAAGACTTTACACCTAGACAACCACATAACATAAAAAACATGGCAATCTAAAGATGCCCTCGGTAGAATGTGGTAATGTGGACTTACCCATACTTTGAATTGGTCTTGATGAAAAATCATCATCACTACTTAGTTCAAGAACCTATGTATGCTTAGGAGGTCTAGCCTTTGGAGGAAGCATACTAGTTATTTCCCTTTGTTTAAATGAAAATGTAGCCTTTTTGGATGGGTTTTTTGCTTCATCTACATGTGTAAGCTTCGATTTCCCAAGCAAACTCTTCCCAAACTTGTCCCCCAATTGTGTGATTTTTTTTGCTTCAATTTTTTTCCATGTGGGGTACATCTTCAAAAGTGCCTTCCCCTTGTATTTGGGACATTACATCATCATTCAATGATAACTAAAAATGTTTTTTTCTTTGAAACACTTCTTGCAATAAGTGCATTAGAAGGACGATTTGTTTTCAATTGGCTTGTTAAAGCATTTCACATCAAAATGTGCTTCCAAGGCAAGTTTTTCATATTTGTCCTCAAGATATAATGCAATGCAGTGGTGTCTACTTTGCTACATAGAAGATTTGTATATGCGGTTGTTCCTTTTGGGACCTTTAAATACCTAAACAAAAAATCACATAATTCCAACCTCACATATAACTAATGTAAAACATTCAAATTAGACAATGGTAGAAATTTAAAATGGTAGAAACATGGATAGCTTTCATCGATGATGCAAATCAAATATGAATAAACATGTGGTTTTAAATTCCCATAGTCATTGAACATCGTAATGCATGTTCAAGGCCTATTGCAATTCATCTTTATCATCACTAGCATCATAAACCCGAACTACTAACATTATATTTGTACTTTCATTGTAATTAATAAAATAGAACATTATAAAAGAATTTTTTTTACTGCAAGCTCACCATCTTTAGTCAACAATTAATCCTTTAAAAATGGCTTTAAAATGCCAATTTTTTTGGCTTTATGGAATAAAACAACGGAAGGTAGTTGTTGTAGAAATGAAATGACCTAAAAATTAGTTTATAGATCACATAAACAAAAAGAATAGAAAAACATGCAAGAACATAGATGAAATATTAGGTTTAGGTTTTAAGGTTAAGCCAAAACCCACCATAGCATTTTTGTAAACCTAAAACATATTGAGGTAGAATAAAACATATCTACCTACATGTTTATTATCAAACAAAAGAGAAAATATAAATTTTCTAAACCATAATCTTGTGCCAACAACATTTCATACAAAAAACACAATGGGGAGATGGATACGTACCCCTTCCACCCATCATGTTAGAGCTTTCTTGACAATGTCAACTTACTTCTCTCGACCAAGGAGACCAATAAGGTAAGGATCCTCTTGTGTGTATATTGGCAACACCTCTTGTAGTAAGTGTTTCCGATTTCCTTCCATACTTGCTTGCATTGCTACAATATCCCCTTCGCCTTTTGTTGTGTCATCTGATTCTATTGCATCAAAATCAATCCCTTCTTCAAGAATAAAAACCACATTTGAGCTTTAGGCTTTGAATACTATGTTATTAATGGTAATGTCAATATCTCCTGCATTAGGAATAACAATAGTTGGTGCAACATTCATCGCCATTGAAGTCGACGTTTCTATCAACTTGAAGTTTGTGTGCCCTCTTCAAATCCTATACCCTCAAATGACAATAATGTAATGAAGGATTGAAGTTCAGTTCAACTTTTATTGCACCACCTTCTGTCCTCCTCTTAGAAAACTCATGATTTGGTAAGCTCTATTAACAACAACACATCATTTGCAAAACAATTTATGTGAAGGTAGCTTTGTGTTCCATGAAAATATTATCACATCTAATTAATGTTCCACAAAACCTTATTTTGTAGACCTCATCTAGAAATCAATTATTTTTAGCCAATTTTCAAATTTGCTCCTACACATAATAACCACATTTTTTTACAATGTAAAAACTTGGAAAGATGCAATCGATGATGGAACGACATAAATCTAGAAAGACCCTATTAACGATGTTGAGTTCAAATGCTTTGTCGACGATGATAGGAGGTGAGCCCGAATGTGCCATGTGGGAATTCTGATGGTGAAGTCTACACACTAAAATGTCGCTAGACAAAGCTCATTAGAGGGTGTTTAGCGCCCTACATGACAAACACCCACAAGTTTTAAGATTCGGTTTTTACAAAGTAAGAGGACAAAAACAATGATGGACACATGAAGGGGGGTGGGTGAAAGACAAACAAATAACAAGGGGATGAAGACCACTTACATTGTGAATTGCACAAAATGTCATCAAAAGAACACCATCACTTGCACAACATATCATAAAAACATAGTCAAATGCTATATTTAACAAAGTATGAAAAACACAAAACTCATAGCAAATAAGCATGTGAACAAGAGGTGAGGAGGAAACTTATGAAAAGCAAAAATGGCCAACATCTCACATGCATAAATGACAAGTTCCAACCAACAAACATGCTTGCACAATTAAAATGGAACACACAGATTACTTGAAGGGAAGGAAATTGCTGTTTGGTGAAAACATTGAATCCACCTATCTAAGAAATTTTGGACACTACTTGAAATTTTAACTTTAAACAAACAAAGATTTTTTTTTGTATAATTGTAAAATTTCTCACCTTTTAGTGAGAATCGCCAATGATGTATGATGAACATTTTTGCATAAAATATTCAATGGATTTCATTTTCATCCAATTCAACCAAGGGTCAAATCTTATTTAATTTTCCAATGTTAACATTTGTTTCACAAGATGAAAAGTGTTTGGTCAATAGGATGGCATGTGTTTGTTGATTTTTTTTTTAAAAAAAATCTCCTCTCCCCTCCTCTATTTCGGGGAGGCATATCTTTGTTGTGTCTCCACCAAATGAGATGATCTAAATGGCTATGGGTGTGTCCATAGATGGGCCACAACTTATTTTAAGAAATCACAATCAAAAAAATAAATGATCAATGTGCCCTTTCTCTCTTATTTTTTACATGTTTGACTACCAAACTATCTACCTTCTATATATCTTCTCTTTCTTCATTTTATATCCCTTCATTTTCCTTGGTTCTTGTTGAGCTTTGGTGCTTGTTTGGGAGTGATGGAGGAAGTTTCTAATTTTCATACTCGGAATATGAAAAATATTAGAGCGTTGCATGAAAAAAGGTTTGTCAAATGTAAGTTCTCATTCTTGAGAAAAAGAAATAAAGACAAGAAAAAAAATCATACCAACAAAAAAAAAAAAAATGAAAGCATACAAAGGGGTTGAAGACTTTGTTCCCTATTTTTGACCTTAATGACTTTACACATGAACTCATTGGCCCCAAACAAATAATATTTTATCAATTGGCCCCAAACAAATAATATTTTATTTATAACTTGAGGTCAAACAATGAGCCAAGAAGTGCTCAAAATTCCCATAATGAGCCCTCACTAAGTATTTTCCAGCCTAAGTTGAGGCCTCACTCAAGAAGGTGAATGTATGAGTGTAGGTGCTTGTTCATCCGAGGCCATTGCATCCTCATCCATGAACAACGAAATATTAGAGAAAATGAATTGAGAGTATTTAAAATGTGACCTCTGGGCCAAACATTTTGGCTGGCTGGCCAATCAAAAGCACTCAGAGTGGCCCCCTTCCTCTACCGCAACCTAGGCCCCACTCATCCATCCATCCAAGGGCCACCATTTTCTTTTGCTCTTCTAATGGCATCTTGGACTTGACCTAGGCTTTTTTCCACCGCCTAGCAACTGGGCCCTCCAATTCTCTCCAGAACACCCCCAGACTTGACCTAGAGTCTTTTTTTTTTTTTTTTGGTAGCCACTGCCTCATACTAGGCCCTCCACGGATCCTAGACTTAACCTGTGTTCGGGTCTTACTTTCCAAAGGGCTTTTCCAGTGTTGTGTGGTTCTCAAAGACAAGGAACCAACCCGAGTGGCAGTTTTCAATGTAGTTCTTACAATTCATAAAGCACGGTCCTCAAAAGAATTAAAGGAACCGACTCTAATATGGTGCGTTCACACTTGGTGTTAGGGACCCTAGTGTTGAGTCTCTTAACACCATACTAGTCATACTTATGGTGAAGATTTTTATGTTACATGAACATTCGTTTTAACATTATGGGATCACCCATTTAACATTGGATGCCACCTAGGATGCCACCTAGACTTTCATTTAACATTGATTTAACATCAAGTGTGAATGCACCATTAATTATAATAGGTAAGAGGGTAATATGTAGGAAGGCAACTGAAGTAACCACAATTGTTAGCTAAGGTGATCACCCGTTTAACATTGGGTGCCACCTAGGATGCCACCTAGATTTTCATTTAACATTGATTTTGAACATCAGGTGTGAATGCGCCATAATTAATTATAATAGGGTAGAGAGTAATATGTAGGAAGGCAACTGAAGTAACCACACTTGTTAGCTAAGGAACTGAAAACCCAACTGAGAACGAGAACTGTTTCGTGACCATTTATCATCCATCCTTCATTGGTGGGCAGTGGATCAATCTGGCCTATTTCTCTGGGCTTTCTTGGCCTTTCTAAATTTACACGGATCTTCTTCTCGCTGGTGTGAAAAGAACCACCGTAATAAACGGCGGAAGATCCACCGAGTTAAAAACCCTACGGGACAGTACTAGGCCTGCCGCAAACCGGTTACACCGGTGACTCGTACTGCATACGCTCCAGGGCCCCGCCGCTTTGATCACATTGACAAAGTCACCAATTAAATGGGTTTTTTGCCAAAGTGCACGTGGGTCACCGGTAGTAGCCAGTGGACCCTAGACGACCGGCAGGCAAGGAGAGCGGGGCAGTGGAGATCGTACCGGTATAGGGTATCCGGTATCCGGTTTCCGGTTTCCGGTCGCTCCTCATTCCCTGGCTGGGAGGAGGGCACCGAAGCCCAGGAGCGAGCTTTGCGGCGGGTCCCCTGTTTTGGTCCCCTGTTTTTTCGCAGTGGTCCATGCTGCAGCAAGCAGCAATGTCCATCCCCCAAACTCGTCCTTCCCTTCCCTTCTTCCCTTCCATCGCTGCTCTTATATTCCTTGGCTCTCTTCTCTCTTTCTCTAGAGCTGTGGCGCTTCCCGTCACGAGTCCTGATTGCGGCGCTCCTTCTCCTGCTGCTGCTGCTGCTCCCGCTCTCAGCCGATCTGCACTTCTCGCCAACGCAGGTATCTCAGTTTTTTCACACTACCTTTCTTTGTTTTTTCGCTCTTTTGTCCCAAGTTTTTTTTTGTTGTCTATGTGATGCTTGTTTGTTTCCATCATGTTCGCACCGTCGGGGTAAGATATATGTATATATATGCTTTAAAAACACAGGGGTGTGTGTGTGATTTTATGTCCAATATTGATACGAGTTCAACGTCTTAATGTGTAATTGTATCCGTTTCTTTGACTTCACAAGGGGAGATCTTGGTTTCTGGACCAGTCTGAGATTCGTGTGCTTGTACATTTTTTAACTTCTTGATACACTTTGTGCTTGAATCTGTATCTATTTTTCGGTTTTCGACTACTGTTTTCTTTTTTTCAACGGTGTGCACTGCTCGTAGTTCTTGGCTTGCTAGTAGTAGTAAATCTGGTTTTGGCTCCCTGGGCCACGTAATCATCGTCCAGTTGCAGTTAACGGCAGAAACGCTCATGATGCAGCATGAGCAGAATGAACATGATGACTTAGTTGTGCCGTCTTTGAGGATCTGTAAAGAAGACATGACGGAGTTTGAGGATTCAAGCTGGATTCGCATTTCAATTTGACATTTGAGAATCACGACCTTGCGAGATGGAGCGCTTGTCTGACAAGCTTGCCAGTCAGGTCTTCTCGCAAGGCAGAAGTCCTAGTCATTATGTCATTTTTTTGTTCCATAACAAAGCTCGCTGGTATCCCATGTTCGTGCACAGGTTTGAGATCCTGCTGGATTGCGGTAGACGACGCTAAGTTTCCGGTGGATCGACTAGCTGCACTGGGAATGGAAGTGGCGTATCCGCTTACTACGACAATGCAGTGGCTATCGGAACTGGTACTAAGTTAATGCTATACATGCCGTTGTTACTCCGTCGGTTGCCAGCAGACCTTTTCAGTAGAAAGAGCGTCATTATTCAACTGCGTCTCTTCTCTTTCGACATCATGGCGGCTAATTTTTTTCTGTGCAAAACAGGGCATGGAGGATCCTTCGTTGGCGAGACAGCTGGATCCATTGTTCCATTTGACTTCGGAACAGTATTCGAGCATAGTGGCGGCACAAAATGCGAACTATGACCTACTCTCATCTCTGGAAAGCTTGAAGCAGAAAGAGATTCAAAAGATGCCCGCAAGCTACTGCGTCGGCCGTAATAGTACTGTCTCAAACTCTCATGGCGCAGCAGCAGGGTTTGCAGCTTCTTCTTCTTCTTCGGATCATCATCATGGACAGTTAGGTCTTGAGCAGCGACCTCACAAAACGTTCAAGCCTAACTCCTGGGATTCAGCCCTTAGCCATCAACAGATACATCATCAGGCCATTACAGCAGGTTCTGCACAGTCCATGATCATGACATCTGCCAGCTTTCATAGTCAACCACCTGGAAACAATAACCGTTCTTTTGATATGCAGCAGCAGCAACAGCATCAACAGCGGCAACAAGTACACCTGAACCAGGACCAGCAGCAGTGCATGATGTCCCGGAACGGTCTTGATGGCGTTGTCATGTCTGTGCCCTATAGTATGCAAGAGGAGGTTGTGGGTGCTCAGGTTAGAACCACAGCAGCTTCCGATCATGTTGACATGAGAGGAAGCTCACCTGCCTCAGGTGTGCAAGAGAGCTGCAACACTGACGTATTCTCTTTGGAAGGCCTTAGCAGATTGAGCCCCCCGTCTCCTACAGAATCCATTCGTGGCTGCAAGCGGAAACCAGAGCAGCAGCTGCAGCAGCTCGGGGGCCCCATGGAGCATTCAAAGATGCACCATGGAGGAATGGCACCCACTGCCACTGTCAAAGTTCCCCCTGCTCCTTCTGTGCCCCCTAGTGTGACAAAAAATTCAGGTCACACCCAAGACCACATCATGGCAGAACGCAAGCGACGAGAGAAGCTCAGCCAGCGGTTCATCGCACTCTCTGCTGTTGTCCCCGGCCTTAAGAAGGTAAACATATCTCTAGGTAGATCATGTAAAAAGTCTACCTTCGTTGCTACTCACGTTCCTAGTACTGTACCATTTTGCTGCTGGTGAGAACTCCAGTTCTCTATGCATATCATTGAGAGCAACTAGGCAATCTCTGTTGTACATCTCTGGGAGATCATAAGGGACTAGGGTTTTAACATGATTGATCAATTGTCACAGATGGACAAGGCTTCAGTACTTGGGGATGCAATCAAGTATGTAAAGACACTGCAAGAAAAATTGAGGAGTATTGAGGAGCAAATGCCGAAGAAACGGGTTCGCTCACTTTCCAGTTCAAAGAAACCCTTGGCTGTGGCCATTGCAGACAAGACTGGCATGCAGGGAACAGCAGCAGCAGTGCTGCCTGCAGGAGTTGATCATAGGGTTGAAGCGGAGGTCATTGATGAAGAAGATGATGGCCCTGTTCCAGAGATCGAAGCCCGTGCTGTAGATAGAAGTATTATGATCCGCATGCATTGTGACAAGAGGAAGGGATTGCTTGTTAAATGCCTTACCGAATTGGAGAGACTCAAGCTTGTCATCCTTCATGCTAACATGCTGTCTTTCTCATCAACCTCGATTGACCTTACTTGCAGTGTACAGGTATGTCCACCACCTGGTAGGCTCAAGCTTCTACAATGATCCAGCAATTTTTCTCTTTTTCTTGTACTTCTACAATAATACTGCACTACCCATTTCTTCTTGCGCTACAAGAGATCTCTACAGACCTGGAGGAGATCCTTTGAGCTGCATACTGTAAGCATCATGTAACCACCACATGTCTTATGACTCTTGATAGATGGAGGAGGGTTGTGAGACAAGCAGTGATGAGATTGTCCGCTGTCTCCAAGCACTGTACCGAACGCTAGACGACTGAATGTGACCAGTGCCGAGCCAGGATTGTGACAATTTACCTTTGGGTTTTTGGGTTTCGTTTTCATGAGATCTCTCACAAAGAGAACCGATCAAGACTTTTTTCAACTGGCCAGCATCTCCCCAGCACCATGAAGCAACTTTATGTACAGTGAACTGTGTGTGTGTGTTTTTTTCCCAAGTATAAATTTCAACTGCTTGCGTTTTGGAGGACTCATTCAATGTCAATAGTACTTTTGGATCTCCAAGCTTCCTCAACTTGAAATAAGTTTGATCATATATGGGTGGTTGATTAGAGCTCTCTTTCTTCAGCATGGAATTATCAGTGAGGAGGAGGAGCAGATCATCAACTGTCACTCTCTCACCATCATCATCATAAATTTGTGAATGCTCACAAAGAAGATCGACTTATTGCAGGCCTGCTTACTACAAAGGACAAGCTGGACCTCCATTATTTTTTACCTGCACTATGTCATATTTCAGTTTGTGTGTGTGTTTTTTGCCACATTTCTAGAGCTTCTTCAAATGGGGAGTATATCAATCAATGATTGCCTTTTACACACTGGATTTGAAGGCACGCCCTGAAGAACCCTTTTGGATCTGATTCTCCAGCATGCAGCCAGCTTTTTTGGAGGAGACTTCACTTGGAGGAGGACTGTGGTGGACTAGTCTTGAAGCTTTCTTCCAGGATTGTGCACTCTATCTTATGGATTTTTGCACACACCTTTTTTTGGAAAGCCGAGACTTACCAAACGTCCCAACTCACATGGTATGGGTTTTTGGCACAAGCTTTTTTTGGAAAGAAATTGCTCTGGAAGTCAACCAGATCTATCTCTCTTTTCTCAAGCTTGCAACATCTAGAGACAGATTATGGGTCCAGTTTTTATTAGCTTTCACTCTGTCTGTTACCCTTGGCCCCTTTGTTCAGCATACAAATCACTTCCCAGCTGCAACTCTTGTTTTTTTTGGCTCCCTCTGAGATGTAGACCAAAGCTAGAGCTTGGTGATTGAACCCCTGGAGCTTTTTTTAGCAAGGCAAACAAGAGATTAGATCATCTAAAGAAGCCTTGTTCCAGCTCCATGGCTCAACTGTGACTCTCTATGGGACATCTTTGTGCACTTCTACAAGCTAGCTGTTTTTGGGATTCACATTCACTGTTAGTCACCCCCCCCCCTTTTTTTTTCCTCACATGGCTGCTAGGCATTTGGTGAAGAAGATTTGTTGTTGCACACAGGAGACAAGGGCCAAGCTTGGACTGGCTAGCTGTAGGATCAATCTGAGTTGTGCTCTTAGAAAAACTTTTTCTTATAACAAGTGAAAATTGTGGCCGTGAATGGTGTTCAGAACCATATATATAGCCAAGTGAGTGTGTGTGTGTGCATGTTGGGTTAGTTCTATTCCTGTTTGTCAAGTGAGGCTGGCAATCTTTATGAATACTTAGAAGAATTATAGCTGAAATGAAATGGTAAAGCGGAGCAGCTGAGGGCAAGGGCATATTGCCTACTAAGGATGTGTAAGGTGACAGCTGAGTGCATGCCCAATTTCGGTAACTCTCTTGCCTGCAGGCTCTGCGTGGTGTAAAAATTGATGCAACTTTCAGAGAGTGAGGTTTTGTGTTTTTTTGGTGAAGCCTGCCATTAAAACAGAACATCTGCTCCTCAAGTGGAGGAATAATTGTGCACTACTATTATTATAATGTGACCTCCAGTTGCAACCCAAAAAAATTCTACGAGGATTTAACATTGAAATAACAGGAAAATGACAAACAGAAAAATTGCAAGAGGATTTGACATTGAAATAACAGGAAGCTGACAGACGTTCCTGAATCCTGAGAAACTGAACAAAACGATAGTAAAGAAGAAAGCTTTTACTGTGACCCAAGTGCTAGCCAGTGCAATTCAAGAATCACAAATTGTGGCGAAATAATTTGCTTCAAGATGGAATGTTTTAGAACAAGAAAGCCATTCCCAAAAAAGAAAAACAAAACCAATAAACAAAAAAGAAATCCATTGAAACGCATGTGAAGAATATAAAGCTGTGGGGTGAGGTCCACAGATTATGTGTAGTAAAAGCTGGGTTGTCTGTAAAGAGGCACCTCCCTTGTTCGATTGGGATATCGACCTATGTGGATATGGTGGATATTGTGAAGTTGAGTATTTCCAGAGTTAGGCTAGAGAGTGTGGACTTTTTGATGATGGGATTTTTTAGTACTTTATGTTGCACAATAAGAAAATGCGCTTCATGCAATAGCATCTGCGATAGCATCACACGTGGTGAGAAGCTTGTGGTCTGATGACTAATGTGGTATAAAAATAGAGCTGGTTATCAAACCCGGATTGATTGGAACTTTCCTACAACATTTGGTCATGCAAGCAAAGCTTTGCTATTGGAAATGTAACACCGTCTTCCCTTTTAGACTTTGTAGCCCCCCTCCCCTTCGCCCAGGTTTAAGACGGCATAGGTTTAAGACCAATCCAAACTTGTCACATGGTAGACTTCTTGTTTTTTTTTTTAAAATCACTTTTCATCCACATGTTGATTTTCATCTATAATTTGGATTTTTCATCCATTCATCCTTTTCCATGCATCCCATTCTCATCCAAGTTTGTCATTGAATAGGGGCTAGTGGTTGAACAATTTTTTAAATGGGAATTTTAGATACTTTTTACCTTGTAATCGAAGAATGAAATGAAATCTTAATTATTTAAAAATTTAATCTTGGAATTAACTGGGAGTTTCCTTCATATTTTTTGCATATGTTGTCGAATTGGGGCGTTATTTGTCCCATTGGGTTTTTGAAAGAATGTTTACATGTGTGGCGAACAAAAATTTCAACCAATTTAGAAACAAAAATATTTGGAACGTTTTTTTATGGGTGCAAGAAAATGTTCATGTGCACAAACCCAATTTTTGGCATCTCGGTGCTTGTGCTGAAAATGACCCATTCATGTAACCCACAAGTGGCGTCATGTCGTGCCATCAACATTTGTAAAATGCCACGTTGTCAACTTTTGAATTTTGTCATAATTTTTTAGGGAATTGTTTAAGGTTGTGTTTTTTATTCATTATTGTTGTTAGAATATTATTCGTAAGTCATTGTAAGGTTGGGAGTGTGGGGAAATGTGTGACTTGCTTGGTAATTCAATAGGGCGTACAATTCATGGTTTGATCATTCCCCACACTTGTGCATATTATATTGTCAAATCTTTGGGGTGAAAAGCTACATGTCTTCCCTAGCTTAAGCAATTAGTCTTAAAGGTTAAATAATTGTTTTAGTTAATGCCCATGAAGGACAAGGCTACTATCCAATTCTTCATGCATTGTAGGTCAATTAACTTCATAGGTCTAAAATCCAATAATAAGTATAAATATTTAATTGGAGGGTTTAGGTTAAAACTTTTTATTAACATTTTTGTGAGTTGTATTTGGAGGTGATAATCAGATCAACTCTATTGTTTAGTTGTTGATTAATAGACCACATTTGTTTTGTTTTAAATTTTGCTCCAAACAATTATAAATTATTGCACCATTGTTGCAGGACATGAACAAATTTTAGTTGCTACTATTGAAGGGCAGTTAGTACCATCAAACTAAATGATTTCATCCATGAATTTGATAGCTAGTGTGATGTGCAATCTATGCATAATTCACAACTATTCACATCCTTCATGTATGGAAGAGGGTTTTAAATATCTTGAGGAATCACCACTAAATGATTATCATGAATTCAAGCATGCCCATGAAGAGTATATTGAAAAAAGGTGATTATACCAATTGCCCAATTATGTTTCCATCACGAATGGTATTTTGGCTTCAAATGATATTATGATTGTAGGTACAATTACAATAACTTATAATAATGATTCTAACAAATGGAAGTGGGAGTGTTAGTGGTGCAACCATTAAAAGTGGTGGTGTCAGCTTTTCCATTTATGGATAAGGTCTTTTGTCAGCATTTAACCATGTTGTGGAATTCTTCTAAAAGTTGTAAAAGTTTTACCAAAGGGTTCAAATAAAAAAGTTATGAAACTTGTAGGAATTTCAACATAAGCCACATGAAAGCTTGCAAAATTCATATGTACAAATGAAAAGGTTATAATCATTGTGACACAAAAGGTCACATAAACACAAGTTGTCAAGTTTTTGTATGGGATTTTGTAGAAGGAACCTAGATGACGAATGCAAGATGTTATGTTATTTCAACCTACGAAAGCCATGCTAACAAATGTGTTTCAATTGTTGAAACACATCAAGTTGAATATGGTGGAAGAACATGTGGTGATTATTACATCCACATACCTCATCAACATTGTCAACTCAATAGCAATGTGGCCAACCAAATAAAGTTATGCCACAAAATGCCAAGGGGGCTAAAGTAGAACAAAGTTGTGTTTCCAAGCATCATATTCCTATGAGCAAGGGGGACAAGAAAAATGTTGGAGATGTGGTGGGCCTCATCATAAAAAAAATTGCCTTTATCCACTTTAAACCACCACATCCAACCTTAACTTTAGCCAAACATGTTCCCATTGTAAAGTTTATGGGCATGATGCAATCATTGTTTTGCTTTACATTAAAAACATTGCAAGGTCAATCACAAAGAGTAAATGCTAGGAAAAATCAAGGTTTTGAAAAAGATCAAAAGGGTAAAGGGGCAACCAATAAGGGGTCATCCATTAAGCCAACTATGTGTCAAACCAACATTATGGAGATAATATTCACATGCTTAGAAGCTCTAATGACAAGCATGGCAATGAATATGGCAAACATAAGTGAAATCTAATGTGTTTGTTTCAAGGAAAATTAAAAAAGTAAAAGATGCATCATTTTCTAATTCGAATGTTGACCTATGTTATTTTTGTGAAATTGAGTTTTCAAGTCCATTGGCCCCAAATGAAGTTATGCTAGATTTTTTAAAAGATCATGTGTATTGGGCAATAAGAGGAAACCATGTTAGAGTTTTTAATTTAATTGAAATGTTTTTGATGGTTGCATTAGTGACAAATACTAATACTCAAACATCAAAATCACAAGGTGTTGATGAAATATTAAATCTTCAAAATGGGGAGGTTCAACATTAGGTTTGCTTACCATTTATGTTAACAAATACAATTTTCAACCTTATAAGAATTAATTTTCAATACTGTATTGTTGATATCAAGTACAAAGTTTAATTCCACTGTTGGAATAAAGGCACCAAACAATTTGTTGGGGGTGACAACAATGGTGTATCATGCACGATTGTTTTCCACCAAAACATTCATTATTCCCAATGTTCAATTAGTAGTTGTGTTTTGTTTAACAGCCACATTATGTGAGGATGAGGAGAATGCCATGAATGGTGACTATGTCAAATAAAAATCCAATTTTGACAACAACCTTCATAGTATTTCTAGGGTTAATTGAATAAAGATGTACAAAACTTCATATTGGCACATGGTTGTTGCCTAACTTTATCAACTCCTAATGTATTTAACCATTGATAAAGTAGGTGTTGTCCTTGGTGTTGTGGTAGTGTGTAATAAAGTGTGGGTTTTCTAGTTAAAAGGGGTATTGGCATGATGGTACCAACCTTAAAGTTTTTTGCTTCATTTAGGTGTTCAATATTTGATGTTGGGCAAAACAACAATGGATTGCTTTAGATTGACCAATGTCAACATCTAACTAGGCTTATACCAAATCATAATGTATCAATGAATGGGTTAGAGAAAATTTGAACATTAACCAAATAGGAGGTTGTGATCTAAACCAATCCCAATAAACTAATATATTATACCACAATTCAAACTTGAATGGTGGTTGCACATATTATGTTTTACAATGTATTCGTTGGAAGATAATTTTATACCCTTTAGGGATTACTTTAATTTTTTGGGAGGAAACCACATACTACCAATTAAGATGACATACGAGGGACAATCATAAGGCTTAAATGCCAGTAAGGGTTATGGGGGCATCTAAAAAATCGAACAAATCAATTATGTTGATTGAATTTTTGAACCTTTTCCATGGTTTTGAATTGTTAAAAGGTAACATATTCCATAATTAAAATGAAGTTGGGCAAACCATCCTTGAGTGGTAGCACTAGGAACCAACTTACCAAAATTCAAGGAAAAGTGGACCTAATTTAATTTTATTTCAAAATTTTATTTATTTAAAATTGTGATTTTCGCTATCAATTTGCACCACATGGGCTTTGTGTTCCCCACCTATGTATACACTATGGAACAATTGTAAACACTTACATAAGTTGTACATAAATAAAAGATTAGTTTTCTTTAAATGTTCTTAACATGTGTTCTTAAAAAATTTAAACTTTTATGGGCATAAGCATGTTAAAGTAAGCCAATTGGTGATCCTTGCTCAAAAAATAAAAGTAGGTGAAAAGTAGAATTTGCATTTTTGAATTTTAAGGCTTTTAGTAATGCTACAAAATTTTGAATGTACTCGTTATACTAAATAAACCATATATGGTCATATTTCATGTATTTTATTATTTTCATCATTTTATTTATTTATATCAAGTTAATGTCTAATACTTTTTCAAAATCAAACTATTTAAATGTTGTGATATTGATGTTGAGTCATCATGCATATTTATATATAATTTTTTCAATTATGATACTGTGAAGTTTCTAAAAAGTGGTTTTCCAAATTAATAGAATTATGTGTCTAAAACATGATTTTCTATATGAACCCAAACATTAATACTTGCATATAATATGTCAAAACAATCCTTTAACAATCTAAAAGTAGGACATATGATTTTTTTGGTCAAATGATAATTAATTAATATACTTTTACTTTACTTTGTGCAATATGGGACAACAACATAAATTTGGAAAGTAGAATGAAAGTAGGTTGGAAAAAAAGGAAACACAAAATCTTAAGCTTTAAAAAACATATCCATACCATCCTACATACACTCATGTAATTTTTTGTTTTTTAAAGATTAGGTTCTACTTTCTATGCTTCAAAGTTGACAATTTTGTATTTTCTACTTGCAACATATACTTTTTTTGTCTACTTTTGTATGCTTGCACCCTTATCATTAAATGTCAAGTTACACCATTTATAATTTTTTTTAAAAATGTTTATTAACTATAATCACTAGGGTATGACCAAAATTGTTGATTGAAAGGTTTAATTGCATTTGTAAAGATGAATGCAATGGCCCTTCAAAAATCATTAATAAAAAATGTCTTTTGCAACTATCATATGCAAGTAATTTTCAATAGCATGTGACACATGTAATTGATTTTTGCCTTAATTGAATAAATATAATCATATGCAACATCCAATTGCATGCGACATATTGTACATATGGTATGTTTGTATTTTTTCATCCATTCATATTTGTACAACAAGTTGCATATGCAACTAACTCAAAAAAAATTTAATGACACATGTGCATTTTCAAGCCAATCAATTAAAGACATGTGGCATTTCAAGCCCATTTTGACATGTATTATTTAAATTAATTAAATAAATTTAAATCGTTCAATATAAGGTTTATAATATGTTGACATGTGACATTTAGGTAAGTAGGTAGGTAAATAAATAAGGTAAGGTAGGTGGGTAAGTAGGCCTAAATAAGTAGGTAAATGAATGAATGGGCTTAAGTAGCTATGTAGGTCTTATTTTAAAAAGAAAGTTCATAATTTTCCTTACAAAAAATTTGGGTTTAACCTTTAGGGTCGCATATCTTTTTGGTTCATTCCAATTGCCATTTATTCATTGAACTAATGCATTTAGACATAAATAGTTTCCAAACTTCAAAGCTATGACAACCAATATGGGATAAAAATTATAGTTGCATTTTAGTTACAATTTAAGATCCAACAAGGGTAGAGAAGCAAATAAAGAGTTACAAATATTTGGACCTTATGCCATTATTTCTAAGGTTTAAAGAAATTTTGTAATCCTCCACCTAATGCATCCAAAGCCACAAAAATCATTCAAATTGGTTTTGAAATGAAGGGGGTCATTGTTTGTTTTAGGCAAATAAAACAAAATTATGGTTTGGAAATCAAGTTCTTTGGTAGCATATTTGTACAAAACCAAATATATTTATGATATTGTATATATAGTAGCATATTTGTACCAAAAAAAAATGTATATATATAATAACATATTTGCACAAATCAAAATGTAAAAGTCATCCATTTTGAAGGATAAAAGAACAATTAATCACCCCATAGTTACAAAAATGACCAAAAATCATCTAAAATTCAAATGTAGTTGCATATGCAACCCATTTGAATTACATGCAACAACCAAATGCATCCAATTGCAAGTGGGTTGGTTACAAATGGCACAATTTGTTTTAATGAATTTTGAATATTGACTTTCAAAAATTGTTCAAAAAATTATGGTTGACTCAATCTATGCTATCTATTAAACAAAGATTTAAAAATTATTAAGGCTTCCTATAAATTGAAAACATTAGAAAAGATCAAAGAAATGTTCTAGATTTTATGTTCCCAAACAAAAGAACCCCAATTGTTACTTTTTTGAAACTTTTTCCTTGATCATTAATTTGGAATATTAAATTTAATCTTATTATAAATCCAATTGAAGTTTCAAATTTTACATGACTTGGGTAATCTTTAGATATGAAATTTGAAATGTTTTTTTTTTAATGAATGTTATGTTCTAAATTTGGATGAATTTCAAACTTTTGGTGTATGACATTCCTAGTGGTTCCATTCATGGATGGGTTTACTTAGCCCCTAGTAGTGAATTGGTGATGTTAATGATAAGTGGGAACTTGCTCATCCAAGAGTTGACACTTGACTCCATATCACCATGGGGCACATTATCAAAATTACAAACATTGGCTAATCATTACATTCATCAAGATTGTTACATTTTGCCATCACCAAACACATAATTATTCATGGATAGTAGTAATGGGTCATTGAAATTGAACCCATTAATTACTAATGTTATTAAGTGTAATATCTTCAAGGATGGAACAAGTTTATTGGATTTTTTTAGAGGCATTAATTCCGATCTAATTGTGGTGCTACAATTTGGCATCTAAGTACAATGGTACCATTATGTGGAGAAGGACCCATAGACTAGGCAAACCTCAATGTGTCATGTTATGATATTACAAGAATGATATTCCAACTTGGTGCCAATGTCAATAATACATGGTTGTTAACATTCCTTATTGAACAATATCACATTGTTAGGGATGCAAGATTTGATTGGGTGAGTTAATCTAGCATTTTAAGATGGTTGTGTTAGGGTTTTTCATAAGTTGACACAAATCAAGGCCTTTTAGACCCCAAATTAAGGTTTTTTATGGGAATTCGTCTATGTTTCACAATATTTGTAAACTACACAAATATTGGAAGAAAAGTCAAATTTTGTAATTAATGTTTATGATGATTTTTTGTCACAAGTGACATTTTGCAACTACTTTTGCATTGTCAAATCTAAAACAAGTTGCAAATGTCAATTTGTTGCAAGCAAAATGATGTCAACAATGACATCATCAAATTTTGGATGAAATTTGTGATAAGCAAATATGAAGGATTTTTTACCAAATCATATGAATACAATTTATGTGCCACAAATATGTGATTATAATTACAATTATTTTGGTAACCTATCAAAAATTACCACATGGTAACTTGTGAAATAGGTTGGTAGGTAAATAATCCTAAGTAGGGGTCAAAACACACTCAAAGGAACCATAAAAGGCATCAGATGTTAGATTTTGTCATAAAAAATTAAAGATTTATTTATTTATTGAAACTATGGTAATCATGGCACATTGTTCCTTTTTAACACACATGAATGTCAAAAAACTGAAATCAAAAATCCATTTGGTCCAATTTTAGGTTTTGGTTTAATTAAGGACTTTTAAAATTGGAAATCTTTGTCATTAGAAAAGAACATTTTTACAAAATGACTTTCAAAGGATTCATATAAAAAAACTAAATTGATGATAAAAAATATGAAATGATAATAAGCTATTAGACGCACTAAAAAAACATTCACAATATAAAAAATGTGGAATTTTAAAACTTTGAGAATTCAAAATATGTACATTTGAAAATTTATAATTTCAAAATTTCAAGATATATATAAATGGGGTATAATACAATGATGTATTGAACAAAATGGTAGCTTATGTTACATTAAATTCAACTTTTAAAAAAAAAATTGATATAATTTCAAATTATTATCATTTTTCAAGATGAAACATGAAATTTGCAAGGAATATATATATTTTTATAAATTCATATTTATTAAAAATGATTAATAATTTTTTTGGATTGATTGAGGAAATTTCAATCATTTTTCATACAAGTTGCAAAAAAATTAATTCAAAAAATCATTCACATGAAAAATTATTCTAGGGAAAAAGAACATGTAATCCTAATGTAAAGTAATGCTTATGGCTCCTTTGAGTGCACTTTGACCCATAGGTATAGGTAGGTAGATAGGTTGGGGCATGTGGCATTTATGATTCATGAAACCACATGGCACCTAGGTTAAGTCATGCCATTTGGTGCCTAGGATAAATTCGGCCATATAACACCTATGTTAGATCATGACATGTGACACCTAAGTTAGGTTATGCCATGTGGCATCTAGGTGTCATGGGCACAAAAACTACAAAGACACATAACGAAAGGATGTGTTTAAGTCTAAATCCAAGATATGAAACAAAGGAACCAAAACATAAACACAAAAGTTAAAATTAAAAACAGGAAGTGTGCAAAATCAAAGTATAAACATATTATTATTGTGGTGAAGTAAGAAAATGTAAACACAAAGAAAAGAAAACAAAATTGTATTTCAAATTAATGTTGAAAAAATTAAAGGTAATGGGGTTTTACCTCTATTTATAACCCTTTGGGAACCTAGCTAAAGGAAATTTCCATAGAGATTTCCATGTGCCCACTAACCATGGAAATTTTTTAAGAAGTTTCTTAATTACAAATGAACTATGCATTAACTAGGACTTAATTAAATGTTAACTAAAAATTTATTAAAAAAAATTGAATTTAACTAAAAATGAACTAAAAGTGAATTGGAACTTAATTATGAGTGAATTGAAAATTAATTACGAATGAACTAAAAGTTAATTATGAGTTATGATGAACATTCATATGAATACACTTCATTTGTCATGTGAAAGTGATGTCCATGACATTAGGCTAAGTTATGCCATGTGACATTTAGGCTAAATTTTGGCATGTGGTATTTAGGTTAAGTTAAGTCACATGTCACATGCAATTGGTTATGCCACAATGCACCTATGTGGTTTATGCCATGTGGCACCTATGTTAAACCTTTTTTGATTTTTGGTTTAATTTTTAGGGTTGAGTTTCTTTTATTGGTTCATCACAAATGGTATTTCCATTTTAATGTTTTTTGTGGTTTTAGTTCACCTTTTTTATATATGGTTTAAAAATTTGAAATGAAAGAAAAACGATATGGGATAAACATTTTGATCACAACCTAGTTGCAAATTAATCACAATTATGACATGTACAGTTAAGTTTACTAACAACTAAATAATTATTTATTTACTTGACTATTATTTACCTAGCTACCTAACCTATTTAAAAAATTAATACCTAACTTAACCTACTACATGTTAACTTACTTATTACTTACAAATTATTATCTAGCATTACCTAACAACTACTAATTAATCTAACTTACTATTTATTAATTCATGTTGCTTAAATATTAACTAACGTGGTATACATGGCACTTAAGCCTAAACCACCTAGGCCACGTGGCGCTTAGGCTAGCTATTTTATTATTACTATTTCATTTGTTATAGTTTTAAATAATAATAATAATTCTAGTAGGCATAATAGGCTTTTAATATTAATCATTATAATAATATCCATTTTCAGATTTAATAAAAAAAATTAGAAGTAAGATATTAAGTTTTTAAATTCAAATAATAATTTTTAGAATTCAAATGTCATTTTTCGAAATTCAAATATCCATTTTGAACTTCAATACTTTTTTGAGTTTAAATAAAATTATTAGTAATTGAATAAAAAAAAATTGAAATATCAATTTTTGGATACAAATAAAAGTTTTCAAATTCAAATAACAATTTTCATAATTTAAATATAAAATTCCAAATTCAATATATGGACA
>Ga0116229_10001015_pt1 | contig 42228 bp, 40 predicted proteins | sample S1TSphgellanicum_3_FD_87313 | JGI IMG/M metagenome (GOLD analysis project Ga0116229, IMG submission 87313) | Host-associated microbial communities from peat moss isolated from Minnesota, USA - S1T2_Fc - Sphagnum magellanicum MG | ecosystem: Host-associated > Plants > Peat moss > Unclassified...
ATTCCCTGAGTTAAATACTGTTATTAAATTGCTTTTAAATCAATTGTGCAAATAGTATAATTGTTTTTTGTACTTTATTTAATGGCAGATTCATAGTGATATACATGTGCATAATCATCTATCCATCCGTTATACCTAGTTGTGGGGGGGGGTGTTTTGTTTTTTTGTCCCCCCCCCCCTCCCCCCCAAAAAACCTCACCGGGTATCAAAACGGTTATACGAATCTATAGCACTTGGAGGTCAAAATTTCAAAGATCCCCACCACCTTTCCCACCTCATGCCTGGCCAAACCTGGGTTTCCCAAAGCCCATACCCGGGCAGGTCCTTCAACTTCACGGACCCGGAAAGCTTGAGGGGGTCCATGCTATGGTCCATACCAGTGGTATGGGGGCTTTGCCTAGGGAGTGCTTTACTTGGCAGAATCAGCCTTGTGTGTGTCTTCTTCACCCCCCTTGGCCCCCTACTTCCCTGGATTCATGCTCATCATGGGGGGGTTCACCCAGGGAGTGCTTATGTGCAAGAATCAACCCTCTTTGACCAGAGTGGCTTTACCTCCCAGAATCAGCCCTTCTATGACCTGATTGATCTCTAGAAGGACAGAAAGAGACCTGGTTCTGTTAGCACCCGAAACTCTTTTGACAAAAAGCCATCGCAAAACAAGGGGTGTGTCACACTGTGGCCTTGCCGTTTGCATAAAAAAGTATCTTGCGGCAAAAGAAAATTTTAATTATGGAAACTCAAATATTTCACCATGCAAAAATATAATCTTAAAAAAATCCTCTAAAAGAAACCAAAATCCTTCAAGATATTATAACTTTATAACTAATCTCAAGTTTCAACACAAGCCAAAATATCATCTTTCAAAAAACCTCATATAAAGATAGACCTATTATTATTACCTAGGGACCAAAATCCCTTGAGCTACTATATACTCTATAATGAATCTAAACACAATATCCTTGCCTTGGTAGTAGGCAAGGCCAACAAACACACAAAAAAACAATTTCAGCTGGATTCCCCTTTCAAAAAAAACCCCACACAAAACCCAAACGCCAATTGCAGCTGGGAATTCCCTTGAATCCCCAATCCCCTTGAACCCCTCAAAGGCTGGATTCCCATTCAACAAACATTCCCCAACCCAAAAGGCAACTGGATTTCGCTTAGTTTCCCTCTGAAACTCATATCAGCTGATGAGAGACGATGGGGATGATGGGGTGCAACTGGAGACTATCTTACAATGGGTATGTTCATAATATAAATTGGATGTTGCAGATCCATCTGGAGTCAAATCAGCATTCACAGTTTACTTAAATGCATCAGAATTAGCGGGTGTCAAAGGGGTGCTTGTCTCAAACAAAGGTTATAGTTATATAATGAGATGATCGGAGATTAGCACTATAACTAGCAAGTGGGGTGCGCTAATCAGAGATTAGCACTGATAATTAGTAGGTGTACATGTGGTTGGCGGTTTGCTCATGAGAGTTAGTGCTGATCCACAAAACAACGACTGCACTTGTGGAGCGGTCGTGGCGAGCTCATGCAGGTTGTTTATTTGGATGAGCATTGGTTTTTTCGAGCATCTCTGTGCATTTTAGCCCCCCCTCTTCCTCTTTCTTTTGGCATGATTTTAAACTTTCTTAATTGTTCACGTGCATTTTTTTTCCCTTTCTTGTCGAAGTCAAAAGCTATTTAGATTCAAAGACCTTGTGACATCATGATCAAGATAAGCGGTTGATGTGTAGCTGATGAGGGTGACATCAAAGTTAAACATGGAGGATGATCTCTTCTCCTTGGATGATCTCATCTGATTGGTTCTGCGGAAATGAAGGAAGGTTGATCGTACAAAGCAACAATTTCATTAGACATAAGCAAAGATTTTACTAAGCTACAATTTCATTAGGCATAAGCAAAGATTTTACTGAGCAACAATTTCATTAGACATGAGCAAAGACTTGACTTGCGCTAATATCAGTCAATCAATGGCTCAATCATCCAACCAAAAAGGCTCATAGTATATACTCATGACATATACCCTGAAGTATCGTGTTGCGACAACTGGTGTGGACTTTTTTAGATCCAACAAAGATGACTTCCCATGATTTTTATTAAAAGAAAGTTCAACCTCAAAATATTGAACCCCAAAAAAAAAATTCTGTCCCAAATTCTCAATTTTTAAAGAAAAATTGTTTGACAATTTTTTGTGAGAAATCATTTTTTTTTTCTCCAGAAAATTTCACCACATTTCAACACAGTTTTTTTTTTTGCCAGTTTTCTTTTCTATGGTTTGGAACTTTGGACGGTCTCTCTCTTTTTTTATTACAAATGAATGTGTCACAAATTAATGTTAAAAATCTTTTTGAGATTTCTATTCGGTAATGAGATGATGCTATGTGAGGAAACTGGGTGAAAAAACATTTCTTTACTCGGAAGAAAAAGAATGAATATCTCTAACAAAAAAATATCTTTACATGCATTATTTGCAAAGAAAGTACAAAAACCCAAACACCCACAACATCCATGTACCTATGTTGGAAACAAACTACAAAAACCCAAAACATCCAAGCTTCTAGGGGTTTGTAGCATGTCAACTTGTTACAGGAGCAGCAGCAGCAGCAGCAGAGAAATCAATCAAGCATCATCAGCAGCAGCTGGTCAGAAAACTTGAGAAACTTGAGAACTTGAGAAAAACTCCCCACCATAGGTACACTCTCAATTGTAAGCATTTGAGGAAAAAAAATGGGAAATGGGATTTTTTGATGTTCAATGGAAAGAAAGAAAGAAAGAAAGAAAGAAGAAGTGTTCAGAGTTCAGACTTGGTTTAAGCAAAAGCTTGTTGAAAATGGATGCTTCTGATGGGATTTGTTGTAGGTTGAATGAATTTTGTTGGTTTGAATGATAAATTTTGTGAGAGGAAATGAATGAAGGTGGGATCTTTTTTTTTCGTGTTTTTTTGCTGGGAAGAAGAAGAAGAAGAAGAAGAAGAAGCTCAAAGTGTTGTTATGTATGATTCCAAAGAGTTGTTGGAAGTTGCATCATCTTCTGTTGTGTTTTTCTTTTCTCTTTTTTCTGCAGTCTAGATCTTCAGGAGGAGAGCTTCAGTGCTGTGTTCTGTGTGTTGTATGTGTTGTTGGAAGTTTTCCTGATCTTCCTCCCAAACTGTTGTATGCCTTGTTGTTCCTGTGTCTTTGGAGATACTGGAGCTACTAGCAAACTCATCATCATCACAAAAGTTTGGGCTTGCGGGTATGTGCAGAGAGACAGAGATAGAGACAGACAGAAAGAGACACAGACAGACACACAGGAGGAGCTAGGAGATTACAGTGGTGTATGTGCATTGTTGGATGAGGGAGCATGGGAATGCTATCAGCACATCTTAGCAGCAAATCGGAGAGAGTGATACTTCTTTCATGATGGCAGCGGCAGCAAAGGAGGTTCCTGACAGCAGCAGCAACCACAGCAAAGATGACAGCTCCAGTGGTGGTGATGGCAGCAGCTCTTTGAGCAACCACACTGTTATTCTTGGCTGGAACACAAAACTGGTACACAGGAGTCCAACCAACCTTTGGGTTTTCTCTTGCTTGTTGCATTCAAGGTCCATTTTTCGTTTTTTTTTTTTTTTTCAGCAAGTTTTTGAACTTGAAATCTGCTGCAGTTGGGAGAGTTCTCTGGAATCTGAGTGAGTTAGCAGTTTTGAGATACATGCATAATTTTGAGAATCCAAATATTTTTGGGAAAGGTGAGAAAGAGTGTGTGTTTTTGGGTGTGTGTGGGGGGGGAATTATTATTATGAATTCTTCAGGCTTCACTGGTTAGGCAGCTGGCAATGGCGAACCACAGCTTGGGTGGTGGGGTGATAGCAGTGTTTGCAGACAAGGACACACAGCAAATGGAGGAGGAAATGAAGGCCCATGAACTTGATTTGATGGGCACTTCAGTGATCTACCACACTGGCTGCCCCCTTGACAAAACCACTCTCCAAAAGGCATGTGCTGTCTCTGTCTCTGTCTCAAAAGAATCATTCAAAACCCATCTTCTGTGTCTGGGGTTTTGGGTGGCATTCAATTGTTTTCTCCTAGGATTTGATTGGAATCTGTTTGGGAAGAGAAAGTCTCATAGAAATACAGTGTAGGTTGCTTGTAAAGAACCATTCATTCATTTTGTGCAAGAATGTCTGTCTGTCTGTCTGTTGATTCCGGAAAACAAAACAGGATAACATTGTTTTCCATCTTTGTTCAAATGTTTGATGGGTTTTTTTGGGTGCCACCAGGTTGCTGTATCTGAGGCTCGTGCTACCATTATCCTTGCAGAAACCACTGATGCTGAAGAGGTAGCAAAAGTTCAGACCCTACTGGCTAGTGTAGCTACAGAGTCAAAATTCAGAGTTGTGATAATCCTTCATGTGGGTTTTGTCTTGCACATGGTTTTGATGTGTGCACAGAATTCCAATGGAACTTGGTTATATGATATATCCTCTCTAAGAGGAGCCATTTCTTCCTGTTGTGGTGCATACATAGCTTACATGTTTCTAGGAGGATTGCACACTCCTCTGTTCTTGCTGCTCTTTGTGGTAAATTTTCTTCAATTTGATGAAATGCTGCTGCTGCTGTTGTCAGTGCTGATGAGAAGTCTTTATGGCAGAGTGATACAAGGGCAGTGAAGATTGTAAGGGCAATATGCTGGACAGTAGAGCATGATGAGATGAAGGGCCATATTGTAGTGGAGGTAGTGGACCCGGAGAATGAAGCATGGGTGAAGCAAGCTGGTCAGGATTTAGTCTACACAGTTGCTGCACATAACTTGATTGGGCATCTCTTGGTCCAATGTGCTCGTCAACCTGGTCTTGCTCAGGTTCGATCATGCACTCTCACTTACATAAATCATCTGCTTTCCTAATGCTTGTTCAGGCAAATTCTGCCATTCTTTTCTTCAAGGTAGCTTTTGTTTCCAGTGTCCAAGGGAAGAGAGCTGTCCTCAAGAAAGTATTGAAATCTGTTGTCATGAGCCTGAACTTTGTTGTTGAAATCTTGCTTTCTTTCAGAGAATCATCATTGTGGTGGATATTCTCCATGTTGCATGATTTGCAATTGAATGAATATCTATATATGGTTTGGGTTTCTGTAGGTATGGGAAGACATTCTGGGTTTCGACAATGCAGAATTTTATGTAAAGAAGTGGCCTGAACTTGATGGACTCCCCTTTGGTGATGTCTTATTTTGCTTCCCGGATGCCATTCCATGTGGTGTCAAAGTTGCTGCCATGGAGAACACAATTGTATTGAATCCAGATGATGATTACATTCTCTCAGAGGGCGATGAGCTCATTGTACTTGCTGAAGATGACGACTCTTATTTTCCCTCAAAGTCATTACCTAAGGTTAATAAACACCTATCCTAATGTATGCCCCACATGATCAAGGAAGAGTCACCAAGTTCGTGTTTGAGAAGACACACTCAGGTGAAAAATAAAATTCGTCAAGTGACACATAACCATTAAAAAGCTCCTAGTCGCAGAAGATTGTGCTCACTCTGTCTCTGTAATCACATTTAATTGCTTTGGGTGCAGATTGCAGATGTTCAGCTTCAAAAGTCCAAGAGCACTTCAAATGATGCAAAGAAAATTTTGTTTTGTGGGTGGCAACATGGCTTCGATGATATTATTTCTGTACGTATACATCCACATGTACAACGTAGCAACAGATTGTTAGATGTATTTTTTCCCTCACATAATAATAATGTCTTTCTGCATTTTTCTTGATATGATATTTGTTATCAGGGGGTGGTGTGAACTTGACAGCACTTGCTGCCAAAGTAACAACTAACTGTAACCCCTGTATTTTTCAGCTTCTTAGTTTGCAAATAAAACCAAACAACAGGGACAAAGGATGTCAGGTTGATGGGTGATGAAGGAGTGTTTTGTCTTTAATGCAGGTGGAAGAGTTTTGATTTTGACAACATGATGGTGGTGGTGGTGATGGGTGTTGGTGCAGACCTTGGAGAATTCCTGTGTTCCAGGTTCAGAGGTATGGATATTTAGCAAGACAGCAGAAGCAGAACGTGAGATGAGATTAGCAGATAAGGGAATAAAACCCACAGAGTTTGAGAATGTGAAACTTGTCCATTGTATTGGAGACCCCAGCAACAGAACTGATCTTGAAAGCTTGCCACTGGAATCATTTGACTCAGTGAGTCCTTTTCTCCCATGACACCCTTTCTTTCCCCAAGAGTAGAAAACAACTCTATGCTGCAAAATTCTTGCAAATTCACATTGAAGATGAAAACAGAAATTGCTTACAAGATATAAAAAAAGAGTAATAATGTTCAATTATTGTTTTGTTTTTCCTGTCTTGGAGATCAATTTTTGTACCTCAAGTATTATTAAGGCATCGTCTCTGTATTATGTTTATAAGTCTATGGTATATGAAATATATGTCTTTCTTATGCACATGCAGATTTTGCTATCTCCTGATGGAGACAACACTGCTCTTCATACTGACTCACATCCAGTCTCAACTTTACTTCGTATTCGCAGTATTCAGGTACTCCCTTTCAGTGTTTATGTTTTAGGAATCGTGTGATGTAGCGATCATCCATAGGAAGATTCAGCTAAAGTGGTGATGATCCATAGGAAGATTTAGCCAAATCTGGCTATAAGCCAGATATGAAGGTACAGAAGTTTAATCATCTTTTCATATTTTTGGCTACTTAGTGGAACCAAATATAGAAATCTGGGGTGACCTTTACCTATCTTTTTCTGAAAAAATTTAGCTATTGAAACCCCAAAAATCATTTCAATTCCAAAATTTTCTTTTTTTAATTTCTTTTTTGGGCAAAATTTTGTGATTGAATTATGGAGTTATGGATGGATGGGCATGGTTTGGTTTGGTGGACAGTCCAAACGTATGTCATTTGAGGATGTGAAGGCAGTCCAAATCCGGCAAGGAGCGTCTGCACAAAGCACATGGGTTCAGGAAATGCAGCAAGGGTCAAACCAGTCGATCATAATCAGTGAGTTTCTAAATGATGAAACTACCAAAGAGCAAATTGCCCAAGCAGGTGTACCAGGTGTCATGGTGTCTGATGACATGGTCGCCATGGTACTGGCTATGGTGGCTGAGGACAAGAAAGTTAGCTACATTCTTTCCGAGCTTTTTGCTCAAGAGGTACCCTAAACCTCATCTTAGATCCCCTTTCTGCAATTTAATTGTTTTGAAGTTAAGGTAAGCAATGAAATGAGTGTTTCTCTCATTCCGACACTAGCTGATTGTATGAATATGTTGGATGTGTCTCCAACTTTTAAGGTAGGTTACTCATTTGCTGCTTTGGTTCTGAAGCAATCTAGATGGGTGATGGGTCTGTCTGGCTGGGGGAATATTAGGGCCATGAATTTTTTTTCCGCTCGGCAGAAATCTATTTGCGTGGTGAAACAGAGGAGCTCAGTTTCTATAATATCATGAGCCGTGCTCGCCATCGAAAAGAGATTGTTCTGGGCTACCAGCATGCTTTTGAAGACCATCCAATTATGAATCCACCTGATAAAGCTGCCACCAAAACTTGGCATGCTCACGATGGTTTCATAGTTCTTGCAGAGGTCTAACAATGCTGAAGACTTAGCCACATTCATTTTCTCAATGTACAAAATCAAGCCTTCTTTAGTCAATGCTTTCAACTCACACAACTAAGTACGAGCTTCAGGTCAGATGTTTACACATCTAAAAATCTGAGTGATATCAATATGTATTTTGTTAAAAAAACTATGAAGTTAATTGCATTCAGGGTGTAGGTTTGGAGAACAATATATCAATTGGATGTTGTGTAGGCATAAAGAATGATAAAGAAATCAGAAAAGAGCTAGGAGCTAGGAATCGGTATGACAGCTCTGGGAGAACTTCACATACAATCAGAAAATATTTAGAAGCATACCCTTTCCATCTTTTCACCATGATCTCAAGTTTTGTTTTCTGAGGAAATTCAATATTATCACTGTACATTCCAAAAGGATTGAAGTACCTGTTCTTTCTCTTCACACCAAGGAGCTCCTGTCACTAGATTGTCTATTAGCAAAAAAGGGATCATGCATTTCAGTTCCAGAGATGAAATGAAATTCCAGTGGAAGCAAAGCGATAGCTTCAGATGTGGAAACATCTTCCCTTGAGGTATGAATTGGAACAACACAACACAATTTGTCCATATTTCAGACAATGAAAATAGATATAATAGCAACATTACACACTTTGTCCATATTTCAATCACTCCTGACAGCAGATAGAGATTGTCAACCAGAGGCATTAACTGGTGTCACAAGAACAGACCAGCAAGTGAAGTGAAGGAAAGGTGAAATTAGGGCAAACCCGGAGGTTGGCACCTGCTTCCAGCTTTTCCCTGAGCAGCTTCTAGAGCTTGGCAAACACCTGAGCAGCAAGCATAATCCCTGGCTGTGTTGTGAATTCCAAACCATTTCAAAATCACTCCAAACAGTACCAATTGTTGTCATCTTTGTGTCCCTTCACCACTTTGTGTAGCTCCCTAGAGCAGCAAAGTCTGGAAGAAAGAACACACCACTAATGGAATTCTGATATATTTTCACCACTTCAATGTCCTATACATTTCTCTGGGAAAACACAACACCCTATCAAACATCTTTTTAAGGCCCAAACACTCGCAAAAAAATATACCTCTCGGTCCAATTACCACATGAGAACACACTATTTCATGACAACATTCAAATACAGGCTAGTACAAAAGTCAAAACACTAATTATGGTCAATGGCCTCATTTGATTAGTGCACACAAGCCACAAAAGATGACATGGTAGGTGGTGAGCCCTCCCCTCGTCATCAAGCAACTTGCTTGTTGAAAGTACACAGAAAGGTAAACATCTGCAGTCCATTACCTAGGTCAAAGCCTACATCATCCTATCAGATCAAAGCTACCAGGAGTATCAACCCATCCCTGCAAAGCATCCTGAATGTGTCTAGCTTAATTCATGTTAAAGAGCCTCACATGCATATATTCTTCTCCTCACCCTTCAGCTTTTCTCTCCACCTTTCCACTGTCATACCTCTAACCTAGGCAAAATAGGAGGAACACAAAAATGACCACAAATCTTGCATCATAACAACAGAAGACACTCTTGGGAAAGGACTAATCCAGGCCAAAACATGTGAAAATAGCACTAGTTTCAACTTTGAGCTGCAGGTGCTGCTGCTGTAGTTGTGGCTGAAGAAGGAGCAGGAGCAGCTGCTGCATTATAATCATACCCACTTGCAGCTGCTGCAGCAGTTCCATCAATTGGCTGTGCAGCAGCATAGCCTGCTTGAGGTTGTCCATAAGAAAATCCCTGCTGACTGTAGCCCTGCTGATCACCCTGCTGCTGAGCAGGCTGTGCATAACTATATCCATTGTAACCTTGCTGTGCATAGCCCTGCTGGACATAACCAGGCTGCTGTCCATAAGCAGCAGTCTGGTCACCATAGCCTGCAGGTGGCTGCTGCTGGTAACCCCCATAATACCCCTGCTGACCATAGCCATAGCCTGTTGTGTCTGTGGTAGTTGTTGCTCCAACTGGGGCTGTTTGCTGTGCCTGTGCAGGACATTGCAATTTCTCAGTCATCATACAAGCTCAAATCAATGGAGAGGTGTTGGTAATGTTCACCATGACAGGTGCATAAGGAACAAAACGAGCACAACTGTTGTAAGACTAACTGAACATTTGCAGATAACAATTCTGAACTCACTTCCTTGCAAAGGAATACCTGCTGTCCTTGCTGGGCATAGTAATCATATGACCCCTGGGGAACAGGCTGTGCAGCAGTAGAAGGTGTGCGGCGATCCCATCCAGAAGAGGCATAGCCTGAAGAAGGTTGCTGGCTATATGCACCATATGCCTGAGGAGGGCCTTGGTACTGCTGTGGACCTGGATATTGAGTGGCCTGTGAGTAACCTCCATAGGAAGGGGGTGGAGCAGATGGAGGACCCCACTGCTGATGAGGACCAGAGGGTCGATACCCACCATGCTGATTATGGTAGCTACCTGGTGGGCCCCTTGTGACACGATTCTGTTTGGAGTACACAACAGGTCCCCATTAACAGTCAGCAACCAAATCACAATCACAGCAGGGGGAAGAATATGTCTGTGACCACCTGGTCCATAAGCAGCTCTTCTCCACAATAAAGAAAGCAGTGGTGATGAGCTTCATAACTTCCAAAGTCAGAGTTGGGATAGAGCACTCCAAAAGGACAGTTTCCACATCACACAACAAACAACATTCATTGACAACACACAAGCAAGCATTGTGAATTTATAGGGAATATACATTCACATCCAAGGCTTAAATGATCCAGTAACCGCAAAGGCATCACCTTAGTCATGCAGGGGCCGGACAAATTACTCTCACCTCGTCTCCAAACACTGAGTCTGAGCTTTCTGGCTACACCGCAAAAGAGTGGAGCCCCTTCCTTCCTCAGTGCATTTAAGGTGCACCTGTTACAGGAACGACTAGTCCATAGCCCAAGGGGCTCCAATGGACACAATCTTACTTAACCCTAAGGAGTACAGGATGCAAAACTTCACTTCATGGCACAGGATTCCAATTCCAGTATCACAACAGCCAATGATGGGGAAAGGACTGTGTCTTTGACATACTATATAACACACTGCTCAATGTGCCTGATGTTTACCATACTAGTACATCCACAATTTGCACATCACTGACCATGCAAACTCTCACTCTTATACTAGAAAGGCTCATTGCCCAAGTCTGTCCCTTATCAATAAATTACCTGGATGGTAACATGAAGTTTAATTTCACAGAAAATTCAGAAGTAGACTATGTCTCAGAGGTAGACTAAGGTGTGTCCAGACCATTATTCATCAGCCAAGAGGTTTCTCAGAAGTATGACACAAGTAACCAGATTTGCAAGCTCTTCCTCATATTTCATATCTAAAGGTTGGGAGCACCAGACTCTAGAAGGGCATGTCCCACAAAGCTGCCAGAATGATTGTTTTCACCACAACATGAAATCATTCAACTGATACACAATGAACAACAATACTATGCCACCTGCAGTAAACTTGGATGCATGGCAAGATTATCATATAAATAGCCCAAGCAGTCCTTCCTTTCCTACCAGTTGTATTTCAGGATTCAGCAGTATTCTTTTTCCACAGAAACCTTGCATGCAACTAGATTCAATGACCAAATGGTGACATATGAGGAGTGACTGGCAAAGAACTCTGGATGCAGGGCTGAGACAAGATACGTTTGAAAACCATACCATGGTCCAGATGGCGCGACACACCCTCTCCTACTATTAGCTGTCAAGATTAGAGCTCATTCCAAACAAAACATGCCAATTGGATCTTGAACATAACAGATGGCTGTGAATGTTGAGAGAGCCCAGTTAACAGACTAAGTTGTTAAGCAATCTCACTCAAGGAAATGATTCACAGTTCGACTAGTGTATATTAACCAGGAAATTGCTGAGATCAAGGCAAATACTCTGGTCTGGAAAAAGAAAATTGTCCAACAATTCTTGAGCATGAGGTTTTCTTTGACAGATGGGCTTAAAATTTTCTTGACAGATCTAGTAATAATCCATACAAAGTCAGTGAAACAAATCACACACAATCACAAAAGTTCATGCAAAAACAAACGACAAAAGCCCCATGAAAGTGTACCTCATCAATGACTTCCTTGATCATTTCATATGCTGTGTCTGTGGCCTGCTTGTTGCCTACCAATGTCACTATCCTTTCAGTAGCCCCTGGCTCAGTCTCACTGTCATTTTGTACCTGAAGGAGAAGAATGGGACCAAGATAAGAAAAGAATTAGCAGTGGACAAAGTCATTAACTGATGTGGTGCAGCAAACAATTCTTCTTGTCAAATTACTGCTGTGATTGAAGAGAGAACTCCACAATAACAGTTTGATCAATTCCAGCCAAACCAAAATAAACATGAGAAGACCGTGTGGTCATAACCTTGCTATTGTTTCTCATCAAGTTAATGATTTGATAATACATCTTTCATAAGAAGAGAGAGAGATCTCCATTCTCATGATGAAGAAAAAACCCATAGCAAGGTTAACACTTCTTCAAGAAGCCACAGAAAGTTCCAAACTAGGAAAGACAAAAACAACAAAAAACAGGAAAAAAAAAACATCAAGGAAGCCATTGCTATTGTTTCTCATCAAGTTAATGCTTTGATAATAGTATATCTAGAGGAAACTTGGATGCTCCACCAATTGAAAATAGAGAAACCAAATAGTGTCACATTTCTACCAACTCACTGAGTCCATGGACAGAGATGGTAAGAAACAATATTTAAAGGCTTTAAAGGCATACAGGATCTGCAACATACCTGAATGCGGGCACCAGAACGGCTTTGAAGACTCTTAATTGTCTCACCTCCCCTGCCAATGATCAAACCTACCTGGAAAATGCTCACAAAATGCTCAGTCTCACATTCTAGGCACAGAGATCAGCACCTCAAGTCATGGGACAATTTGCTGGATTTGTAATGACCACACCTTGTTGTTTGGAACTTTAACTTGAATTTGTTCCCCTGAACTTGGTCCATACCCCCGACCACCTGGTCCTCCAGATGAAGCCTGCTGTGTACAGGATCACATTGCAATGATGGCACCAGTGGTTAATATCAAGTACATGAGCAAACTAGCTCCAACACCATTCTAAGCTATGTTGCAACAAAACAGTCACTGAGCATGCAAAGAAACAAGAGCATACAAATTGGTCAGAGTCGGACCTCAGCAATCACATCTTTGACCAGCTGTTCAGCATGGGCTATCTGTTCAGGACTGCCCATGAGCTCTACTTGCCGGGTTGACAATCGTGGATCTGAATCAGCATCACGAGCAACTTGAATTCTTGCACCTGATTGCTGTTGAAGATATTTGATGGTCTCACCACCTTTACCAATGACAAGTCCTACCTGAAAGATTGAAACGACCAACATCAACAGCTTGTTCCAAACAGGATAATGTGTGCAAAAAGCCATAACCCCATAAATGTGAAACAAGATTGCTGCACCTTGGAGTTTGGAACATCAATCCTCCTTGATTGAGTGATTCCATCCCCCTGATGATTATAATATTGAGGTTGCTGATAATCTTGAGAAGGTGGATGTTGGAAAGATGGCTGCTGATGCTGCTGATGCTGCTGTATTAGTTCAGAGTGGTGGTCCTCGGGGGGGCGGTCATCTTCTTGATTGCGATCTGCATGTCACCCTAGAAAACAAATCAATACCGAAGTTCTTGAAGAGGAAGATTGGCTTTTTCTCTGGGGTTTCAACCAGCCCAGGATGGGATGCCTTCAATGCATGCATGCTTTGTCTTATTTGCAAGGTTTCATCTTCATGCCAATAAAGTTTCGCTCCATTATCCAGACAACCTGACAATAGTCGCCCATTGCTTGCAAACAGTTCACAGAAAATGTAGTTTTATCCGAATCAAACCAGATAGGACTTTGGAAATTTCAATACTAAAATTCGTTGATGGAGAAATGATCAACAGCTATACGGAGCATTCATGATATGGACTCTCTCTTGTTCACCATTTGCCAGTAAAGACTGGCAAACTGCACCGAAAGAATTGAGGCTTCAAGTTGTGCTAGCATTGGCCAGCCAGTCGACGACTGTTTCTCCCACTCACAATGGAATCAGGTGTTTCGCCACTCTACTGGAATCATCAGGTCCTGGCTTATGCACAACTTCGAAAGCAACCCCAATAATTTATATTTATAAACAAATTAAAATAATAGAAAAAAAAAGAAAAAAAGAAAAGACACACTCTTAGGACAGAAGTGAAACTCGAAGCCTCGCTTTGATAAAGGTTAAGCAACAAGAACAAGAACAAGACGAGCACCAAGCACACAAAATGGTGAGTTTGATTCCTGTACATAGGGAGCTCGGCCGCCGCAAAACTCAGAACACAAGTCCAGTTTCTAGAGTTACCAGGATAAGCCTGATCGAAGTCAGAGCCATTGGAGCGGTCAGCACCATTTTGCTGCTGCTGCTGCTGCTGCTCCTCAGAGCTTTCCTCAGTCCGAGGTCGTTTAAGCTCCGCACCGGTCACCAAGCGCGCGGCAATGAGTTCGGCTCTCTGCTTCGCAAGCTCGAACTCCGACATCGGCGGAGCAACGCTGTTGTATGACACGGGAGCGACAGCCGGAACTGGGGGAGCATCACCGTCGGAGCCACCGCCAACCCCCGCACTGTTACTGTTGTTGTATCTCAACCCTAGCTCGTCCGCCACACCAGTATCATCAAATTTCCTCTTGTTTTCAGCACGCGGAGCATCGTGTTCTTCCACGGCCGGAAATCCTCCACCATCAGCCATCTCAGGAAAGAGAATTGCGCGAGAGAAGGGGCTGCAAAAACCGAGCAGAAAAACGCGACCAAAAAACTCCTCGACGACAAGCGAGCGATGGTGCGAGCGAGGCGAGATAACGCCAAAGCTACAAAACCCGAAAGAATGAGTTTTCCGAGAAAGAAAGAACAACATTCGTACAAATCAGGTTTGGGCACCCAGACCTGGTGCATTGTGAGATCTTGACCGTCGATTGTAAATCGTTGATAGGATCGGGACAAGAAGGAGCGGGACGACAAGCCACGAGTTTTCGACGAACCGGTTTGGTGGCTGCCAAGCCAGGCCCGCTCCGTTTGTTAAAGTGGGCTATTCAGCGGAGGCTACTTATACTTTACCAATTTCGACGAACTCGGCAAGCAGGGTACGGAGATCCTAACCGTCGAGAAGAGGATCCGACCGCCTACGTTTAGTTGGAGGGACACGATACGTTGGTTTCCAGCCAATGACCACCGACACGTGTTAGTTGCGTACTTGTCAAGTCTACCAAACCAGACATCATGAATGGACCACAAGAGTTGTGCCTACTTGAAACCCCATTCACACCAATTGTTAATCTGTTGTTGATTACATTATAAAATTGCTCAACTTATGGCGTGTTTCCCACTTGTAAGAAGCAGCATGTCCAGTGGTGCCCCTCTCATTGGGGCTGGTATCACTACCTATCCAAAGATAAGTTTTCCTCCATTCCCATCCATAAACATGAATTAAAATATAAAAATCTTTGGATGAACCGGCCCATCATTGATTGCCTCCCCATGACCGAACACTTTGGCAGATCTTTCTCAATTCTTCTCCATTTTGAGTGACTTAAGATGTTATTGGAGCACTTTCTCAAGCTCTGCGAATCAGCATTGAAAAGCAAAGCCAAAAAAGAGCAGGAAAGAAAATAGGTTTCTTCGAATTACAAATTGTGTTTTTTCATTTTTGACCCCTCATATTTTCAAACTTCATAACTTTCTTATTTCTTATTCATTTTGAATGATTTAAAATGTTTATAAGAGTGTCACCTAAAGTTCTACAAATCATTTGGGAACTCTAAGAACAACAAAGCAACATACAAAGAACTTTTTGGGTGATCAAGAATTAATCTTATAACATTTGATGCTGGTTTGTTGGTTTTGAGTTCTTGACCTTCTCTACTTTAGGGGCTATAACTTTTAAAATTCTATTCCATTTTTTATTGCATCAAATGTGCCAATTGGAGGGGTTCAAGTTTTATTTGAAAACCAAAAACAATGGATCCCTGCCCTTGTATTTGGCTTGCTTTGAGCATTTAAGTGTTCAGTCATGAATCGATTTACCTTAATGTGACATGAATTTTTAAAAATATCTTAATATGACATCATGTTGGCACTTGGTTCAAACATTGTGATGGGCCTTCATTTAAGGCAGTTGTTTGTTCATAAGATAAATTGATCAGTGATCGAATATTTAAATGGTTAAGGCAAGCCGGATCCAAGGGGAAGGTTTCATTGTTTTTGGTGTCCGAATAAAAGTTGAACTGCTTTCCTTGGCACATGTGGCACACTAACAATTGTCAAATACAAATTAGAAATGAGAAAATTACAGTCCCCCCTAAAAATAAAAAAGGGTTAAAAACTCAAAAAAAAAAAACCACTAAACAATGCAAAGGCTCCCCAACACCTAAACAATTCCTTGTATGTTGCTTTATTGCTATTAGAGTTCAAAGATAATTTGTAAATCTTCAGGTGTGTTAAATTATTTAAAATGAATAAAAAATAAGAAAGTTATGAGGTTTGAAAGTAAGAAGGGTCCAAAGAAAAAAAAAGAGAAAAACACATTTGGTAAGTTGAAAAAATTATTTTTCTTCTTGTTAGTTTTTCATAACTCCTTTTCCTTTGCACTTCAAAGATGATTGTAAGATGACTTTTAAAGCTTTAGGTAGTGTTCTCATAACATTTTAAATCACTCAAAATGTAACACATATGACAAAGATATAAATAAATGTTCGATCATAGGCATGCAATCGATGATGGGCCAATCTACCTTCAGTTGTGCAAAATTGTAGTACTCAACACAAAAGTCATTGTCATGATCAATTTTTGCACTATTGTATTGTTATTCTTTCAATTTAGCAATACAATCCATTATTAGAGATGTTCTAAAAACAACTTCCATCCACCTTTAGCAATAAATTGGCTTGCACAATATATTATGAATGAATAAATTCATTTAATGATAATTTGGGTAATAAATTTGTTCTAATCCAATGCTTCAAAAATACATTATAAATTAGAGTTGTAAAGAACATTGCATAATAGAGTTTGGGTTCATATATTGCTTGGACAAGGCATTGTTCAAAATAATGATTATTTTCAATTGTCTAGGTAAATAATCTCTCATTTTATGTTGTCTTATTTTTTATTTTTTTATGTTTAAGGATAATGAACAATGAATACATTAGATTGGATGTGAGAAAAATTGTTAAATGCCCAAACAAGGGTATAAATGGAGTTGTTTTAAAATAATGAAAATTGTGTTTTTATCACCCAATGTTTGTGATTGATGATTCAAACATAAATAAATATTTACATACATTGATTTTGGTAAATTTTAAAAATTAGGAAGTTCATTATGTGTTAGTTTTTTTCCACTACATACATCATCAAAGAAAGTAATATTTGGGCGTAGTATGCAAAGGAACTTTTTATTTTTTTCATGTTGTTGTTATTAATTTTTAATATCTCTTTTAAACTTAATTTAAATTGTATGTTTGCATTGAATGTTGGCATCATTTTAAAACTAAATTAAATTTTAGTTGAAAGCATGAAAAGTGATGAAAGAGAAATCATATGTGACTAAAAAAATCAAACATGAAATGTTCAAATTCCATTTTAATGATGAGAGACCGTGTCTTGCACCTAGAAATGTTTCATTTGTTTCCATGAGATTTTTTTTCAAATGATGTTTTTGGATTTCAAAATCAGAGCAAATAAGGTGTGTATTGCAACCTAAGTAAATGCATCATCAAATTGTTACATTTAGGCCTTCATCAAATCCTTGTCGAAACCAAATAAATAGCCCCCCACTAATGTTATCTTTTCTATTTTGAACCTTGAATATAAATTACATTCAAATTATATCTTATTAATTGAACCTACTAACAGCTAATAGATATTATAATTATATATATTTTAACATATTCCTTATCAGCATTCACATCAAATGGACCACATTCTACCGTAGGCCGGTGACACAACAACATATTGGACATATCATACACCATAAATGAATAGAAATGACGTCTAATAGGAAATTAGTTGAGATTTTAATATAAATTTAACAAACTTGAAAATATCATAATGATAATTTAGGCTGTTCAAGTGTTTGTCATGTTGGTTCTGACTAGATGTGAACCAACCTTTATATTTCAAAACCTTAGTTCTACAAGGAAAGAGTCACAATTGTTACATATTGAATTATGATATATTAAATTGAATGATATTATGGAATTTTACATTGGGAAGTTCCAATGGTCATGCTTTGCTATTGTATAGTATTTTGTAATTTGAACATAACAAAAATATGTTTCTTGTTGACATGAATAAATTTTGTTCATTGAATGTGCATTACCTAATGAAAAATAATTTAAAAAACAATTCCTATACATGTGTGCATATAAGGGAAATAAACAATAATCAAAGTTTTTCATAACAAAATATGTTTGTTTAACATGTGTTGCATAATTGGTGATTACATATGAATTATGGAAGAAAGAAAAATTGAATAATGATACACTAAAGCCAAATATTTATAAACAATGGTTTCATATTGAAAATAATACTTGTAAATTATGTGCATGTCAAAATTTTTAAGTATTTATTTACGACATCTTCAATTTCTAAAATTAAAAATTTTTTTGGTCATAAAATGTGTTGTTTTAAGTCATATATACTACAAATTTTTGTTGTATTAAATCATTTAAAACATTTCCATTGAAATGCAACTTCTTTTCTATTGAGGATTTAAATTGCTTTTCCTTAAAACTTTCACATTTTATGTGTTCATTGATACTCCCTAGATCTAGTTTACTCTCAATTTATTTATTGTTAATCTTTAGGCTTTCATACTAATTATGCATTTGGTTTCCATCACAAACTTTGCCATGCTTTTGTTTCAAGTCTTAGGCAAGGCTAAAGGTATGGGCAAGGAGCTTCCTCATGATTTGTGATGGGGTCACTATCTAGTCACCATGTTTCATTACTAGTTGAAGTAGTCCAATATCATACATAGGTTTGTTTTGATGTTGTTAGTAAATAGGTTATAGGTAGCTAAGGAAAGGTGGGTAGGTACTTTATAAGTAAGTAGGTAAGTAACCCTTAAGTAGTTTGCATAGCTTTTAGGTAGGCCTATATTGTTGTTTTTAAGTAGGCCTTAGGCAAGTATCCCTTGGGTAGGCCTACATAATACTTAAGTAGTTTATGTAATCCTTAGGTCGCTCTTAAGTAGCCTATGATAATTTTTATGTAGTATGTAATTCCTAAGTAGTCGTTACCTAACCTATGTAAACCTTAAATAGAACTATGTTCTCCTTAAATAAGCTCTAGTTAGCATATGTAGCTCATAAATAGGACCATATGTAATTTACATAGCTCTTAGGGGTAACCCACAATAACCTTTAGATAACTTATAAAACCCTTGTAATAGTTTACTGTAATTTTTATGTAGGCTACATAGCACCTAGGGTAACTTACAATAGTTTCAGCTAGGTAGGTTACATAGCCCTTATGGTAAGTTACATAACCCTTAGGTAGCCTACTTAGACCATAGGTTATAAGCTTATGATTGCCCTTAAAAAGGCTTACATAGCTTATAGTGTAATTTATAGTAGTTTGTAGGTAGGCCACATAGCTATTAAGGTAGCCTACATAGGCCTTACATCACAAAGAATTTCGACCACAATTTGACAATAATAGTTGTGAAAAATTTGTTTATTATAGGTTCATTTTATGTACACATGGATGTCATGCGTCTAAAACATGTATGAAACACATATAAATCAAATGGAGGATTTTTATTCATAATAAAATTTTGCATCATATTTATACATGCTTCATAAATGTTTTAGATGCATGAAATTTGAGTTTAAATAATATGAACTTATGAAAAATAGATTTCACACACCTACTATTACCAAATCATGACCCAAATTTTTTGTGATGTAAGTTACTTACATAGTCACTAGGTAGGTTTATATAATTGTTAACCTACATATATAGTCCTTAGGTAAGCCTTTTAGGTAGCCTAGTTAAGCCTATGTAGTCTTTTAATTAAACCTAAATAATTCATAAGTAATGCCTTGTAAACCTTAGAGTAGGCTTTAAGTAGCTTAGGAAACCCCTAGATATTTTTCAACATGCTTATGTTGGGGTTACATAGGCCATTAGATAAACCTAAGTAGACCTACGTTGGCCTTATGCATGCTTAGGTAAGCCCAGGTAGATGCTAGGCTAACCTAGCTTACTTAGGTTTATTCATGTTAAAGTAGGTTCACTAAGGTAGGATGAGTAAGCTACTTAAATAAATTAAATAAAATGTTTATTAAAATGTGGTGACAAATTATTTTATATATAAAAAAAATTTGATGCAATGGTAAGAAGTTTGACTTTCAAAGTGAATGTAAGCTAAGTAACATAAATGCTTTTAGGCTAAGTTGTTTAAGGTGCATGTTTTTAACCTTAGCCTAATTTAACCTAGCTTAGGCTCCTTAAGCTAAGCTGATAGGTGAGGTTGCCTTGCTTAACCTAGGCTCCTAACCTAGCTTAGGAACTAGTAAGCTAGTCTAATAAATTAACTATTAGTGAATTCATTATGTTTGTAAGTATAAACATTTTCTCCAAATTAGTGCAAACAAAGAATTCAGTAATAGTTGAAACTACACATACTTAACCATTGCTCAAAGGTTTGGAGCAAGGAAAGAGAATGCTTGCAACATTTAAAGTACCCTTAAAACACGTTATCTTCTCATGTAGTTACTATATGTTCATTTTAAGACTTCAGGAAGTGCATTTAGACCATTCTAGTTTGTTTTGAAAATTCTCTTGATGTTACTCTAGTTCCATGATATTGATGATTGCTAAAACACCGATGGCACCCCAGTGTCATCCTCCAATACATGTCAATGTCACAAACTTGGGTTAGTGCCTTCCAGTAGCATACATGACAATAATAACTTCAATTCTTGCTGCATCCGAACTTGCTAACTCTCCACCTCCTACACAAAAGACCATAAATTACCTGAACTATATACATCACATTCATTCTTATGTCTTTGTGCGAGGATCTAGTCCAATGCAATCTTTTAAGGATTTTCAGCACCTTTGTTAGGCCCGGGTCTTTTCACTCAAATTGTGCATCATTGACAAAACTCAACTATGCCACTTTATTATGCATTGAAATTCAATCGCCCACCCAACATGGAGTCCAAAACCCATGCGGATCTTGTACCCTGCTCCAAGCCATACACTGATATAAACGCATCATTGACCTACGTTATGGAGACCATAAGCAGCACTCATCTGCAAAGCAAATCAGTACAACACACATCTGAGCCTAATATCAACAATCAGTTCTACACTTTATCAAGATGGTTTAGCTAGAAGAGAAGAGAGAATACTTGCCTGGTATATGTTTTTGGATAGCAGGGTGCATGGCAAATTCAGCAAGTGATTGTGATGTTTCAATGCACAAAGTGATTGCAGTGGCCGATCTGCAAATGATGTGCCTCTTGTCTACATAGCATCTCAAGAAACCTCAACCAAATTAGTGAACTAATCTATTGCCATACTGATCATGAAGAGATCTTACAACCTACCTCTGTATCTGAAGCAGCTTGCACAAACAACAAGGTCCTTGATGCCATTTTCCATCAGTCACCATTGGTGGATAACTGGATATGACTAGTGTAGAATTTTAAATGAGTGAGTCAAGACTGTCATGAACACAAATCAGCTGTCACAATGCAACTTGAATCGTCTCTAACAGTTTTAGGTATTGTAATTTAGGGATATATTCTGTACCTTGTTGGTATTGTCTGCTGCAGTCTTCTTCCACAATCAAAACGGCATCACCAATATTCTTGTTTGGGAACCCTTGATGCAGGACCACTTTGTTGTGCACAACATCGGTGATTTTGTTCACAAACATCATCACATCCTCTTGCAGGCACTCAGCGGCATCGGTGAAGTTACGAATGTCACAAAACCCAAAACATGCTCAGATCTTTTTACCAGGAACCATGGCTGTGATCTCACACAATGCACTGTTTTGAACCATGTTGATGGTAAAGCTCACACATTTGGGAAGAGAGTTTTCTTCGTCAACAAATTTGACTTTTGTAAGCTGGAGGGTTTGATGCTGGAGAAATATGGTGCAATTGTGGGATTCCAAGTCTCTTGGCCTTAACTCTAGCTTATTCCCTGAGAGCCAGAACACAGGGTTGGGAAGCTGACCATTATGGTGCAGTATGTGTTTAGTATCATTATGAGGCTTGGGGCTTGAACATGATGAGACAGGTTCTGTGGGGACCATAGGTGTAAGCAGACAAGGGGTTAGATATAATAGAAGTTTTTTATGGGATTAGACAGCTGTTGTTTGTTGATTTCTTATGGTGATTGGTGTGATTGCAACCACAGCCAGCGGTGAAAGTGAAGCTCGCAGTAGAACAAATTTGGCAACGCATCCTTGAAGGTGAATTTGATGTATGACAAAGTTTCTACCTGATGATTTCTTACCCTGCACACTCTTCTGCTACCACTTGGATTGCAGCCCCCTTGTTTAATCCTGCAGCTCAGTGTCTACTTGTTCATAGATATGGGGGATGTAGGATCTGCCTCCAGTCTGATAAGATCATCCATTGCAATCTGTTGGTGTGCAGTATGATAATGTGATGAAACTCACTGATGACTCCACTCTTAACAAGCTTGCATTTTTTCATTCAAGATTTTCTTAGAAAGAGAGAACCAGCTTCTGGTCTTACTCTGCAAACCATATGACCTCATGGATCTCACCCCACAAGCTGGCATATCTGGCACAGTATAAGTAGAAACCAAAGATCATAGACAAGAGACAGGAACCCAGCCTACCTGAATAGCTCATTAGGTTTGCAGTGATATTCACTGATCAACAAAACTTGATGTGTTGCCATGGTCCCCTTCATGTTATTCATGTGCAATGACTGCATTTTGAAAGATTGGTGTAGTTTAATGCTGGTGGTAATTTGCATATTTTGAGTTTGTATATGCATGTCAATGGATCTATGTATTTCTGGTTGATAAAATTGTGGGGAGTTGCATGTCATCAAGAGCAGGAGAATCAGATGTGAAGGCATGCATTGCAGTTCTTCATTTCTTCATTGCAAGTTCTGCCAAGTTCGATGTTGAAGAATCAACTCTGGCTCGTGAACTTCAACAGCTTGGCTTGCCAAAAGGTTTGTTGAGTGTTTTTCTCTTCAGGCATGTTTTGATAATAATGACTTCTGGTCATGGTCTGGTTAACTTTCTGAGATGTGTTTCTTTGGACTGTCTGGGGTAGTCAGAGCAAAGTGATGCTGTGGTGAGACCATATTGGGAGAACAAAGAAGCATTGCAGAGCAAATTTCTCCAACAGAGTCTTCAATGTAAGCCTTCCTTTGTAATTGTCCAAGTTCAAAGTCCATACTCAGCTCCATGGTGAATCTAGTGAAGGCTCCGGATCATTGCCTCGTGACTGTGAATTCTGCTTCCAGTTTGGATGAAGCAAAGGTGATGGAGACTCTACTAGTTTGCTGTAGCCTTTTGGTTGTGGATCCCATGCGCAGTTTGGGGAGGGGCAAGTTTGGAGAGAGGGAGAGAGAAAAGAAGGGAGGGGTGGGTGGTTTGGTTTTTGACGTTTTTGGGGATATGGCAGTACCTGCAATTCTAGTTGGTGCATGGCAGGCAGAAATTGGGGAGTCAAAGGTCATAATGCGATTGACAACATCCAACAAAGACAGCAAAAAAGTGAAAGAGGGTGGCAACAAGGACCTCCTTGTTACTTTGACTGCTGAGAAGTTCCAGACTCCATTACATGGTCATTCTCCTAACAGTTATCCCTATCAGTGCTTCAGTTCTTTGGGAATGGTCTTGTTTTAGAACAGTATGACTATATGGCATGATGTTGAGTTTATGACAGGCAGGAGGAGGGTCACCTGGAAGTGTGGCATGTTGTACATTAGGTCCAATTGTGGACAAATCTCACAAGTTCTAAAGAGAGTAGATGTGCCAAGTAAGCATAGTCCATCTAGCAACAGCTGAGATTTCACCTACTGACTGATTGTAGAATCATTGTTGCAGAGTTGAAGACTGCAAGGGCTTTGATGGATGAATACTCATGAGAGTTTTGGCTGGTCTGCTACTTCTATGTCTGTAATATTGGTCATGATTGCATGAGATTTTGCTATCATAATCTGATAAGAGCTTCTCCACAGTTGATGGGGAGCGAATGCTGCAGGAGATATTGTTGGCTAGGTTGTCCCGAGTTGGCAGTAAATTGTATATTTGTCCACAGGACACCTAAGACAAATGTAGATGCAAGGGGAGATGGGTGGCATGCTGAATATGAATGTGTCAAATCTCAAGCCATCATTGTCCAGCTTTTCTCTCATGGCATCCAGAGGTGGAGACTGCCACCAAGGACTCTCCTAGGTACCAAATGGCCTGTCAATGTTGTCTGTAAGGATGGCTATTGATACATACACAGTTGTAGCAAAGGAGGAAGCTGCTGGAAGTGTATCCAGTTCTGTGCATTACTCAATTGAGTTGTTTTCCATAATGCACAGAACTGCACAACTGGTCTCTGGTTTATGAGTAGAAATTGCTGTTGTTGTGTAAAGACTCAGTGTGCCCTGTTATCATCCCTGTTCCCAATCAAAGGATGATAACAGGGCTTGGAAACTGAGTTAGTTAGACACACCAGGAATGATCTTATGGACATACCAGATTAGATGTTGTAGCCTTGTACATATCTCAGCAGGTGATTGTAAAAGTTCGTAGAATTTTCAAACCTGACTGGGTGTTTGTCTTTCTTCACATATTGAGAGCCTTGGGAGTGTGTGCTTTGGTCCCATCAAATGGATTTCTAGGACATTACCTCTCATATGACCCCTCTTAGAACAAACTGAGAGAATCAGAGATGTACCTAGAGTTTGCTTCATACATGTGGCAATCTGCCTTTTTGACCATTGTCTTTTCCTAGGGAGATTGTGGTGAAGCAGCCTACAAGGTTGAATGGTCTCTTTTTGTACACATGCAGATGTGGTTGTGACCATTGTCTTTTCCTAAGGAGATTGTGGCCAAGTAGCCTACAAGGTTGTATGGTCTCTTTTTGTACATATGCAGGTCCAGCTGTCAGTTGTGCACCCATGCCATAACACAAAAGGTGGAGACTGGATTCAACTTCAAATTTGAGTGAATTTTTGGTCTGATTTGTAGTTGCTGAATGAGATCCCTCCATTTGTCAGACTGCAGACTTATTTCTTGTGGCTAATACATTTCCATGGGTCTACAATGACATCCCTCCAGTTGTCAGTCTGCAGACTTATTTCTTGTCCCATTTGATCCACACTTGGTCTTAGGATTTGATTTGCAATGTTGGGATATACCCTCATCCACATTTTGTCAGTTTTACATGAAAATTGTGGGTAAGTTATACCAACAGTGGTGGTGAAGAAACCAAAACTTCCAGATATGATCGACCTTTCATATCAGGTATAGTTTGTTGGATATTAACCAAGTTTTGTTACAGATCTACAGCTACAGACACCCAATTTATTATGTTTGATTTTTCCACAGATTTTGTTTACATCCACATTTCAGTCTTATCTAGTTTGTGGACTATTTATTCTTCTAAGATACATACATGGGTTTAGAAACAGCATGTTTGTTTCTGTTGGTTTACAAGAAGAATTCAAGGGCTGTTAAAAATCAGCATTAACATTTCCACAAAGAGTAATATCAATTGACAGGACATGGTATTAAATGAGCTTATTTTTTCAGTTGTGTGAACCAATAAGAATATACTGCAGACATTGAAACACATATTTGCAGAGGGACAAATTACCATATCAATGACAATTAGTTTGAATTGCAGATAATGAATTCCATATTTGCAGAGAAAATGGATGAATTGCCATATCAATGGCCAATGTCAAATTACATAAGTTACAAGAAAGAGGAGAGGAGAAGGATTCTAAAATCTCTATGAAAAATGTTAAATTCCAAATGTTACAAAAGATGAGAAGGGATTCTAAAATGGGTCCGTTACAGGTTATTTGTGCTTGCTAAGACTACAAATCAATGTAAGAATTGAATACCAGAATTTTGACCAAATAAAAGTTAGGTCTATCTGAAAATTTTCCGCTTCTGTGCTAATTCTCTTCCTTTACAAGAGAGTACTCATTTTCTTCAAAAATATGAAACAATTTTTGCACGATCATTTTCTCATCTTCTTTCCCAGACGCAATAGTCTTTTCCAGCTGCAGCGATGTTGAATTCCTCTGGATTCGGAGTCAAATCTCCCATATCGAAACAAGAGCCAATTTTGAGCACTACCCGATCATCAATGGTGGCCACATATAAATCATTCTCTGCTGCAACTATGTGACATTTGCTGTTGGCTTTGATATCATTCCTCTTTCTAACTTCAATCAAACTCTTGATCTCTTCCTTCAGGCCCCAGTCGTAGAAGTGGTCATAGAACTGCACATTGTGAAGAAAAAGCTCAGTCACATGAGTGTATACTAGAACTGTTATGGTCTCTTTATGGAGCTTTTTGAACAGATCAATTTGAGGAGAATCCACAATAGAGAACTAGCTAACGATTACTTTAAAGAAGAGAGCTTACAATGCAAGGTGTTCCTGGATGTGTCAGAATGTACGCATATCCTTGCATGACTTTATCACCAGGGAATGGCCAGTGGCCTTGCGTGGAGCCTGTATCATGATTGTCGATGAATGTCACTGCCTTCTCAGGCCAGTAGCCAATCATACCAGGAGGTTTGCTGTTTCCATCCCTCAATCTCCATAGCTGCCCATTGACAGCTTCTTGTAAAATACCCTTGGTGGTGAAATCGAAGGCTGTTGATTTGCCTTTTGTATCATTCACCCAATTAACAAGCTGTTGTCGGTGACTATCCTGGTTATATTCAAGGCCAGATTCACCATAGTTCATGCTTGACCAGAACTCTCCGACTGCAAACTCTGGAAGAGTGTGCTTCACATAGTGTCCAACAAAGTAGCCAGCATACCCTTTTGCAAAATCAAATCTCCAACCATCAAACCCAATGCTATGTTTCAACCATCTCATCCAGTCAACGAGTTCTCTTTGAACTCGATTGTTGGTGTGATCAATGTCTGGAGCTGCTCCAAAAGCTTCTCCTGTATCCGGGTTTCCAGTGCCATCACCGTAAGTAAAATCATCCCCAGCTATGGCCCATGGACCCCAGTCAAGACGATCATCAGGTGTACCTCCTTCAAAGATAGCCCATACACCTCGATCATCTTGTGACTCTGCACACCTGTGGTTTACTACAATATCAGCACTACACCTAATCCCTTGAGCATGGAAGCTGTCAATGACGTTCTTAAGCTTCTCTTCATTTCCGTATTTGCAAGCATTTAGATCATACAATCTCCCTGGCATATACCCTGCGCAAAAGAACAGTCCCAACATCATTTTTTTGCTTTGTCAATCGTTCCCATAAAAATTTTCTTTAGGCAGATTGGCAATGACTACACTCAATATATCCTTCATGCTGTTGCATCACAATTGGGACCAAAAGTGCTCCAAAAAGCAAGTCATGTTCTGAACACAAGTCTTCTCATTATGACTGGAAGATGCTGCAAGAGGAGAGCTATAAATCAATTCTGTACAAAGAACCTTGTGCTGTTGCTTTACCTTGAGGAGCCACAGAGTGACTGGATGGAGGCAACCACACATCTGTGATTCCAGCTGCAGCCAAATCCTCGGCTGTCTTTGCAAGAACATCATACCAGCATGAACTTTTCCAGGACTCCCAGTTAAAACCCTGCACATAAAACCGCCACTATTTCATCAACAAGGCTGATGATGGACTAGATTACCTATTACTTCTCTTACCAAGTCCCTCTTCTTGCTTCCAGTCTTTGGAGCACAGTAGACTTGTGTGTGACAAATTTCAGCTGCTGTTGACATTGAATCTGCTGCTTATATAATCCTAACTTGGATCAATCAAGCTGTGGACTTGCTGGATGGAGCAACTGCAGCATGCACAAATAAAAAAAAGAAAAAAAATAAATTCGTGGGCTGGCTGCAGTTAATACTTGTGTTTCTCATGTAGAGAATGAAGAATTTCGAAGTACCTGAAACATGATAATCTTCAGTGGATCAGCCTTGATCTGTCCACCTCGAGACTCTGTATGCTTGTATAGTTCATCCATTTTCTGCTGTTCTGTTGGAGCTTCCACTGATTTTTTTCTCTCCTCTACTGGTGCTACACTAGCTTCAGGAGCTTCCACCACTGCAGCTACAATCTTCATAGATCTGGATCTCCTTCTTCTGCTGCGAGGTGAAATGCTTCTAACGTTTTTGGAGGCGGAAAGATGAGAACAAAAGCTAATGGCTGTCAGAGATGAATCACTGGGCAACAACACTCTCAGTCTGCAGCTAGCTGATTGAAAGGGCTCATGGGTGGTAGTTGTAGTAGTAGCAGCAGCAGCACACGATGAGCTTGATGGTCTGGAAGAGGATGTAACAGGAAGGAATCCATGCAGTTTGCCTCCTGTATGAGGAACAACTGCTTGTTGTTGCAACATGGATACCATGGTGCAGAACAGAACTCCTTATGAAGACAATTCTAATCACACACTAGTCTACAAAACCCAATTGCAGCAAAATAAATCTACAATGGAGTGCGATGACAATCTCTCTCACAATAATTCTCGACAAAAGTTCTCGCACTTTGGCAGCAGGAGCAGGCAGCAGCAGGTACTGTACACAAAGAGCGACGAAGAGAGAGGACGATGAAGAGATCACAGCAGCGACACTCTTTGTACTGGTCCTTAACCACAGAACTAACCGTGGTTAGTTTCACATACCACGGAGAAAGGTTAGCTTGGGTGACGAATCTCAACCGTTGATCACTATCTTTCCTTCCACGTGTCAAGTCCTGCTTTGAGGGAAGCGGCGATCCGCCTATCAGAGAACGTCCTGTTTACGGGGGACTGGAGTGGAAGTGGGCCGCTAGCTTTTGACAAGTGGCAGGAAAAAAAAAACTTGACAGGCGTCCAGAGAAAGTGTCGGATCTTTTGAATCCAAGTGCCATCTTCTGATTGGTTGGCTGGAGTGATTTAGCAGCCACGAACACACCAAAACCTCCAAGAGATTTTTGAGGCCATCCAGTTGGATGAAACCCTAACTTTGAAACCCCTTTCACACTCTTAGAACCCTCAGCTATAGGGAGGTTAGGTGGGTAGTAGTGCTGGTTCACTCTAACCCTGATTAGTTGGATTTCGGGTTATCGATTAACCAATGGAAAGATTTTGGATTTTGTTGAATTGAAAATGTTATGATCCACGTGGTGATTTTCTATTGGTTGGGTTCTTTAAGCGAAAAGGTCTTTGATGTTGAAAGCAGTGTGGTGGGGCGTATTGGTATTGGATGGTCCGGATTTAGAACCGTCTTCTTCTCAACCGTTGCTTGTTGTCAATATCGAAGTCGTTGAAAAATTAAATCTGACGGTCGAGGTGTGCAGAGACGTTTACGGTTGCTAATAGCATGCCCAACGGCAGCAATAGATTGGTCTCTAAAGTACTTCTTGTATGAAGATTTACAGAAAAGTACTCTGAATCTTCTTTGGTCTGGTAAATTTATGCACACGTTCACAGTGCCCTGCACGAGTGTCTGTTGACTGTTTCTCAACAATAAACGACTCTTTCTCATTGGCAAACTACAATGATTGGCCCAGGTGGTGAGACTTAAATAGTCTCTCACTTTCTATAGTCCGTCTTTTCAGGTTGGCCCAGGTGGTGGGAGTTAGAGTTAAATAGTCTTTCACTTTGTCCATCTAATCAGGTTCATGGGTGGGGACGGGGGAGAAGCTAAACAATGCACACTCGATGTGCTAAATACCGGTAGAGGGCAGCTGCTAGGCATGCTCCTTGAAGAGGAGATGCATTTCCCAGTTTAGGATGAGGGGCTCAAGGTTTGATTGTACAGTTCTCTTCTGGATGGAAATTGGTTGCAGCACAACAATGATTGCTTTTTGATGATAGTTTTGGTTTTGTTAGAAATTTCTTGCTTTTGTCGCAATTTTTTTGAGAATGCAGATCAAAAGAGCAATTTGAGCTTTCATAGAGAACGAACTTACTTACTTACTTACAATTTAGCGTGCTGAACCTTCATGAAACTTGAGGAAGAAGATGAAAAAGCTATTTTAAAATTCATACATATGATTTCTGTTTTGTGCACATGACATTTGGAAGGCATGAGGTTTGTACCAACATGATAGCTGCTACTAGACTTGATGTTTTTCATTCAAAATACAAGATTTTTCAATCTCTGAGTTTTAAACAAAATTCAAGCATTTGACATATGAGGGAAGGAGAAGTGACAATGTGCATGAGTGCAAAGTACATGAACAAAATTCAGCTTTAGAATTCAATTTGGCTACATACAATTGTGTGGAAACTTTTGCAATCATTAACTTAAGATTGACACTCAAATACAAAGATAAACACTTTCCATGTGTAATATATTTTTCTTAGAAAATTGCAGGACTAGGATATGCAATTCAATTTGCTTATAATCCACAAATTTGGTGAGATTTCATAATCTAGAACTAATGGGAGCATAGATCTTGCCACTCAATTAATTTAATTTAATTTTTTTTCAATGTCTTTTTGCATTCTAAAATCTACACAAACTAAGAATAGGAGTTGCATGTTTTGGTGAAGTAGTTTTGCATTTCCTAATAATGGTGATGATGTCCATGATGGTGCAAACCTTCTCTATATGGTTTTCTTTGCCTTGTGCATGTTATTAGCTTCATGTTTTTGTTGAAAAGCGTAACTTTCAAAACCTACAACTCCTACTTCTATAAGTTGAAATTCTTTATGATGATTTTTATAATGTACATGAATCTCTCTTCATGTTTATCGTGTTGTTGCCACAAAACAAAAAATCCACCACACACGCATTTTTTTCTCGTGAGTAATTATTTTATCATCATAAAACAAGATCCTTGAAGACGACGATTCTTTTATTCAATTATTATAAACATGAGATGAAAAGAATGGAGAATGAAAGAGTTTCAAAAAAACAAATGCAACAACATCAATAGTAGCAAATGTAATTCAATGTTCATTCTCCATGTGCCTATGTTCTTTAGCTTCCAATTATTGCAATTGCATTTGCTTTCTTTTGTACATCCTCATAACACCATATTTGCCTATCTAGTAATGAGACATCTAATTTGATTCACCACCATATAGCCTAGATTTATACCTTAATCCTTTAGACATACTTTTACCCACCAAAAGTTAGCACAATCAACTATGAAAAATTAACCTAGTAGCATGTAATGTATGAGTTGCCATGTGCATGTGAAATAAAAGCCAATCCATTATGTTAGTGATGGTGATGGGGATGGGGTTAGTGATGATGATATGACATGTTTCAAGCTTTCTTTAATTATAATTAAAGTTTCACAATTGACAAAAGCTCAACATTCCAAGCTCAAAGAAAATCCCTAATAATTATATTTCCATTATTTTTAATTTCCTACTATTTTGACAACTTTTTCATGCAACAACCAAACCAAATCACCAACAAAATCCAAAATCCACAATTTCCCTTAGATAATTTATACATGATTTGTGTGCCAAGAGGGTGGGAGGTGATGGAAAAAATAATTGATCATCAACATTGATTAGTGTGACAATTGTAACCAAGAATATGAACATTGTGGCATTTCATCATGCACTTTCATTGTGCATGCGGGTAGGTGTTAGGACGGGAATGGGAAAGAAAACCAATGTAAGTGCTATGAATTGGGCAACTAATCAACCTATGCCCACTCTTGAACATAAAATACCACAAATTGGTATGGTGGCTTTTAAAAAAGTAGGCATAATCTATTGACAATTTCCTACCACCATAACAATTGTAGTTTAAAAGTTTTTAGGTCTTTGAGCCAAGAATGTTGAAAGATTGTAGAACCTTGTATCATCTATTACATGTGAGTTAGTAGATTCACATTAAAAGGTTGTAGCATTACTACCTTGAAATTTGAATGCATAATCAACCTTCCAATTAGACCATGCATCCCTAGTTTTCAAAACTAATGCATGGACATAATGACCTTTGAATATCAAAAAATGTTGTTTCAAATTATCATTAGCTTCAAAATCTTGGCAATATTGGGGGTATGTCATCCTTGAAGGATCATCAATTTTGAATTTGGGAATCTTACATCCAACTCAAATTGAAAAAAATTAAATTAAAAAAAAAAAAAAACCTTAGTAAACAAGTTCACATAAACAATAAGTTAACAAGCGAAGGAAAAATAAAAGATAAAATAATTTTATTAATTATTTTGATTTCATCCACTATTGTTATAAACATATCAAATTTTATAAGCCTAAATGCACTTGTAACTAAATCATGATGGACAATTCACATACTATGCCTAGTGCATTCAAAGGATGTATATTCAACATGACAAATTTATCCTTGGGTGGTACCATTAGGAACGTCACAATCCAAATTTTTGTGACCCATTCAACTTTAGGACAACATAGGACTCACATAAATAAACCTTTTCAGTCCAAATTATTTATCAAAAGGTTACCCAAGTCATGTAGAATTAAAAACTCTAATTAAATTTATAATAAAATTTGTTTTGATGTGAAAAATGAATGCATAAGGAATTTTTTTAAAGAATGTCACATGAAGGATTTTTTTTATTAAGATTACAAAAGGAATCTATTTTTTGGGAATTTTTCTTGGATGTTAATTTTTGAGAATACTTCATATGCTAACCTATTTGATATCTTTTATAAAAAATTGATTGAATCAATTTTGATTTAGTTATGAATTTTTAAAATCAAGATCGTGAAGCCCCAAAGGGCCATTGATGTCAAGAACACAAATGATAACTATTTTCAGCTTTTGTTGTTTTAATGACTAGTTTGGATCATCGTGCATGTATTGAATAAACAAGAAAAAATATCTAATGTGTAAGTGTAAGGACACTTTAAAAAATAAATCAGGAATTGGGTTAGGAATGTGTTAGGAGTGGTTTAGGAATGAAAATATTAATGCATATTATATGTTTTTGGGTGTTCATTATTTTTCATGAGTGTGTGCATAGATGGGGAACACATAGCTCACCTAATCTAATCAAATAAACCAATCTATAAGTAGATGAAATTTTATTTCTTAAATTGGGTTCAACTTTCTTGTGATTTTGGTAAGGTGGCTCCTAATGGTACCATCAAAGGAAAAGTTTGTCGAACATCATTCATGTTTAAGTCCAAAGGATCAACCGCCCAACATGGAAGGGTATGGAGTTATATTTCCCATTGATTGGAGCCTTTAGAATCCCAAAAAAAATCATATATAAAAATTGTTTTTGATTTTAATGTTTTTTTTTTAATGTCCTTGTTTTTAGTTCCCTTAATGTTTCTCACAACCTTCTTTTCAAGTTTTCTTCTTTGAACTCTAATTCCAAATATCACACCTTTATGTTGCATATGCAACCTTCTAGATTATAAATTCAACAAGTTGTGTTACCTTGGTTTTGTCTTTGCTAGAGATAACTAAGTGGTGGTTGTAAGTAGCACAAATAATGCTCAATTTGATGGATTCCATAGTATGGCAGTTTCTTTTTTCCCATTGTGATGTCATTGTCATATGAATATTCAAAAACATTTTCCTTGTTGAGTATAGATTTCCGCCCCAACATAATCAAACCCATCCATATTTGAATTTCACACAAACATTCACAAAATTATGTATCTCAATTATGCCTTTGCCATCCAATCTTATTGAATTACATAAATAAAAAGAAAGTTACTAACCTATAAACTTCCTATAAACTTGATGCAAACTATATATCACTCAAAGGTGGTTGATAACACCATCTAACCTTTCGGCCATCACTTGAATAGATAGCATGATGAGACCTCAAACCCTATCAAAGGCCTTTAAAATTTTATTTTCATTGTTTGGGTTCTTTTGAATTTGGTGCAACACATGTTGCCATTAAAGCTTTTCATAGTCAATCAATAATTCCCACATAACATTTCAGAGCTTGGCCTCATGCCACATGTTGTAGTTGAAAACCAGATTGTTTCTTTCGGCCCACATAGTGATTCCTTCAAGTAAAGTCCATAAGGAACTGAATTTTTAAACCTTATTAAGTAGCCATTTGCTAAACAAACATTGTTCAAGTTTTAAAGCTTTTTTGGACCTGATAATGTTTACAAGTAGTCAAAGTTGGAAAAGGAATTAGAAGGCAAGTTCCCATGCCTTAGTAACTTTTGAACAAAATTAGAACCTATGAGTGATAGATTCCAGAGTTGCACACTCATAAGACATGCAATTTGTTGGGATGTTGTGATTAATGTTGGCTTGCAAAGGATTGATTGTAATCGCTTGGTGCCACAATAACCACATGAAACCTAAGTTTTTCTTGGCTCTATGTTTATTCTAGACATCTCTCCAATTTAGCCAAAAATTATGGGGTAGGGAACTCTCCCACTTTCCGAACACATCATGCGCAAAAGAACTCCTAGATTTAATTTTTGCCTCCCTTGCTTGGCCGTGTAATTCATTAAAGCTCCACCTGCCTATTCCACTTCTAGTTTTTAGGATCAAATGTGAGATCACCTAAAGCCCCATAAAACAATATCATTGTTGTTCCCTTTACACCTATCCTAGTGCAAACCCAGACTCTCCTCAACACCCCTTTAAACACTTGTTGGTTAGCTAGCAATTGAAGTGTCTTGGAGTACTCTCCAACTGTGAATACCTGGACTTCCTTTGGAGACCACTTCTTGTTGAATTGAGTATGGTTGGAAACCTTGAATAGTACCAAAAATTGCGATTGGATTGGACACAGTTCCGTCATTATAAATACCCAGCCATTCCCCATCCCAAGATCTAAGACTTGGTTGTCTCAGTTCCTTGATTCAACATTTAGGCAAACTACCAATACCAATCAGTGGTTGTCAACAACTATATTTCCTTGTCTTCCAAAGGAAATAAAATTTTCAATTCATCCTAGGAATGGAAGTCTTTGGTTTTAGCTCTCCATAGATTCCTTAAAGTGTGTAGGCCGGACTTGTACAACTCTTGAACTCTAGGAATGGACAATCCAAACTCTGACCCCCTAAAACTAGAGCCCCACCATGTGCTTGCTCTCTTTATGGCCTTAGCCGCTTGTGGTGGGTGGAAGTCCAACTTTTCAGCCATCCATTTCCAAGCCTTTGAGATCCCCCCATAACTTTGATCTTGGAGATGGACTCTAGTTTCCACCAAAGCCCAATTCACTTTAGGGCCCCATTTCATGTGCTTAGAGGATTTGCACATTGCTAATTTGAAACATAATAAAAGTTTGAGGTTTGAATTACCAAGTTTTAGGGCTCTAATAACCCATTTAAACAACAAGGTGTCCATAGCTTCTTTTGGGTCAATTAGGCCAAGACCTCCGATATCCTTATTTTGTGCAACAAAAACACCAATTTACCCTAGTTTTAACATGTTGATCACCACTCGCTCATAAAAAATTCCAGACTAAAAATTTACATTTTCTTATTGCTTTCTTTGTGCCTCCCATATGCTAATGAAAAATCTCAAAGTTGATGCCAAGACAGAATTGACAATTATGACTGGACCCACTAATTATAAGTGGAGCGTGTTCTAAACATGTCCATCTTCGTGTGGATTGTGAAAGCTTGTTGGCAACATCAGTTGCATTGCCATGCTTTGTCACCCAATCACTATTTATGTGAATGCTTTTTAGTGTTTTTGGTGGGTCCCACCAGCTCACCTGCCATAACACTGGGTGACTCACTAGATAATTGTGGATTAAAAGTTGTTTTTGCCCGCAATTTAAAGGGGCTGGCCATATTAACTGTCTGCATTGGCTGAATTAACCGCCAAATGCATCTGAAATGCATGCTGAAAAACACTTTCACAATAATCGATCAAAATAAATGTGATCAGAATAGTGATTGGGTAACTTTCATGGAAATGCAGTCTTAAGCCATCATCAGGCTATTGCAACATACCATGCACTGAAGTTGGACATCTCCCTCTCACTGCAGTTAGTGAAGTATATTTCATCTGTACATGAAGATCATAATTCTTTGCCAGTGGGAATTTCATGCTTTCTTTGGTAGATGCTTATGCAAGATAAGGTGGCATGTAGTGTAAGTCTTCCAAGTTCCAACCAAAACAAAGGTAGGTACTTATAGTGTTGGGCAGGTTAATTGTCACCAGTTCTGGTTTTTTTATTAGTAAAAATTGGATCAGAACGAGGTCTGATTTCTAGAATCAGGACTGGGTTTAAAATGCAACCCAGATCTGGAATGGAAATCAAACCAAGACCTAGTTTTGGAATGAAACCTGGAACCGGAATTTTTGAAAAATTTTCTTTTGGGAAAGAAAAGTTTGGAACTGGGGGTCAATTAGCACTTAAACTATCGGTTTCAAACTGGATTACCCAGACCTGGAACTGGCATGGAGTCTGATTTCCAGAATCAGAATTGTAATTATCGTAACCATACCCTAGGTTTCAAGAATTGGACCAGAACTGGACTTGTAACTGAAACCATAAAATGAACCCTAAGTTTTGGTTATAGTTCTGATTTTGGAAATCAGACTAAGTCCCAGTTTCAGTCTTAGGTAATGCGGTCTGGAACCATAATTGTAGCCCAGTTCTTGAAACCTAGAGTTCAAGATCTAGGCCAGAATTGGACCTAGGTTTCATTTGTTTATGGAACCAAAACTGGAACCATTCTAAGTTTTTTTAAAGAACTGGGATCAAAGGTTCTTTATACAAGTCAAGAACTGCCCAACAATGGTAGGAATTCCTGAAAAGAGGTTCTGAAAAACTTCATGGAACTTGTAGCTGTGGTCTACTTATCTGTTACATTTGAATGGAACCAGCACTATGCTTTCCAGTAGGGTTCTTGAGTTATTCAATCTCTTGTGATTCAAGAATTCAAGCCCAAATGTGTTTTAAATTAGACATGTCCACCTACAATACTCACATGAGAAATTGGAGATTGTGTGATACTAGTGTTTCACACTCAATTTAAGTGACTCATGAAGTAATAAATATTAAACTTAAAAAAAAAAAAACCATTCTTATGGCTTTCAAAGAAGTACTTCCTTCTTATCTAACCAAGGTAAAAAAATGAATGTTCTTATTGGGGTTCTCATCCAACAATTATATGAAACAGGCCTGATAATGAAGGTTCTGATTTGAGCAAGAGGCTGAACTTGAGAAATGATACCCAGAATCAAACCACAATTGAACCAAGAGTGGGCCAACAATACTAGTGTAATCTTCTTAGCAAGGCATGCAGGTATAATATATGAAATACCAAGTGCCCACAAATTTTGCCAAGTTAACTTTTCTATGTTCCTTATTTCCTCAAGTTGTTATTTCCTGTTTGTCAAGTGCACCTTGCCAAAATGCTAGGTTATCAAGTGCATATTGCCAAATTGTCAACTCCACATTGCCAGTTCTATGTTGTCAACTTCACATTGCCAAATCATCAACTCCACATCATTGCATTGTCAACTCCACATTGTGAATGCTACATTGTCAACTTGCCAAGTCAAATTCGTTTTTCAGGCTGCCGAAATGTTCTTCAGACCACCCCAAAATAATTTTAAAAGTGGTTTGCCCAATGCCTAAAATTCATTCCTTGGCCACCCAAGCAAGATTTTTGTGGATTCTTTTTTCTATCCACTTACCCAATGTACCTACCTACCAACCCATCTAGGTTGCTTGTCTACCTACCTACATATCTAGTTATCCATCTATCTATCCATGTACTTTCTATCTATGTACCTACTCACATACTTTCTACCTACCTACCTAGCCACCTAATTAGTTAGGTCCACATTGTCAAGTATCCAAGCTTACAAATGCACATTATTGTCAAGTTGGCAAGCCTTGCACATGGCCAAGTTTTTCAAATTTGCATATTGCCAAGTTGGTAATTCCACAATGTCAAGTTTTCAAGTGCACAATTCCAAGTTTTCCAACTTATCAAAAGCACATTGCCAAGTTCCCCAAGCTCACACATGCAAATTGATAAGTCTACATAGCAAAGTTTCAAAGTGCACATTCCCAAACTTTCTAGTTTCCCCATTGCCATATAGTCACATTGCCAAGTTTACATGCATTTGCACATTGTCAAGTTTTCAAATGCACATTGCCAAGTGCACTTGAAATGTGGCAGAATCGCGATGTTAGAGAGTTGAAAAAATGAAAACAATTGGTGACTACAAATCATGTGCAACCTAATATGTATTTGTGATGTGGTTGCATTTGATCAAAGTAATAATGAACTAGACTTCATGGGCAATGACAAAAGACACATTGTGCTAAGTAAAGTAACGTTAACTCAAAGATGCTAATGATGACTAATAGGCAAACTAATAACAATTGTCACATCTTAATAAGACGAGATCAATTCTTTCAGTCCCTCCTTGTTGAAAGTATCATTCTACCTCCCAATGATTATTGTAAGTTTGAGTGATTATTCAGAGAATCACATGCAGAGGTAAAAAAAAATGTTTTAAGTCTACTACCATCATTGTTGCATATGTGAATCTTGTTGTATGTGTCACCATGTAAACATGTTCATCTAATATGTATTACTAGGTCATGGTTGTTAACAATATTTTCACACATCTCCATGAGCAAGCAAATTGGAAAAGAGGAATATGAAAGTTCATAAAAAAAAAACTACATATAATATACCATGATAGAAAATTAGGGCATGTGAATGTTTCATGGGCATATGGTTTCTTGAATTCTTATAATCATTCATATGAGGACTTTGTAACCCTATACATGTAAATTAAAGATTAAATAAGGTGAAAATAGTTCAATGAGGAAATAACTTTGAAGGTTTAACCTTACAAAACGACAAACTTACAAAAAGTGAGTATTCAGTGAATTTGAATTTAGGTGACAGACCCAACTACAAGCACAAAATCAAATTGGGGGAGATTAAAACTTCCTAGATAACAAAGTAATATGAAACAAGTATTTTCAAGTCCAAGACATAAATTCTCCTTTATGTTTCATCCATTGATTCCATTTGATGTTTATTTTGTGTTAAGGGCTTATCCATGGTAGGGGTTCCAAAAAAAGAAAAAAGATTCTGGACATGATTTTTATGGGGCTATTTTTTACAAATAACAATTATTTGAAACAAATTTAAGTGAGAACAATTGAATAGTCCAATTTACAATAATTCATGTGACATTGGTAAGTCTTCACATTCATATACAATTGTGCATCAATATTTTGGTTTATAACTAGAAATGTAGAAAATCCCAAAAATCCCAAAATGAGTTTCAATGGACAACTAAACATGTTTTTTGACAAGATTATTTCTTGCACATGTGACCTACACCTAAAGCTAGAAATTTTGAACCCATTGAACATTTTTTTTTCGTCAAATGGTTAAAAAAAATGAGTCTTTTGCGTTGTAACCCTTTCCTTCAAAATTTAAAGACTTTGAAATTTTTGTATGATTTAGTTTTTCATCAAGTTCATCCAATGAACATGTACTTTTATAGAAGGGGGCATGTTTTTGTTGTATAAAAAATTTGAAATCAATTAAAATATGTTTTTATGCATTCTTTTAAAAAAAGTGTAGTTCAAATATTTGATATATAGTTAGTTTACAAGATTCAAAATGGCATTTACATAGTATCCAAATTACTTTAAATAATTTTATTAATTTAACAAGACATCATTTTATTTATTGGCATACAAGAATCCACTATAATTGTAATAATGTAAAATAAATAAAAATCCAAAGTTGTTCTTTGAAGTCCTTTAAATACATGTCATTCCTTTTTGGTACCTTAATCATGAATACACCCTTAATGTTGATGCTTCCATGCACCATAACCCTTCTTCTTCAATTTTAGCTTATCCTAGATAGAGAACTAAGATCACACCCTTCATTGTGACCTTTAGTAATAAAGTTTCACCCTTTTTTTGGTTTGAAATTATTCTTTATTGAGTTTTCTAGAAAACCTCTATATAACTTAATGAGTTGGGAAATATAGAAGATATACTACAACTTAATTTGACATTTCAACCTAGGTTTGAAAAAACTTCAAATTGTAATATTTCCAATAGTGTCAATGAGCCATCATACATGACATGTATGAACCGCTAGCAATAACCCCCATGATGTTGAGGATGACACGAATATGTGGCATAACATAGTAAACACAAAGCTTTTTTAATAAAATACATGTATGCTACATTATGTTATGCCACATTGTACTTGATATGCCACCACAAAAATATGTTCCATAGAAAAACATGTATTAACTAAGAAACAAAAGATTCAAATGCAAACAAAAGGTTTACAACTCACCATGTCTACCATGAATTACTCTTAATCCACTAGGAAAAATCACAATAACAATTATTGTTATACAATAGTAATTTATGTTGTAAAATAATTAACAAACCAAATGTATGACTGAAAACAACCCTAATGTAAAAAAAACCCAATGCATTAAACAAACCTGATGCACAAAAATATGGAAAAAAATTAAAAATGTCCATGACAAAAAAAAAGAGAAAAAAGTGTCCATTAAGATTAAAAAAAAGACATGTCAAGACTTAACAAAAAAATATGACAGTTTTCAATGGATATTTCTTTTCTCACAAACTTCCATGAAATATAATATGTTGAAAGATTTTTTTTCTGAGTTTAGAGCATGTTTTTTTGTAATATTTTAAACAAATCAAAGCCCTTGAGAGATATTATGTCCATGAGCCAAAAAAACACAATTTATCATGCATGCTTTTTTTTCACTGAATTCCACAAGAGATATTATTTGTGCGGAGGCAAATTTAAAAAAAAAAAAGAGTTTATTATGGATGTGTTTTTTCTCATGGAATCCTAGGAGAGATATGGTGTCCATAAAAAAATGAAAAGGAAGAAAGGAAATTTATCATGGATGTGTTTTTACTCACAAAGTTCCATGAAAAGTATTGTGTATGATTGTTTATGTGGGAAAGTTTTTAAAAAATAAAAGTCATGGATGTTTCTTTTCCTCATGGGGTCTGTGAGAGATATTATGTTTGTTAAGTGGAAAATAATTAAAAATAAAAGGTGGTAATGTGCACCTGAAAACTTGGCAATATGTCAATAATTGGGGAAGTCAGTCAATATGGGATAAAAAATGAAGTACTATCGGGAATATCTTAGGAAACACATTGGGATTGTTGGGAACAGTTTTGAGAACCTGCTGGGAACACATTGAGAACCGGAAAAAGGGGGAAAAAAAGTCCCCCCTTTTCCCCCTTCCCCCCCTTAAAACCCAAAAGAAAAAAAAACTAAGCACCCCTGAACCTTCTCATTGGCTTTATGAAATTTCTATTTCCAAAACTGTTCCTCACCATTTTCAACCTGGACTAATACCCTCATTATAAACTGTGGGTACTAATTGGGTAATAAGTGAATCCACTCATAACATTGTCACTGGTCAAGACACACAGTTGATTATTAACTGGTGCACACACATGGTTGAAATATTGTTGACTCTGGTCAGTCCCATTCAATGCTCAGATAAGTTGGGTTTGGGAGAGGGGGGTGTGTATTGAAATTGTAACTTCCAACTGCACCGCCATTTAACGTCGTCCGGGGTCCACAAGCAGTCCTGTCCTAAAGAAGTGAATATTTTGAGAGAAATAAAAGAGTATTTATAGCAAAATCTACCTTCGAAATCCTCTAAATCTAGGGGGGTACCCAAAGCACTATTTATAGGAAAATCTGCCCTCAAAATCCATTTAAACCACTGTAGGAAGGGGAAGGAGAAGGGTTCCAATAGACGGTCTAATAAATTTTGTTTCTCACCATGTTGTTATTAAAAGTCTATTTACAACAATGCAATTAAAGTATCCTGATATTGTTAAATTTGATTATTCCTTTGATCTTAAATGAATATTTATTGTATTTTAGTTGAAAGTTCAAATGGACATACAATCGGGTTTTCACATGGTATATGATTATGCTCAAATTATCATAGTATGTCAAGATGACTATTTGTTTAATACCATTTTGGTATTACATTTGTTTAAAGATATTTAGATTAAATTTACGATATTGGTATATGACAAAGCATACACTTGGCCAAAACTAGAGAGAGCCCAACATGACAACCATTACTTAAAGTATTGTTGATGACAAATACAAATTTCATAAAGCAATAGAAACCTATTTCCCTAAAGAAAGTAATGATGCATGAAATGTACACCTTTGAGGCCTTTAAGAGTCCCATGGACATATTTAAAAGACCGTCAACGTGTGTGTGTGTAATAATTACACATTATATTACTGAAGGAAGAAGTTGACTCCTAAATAATAATCAAACTAGTTCATGTCATGGGCCATTTTAAAGGGCAGTCATGTTACATGAGAAAATCAAATCTTGTAAGTTCAATAATGATAACATTTGTCAAGGTGTACAATGCAACCCTTTTTAATTTGTGCGACTTTTTGTGAAGTGGTGAATTGTTTTTTCAAAATGGAGAAATTCTAGTGTTTTTTC